>Ga0182011_10000268_pt1 | contig 44659 bp, 28 predicted proteins | sample 711E1DmetaG_FD_120481 | JGI IMG/M metagenome (GOLD analysis project Ga0182011, IMG submission 120481) | Permafrost microbial communities from Stordalen Mire, Sweden - 711E1D metaG | ecosystem: Environmental > Terrestrial > Soil > Wetlands > Permafrost | place: Sweden: Stordalen | collected...
CTAGACGTCGCTCTTGCGGACCGAGATGGCTAGCTTGGCCACGCTCTTGAGCACGTGGGGCACCCGTTTGACCACGTTGATCGAGGGTGGTCGCTTTTCGCGCACTGCGAACGGAATCTCCACCACCTTTTTCTTTTCGCGATGGGCCCGGATGACGAATTCGCTGGCAAAGACATCACGGTCCAACACGCATCGCTGCGCAGTTCCCAGCAGGACCTCGCGCTTGAAGGCCTTGAGCCCGTGCGTGTCGGTCCCGCCGTAGTTGCAGACCGCGCGCAGAAGGCCGTTGTACACGCGGGTGCCCATGCGCCGCACCCAGGGGCGCTGGTCGCTCGACCCCACCATGGCCTTGGAGCCGACCACCAGATCGGTGTCGGTCCGCTCCAGCAAGGCCAGCGCCCGCGCGTAGAACTCGGTGTCGCACAGATCGATCTCGTCACAGATGACAAAGTCGCCGCGGGCGGCGAGGATGCCGGTCTTCATCGCCAGGCCGTAGTTGGGTTGCCCGATGGAGATCATGCGCACCTCGGGGAAGTCCGCCTCGATCTCCTTGCCAATCTCCACCGTGCGATCGCGCGAGCCGTTCTCACACAGAACCAGCTCGTAGGTGAAGCCGAAAGGCCGCAACTTCTCGCGCAGCTCCAACACTGAACCGCGCAAGATCCCCTCCTCGTTGTAGACCGGGATCACGATTGAGACATGCGGGGTGGCGGCAGGCTGGGACGATTCGGTCATGGTGTCCTACTCCCGGGGGCGGCTTCGATGGTGGCCGCGACCTCGCGGCCGGCCAGCAGGCAATCCTCCATCGCATTGTACGTCCATGCGCCGTAGCGGCCACGCGGATAGATGGCGTGCGATTCGAGGAAGCGAAAAATGGCCGTGGTGGCGGCGGCGTAGTGCTCGTCGAAGACGACGTAGGCGTACTTGATCTCGCGCGCGTCGGCAAAGCGGATGTCGCCCGGCGAAGCCGTGGCGCCGATCGCGGCCAAGCCCTGGGCCACGTCGGACAGGGTGGTTTCGCTGACCGGGCCGCGGTCGGCCAGCTCCACATAGAGAGACGCAGTCCCGGCCGGCGCCATGCTGGCTGCGGCGTTGCTGTAGATGCCGACGCGGTAGAAAGGCAGACGCTTCTCGGGCACGTAGATCCAGTGCCAGTCTGCTGGCGGCCGCGAGCGGGTGGCCACGTTCAGGTAGCGGAGACTCGTGCAGCGTAGTCGGCTGGCGTGGACTTCGATGTCGTCGGGAAGGTTGGATATGCGCGCCAACAGCTCGGGCAGCGGGAGAGTGGCCACCACCGCGTGATAGGGCACGCTTTGCCCAGCCACCACCACTTCGCGCCTGCGGAAGTCGAGCGATTCCACGCTGCTGCGCAGGTGAACGTCCCCGCCATTCATCCGCGTGCTCAAGGCCCGCGCCAGCGTCCCGATGCCGCCCTGTTTGGGGTAGAGAAAACTGACGTTGTAGCCCAGGCGCCCAGCGTCCGCGCCCACCGCGCCGGCCACCACTTGCTCGAGATTGGGCAGGGGTACGAAGCGCGCACACCAATCCGCGGTGATGGCGCGCGGATGCACGCCCCACAGCTTCTCGTTGTAGGGGATCATGAATTGCCGCGAAATGCCGGCGCCAAAATGCCGCAGGCAAAACTCCTCGAAGTTGCGCGGCGCCGCGCCTGCCGGCTGCATCTTGGCCTCGATGACCCCGAGCAGGCATTCCTTGATCACCCCAGGCGGCAGCCCATACAGGTTGGCCTGGAACGGGTACAGGGTGGTCACGCCGTGGGAGAAGATGCGTGCGCGCCTTTGCACCTCTGCCATCTCGGCAGGCAAGACCTCGGCCACCAACTGCTTGATGGCCGGATCGCGCAAATGCAGCCAGTGCCCGGTCAAGTCGAAGTGAAAGCCGTCGCGCTGCTCGGTGACCGCCAGGCCGCCCAGTTTGGCCTCGCGCTCGAACAGAACCCAGGGCCGGCGCAGGTGCAAGGCCGCCGCGATCCCGGTGAGCCCCCCGCCGAGAATAGCTACTTTGCGCGGTTCTTCGGCCATGGCTGAAGTTGGCCTATCATGGGTGTCAGGGCGTGTCGACCTCTGGCAATCGAGAGCGGGCCATTCTGGTCATCAAGGCTCATTGAAGATGGCAAGCCGTTGTTCGGCTCGGCTACGGCAGCTTCGAAAGCTGGAAGGCGCTGTGGATGCGCCTCTGCGCCTGGGCCGCCTGGGCTGACGCCACGACCAGCGAGATGTTCAGCTCGGATGAGCCCTGGGCGATCGCCACCACGTTGATCTCCTGCGAGGCCAGAGCCGAGAACACGCGCGCGGCAATGCCAGGCATGCCGGCCATGCCCAGGCCCACCACCGCAATGGTGGTCATGCCGGTCTGCACCTGAATACCGTCCACGTCGCGGCGGGCGATTTCGTCGTGGAAGGCGCGGTCCAGGTGCTCCTTGGCGGCCTTGGCCTCTTTCTCAGGAACCGTGAAGCAGATGGACTGCTCGGACGAAGCCTGCGTGATGAGCGACACCGACATTCCGTGCGCCGACAGGGTCGCAAAGGTGCGCGCGGCCACGCCCGGAACGCCCAGCAAGCCTCGGCCGGCCACCGTGACCAGGGCCTGTCCCGATACGGCGGAAAGCGCCTTGACCGGATGACGGTCCGTGCTCTGGTGTGAAGAGATCTCTGTGCCGGGCGCACTGGGTTCGGCAAACGGCCGCACGAAGACCGGGATGGGCTTGCCCTGCACCGGGATGAGCGCGCGTGAATGCAGGACCTTGGCGCCGTAGTAGGCCAGCTCGGCGGCCTCGCGTACGTGCAGTTGTGGGATCACGCGCGCCTCCGGCACCACGCGCGGGTCGGCGGTGAGCAGCCCCGGCACATCCTTCCACAGCGTCACCCGGCTGGCCTCGAGCGCACGGCCGAGGAGCGTGGCGGTCAGATCCGAGCCGCCGCGGCCCAGGGTCACCAGCGCTGGCGGCTGCCCGTGCTCCTTGTGCCATGCACCCAGAAAGCCGGGCACCACGGGCGCCACACCGCGGGACATGAGCGGCCGGAGCCGGGCGCGAACTGCCGCATCGGTGTGCGCCAGGTGGGGCGCGGCGCCGCCAAACGGGCCGTCGGTATGGACCACTTCCAGCGCATCCACGACCTGGGCCTTCACGCCTCCCGCGCGCAACACGGCACAAAAGATCTCCGCGCTCAAACGCTCGCCGCGCGACACCACCAGATCGCTCGTGCGCGCGGTCAGCTCGCGCAAGGCCACCAGGCCCCCGGCCAGCATCTCAAGCTCGGCCATCGACTGGTCGACCACACCGGCCAGCTCGGCCTTGGGGCGCTGGCCGAGCGCTACCTGGCGCAGGACCACGCGATACTTCTCGCGCACAGCTTCGAGCGCGGTCGCGGTCTTTTCGCGATCACCGGCGCGGGCATGGTCGGCCACGGCCAGCAGCAGGTCCGTCACGCCTGCCGGCGCAGAGCAGACCACGGCCAACGGCGCGCCGCAGGTTTTCGAGATGTCGGCCGCGTGCTGGTAGGCCGCACCGTCCGCAAGCGACGCGCCACCAAATTTGTAGACCTCGGGGGATCGCGATTTTCGTGTCATGGGGCAGGGACTTTTTACACCAGAGTCAAGAGGCGGCCATGGTGAAAATCGGGGCTCGAAGGTGCTAAGTTTCGGGCATGCGTCCCTATCGCGCTCATTTCCGCTGTATCACCGGCTGCTCTGGCGAGCACCAGCTCGACGAGGTCATCTACCGCTGCCCAAAGTGCGGCAACTTGCTGGAAGTCGTCCACGACATGGAGGCCCTCCAGCAACGCAGCGCCGCAGAGTGGAAGAAGTTGTTCGAGGACCGCTACATGCGCACCGATTGGCCGCACGGCTCGGGGGTATGGGGCAAGCGTGAGTGGGTTCACCCGCATATCCGCAACGAAAACGTGGTGTCGATGTACGAGGGCGGCAGCAACCTACTCTGGGCCCAGCGCTACGGCGCCAAGCTGGGTGTCGAAGATCTCTGGGTCAAGCTGTGTGGCAACTCCCACACCGGGTCGTTCAAGGATCTGGGTATGACCGTGCTCATGTCCGCGGTCAAGCAGATGATCGCGGACGGCAAGCCAATCTCCGCGGTGGCTTGCGCGTCGACCGGTGATACCTCGGCGGCGCTTGCTGCCTATGCCGCGGCCGCCGGCATTCGCGCCATGGTTCTGCTTCCGCGGGGCAAGATCTCGACTGCCCAGCTCGTGCAGCCGCTGGCCAATGGCGCCACCGTGCTGGCCCTGGAAGGCAACTTCGATGACTGCATGAAGGTCGTGCAGCGCCTGGCCGACGAGGAGGGCGTGTACCTGGCCAACAGCATGAATTCACTGCGCGTCGAAGGGCAGAAGACCGTGGGCATCGAAATCGTGCAGCAGTTCGATTGGCGCGTGCCCGACTGGATCATCATCCCTGGTGGCAATCTGGGCAACGTCAGCGCTCTCGGCGCCGGGCTCAAGATGATGCGCGGGCTCGGCCTCATCGACAAACTGCCGCGCATCTGCGTGGCCCAGGTGGAGGCAGCCAATCCGCTCTATCTCGCCTACAAGAAGGGATTCGACAAATTCGAGCCCATAGTCCCCAAGACCACCCTGGCATCGGCCATTCAGATCGGCAACCCGGTGAGCGTGCAAAAGGCCATTCGGACGCTGCAGGAATTCGATGGCGTGGTCGAACAGGCCAACGAGACCGAGCTGGCGGACGCCGTGGCGCGCGCAGATGCCACCGGTATGTTCTGTTGCCCGCACACCGGTGTGGCGCTGGGCGCGCTAGAGAAGCTGGTGGCCGCCGGCACAATCCGAAGATCCGACACCGTGGTCGTGATCAGTACCGCCAATGGACTCAAGTTCACCGACTTCAAGGTCGGCTACCACTCGGGCAAGTTGCCCGGCGTTCCGGTGTGCCAGTACGCCAATCAGCCGGTCGAAGTGCCGAACGACTATCGCAAGGTTCGCGATACGGTTCGGCGACTGCTGGGGGCGTAGGGGCAGGCAGCAGGGTCGGCGACGGTGACGGTGACGGCGGACGAGGGGCCACGGGCAATGAGGCAATCCTGACGGCCGACCGCAGGCCAAGATCGCCGCTGGTGAATCACCAAGACCCGCAAGAGTTGCGCGGTTTGTCTGCCGCCTTACGTCATCGACTACCCTTAGTTGAGCCGTCCGCTGCGTTCACCGGCACCTACACCACGGGCAGCTGCTCGGCGTGCCCTGTCGCTGTGGGTTGAGCACGAATTCGCTAGCCGAGGTGGTCTGCCACCTCTGGAGGAGAAGCATGAACATCATTCCGAAGATTCATCCCGCGGTCCTGGTGCTCCTGGTAGCCTTGGTGTTTGGTTGCTCGGGAGGCGCCTCGCCAGCCGTCCGCTACGATGCGAGCATTCAACCAGGGGGAGCTGGTGCTTCAGGCACGACCGGCGTCGCTGGCACAACCGGCGCAGCCGGACAGAGCGCTGCCGGCGGCTCGCCAGCCGGAGCAGCAGGTGGCGGCTCCATTTCACCGGGCGGCGTTCCCGCAGGAGGCGCGGGTACCACCGCAGCTGCCGGTACCACCGTTGTCGACGGCACCACCAAGACAGGTGGCACGACCGTTCTCGGCGGCACCACCGTTGAAGGCGGAATCACCGCTGCCGGCGGCACCACCAAGACAGGCGGGACCACGGTTGAAGGCGGGAGCACCGCTGCCGGCGGCACCACCAAGACAGGCGGGACCACGGTTGAAGGCGGGAGCAGTGCGGCCGGCGGAACAACAGTTGTCGGCGGCACCACTGTTGAGGGCGGAACCACCGCTAGCGCCGGCACCACAAAGACCGGTGGCACGACCGTTTCCGGCGGAACTACCGCTACCGGCGGCACCAGCAAGACAGGCGGGACGACCTCCACCGGCGGCACCACTGTCATCGGTGGCACCACCGTCGCTGGCGGAAGCACGGGTGCCGGCGGAACCACGGCCACAGGCGGAACTGCAACGACCGGCTGGGCGACAATACACAACGACTTCTTTTGGTACGACACCGACGGCAACCTGATCAACGTGCGCAGCGGAGCCCTTCGCAAGTTTGGTGACACCTACTACTGGTACGGCGGAGCCCCCAACGATCACAACCAAACCTGCTATTCCTCGACCGATCTTGTCCACTGGACCTACAAGGGCATCGTGCTCACCACAACTGGCGACGCCAACAGAATGGACATTCTGTACAACGCCACGACAAAACAATACGTAATCTTCCTGAAGTACATTGGAAATGGTGCCTATTTTGGCATAGCCACCGGTTCGACGCCTGACGGACAATTCACGTTCAAGAGCCAGACCCTCGTGGATGGCTACGTCATTGGGGACATGTCGGTATTCCAGGACGACGACGACACAGCATATCTCGCCTATGTCTGGTGGGGTACTGGCACCAACAAGGCACACGGCATCTACCGACTGTCGGCGGACTACTTGACCCTGGACACGCGAATGTATCTGTGGAACGAGGGCAGTCGCGAAGCCCCCCACATGTTCAAGCGCAACGGCGTCTACTACTATGGGGTTTCCGAAACCAACGGGATCCAGCCATCCCCCACCCGTTACTACACGGCAACCGTCCTGACCGGCCCTTGGTCCGCTGAAACCATGGTTACTACGCCCGGCTCGACCACCACCTACGAAACCCAGTGCGATTTCGTTTTCCCGTTTACGGGTCCGCAAGGGACTGTCTACATGTTGGACGCCGATCGTTGGATACCAACCGCAGGTTTTCAAGGCGACTACCTGTGGCTGCCTTTTGAATTCGGCACCGGGCTTATCCCAGAGATGGACTATTACCAGGATTGGGATCTAAACGCGGGCGCCGGCACGTGGAGGGCCTTTGATCGAACTTCCCGCGACCTGGCTCTCGGCAAGACCGCAACCGCGTCCTCGGCGAGCGGTGCCAACGTCGCGGCCGGCGTAACCAAGGCCACCACCTATCAGACCTACACGGCAACACGATGGGAGAGCGCGGCCAGTGACCCGCAATGGATCATGGTGGACCTTGGCTCTGCCATGGCAATCGATCGGGTCATTCTTAAATGGTACACGGATTATGCCAAATCATTCAAAATCCAGGTATCGACCGATTCCACAACCTGGACCGACGTGTACACCACGACTACAGGCGCATCCTACTCGGTGACTGACGTCACCTTTGCCACGACCACCGCCCGCTACGTGCGAATGAATGGCACACAGAGGGGCAATGCAAACGGATACTCATTGTTTGCTTTCATGGTTCTCAATGACCCTTGAGCCTGTCGTCCATCACCGAAGCGCCATTCTCTTAAAGCCCGTAGTCACTATGTAACCGAAGACGCCATGCACCACTTGAGCCGTTCGCCACTTTGGGGGAAGCCATGAACACGATGTCGAAGACATGTCCTCTTGTCCTCGTCCTGCTGGTCGCCACGGCCGTCGCCTGCTCGGGAGGAGGTTCGTCGGCCGCCCACAGCCAAGCGGGCATTCAAGCAGCCGGAGCCGGCACTTCAGGCAGCACGCCCGGCCTCGCTGGCACGACCGGCGCGGCCGGGCAAGGCGCGAATGGTGGCGCTTCGGGTGGCTTGCCAGCCGGAGCTGCTGGCGGCGGCTCAATTACCACCGGTGGTATTCCTGCTGCGGGCGCTGGCGCCACCGCTCCCGGCGGTAGCGCGGTTGAAGCCGGCGCCACCGCTCCCGGCGGAACGACCGTCATGGGCGGCACCACCGTCATGGGCGGCACCACCAGAACAGGCGGCTCCACTGCTGCTGGCGGCACTACCTCGCGCGGTGGCTCGGCCGTGGCTGGCGGCATCACTGCTGCTGGCGGCACCGCGCGAACAGGCGGCTTTACCGTTGCTGGCGGGACAACCGCCGCTGGCGGGATTACCGCCTCCGGTGGAGCCCCCAGTGATGGAGGCGTAGCTGCGACAGGCTGGGTGACCATACACAACGACTTCTTTTGGTACGACAGCACCGGATTGTTGATCCAGGTGCGCAGTGGGGCCCTACGCCAATTCAATGGCATCTACTACTGGTTCGGCAGCCAGCCGGGCGGGATCGACCAGACTTGCTACGCCTCTACCGACTTGCTCCATTGGACCTACAAAGGCGTTCCGCTGGTCACGGCCAAACTGTGCGACAGAATGGACGTGCTGTACAACGACACGACCAAACAATATGTCATGTTCTTGAAATACGATGGAGACAAGGCGTCTTTTGGAACAGCCACTGCTTCAGCCCCCGAAGGGCCATATACGTTCTTGGGCAATGTTCTCGTAGACAACAACTACATCGGCGACATGTCGATGTACAAGGATGACGACGGGACGGCGTATCTGGCCTATGTCTGGGACCAAACCGGCCCCAATCGACAGCATGGCATATACCGGATGTCGGCGGACTACCTGACTCTGGATACTCGAATGTACCTGTTCGACGTACCTAGTCGTGAGGCTCCGCACATTTTCAAACGCAACGGCACCTACTACTACGGGGTTTCCGAGACCAACGGGGTTCAGCCATCACCCACCCGTTACTACACGGCGACCAACTTGACTGGCCCTTGGTCTGCTGCCACGATGCTCGTCACGCCCGGTTCGTCCACGACCTACGAAACGCAGTGCGATTTCGTATTCCCGTTTACGGGTCCGCAAGGGACCGTCTACATGTTGGACGCCGATCGTTGGATACCAACGGGTGGATTTCAGGGCGACTACCTCTGGCTGCCCTACACTTTCGACACGGCTGGCAATCCAACGGCGAATTACTACCAGGATTGGGACTTGAACGTGGCCGCCGGCGCGTGGAGGGAATTTGATCGGACCACGCGCGACCTGGCTCTCGGCAAGACAGTGACTGCCTCGTCAACCAACGGCGCGAACGCCGCCTCGAACGTAACCAAGGCCACGACCTATCAGGATTACACGGCCTCGCGATGGGAGAGCGCGGCCTCCGATCCGCAAACGATCATGGTGGACCTCGGCTCTGCCATGGCGATCAATCGGGTTGTTCTCAAGTGGTACTCGAACTACGGCAAGTCGTTCAAGATTCAGGTGTCAACCGATTCCACGACCTGGACCGATGTCTTCAGCACCACCGTCGGGGCATCGTACTCTGTCACCGATGAGAAGTTTGCCACGACCACGGCGCGCTATGTGCGAATGAATGGCACACAGAGAGGCAATGCCAACGGATATTCATTGTTTGCCTTCATGGTTCTGAGCGACCCGTAAGCCGCCGGCGCGACGGCAAGGAAGAAGGACGAGTGGAGCACGGGTGTACCCGTACGATGGTCGCGGGTGGCACAATCCGGACTTTCCTGCTTGAGAGCCCTGGCCGTCCATGTCCCCCCTTGCCTCTGTCGTGATATTTCTCCTGGCAATCGCAGGGGACGGCGCGTCTGGCGCCCTGCCTCAGTCGGAACCCCAGGGACCATAGGACGAACAAGCTGGATCTTCTCCCGGATCATCTCCCTGCCGCATTTCGTCTGGACTTGTCCGAGTACAGAGACTACGTAAACTGGTCCCTATATCCGGCGAAGGAACTCCTCATCCTAGCACTACTGATTGAAATTCTCCCGTCGCCATCGCTGCTGCGGGCCCTGTCCGCTTTCTCGCTCCTCAGTCAGATATGTCGAGTATCTTCCCTCGTCGCTCGTCGCGGCCAGGGCTCCTCGCGACGCGCCGGCTCGGTCCGAATTTCAATCAGTAGTGCTAGAGTCGTCGCGTTCTTGTGCAAACGGCGGGGATTCTGTCCCAGGTCAACGATGGGCGGCGGTCGACCGAGGTAGCAGCAGCGGCCGAGCCGGACAAAGTAGCCTAGCCTTTATCCATGCTTCAGTGCGCCACGTGCCCCCATGGCGACAGAACAGCCATCGAACCCTCAGAATTCTGAGGGTACCCGTCCAAGATCTGGCGTGCTCCCCGGTTGAGGGACAGACTCGAACTTGGCCTCGAACTTGCTGATACCCTGACCAATTGATCCGGAGGCAGCCATGACTCGTTCGATTCCAGTCAGGACCAGTTGTTGTATTTCTTTCGCCTTTTCCTTCGTTGCGCTCGCAGGCTGTGGTTCAGGAAGTGTCCTTGGAAGCGGAGGAGTGGTGGACGGTGGTGGAGCAACCGGCGGGAGCACGGGTAGCGGCGGCAATGGTTCCGGTGGAAATGGCAGCGGTAAGGTTCCCCTCCAACACCGGAGCACGTCTGCGTCCTGCCCCTCGCAGCGCGGTCCTCGACCGTCTTGCGTCACCACCAGTTGCGCTTCGACGTGCTCCTCCGACTCCCAGTGCATAGACGGAGTGAACGGCCGCTGCTTCCCCTGGGAAGGCCTGGTCGGGCCGGGCGGATGTTCGTACGATGAGTGCTTCAGCGACTCGAATTGTGGAGCGAGGACGCCCTGCCTTTGCCGTAGCTCGTCCACGGACAACAGCGCGAATATGTGTGACGTTGGAGGTAATTGCGCCGTGGACTCGGATTGCGGCCCAGGCGGATATTGCTCTCCCTCGATGGAGACCTGCTACTCCACAAATCCCGAAGCCGTGGTCGAGGGCAGGAACTATGGCGGTCCGAACCCCTACTATTGCCATACGGCATCGGACCTCTGCATCAACGATTCGGACTGCGCTTCGCTCGACTCGGGGACAGCCACCACGTCTTCCTGTCCAACATACACACCCTGCGCTTATAACGCGCAGGACAACCGCTGGGAGTGCACCCAGCTCGTTTGCTGCCTTCCGTGACCTGCGGAAGTCCAGCATGGCGGATGCTGAGCCTGTTTCAACCCCGTTGTCCTTCACCCAGCTGCGGCTCGATAGCGCCGCACCGACGTTGAAGCTGGTGACACCACGGCGGTGACCCGGATCTGTCGGCAGGCAGGACACCGCCTACTGCTCCACCGGCGTTTTGCGGCAGGAAGCGGACGTGAGATCGACTACATTCGCGCGTCCCCGACAGACGCCGGCTCTGGCGAGGCGCCGCGGGAACCAAATGAGCTGCCTTGGTCAGCTCGGCGGAGCGGTGGCGCTGGCCTCGGCGCACTTGACGCCGGCGAAACGATGCAACCACCAGGTTCCCGCAGGGAAGATTGCCTCGCGGCCAGCCAGGTGGTCAGCCCGGGCGTCGCGGTAGCGGTCGATGAAGACCTGATTGCGCTGCAGGGCCTCGGTTCTCGCCCAGGTATTCTTGCATGCCACGCGCGGCGAGAGCCCGCGACGAGGCTCTCGGGTACCTGGACGTGCATTCCAATGCTGGCTGAGCACGCCCCTGCGGCCGAGGAGCTTTTTGCCTTTCTCGCGGCGCTCCGCAGCGGCTTTCTCCTCGGCCTCGGCAACCTTGTCGCGCAGGAGCTTCGAGTATTCGACATGGCTCAGATGCTCGAAGCCAGGCGCACGACGGAAGTGCATGTCGATGACGTCGGGTAGGTCGCCGTTTTCAGGGTCGAAGAAGCGGATCGGCTTGGTTGCGGTCAGAGGCAGGTTGTGGTCGATGGCGGTCAGTGATTCCACGCCCGGCCAGTGATGAACCCTTTCAACCAGATGGCCCATGACAGGGTTGGTGATGGCGTACACCATGCGTTTGAGGACATCCTCGGGTTTGACCAGCTCGACCACCGAGGTCTGCTCGCTGGCCCAGAACGCCTCCCACCGACCGCGAAGGGCATTTGGGTGCTTGGCGTACAGCTTGTGGAAGTGTTCGAGGAACTGGGGCAGCCGGCCGTGGTTGTCGACGACAACTGCGTGGTAGTGGTTTGACATTGTGACTGTCCTGCTCAAGGCTCCTGATGTTGAACCTTCACCACCTCTGTCAGCTCCTCAACAATCTCAACAGCCATCAGAACCAGCCACCGAACCCCATGCGAAACTCCGGCGAACGATAACCCGGGACCTTGGACCGATATAGGCAGTCCGGATATGGCGAACAGTCGTCGTCGGTAATCAACTGGTCGTTGAACTTTCCTCCAGTCAGGCCAATCGTATATCCGGCGGACAGAAAGAAGACGAAATGCCCGGCAGTTCTCACCTCCAACCCAGCCACATCCAGATTGAGCCACAGCGAAGGATCCGGCGCTCGATTGGAACCGGTCGCACGGGAGATGCCCACGCCAGAGACGAAGCGCACCGTCGATGCTGAACCTCCAAGAGCCAGCTTCTGCATTAGCGAATACTGCTTCCCAGTAATGCCAGTGCCAATGCCGACTTCCGTACTCGTGAACGGAACCGGCGACAATGCGTACGTGAAACCGAAGTACCCGACCGCTGAACCCAAACCGACGTTCAGCGCAAGGACGCTCCGCCAGCTGTCCCATCCGTGAGCAATCGGGTCTGGCAACGGTGGCGGTGAGGCCGGCTCGTGCCGCCCTGTCCATCTGTCCACGGGAGCACTCTGCGCGTTTGCATAGGCGCCGGCCGGAAGCGTGAATGCCACCAAGAGGAGAGCTTTGAGTCGCGAGCTGCGCATAGTGCCGTGAACAGCAAGACAGATGCCAAAGTCGAGGTCCCTGCGGCGAGCAGTAGCATGGCCGAAACACCCCTGCGCCCAGCGCAAGCCATTCTGGCCGACTATGCCAACGCCATCGGCGGCAAAGAGGCGTGGAAACGCCTGCGCAGCGTGCACGTCAAACGCGCGCTAACCGTGGCCGGACAAGGGGCCACTGGCAACGAAGAACACTGGGCCACGGCCGACGGAAAGAACCTGAGTGTGTCAACCCTGCGCGACGTGGGCACCTTTCGCCAAGCAACGATGGCCGCGCGGCCTGGTCGCAGGATCCCGTGTTCGGGCTGCGCAAGCTGGAAGGCGCCGAGCAAGAAGAAGCGCGCATCAACGGGGCCTGGAACACGACACTCCAATCGACCAGCATTCCCGGGTCGATTCTGGCGTCCCCGGCCGATGCAACTTTCACCAACGGTGTTCTCGATGGAACCGTGGTGGTGAGATCAGCGGCTCTCAACCTCCAGCTCAACTGGCACCCATACCAGGTTTCATCCAGTACGGGACGCCTCCTCCTCGCTGGAACCTGGTCCTGTTCCAGCGACACGGCAGTGGCCATCAGCGACACGGGACAGACATACGCCCCGGCCATCAAGGCGGAAGCGGGCTTTCTCGACATCCCTCTCGATAACTACACGGCGGAAGGCCAGAGCCGTTTTTGCGACAGCGGCTCGCATTCAGGCGATGATGGCTGGCTCATGCGACATTCATCCTTGGTGCTGCGCGCACTTCTGCTGCTGGCCCTGGCCGCGGCCTTGTTGCGCCTGGCGATCCTGGGGTTGGGATTCGCCCGCTACAACCTGCAGGTGGATTTCTCGGCCTACTACACTGCGGGCGAGGCCGCGCTGGCCGGACTGTCGCCCTATGTGAATCAGGCGGGCCAAGAGCCCGCGATCTGGGACGGACTGTGTTTCACCACCTTCTCCCGTTTTCTCTACCCGCCGCCGGCGCTGCTGCCATTTTTGGGGCTGGCCCTGCTTCCCTTCGCGGCGGCCAAGCTGCTGTGGACCGCGCTGCTGCTGGTTCTCGCGGCCGCTGCTCTGCTCCTGGGCGCGCGCCTGGCCGGCATCCCCTGGCGCAGCCGCAGCCTGACCCTGGTCGGCCTGGGGCTCGCCGTGAGCTGGCCTTTGCTGCTCACGCTGGAACGGGGACAGATTGATCTTCTGACCCTGACTGTGCTCCTCTGCGCGCTGTGGGCCGGCCGCGGCCGGACCCGCGGAAACGCTGTCCTGGCCGGAATCCTGTGGGCCGTGGCCATCATCTTCAAACCCCATAGTCTGCTGGCCCTTCCCTTTCTGTTGTTGCGCCGTCAGTGGCTGATCGCGGCCGGTGCAGGTGCAGCCCTGGCCTTGGCGTTCGGTTTGTCCGGCCTGCTGGCACCGGCCGTCACCCACGAATACCGGACCACAGTGGCGCCCCGGCTGGCCCGCCACGGCGACGACCCGCCCAAGTCCGATCTCTTGCCCCGCGAAACCATGCGCGCGGTGTTGGCCGGATTGCCGCCCCAGATCGCCAGCAAACAAGAACACCTCTACCGCCGCTTCGGCCTGGAATTCGACGAGCGCGGATCACTGGTCTGGGCCGTGGGCGGCGAGGCGCCAGCCCGTCCAGGCACCCTGTCGCTGATCCTTTGGGCGGCCTTGTCGGGACTGGTCCTGGCCTGCCGCCGGCCCCGGAAAGACGAACCTACTCGGGTGGGGAGTCGGCGAGCTCTGCTCGCCGCGAACGATCGCGGGAGGGCTTGGCGAGGCCGAGCGAAGCGAGCCAGGGGTGGTGGCAGGTGCGGGGCCGAAGGGCGGAGCGAACCCTTCGAGGGTTCTCATGTCAGTCAGTATTCCGTCGAGGATCTGGCCTGGTGGCAAGTGGGGTTGTGCGTGGTCCTGCTCTCGGCACCGCTGACCTGGGCCATGAACCTGGTTTGGCTGGTGCCCGCCGGGTTCGTCATCGCCGCCCGCCAGGCGCGCTGGAATCAGCAGGCGCCCGGCTGGTTGGCGACGACCTCGCAGGTCATGGGCGTCGTCGGCCTGGCCCTGGCGGCTGTGCCTGACCGCTTCGCCTGGCCCTGGCCAGCCCCTCTCGTCGGACTGTCGCCGTACAAATATGTGCTCGGCGCCGCACTTTGCGCCCTGGCCATGGTGGCGGGATCGTGGGTCGACCGTGGGCTGCCCGAGGTAGACTGAGGGTCGAGATCTTCCTTGCCCGAGTCACGCTTGCCATCGCCTCCCGCTGCGGCCCCGTGCGAATCGCCGCCGGGCTTTTCGCGCAAGGGGTTGGCTGTGCTGGCTGCTCTCGGCTCTCTGCTCGCCTGCGTTCTCCATCTGCCACCGGGACGTCTGCTGTCGAGTGCAGATTGGACGCGCTTCCATGTCTTCAATCGTGAGTACCTCTACGGTGCCTTGCGGGCCGGGCACCTGCCCCTGTGGAACCCGCACGTGGGACTCGGCCGGCCCTTTTTGGCCGACGTGGAGACGGCGTTCTTCTATCCCCCTCACTTGATCAACCTGGCGCTGACCCCGGACCTGGCTCTGGCGGTCTTGCTGGTCTTGCACACCGGCCTTCTGTGCATGGGCATGGCGCTCGTGGCTTCTGCCCTCGGTATGCGGCGAAACGCGGCCGCAGCGGTGGCGCTGGCCTTTGTGGCGTGTGGCGCGGTGTCGGCGCCGCTTGCCGCTGGACAGGTTCTGTGGTTCCAGGGCATTGCGTACCTGCCCCTGGTTCTCTGGCTGGCCGTGCGGCTGCAAGACCAGCCTTGCCTGCGCCGGGCGGGCGGTCTGGCCCTGCTCTTGGCCCTACAGCTGCTTGGCACCCATCCCCAGCTCTTCTGGATGCAGGCGGTGGGCGTGACTTTCTTCCTAACTGTGCGCGGCTGGCCACAGTCGCGGCAGGCCTGGCGAGGCTGGCTCGTACCAATCGGGATCTGGTTGGCCGCGCATGCCTGGGCCCTATTGCTGGCCGCGGTTCAGTATTTGCCTTTCTTTGAACTGGTCACGCAAGGCAATCGACAAGCGCCCAGTCTGGCATTGGCCGGCGCTTGGTCCTTGGGTTCGCCCGGACTGGCCTCGCTGCTGTTTCCTGTGCCCGTGGGCAATTGGAGCGACCATCTCTTCTCGGGCAGCGCGGTGCTGGCCCTGGGCGTGGGTGGGATGCTGCTGCGGCGTGAGCACAACGCCCGCGCCCTCACTGCCCTGGCGCTTTTCGCCACTGTGCTGGCCCTGGGTCCGGCCACGCCGCTGTTTGCGCCCGCGTTTCATCTACTGCCGGGACTGTCGCTCTTCCGTGCCCATGGCCGCTTCGGACTTCTGACTGTGTTTGCGCTCTTTCTGCTCGCCGGTCTGCTGCTTGACCAAACCCAGACCGCGCGACGCGGGCGCATCCTGGTGCTGGTCGTCTCGTGCCTGGCGGCTTTGCTGGCGCTGGCTTACCCGGCCGCCCGCCAGGTAATGAATCCACTGGCCCGGGTTGCGCCGCCCCTGGCTCTCGGCCTGCTTTGCTTCCTGTGGCTCGACCGCCAGCACCTAGGCCCTATTCACCGAATGGTCTTCGCGATTGCCCTGGCTGGCCTGACCCTGTTTCAGCTGGGCCTCGGCGCCCTCGTTGGCTACCGGACGCTGGTCACGCAGCAGGAATACCCGGCCGAGCGTCCGGTCGCCAACGTTTTGGCCGGCCAGGGCCTTTTGCAGGACGGGCAGCCCCCGCCGCGCGTGTCGCTCCCCTATCCCTTTGCCAGAGAAAACGCTGGCATGCGCTTCGGGTGGAGCACCTTCTCGGGCTACAGCGGGCTGTGGCTGGAGCGGACTTGGAGCTACATTCACCAGGCAGCGGGGCTGCAGGTGCCTGCCAGCGCGGTGGCTTTCCCGGCAGCCAACGTATATCGCGGGCCGTTTCCGCTGCCCGACACTTCGCTGGTTCTGGGCCTGGATCCCCAAACCAAGCGACTAGCCCAGGCCACGACTGTGGCCCCGCGTGCGCAAGTGCTGGGGGCCGCGCTGGTCGCCGCAGGTCTTGAGCAGGTGCTGCAGAGCCTCGGGCACGGTCCTGATTTGCGCCGGGTTGCGCTGCTGGAAGAAAGTATTCCGTCGCTGCCAATGCGCGCGGCACCGGAATTCCAGGGCAGCGCGCAGATTCTTCATTTCGCGCCCGAGACGATCAGCGTGAAGGTTGCAGCCACCCACCCCGGCCTGTTGGTTCTGGGCGAGGCCTACTACCCGGGCTGGACCGCCGAGGTCGGCGGACAAGAGCTTCCTTCCCTGCCCGCCAACGCCTGGATGCGAGCCGTGCCCATTCCCGCCGGCCAACAGGTGGTGACGTTTCGCTATCACTCCCCCTGGCTTGTGCCAGGGGCGCTTCTCTCCCTTCTGTCTTTGGCCCTCGCCCTGTTGGCTCTGCGCCGGCCTGACTGAACTTTCTCGTTACGGTCAGCAACGACGCCGCGGGTGGGGTGAGCGCGATCAAGTTCCAATCGGGGCCTACACGTGGTCAATGCCATCCCCGGACATCGCCGGATCCTCGGCGCACGAACAGGCCAACTCAGGAAACTGAGCGCGCGAAGCGTGTTGGACGTCTGACAGACCGCTTGCGGCGGCAAAGAAAGCCCCTACACGGATTGTCGTGCGCGCAGCCAAAGAGTTGCCTGCTGCCGGGCTCCGAATTCCAGGAGAAACCCCGAGAAACCCCAGCCGTCGTTGCGCAGATGACCGATCTCCCGTAGATTTCCGGCACTTGCCCGCCGGAGCTTCCAAATGCAGATCGCACTCTTCGACACCACTCTTCGGGACGGAACCCAGAGCGAGGGCCTTTCCCTCTCGGTCGAGGACAAGATCAAGATTGCCCGGCTGCTCGACGGGTTCGGGGTGCGCTACATCGAAGGCGGCTATCCGGGGGCCAACCCCAAGGATGAGGAGTTCTTTCGCCGCGCCTCTGAGCTGAAATTGAAGCAGGCCCGGCTGACCGCCTTTGGCAGCACACGCCGCACGGGCAGCAGGGCCGCGGCCGACGCCAACCTGCAGGCCCTGGTCAAGGCGGGCACGCCCGCGGTTGCCATCTTCGGCAAGACGTGGCTGCTGCATGTGACCGACGTGCTCAAGACCACGCCGGAAGATAATCTGGCCATGATTGCCGACAGCGTGTCGTTTCTGAAACAGCACGGCCACGAGGTGATCTTCGACGCCGAGCACTTCTTCGACGGCTTTCGCGCCGATCGCAGCTACGCCTTGGCCGCTGTGCACGCTGCCGCCCAGGCGGGCGCCGACTGGATCGCCTTCTGCGATACCAATGGCGGGAACCTGCCCTCAACCGTAGCCGAGATCGTCCGCGAGGCGAAGAAGGTACTGACCGTGCCCCTGGGGATTCACGCCCACAACGACAGCGACCTGGCGGTGGCCAACTCATTGGCGGCTGTGGAGGCCGGTTGCACCATGGTGCAAGGCACACTCAACGGCTGGGGCGAGCGCTGCGGAAACGCCAACCTCATGTCCGTGATCCCGGCCTTGCAGCTGAAGATGGGCCTAGACTGCATCCCCGAGGAGAGTATGGAGCGGCTCACCGAGGTTTCGCGCACGGCCAGCGAGATTGCCAACCTGCGCCCGCGCGCGCATGCGCCCTACGTGGGCGCCTCGGCCTTTGCGCACAAGGCGGGTGCTCATGTCGCCGCGGTGGCCAGGTCGCCCGTGACCTTCGAGCACATTCCGCCCGAGACGGTGGGCAACAGCCGTCGCATCGTCGTGTCCGAGCTTTCCGGGCGCGGGAACATTCGCGCGCGCGCTGCCGAACTGGGCGTCGAATTGCGCGGCAACGAGACCGACCTGGTCGCGCGCATCAAGGAACTGGAAAACCAGGGCTACCAGTTCGAGGCGGCCGATGGTTCGTTCGAGCTGATGCTGCGGCGGACTCAGCCGGGCTACAGCGAGCCGTTCGAGGTCCTCGACGTGGTGGTGATCTCTCAGCGCCGCAGCAGCAGCGACATGTTTGTGGAGGCCACGGTCAAGATCAAGGTGGGTGACGAGATTTCGCATGTGGTGGCCGAAGGCTCGGGGCCGGTCGACGCCATGGATCATGCTTTCCACAAGGCGCTCGACCAGCATTTCCCTGTCCTGCGCCAGATCCATCTGTGCGACTTCAAAGTCCGCATTCTCGATCCCGAATCTGCCACCGCGGCCATAACCCGGGTGCTGGTCGAATCCAGCCTCGGGGCTGAGCGCTGGAGCACCATCGGTGTCTCGCAGAACATTATCGAGGCGAGCTGCGAGGCGCTGAAAGACGCCCTCGAACTGCCGCTGGTCCGTGCGGCCAAGGCCTGACTCATCGTCATTGATATCGCGAGGCCCACGGCGGTACTCTCGTCATCCACATGGCACGTTATTGGGGTTTGCCTTGTCCCAAGCTTGGCCGCTGGGGTGTCACATTGCTGGCCGTGGGCGCGTGGTGGGCTCCTCTCGCTGCCCAGGCCCAGCCCGCTGCACCCCCTGCTTCCCCCTACCCAGTTCTCGACGAGCCACAGCCCCAACCCGCGCAGGGTGTGTCTGGGCCCGTCCGTGCTCCGGGGGCCGATGCGGTCCCGTTCCCTGCCCCTGCTGTGCAGGCCGTGGCGGCTCCTTCGTCACCTTCGCGCTTCTCCGCGGGAGCTACCCTGGCCGTCACTCATCAATCGGAGACCAACTCGTCCCTGACAGTCGGCACCCCCGTATTGCGTGGTCTCTTCAGCATCAGGCCGCACTTCCTGGTTGAGATCGACTGGGGCTTTGCCCTGATGCTTGATAGCGAAAACTCGGGCTCCGCCCGGTCAGGCAACCCTTGGTTGAAAGGCTGGTACCGCGGCCAGTGGGGGCGACTGCGCTGGTATGCCGGAGTCGGCGTCACCGCGCCGCTAGCCTCGGTGAACATCGGGCCCGACGGCCGCATCCAGCGAGCCCTCTACAACCAGAGCGCCGCAGCCTGGGGTCTGTGGGATGACTGGCGCTGGACGCCCAACCGCATGGCGGTGCCGATCCCGGCGGCGCTCGCGTATGTGGTGTCGTCTGAGCTGATAGCGACGGTCGAGGCCGCCTTGGCTCCCGTATTCGGCGCGGGACACGGCGGAACCGACTCTGACCTGCTGGCCCAGCTTGCGGTGGGCGCGCGTTTCCTGCTCTCGCACGACATCTGGCTCTGCCCCCGCCTGCAGGCCGTGCTGCTCCCCTCGGCCAGCGTGGATCGGCTGCAAACCGCGGCCGGGTTGCGCGTGGAGTGGACGCCGCACATCGGCCGATTCTTCCTCGGTGCTCTAGTGAACCTGGACGAGCCGCTCGGCGTATTCGGCCGGGGCACCCAAAGCTGGGGCATCCACCTGGGCAAGGAGGTGGACCTGTGATGCGCACTCTCTGGCTCGCCTGCACCGCACTGGCCTTGCTGGTCGGCTGCCACGACCGGGCGTTGAAGGTCTGCGACATCACCCAGTCCGACTGTCAGCAAGATATCTACTACGCCGATCTCCGGCTACGCGGTGATGGGTACGATCCCTTTGCTGGCATTCCACCCATTCGCACCATCAGCGAGGACCAGTTTCGCGCCGAGCTCCAGGACGACGCGGCCAAGGCGGCACAAGCGTCCCCCCCCGAACCCTGGTGGGATGCGACGCCCGTGCTCCTGGGCCTGCTCCCCTCGACCGGGGACACGCAGGGCGCGTCCATCGACAACCAGGTGCAAAACACGGCCGCATTCTATTCTCCCGACACACGCGACGTCACCGTCATTGCCCACCCGGCGACCCCTGTGGACCCGTCGGTGCCTGACCCAAGGCCGTTGTTCAACATGGAAACCCTCGCGCACGAGTTGGTGCATGCCCTGCAAGATCGCGAGATCAACCTGCACTTCACACCCAAGAGCACGGACGAGTACTTCGCCGTCAGGGCCCTCATTGAAGGGGATGCCTCGCTCTATGACTTCTTGTTCACACAAGAGATTCCCCTACCGCCCGGCCTTCACTTTACCTACACGGACCCGCTGGCAAGTTTCTCGCACGAGCGCCAAGACGGCCTGTCCGACGACCCCAGCCTCACTGACAACTTCGCCAGCCGGGGTCCGCCATTTCTCGCCGTGAACTGGCTGGTCTACCCTCTCGGCGGGGTCTGGCTTGCGGACCAATGGGACCGAGGCGGCAACGCGGCTGTCCGTCACGCCTATGGCAAGGCCCCGCAGCGCTCGCTGGATTACCTGCTGGGGCCCGGCGTGACAGCGCCGGCCAGCAAGAGCATCCGCTGCCTGCCCACAGTACCAGCCGACTTCCTGAGGAGCGACGGCAATCCCTACGGCCTCGACAGCTACGGCGCCGTCTACTTCTTTGCCTACCTCATGGCCTGGCATGTCCCCGGCAGCGACTCCCTTTCGAACGCCCTGCTCTGGCGTTACGATTGGATCTTCGTCTACTACAACCAGTCGACGCAAAAGACGGCCGTCACCTGGCGCATCGAGCTCGACAGCGCTCTTCCGGCGTCCGTGTTAGCTACCCTCACGGCCGCCGCCGGACCGCGCGTGGTCCAAAATGGCACCACTTTGCTGATCACAACCTCCGACGATCCGGCTTTCCTGGCAACCTGGAACCCGTGGGCAGGCTGCTCTGCTCAGTAGCATTTCACCATTCCGCGACGGCCCACTTGTCGTGGGAATAGGAGGCGATCGCCCCTGGTTGCAATTCGAGGCCCGTGGGGTAGATGCGCTGGGCTGCTAGGTATAGTCTCACTCCCCAGGCCCCTTGCCTATGCTCACATATCATCGCCCCCTGAAGGGAAGCGCCGCTGCCCTTCTTGCCATCGCGCTCTCTAGCCCGGCTGTCAGCCTGGCAAACGACGCGGCCGAACCGCCTTCGCTTCCGGCCCACCTAGGCATGCAGGATGCGTTGCGGCTTTTCCGCGAGCGAGGCTTCGATCTCATCGTGGCGGATGCCACGGTGGATAGCACCCGCGGCGACGCGCAGATAGCCAGCGCCATTCCTAATCCCGCCCTCTCGGGGGGCGTGGGTCGTTCGTTCGGCTTCAACAGCACAACATGTCCCGGTTGCTCGGCCTTGGCCTGGAGTGCAGGGGTGTCCGACCAATCCGCTCTCTTCGACACGTTGTCGGGTAAACGGCGCCTGCGCTCGCGCACGGCAGAGCTGGCGCTCTCGGTGGCGCGCCAGAATCGCGCGGATACCCAGCGCACCCTGGAATCCATGCTCCGCCAACAGTACCTCCAGGCCGTGTACGCCCGTGACGCCCTTGACCTGGCACACGAGTCGCAAGGCCGCCTGGGCCATGTCCTAGAGCTCAATCAGGCCCGGTTCCAACATGGCGCCATCTCGCAGGTCGACGCACTCAAGGTCGAAACCGAGAAGCTAGAAGCCGACCAGGAGGTGGAACGCGCTGAACTCGCCCTGGCGGAGGCCAAGTATGATCTTGCTTTCCTGCTGGGCGTACGCGGGCGTGTACCTGATTTCGAAGTCGATGTCGATCTTCCCCCATATCGCGTGCCCGACGACCTTGGCCATGCGACGGTTGACTCGCTGCTGGAGCGGGCCCGCAAACAACGTCCTGACTTGGCAGCCGCGAACCTGCAGCACGACCGGGCAGGGGCGGCCCTACAGTCGGCCCAGCGCCTGCGCTTTCCGGATATGGCGCTCTCGCTCGGCTTGAGCGGCCAAGGGGCCGGCAGCGACGTCAGCTCACCGCCCACGGTGTCGCTGGGACTCACGCTCACCCCGCCGCTCTTCTACCGTTTTCAGGGCGAGGTGCAGAAGGCCCAGGCCGATCTGCGCGTGCAGGACACCCTGCTGGCCAAGACCGAAGCGCAGATCGTCTACGACGTAACCGGCGCGCTGGCCCAGTTTCAGTCCACCCGACGCCGGGTAGAACGGGCCGAGCACGGCTTGCTCGATCGGGCGCGGCGCACGCGCGACCTGGTCCAGATCCAGTACGAAAAGGGCGCTGCGTCCTTGCTCGAGTACCTGGATGCACAGCGAATGCTCATAGAAACCACCCAGGGCTACCTGCGCGATCTGGCCGACTACTGGCTGGCGGTCGTGCTCATCGGGGAGGCCGTGGGGTTGGAGCTGGGACCATGAACCATACCCGAGTCGCTCCCGTTGCTGCTCTTTTCCTCGTCGTGGCCGTCGGGCCTGCCTGTCACGGGCGTGCCACCGTCACGCCATCAGCCGCCCCACCCACCACCGAGGTGTGGCTAGCACCCGAACAGGCGGCCGCGGCCAAGCTGGTGGTCGAGCCGCTCGAACCCCAACCCGTGGGCGGCGTGGTGCTGGCCAGCGGCCGTGTGACCTTCGACGATCTGCAGGTGTCGCATGTGCTGTCGCCGGTGACCGGTCGGGTGGTCAAGATCGAGGCCCAGCCCGGCCAACGCGTGAAAAAGGGCGAAGCCCTGGCGCAGATCGAATCTCCTGATGTGGCAGCCGCGTTTTCCGACCTGGCCAAGGCCCAGGCCGACTTTGGCGCGGCCGAGAAGGAAGCCAACCGCCAGAAGGAGCTGTTCGACGTCCACGCAGGATCGCAACGCGATCTTGAGAGCGCGCAGTCCAACTACAGCAAGGCCAGGGCCGAGCTGGATCGAGCCAGGAAGAAGAGCCGCATTCTGCGCGGCAGCCACTCCGACGGCGTGAACGAGATGTACACCCTGCGTGCCCCCATCGACGGCGAGGTCATCGCGCGCAACGTAAACCCCGGTGCCGAGGTGCAAGGGCAGTACTCGGGTGGCACGGTTCTCGAGCTCTTCACCGTGGGCGAGCTGGACAGCGTGTGGGTGCTGGGGGACGTCTTCGAGATGGATCTCGGGCGGGTGAAAGCGGGCACGGCCTGCCTGGCCGCCGTCGTATCCTATCCCGGCCGGGTCTTCCGAGGGCGGGCCGACTGGGTCTCGGATACCCTCGATCCAGCGACCCACACCTCGAAGGTTCGCTGCAAGATTGCCAATCCCGACCGCGCGCTGAAACCCGAAATGTATGCGACCGTGATCCTACCGGTGGACCGCGAAGTCGCACTTGCCATCCCACGCAGCGCGCTCTTGCGCCTCGGCGACCAGACCGTGGTCTTCGTTGAGGCCGGCAAGACCCCCGACGGCCGTTTGCGCTTCGAGCGCCGGCCGGTGGTGGTCAATGAGGAGCAGGGCGGCGACTTTCTGCCGGTGCTGCGCAACCTGGCCAAGGGCGAGCGCATCGTCGTCTCGGGCGCCATCCTGCTTTCCGGAATGCTGTAGTCATGATTGAGCGACTGGTTTCGGCCGCAGTCCGCGCGCCTTTTCTGGTCTTCATGGCCGCCCTGGCGCTGGTCGGCATCGGCATTCACTCGTACGCGCAGCTCGATATCGAGGCGTATCCTAACCCGGTGGCGCCCATGATCGAACTTATCGCGCAGCCACAAGGCTGGAGCGCCGAGGAGGTCGAACGCTACGTCACTTTGCCGATCGAAACCGGGCTGGTGGGCATGCCTGGGCTGCAGCACGTGCGCTCGCAGTCGCTCTTTGGCCTGGCCAATGTGAAGTTCTACTTCGGCTGGGATACCAGCTATTTCACAGCTCAGCAGCGCGTGCTCAACCAGCTCAATTTCGTAAACCTGCCGGCGGGCGTGCAACCGCAGCTCTCGCCCTGGAGCGCCATCGGTGAGCTGTACCGCTACAAGGTCGTGGGCAAGGACTACACCGCGACGGATCTCAAGACCGCGCAGGACTGGATCCTGGAAAAGCAATTCCGCCAGGTGCCGGGGGTGATCGACGTGGTGGGGTTCGGCGGTCTGACCAAGCAGTATCACGTGGACGTGGATCCCTATCGCCTGCGCGGCCTCAATGTCAGCCTCGCACAGTTGCAGTCCGCCATCGCCAACGCCAACCAGAACGTGGGCGGGCAGCGCCTGACCCTGGGCGAGCAGTCCTTCGACGTCCGCGGCGTCGGGCTCATCCGTTCGGTCCGAGACATCGAGCAGATCACGATTGCCGCGCAGAAAGGCGTGCCGGTTCGCGTAGCCGACGTGGCCGCCGTCCACGCGGGCGCGGCCCCGCGCCTGGGCATCGTGGGCCGCGACGGTGAACCCGACATCGTGGAAGGCATCGTGCTCATGCGCTATGGGGGCGACTCGCTTACCACCATCAAGGGCATTCACGATCGGGTCGACTATATTCGGCAGAACCGGGTTCTGCCGCCCGGCATGGACATCGAGCCTGTCTACGACCGGGCCGACCTGGTCAAGCTGACCACCCACACCGTGATGGAGAATCTCATCACCGGGATGGTGCTGGTTTCCTTGGTGCTATGGCTCTTCTTGGGCAAGCTACGCGCGGCCCTGCTGGTCGCTCTCAATCTGCCGCTCGCCCTGCTCTTCGCGTTCTTCGGTATGGTGTCGACCGGCACGCAAGCCAACCTCATCTCGCTGGGCGCGGTGGATTTCGGCATCGTGGTCGACTCGTCCGTGATCATGATGGAGAGCATCTTCCGCAATTTCGCCCGAAAAGGGGGGTCGGTCTTCGAGCGCATCGCCAGCGCGGCCCGCGAGGTCGGGCCGCCCGTGTTTTCCTCCACCCTCATCATCGCGGTGGCTTTCGTGCCGCTCTTCACCCTGACCGGCGTGGCCGGCGTGATCATGGCCCCGATGGCGCAGACCTATGCCTTTGCCATCGGTGGCGCGATTCTACTCTCGCTCACCCTAACCCCGGCCCTCTCGTCGCGGCTTCTGCCTGTGTCCGCAACCCAAGATGAAGAAGAAAAGGACACCCGGTTCATGCGTCTCGTGCACCGGCTGTACGCGCCGCTGTTTTCCTTCGCCCTGCAGCGCCCGCGCTGGGCGGTGCTGCTGGGGGCGGGGCCGGTGGTCCTGGCCCTGGCTGCGGCCAGCATCCTCGGCCGCGAGTTCATGCCCAAGCTGGAAGAGGGCAACTTCTGGATCCGCGCCACCTTGCCTACCTCGATCTCCCTCGAGCAATCGGCCCGCTACGTGGGGCACATCCGTGCCATCGTGCTCGGCTGTCCCGGCGAAGACGCGAGTGACTGTCCTTTCGAGAAGAGAAGCCGGCCCGAGATCCAAAGCGTCATCTCCCAGCTCGGACGGCCCGACGACGGTACCGACGTGTCTGGCTTCCACAACATCGAACTCTTGGCACCCCTGCGCCGCAGCTCCGAATGGCGCCCGGGCGTGACCAAGGCCTCACTCACCGACGACATGCAGCGCGACCTGGCCCGTGCCTTCCCCGGCGTTGTGTTCAATTTCTCGCAAGTCATCTCCGACAACGTGGAAGAGGCCATGTCAGGCGTCAAGGGCGAGAACACAGTCAAGGTGCTGGGGCCGGATCTGCGGCTGGACGAAGCCAAGGCTGACGAGATCGTGGCCGCCATGAAGGACGTCCGAGGGGTGGCGGACCTGGGGATCTTCCGCTCGCTCGGCCAACCCGCGATTCGCATCACTCCCTCGCGCACCGCCGCCGGACGCTATGGCCTGAATACCGGCGACGTGGCGGCTGTCATCCAGGCTGCCATCGGTGGGCTGGCCATCACCCAAGTCTACGAAGGCGAAAAGCACTTCGAGCTGACCGTGCGGTGGGCCGAAGCCTACCGGCGTGACCAGCGCGCTATCCGCGCCATCCTGGTCGCGGCGCCGGACGGTGCCCAGGTGCCGCTCGGACAACTGGCTGACGTGGTTGAGGAGAACAGTCCGTCGGTCGTCTTCCGCGAGGATCTGCGGCGTTACGTCCCGGTGAAGTTCTCGGTGCGCGGGCGCGACCTGGCGTCGACTATCGCCGAGGCGCAGGCCAGAATCGCGGCGCATGTCAAGCTGCCGTACGACACGCACCTGGAATGGGGCGGCGAGATCAACCAGTTGCGCGAGACCACAGCGCGCCTTCTGATCATCGTCCCCGTCACTCTACTGATCATCACATTCCTGGTCTACAGTTCGGTCAAGAACCTGCGCGATACCCTCATCGTACTGCTCGGCGCACCGGTGGCCGCCAGCGGAGGTGCGGTGGCCCTCTTCCTAACCGGCACTGATTTCTCTATTTCGGCGGCCATGGGCTTTATCTCGATTCTCGGAATTTCCATCCAGGACGCGTTGCTGGTGGTCACCTACGCGCAGCAGCTGCGCCGGCAAGGCGAGTCGGCGGAAAACGCAGCCCGGCGGGCAGCCGAGCGCTGGCTCCGCCCGGTCCTGATGGCCGCCTCGGTGGCCATGCTGGGCCTTCTGCCCGCCGCCCTCTCACGTGGCATCGGCTCGGAGACCCAAAAGCCCCTCGCCATCGTGGTCATCGGCGGCGCCTTGGCGCTCGTGATCCTGCCGCGCTTGTTGCAACCGGCGCTCCTTGCTCTGGCTTTCCGGAAGCGGCCGCAGCCCAACCCGCTGGTTTGACCGCAGCGCAAGGCCGATGGCCGACACCTGGGTGCGGGAAATGCGAAGCTCGCGGGTTCTGCAGCCTCTGCCTGAATTCAACACGGCCGGGATGCTATTGAACCACCTTTCTGCGAAATTGGTGCACGCGGAGGAATCGAGAGCCTCGGCGCCACGTCTGATGTCCGCCTGGCCGATGACCTCGAGCCACGTCCGTGTACCGTTGATCCGGTCATGTATGTCTGACACGCTTCACCGGTGCGCATCCCGACCAAACTCGTGCTCGGCCTGGCGGCCGCCAGCGCGGTTATCCTTGGTTCCTATGGTTTGCGCGAGCTTCGCAAGGAAAGGAAGGACCTGACGGATGTCGCCAAGCACGACATGAAGGTCCTCGGTACCGCCCTGAAGGTGGCTATCGAGAATGCTCTGCGTGACCAGCAGGTCGCCGACATCACTGAGATTCTCGGATCCCTTAAGCTGAAAGATTCGACCATCGACGTTCTGGTTTTCGATCGGGCGGGCGAACTCGCCCCTCACCCTTTCGGAAGTCCAGGCTCCGCCACGCTCGTCCGTGACGCCGTTCAGCAGGTGAATTCTTCAGGTGAGTCCCTCGTCCGCATCCAAGGCGCACGAGACCTTTCGCGGATTGTCGGCATCTTTCCCCTGCGCGACGATGACGGGACGAACCTCGGCACCATGGCGATCATGCGTCCCCTGGATGTGCTGAGGGCCGACCTCCGATCGGAGACGATCTCTACGATTCTTTCGATCCTGAGCTTGATTGCTGGAGTTGCGGGCGTCGGCTGGTTCCTGGTGCATCTATATGTGGGTCGTCCGCTCAAGAGACTGATGCTTGCGATGGAGGACGTGGGCGCCGGGAACCTGACGGCAAGCGTGTCCGTCCACCGGACTGACGAGGTGGGCAGGTTGACGGCCGAGTTCAATTCCATGGTGCGCGAGCTTGAAAGCGCGCGGCGCCGCTTGATGGAGGCTTCTGAATCCCGGGAGGCGTTGGAGACGGGGCTGCGCCGCGTGGACAAGCTGGCCACGCTAGGGCAGCTTTCCGCCGGGCTGGCTCATGAGATAGGTTCGCCCCTGCAGATCTTGAACGGGCGTGCACGAGCTCTGGCCAGCCGGACGGACCTGCCTACGGATGTTCGCCGGATCGCGCAGGTATTGGAGGAGCAATCGGATCGGATCGCGAAGATAGTCGAGCAGCTCCTCACCGTCTCTCGGCGCCGGGCAGCACATCGAAGCGAAATCGATTTGGGCAAGACAGTAGGCCCCATCGTCGATCTCCTCGAACATGAGGCGCGGCGGCGGGCTGTCCGACTCGAGTTCGAGCGTCCGAATTCGCCTCTGAAGGTCATGGCCGATGTGGACCAAGTCCAGCAGGTGACTCTGAACCTGCTGAGCAACGCTTTGCGGGCCACCCCGCAGGGCGGTCGGGTCCGTCTCAGTATCGCAGCGTCCTCATTCAAGACAGCCGATGGCACTCACGAGCACCCATCGGTGTCGCTCGTAGTCGAGGACACCGGCTGTGGGATCACGGAGGAATTACTGGTCCGCATCTTCGAGCCATTTTTCACCACCTGGACGGACGTCGGGGGCGCGGGCCTGGGGCTCGCAGTTGTCAAGTCGATTGTCGACGAACATGGCGGCACAATTGCCGTCCAATCCGAGAAGAACGTTGGGGCGCGGTTCACCGTCCACTTCCCAATGGCAGGCGCCGCGCGGGGCGAGGAAGCGGTCGCATGACGGGGCAATCAAAGAAGAAGCTGCTTGTCTTGGATGACGATGCCGGCGTCGTGGACTTCCTGTGCGAGAGCCTCAGCGAGCTGGGCTACGACGTGACGGGCCTCACGGCACCTAGGGAGGCGCTTCTCCGGATCAAGACCGATTCATTCGACCTGGTGATCACCGACGTGGAAATGCCCCAGATGCGCGGCACCGAACTGCTGTCGGCCATTCTCGGCGAGAAGCCTAGCCAGCTCGTGCTTCTCATAACCGCGTTCGGGAGCATCGATCTCGCCGTCTCGACGGTTCAGGCAGGAGCGTGCGACTTCATCGCCAAGCCCTTCAAGATCGAGACCCTGGTATCCGCCATCGAGCGCGCGTTCCGCGACCGTCAGATCCGTCGGGAAATCGTTCGTTTGAGGAAGGTGTCGCCGCTCGATGCCCCCGAACAGATCATCGCCGGGAGCCCCGCGATGCGAAGAGTGCTCGCAACGGCCCGGAAGGCCGCGGGCACAGACTCAACCACCCTCATCACAGGAGAGACAGGCACAGGGAAGGGCGTCATTGCCAAGCTGATTCACGACTCGAGCGCGAGACGGGACCGACCTTTCTACCAGTTGAACTGCGCGTCGGTGCCACCAACCTTGGTCGAAAGTGAGCTGTTCGGCGTCCGGCGCGGGGCATTCACCGATGCGAAGGAGGACAGGGATGGTGCGTTTGTTGCGGCGGGGGATGGCACGTTCTTTCTCGACGAAGTCGGCGAGCTTCCGCTAGAGATCCAGGCAAAACTTCTCCACGTGCTCGAGAACGGACGGGTTCGCCCCCTGGGGGGCACCTCCGAGGTTCCGATCAAGGCCAGGCTCATCGCAGCGACCAACCGTCCACTCGAGCCCTTGGTCCGTGAGGGCAACTTCAGGCAGGACCTGTACTACCGGCTCAACATCATCCGAATCGAGGTTCCACCCCTGCGCGAGCGACGCGAGGATATCGTGCACTTGCTAGATTTGTTCCTGAGCCGCGCCTGCGAACGACAGTCGCGCTCTCTCATTGGGGTATCCGCAGCGGCGATGCGGCGGCTGGTCGCATACCACTGGCCTGGCAACGTGCGCGAGCTGGCGAACGCAGTCGAGCGGGCGGTGGTTCTCTCCGACCATGATGCGCTTCTCCCTGAGGACTTGGACCTCCCCAAGAACGGCGGCGTGGAGGCACTTCTGGCCGAGGGCGCGGATAGCCACATTCCGCTCGAGGAGATCGAGCGCTCGTACGTCCGACGGGTGCTGGAAGAGCACGGGGGCAACAAGGCCGGCGCCGCACGCATCCTCGGAATCAACCGGCGGACTCTCTATCGGAAGCTCAAGGGCTAGGGTTCTCCCCGAAATCCCGCGATAGCCGCAGGAGGTCGCGGCCCGGGCCGGAGTGAATTCGGTCGGCCAAGGCCGCGGGGACGACCACCACCGATCGTTCCAATGGTTGGGTGGAGCTGGCGGCACGCGCCGCCACCTCCACAGTGGCTACTTTTGTCCCATCTGTGCACTCCTGCCACGTTTGGCAGGTGCGCACACCGCCTGAGTTCGTACTCCGCCCGGGAGGTGAGAGCGCGGTCATCTGTGCACGTTGTGGGGTTGACGTGCATGTCAACCGGTCCCGCCCTCCTCTTGGCCCGCATGTTGCTATTGGAAGCGAGTGACGAGTCCTCTGGGCTCGTCCAAGAGGAGCGTGTCCGGTGCCCGTCATCTCTCAACCAGACTTCCTTGGCGCTTGTTCGGTTGCCGCTCTTGCCCTCGTGGTGGCCGTCGGGCCCGGCTGCCACAGGCGGGTCGCCACTACGCCAACGGTGGCGTCACCAACGACAGAGGTGTGGCTAGCACCCGAACAGGTGGCGGCGGCTAAACTGGTCGTGGAGCCGCTCGCACTCCAGCCCGTGGGCAGCGTGGTGGTGGCCAGCGGCCGCGTGACCTTCGACGATCTGCACGTTTCGCATGTGCTGTCGCCGGTTACTGGCCGGGTGGTCAAGATTGAGGCTGAGCCCGGCCAGCGCGTGAAGAAGGGTGACACCCTGGCGCTCATCGAATCTCCTGACGTGGCGACCGCGTTTTCCGACCTGGAAAAGGCGAAGGCTGACTTTGGCGCGGCCGAAAAGGAAGCGAATCGCCAGAAGGAGCTGTTCGACGTCCACGCCGGATCGCAACGCGATCTTGAGGGCGCGCAGTCCGCCCACAGCAAGGCCACGGCCGAGCTGGATCGAGCCCGGAAGAAGACCCGCATCCTGCGCGGAAGTTCCTCCGACAAGTTGAACCAGACCTACACCCTGCGCGCCCCAATCGACGGCGAAGTCATCGCACGCAACGTGAACCCCGGCGCCGAAGTGCAAGGTCAGTACTCGGGGGGTACCGTGCTCGAGCTCTTCACCGTCGGGGACTTGGACAGCATATGGGTGCTGGGAGAGATCTTCGAGATGGATCTGCGCCGGGTGAAGGCGGGCACGGAGTGCCTGGCCAGCGTCGTGTCCTATCCGGGCCGGGTCTTCCGCGGACTGGCCGACTGGGTCTCGAACACGCTCGATCCCGCGACCCATACCTCGAAGGTCCGCTGTAAGATCGCCAATCCCGACCGCGCGTTGAAGCCCGAGATGTATGCCACCGTGACCCTACCGGTGGATCGTCAAGTCGCTCTCGCCATCCCGCGCAGCGCGCTCCTGCGCCTCGCCGATCAGACGGTGGTCTTCGTCGAGGTGGGCAAGGCGCCCGACGGCCGCCTGCGCTTCGAACGCCGGCCCGTGGTGGTCAACGAGGAACTGGGCAGCGAGTACCTGCCGGTGCTGCGCAACCTCGCCAAGGGTGAGCGCATCGTGGTCTCGGGCGCCATTCTGCTTTCCGTGAAGATATAGTCATGATTGAGCGACTGGTTTCGGCCGCTGTGCGCGCGCCCTTCCTGGTGCTGATGGCCGCCCTGGCCCTGGTCGGCGTCGGCATTTACTCGTACGCGCACCTCGACATCGAGGCCTATCCCAACCCGGTGCCACCGATGATCGAGATCATCGCGCAGCCGCAAGGCTGGAGCGCCGAGGAGGTCGAGCGCTACGTCACCCTGCCGCTGGAAACCGGCCTGGTGGGCATGCCGGGGCTGGAACACGTGCGCTCGCAGTCGCTCTTCGGCCTGGCCGATGTGAAGTTCTACTTCGGCTGGGACACCAGCTACTTCACAGCGCAGCAGCGAGTGCTCAATCAGCTCAGCTTCGTCACCCTGCCGGCGGGCGTGCAACCCCAGCTCTCGCCCTGGAGCGCGATCGGCGAGCTGTATCGCTACAAGGTGGTCGGCAAGGACTACACCGCCACGGATCTCAAGACCGCCGAGGACTGGATCCTGGAAAAGCAATTCCGCCAGGTGCCGGGCGTGATCGACGTGGTGGGGTTCGGCGGCCTGACCAAGCAGTATCACGTGGACGTGGATCCCTATCGCCTGCGCGGCCTCAATGTCAGCCTCGCGCAGTTGCAGTCCGCCATCGCCAACGCCAACCAGAACGTGGGCGGGCAGCGCCTGACCCTGGGCGAGCAGTCCTTCGACGTGCGCGGCGTCGGACTTATCCGTTCGGTCCGTGACATCGAGCAAATCACGATTGCCGCGCAAAAGGGTGTGCCGTTTCGCGTGCGCGACGTGGCCGCGGTTCGCGTGGGCGCGGCCCCACGTTTGGGCATTGTGGGCCGCGACGGTGAACCGGACATCGTGGAAGGCATCGTGCTCATGCGCTATGGGGGCGACTCGCTCTCCACCGTCAAGGGCATTCACGATCGGGTCGACCAGATCCGGCAAAACCGGCTTCTGCCACCCGGCATGGACATCGAAACTCTCTACGACCGCGCCGATTTGGTCAAACTGACCACCCACACCGTGATGGAGAACCTCATCACCGGCATGGTGCTGGTTTCGTTGGTGCTGTGGCTCTTCCTGGGCAAGCTGCGCGCGGCTTTGCTGGTCGCGCTCAATCTGCCACTGGCCCTTCTCTTCGCATTCTTCGGCATGGTGTGGACCGGCACCCAGGCCAACCTCATCTCTCTCGGCGCAGTGGACTTCGGCATCGTGGTCGACTCGTCCGTGATCATGATGGAGAGCATCTTCCGCAACTTCGCCCGGCGCGGGGCTTCGGCCTTCGAACGCATCGCCAGTGCGGCCCGCGAGGTCGGGGCGCCCGTGTTCTCCTCCACCCTGATTATCGCGGTGGCCTTCGTACCGCTCTTCACCCTGACTGGCGTGGCCGGCGTGATCATGGCACCCATGGCACACACCTATGCTTTTGCCATCGGTGGCGCCATCGTCCTCGCGCTGACCCTCACCCCGGCGCTTTCGTCGCGACTTCTGCCCGTGTCCACAACCCAGGACGAAGAGGAAAAGGACACCCGGTTCATGCGAACCGTGCACCGGTTCTATGCGCGGATCTTTTCCTTCGCCCTGCAGCGGCCGCGCTCGGCCGTACTGCTAGGCGTGGGACCGGTGGTACTGGCGCTGGCTGCCGCCAGTTTGCTCGGCCGCGAGTTCATGCCCAAGCTAGAAGAGGGCAATTTCTGGATTCGTGCCACCTTGCCCACCTCGATCTCCCTTGAGCAATCGGCCCGCTACGTGGGCCACATCCGCGCCATCGTGCTTGGCTGCCCGGGCGACGATGCGGGTGACTGCCCATTCGAGAAGAGAAGCCGGCCCGAGATCCAGAGCGTTATATCGCAGCTCGGACGCCCGGACGACGGCACCGATGTGTCCGGCTTCCAGAACATCGAGCTGCTGGCGCCCTTGCTCCCCAGCTCGCAGTGGCGCCCAGGCGTGACCAAGGCGTCACTCACCGACGACATGCAGCGCGACCTGGCCCGCGCCTTTCCTGGTGTGGTGTTCAACTTCTCGCAGGTCATTTCCGACAACGTGGAAGAGGCCATGTCAGGCGTCAAGGGCGAGAACACGGTCAAGGTGGTGGGGCCGGATCTGCGGGTGGACGAAGGCAAGGCCGGGGAGATCGTTGCCGCCATGAAAGACGTCCGGGGTGTGGCGGACCTGGGGATCTTCCGCTCGCTCGGCCAGCCCGCGATTCGCATCACCCCCTCCCGCACCGCGGCCGGGCGCTATGGACTAAACACGGGCGACGTAGCGGCTGTCATCCAGGCAGCCATCGGCGGGCTGGCCATCACCCAAGTCTATGAGGGCGAAAAGCACTTCGACCTCACCATACGCTGGGCCGAGCCCTACCGGCGCGACCTGCGTGCCATCCGCGCAATTCTGGTCGCCGCGCCCGATGGTGCCCAGGTGCCGCTCGGACAACTGGCTGACGTGATCGAGGAGAACAGTCCGTCGGTCATTTTCCGTGAAGGGCTGCGACGCTACGTCCCGGTGAAGTTTTCGGTGCGCGGGCGCGACCTGGGGTCGACCATCGCCGAGGCGCAGGCCGAGATCGCTGCGCATGTCAAGCTACCCTACGACACGCATTTGGAGTGGGGCGGCGAGATCAACCAGCTACGCGAGACCACGGCACGCCTCCTGATCATCATCCCGGTGACGTTGCTCATGATTACCTTTCTGGTCTATGGCTCGGTCAAGAACGCGCGCGATACCCTCATCGTGTTGCTCGGCGCGCCCGTGGCCGCCAGCGGAGGCGTGGTGGCCCTCTTTCTCACCGGCACGGATTTTTCGACCTCGGCGGCCGTGGGCTTCATCTCGATTCTCGGAATCTCCATCCAGGATGGGTTGCTCGTGGTCACCTACGCCAGTCAGTTGCGTTCGCGAGGCGAGTCAGCGGCAAGCGCAGCTCGTCAGGCTGCCCAGCGTCGCCTGCGCCCAGTCCTGATGTCCACCTGGGTGGCGATGCTGGGCCTGTTGCCTGCCGCCGTCTCGCGCAGCATCGGCTCGGAAACCCAGAAGCCACTCGCCATCGTGGTCATCGGCGGGGCCCTGGCCCTCGTGATCCTGCCGCGCCTGCTGCAGCCTGCGTTGCTGTCGCTGGCATTCCGGAAACGACCGCAGCCCGACCCGCCGGTTTGAGCGCCGGCCCGGCGCAGGCCGAATCCTCAGCTCACGCGCACGCCATCCCGCGCCTGTGGCAAGCGGATGACAAAGGTTGTCCCCTGGCCAAGCTGGGAATCAACCGTCACGGACCCGCCACTCGCCTCGATCACGCGCTTGACGATGGATAGCCCAAGTCCTGTCCCCGGTTGCTCGCGCACGCGCAGAGCCCGAAAGAACGGATCGAAGGCCTGGCGGGCCTCGTCGTAAGACATCCCCACCCCATTGTCAGCGACGCGCAACAAGTATTCCTTTCCGACGACCCGGCCAAGAATGTTGATCTCGGCCTGCCCTTCCGCGCGGCGGTACTTCACCGCATTGTCGGCGAGATTGGACACCACTTGCCGAAGCAGCCCCTCCGCGCACTGCACTTTCGCGGGCTCCGCCGCCACATGCAGCGTCACTCCTTCGGATGCAAGGCGTGTGGCCAATTCGTCGCGGACCTGCGCCACCACGACGGCCGGGTCACCAACCCCGGACCGCGCCGTGCCGTTGCCGATCCGGGACAGCGCGAGCAGATCCTCGATGATGGCCTCCATGCGCGCCACCCCGCGCTGGAGAACGGCCCCTGACGTCGCCTCGGCCGGCAGATGTTTCGCGAGAACCGCCGCGGTCATGCTGATGGTGCTCAAAGGGCCGCGAAGATCGTGGGCCACCCGCCCGGCAAAGGCATCGAGATCCCGGTTGTGCGCCTCAAGTGCCAGCGCGTGGCGGTGCACCTCATTCTCGCGCTCACGTACCAGACGAGTGCCCCAGAAGCCGATGCCCACGGTCAGCAGCACGGCGAGGAACTGGAGGGTGGCAGAGACGGCGATCAGGGAATGCTGCAGGTGCTTGATTCTCGCGGCTGATTTCTCCGCTTCGCTGTCGTTGATGCGAACCAGGTCGTCGACGTCCGTTCCAATGGCGGCCAGGCGACTCTCGACGCCGGATAGGGCCGCGCGGGCATCAACGTCCCGGTTCTCGCGCGACAGCGCAAGGGTTCTGGCGAGCGGTTCCCCGGTGGCGGCAGCGTCATCCTTGAGCCGCTGCCAGGCTCTCGCTTCGCTAGGACAGCTAACGAGTAGCTCATAGGTGGAAACGGCGGCGGCGAAGTCGGTTTCGATCTCCGCGATCTTCGCTTCAGCCTGCGCCATAGTGGCGGCGTCCGACGCAAGGATGTGCGCGTCGACAAGCCGTTGCCGCCGATACACGTCGGCGCGCATCTGATGCACGAGCTCGACGCTCTTCATGGCATTGTCCACCACCAGCACGACTTCGGCGTGGGCCTTTCGCGTTTGGTAGAGCGAGAAGACGTTGGTGAGAGCGAGCAGCGCCACGATGAGGGCGACAAGGACGACGACGAAGCGCCAGTTCTGCACCCGGGTGACGTTCATGGACGTCAAATATGGGCTCGATTCGATCTCGTGGCCAGGCTGTCCCTTCCATGGCTAGCCGTACTTGAAGCGAGTCTCGACTCGCGCGAGGATAGAGGCATGCGCTTCTCTCCTCTGATCCGCGTCGTTCTTGGGGTTGGCCTGCTCGTCTCGTGCCGCAGGCAGATGGGCGACGGGATCACATTGCAGCGCGATGTCGACGCCAACCTGGACGGCTTCATCGACGTGGTGAAATCTGGGCTGGGTTTATCGGTGAACGCCCGCTTCCTGACCTTTGGGCCCGTGCCCGGCCCGCAGCCCTGGGACAACCCGGTGGCCGCCGCTCCAGTCAGCGTCCACGGGCGAAACATCTCCCTCCGTCCCAGGCGCGACGGCCTGGTCCACGAGCGCTACGAAGCTCGGCCTTGTCCGCTCAAGACCATCTTCGAGTGTGTAGAGATCCTCGCCACCGGCCGCTTCGGCAAGGACGGTGAGATCATGTGCTTCGGCCTTCAGTTGCAGAAGCACCCCAGCGAGGTCGTGCGCCAAGACATCGCCTTCCGCGCTGCCGATTTCTGTCCCTTCCGGATGTCCGCCGGCCCAGCCCAGCAGATCATCCGCGGCATCGAGAAAGCACAGATGGAGCACTTCCAGCGCCAGGAGACCGACAGGTACTTGGACCCGACCAATCGCTAGCAACAGGCCCGGGAACCTTGCGGACGCCCGGGCCCGCGCAACTACGCCACTACGAGACGCTCTTGTCTCCCGCCGGCGGCGCGAACGGCGAGCTCGACCCCGCCACCGCCAGAGCCTCGTACAGCTTCCAGCGCGCCTGGGCCTCGCGCTGGCCTTGCTCCATCAGGGCGCGAGCGCGCTCCGGCATTACCTGGGCCAGCGAGCGGAAGCGCGTCTCGGTCATGGCCCACTGTTCGTAGGTCATCTTGGGCGCCTTGGAATCGAGCTTGAGCGGGTTCTCGCCCTTGGCGTAGAGCCCCGGGTTGAATCGGTACAGGGTCCAGGCGCCGCTGTCGACCGCTGCGGCTTGGTTGTCCATGCTCTTGGCCATGTCGATGCCGTGGGCGATACAGGTGCTGTACGCGATGACGATGGAAGGCCCGTCGTAGGCATCCGCCTCGATCAGGGCCCGCACGCTCTGGATATCACTGTAGCCCATGGCCACCTTGGCGACGTAGCAGTTGCGGTATGCGATGGCCATCATGCCCAGGTCTTTCTTCGACGTGGGCTTGCCAGCCGCGGCGAACTTGGCTACCGCGCCGGTCGGGGTCGCTTTCGAGCACTGGCCACCGGTGTTCGAGTACACCTCGGTGTCGAGCACCAGGATGTTCACGTTGCGGCCGCTGGCCAAGACGTGATCCAGCCCGCCGTACCCGATGTCGTAGGCCCAGCCGTCGCCGCCCACCGCCCACACGCTCTTCTTGACCAGCATGTCGGCCACACCAGCCAGGTTCTTCGCGTCGGGGTCGGCGATGCCGGCCAGCTTCTGCTTGAGCAGGGCCACGCGCTCGCGCTGCCCGTAGATGCCCTTCTCGTCGGCCTGATTGGCCTCCATCAGTCCACTGACCAGCTCACCGGGCAACTGACCCGACAACTTCTTCAAGAGAACCTTGGCGTAGTCGTTCTGCTTGTCGATGGTCACCCGGAAACCGAGCGAAAACTCGGCGGTGTCCTCGAAGAGCGAGTTGTTCCAGGCCGGGCCGCGACCGTCCTTGTTCTGGGCATAGGGCGTGGTGGGCAAATTGCCGCCGTAGATCGACGAGCATCCGGTAGCGTTGCCGATGATGGCGCGATCGCCGAAGAGCTGGGTCAGCAGCTTCACGTACGGGGTTTCGCCGCAGCCGGCGCAGGCCCCCGAATACTCGAAGAGCGGCTGCAAGAACTGGCAACCCTTGACCGTGTCGACCTTGACCAGGCGGCGGTCCACCTCGGGCAGGTCGAGGAAGAAGGCGTAGTTGTCACGTTCCTGGACGCGCAGCGGAATCTGCGGCTCCATCATGATGGCCCTCTTGCTCTTGTCCTTCTTGTCAGTGGCGGGACAGACCTCCACGCACAGGGTGCAGCCGGTGCAGTCCTCGGGCGCGCTTTGCAGCGCGTACATCACATCGCCGTATTCCTTGCCCTTGTACTTGGTGGCCTTAAAGGTCGCCGGCTTCTTCTCCAGGAGCTTGGCGTCGAACACCTTGGCGCGAATCGAGGCGTGCGGGCACACCAGCGTGCACTTGTTGCACTGGATGCAAAGGTCCGGATACCACACTGGGATCTCCAGCGCGATGTTGCGCTTCTCCCACTGCGCAGTGCCGGTCGGGAAGGTTCCGTCGACCGGGAAGACGCTGACCGGCAGCTTGTCACCGCGCCCGGCGATGATCTCCGCGGTCACCTTGTGCACGAACTCGGGCGCCTCCTTGGCCACGATGGGCGGCATCTTGAGGCTACTCGACACCTTCTGCGGGTAGTTGACCTGCTTCAGGTTGGCCACCGTCTGATCCACTGCGTTGAAGTTCTTCTGCACCACCTCGGGACCCTTGCGCTCGTAGGTCTTCTGGATGGTCTTCTTGATCTTGGCGATGGCCTCTTCCGCGGGCAACACGCCCGAGATGCTGAAGAAGCAGGTCTGCATGATGGTGTTGACACGCGCCCCCATCCCGGTTTCCTTGGCCACCTTGTAGGCATCGATCACGAAGAAGCGCAGCTTCTTGTCGATGATCTGCTTCTGCACTTCCTGCGGCAGCTTGTCCCAGACCTCGTCCGGGCCGTACACGCTGTTGAGCAGGAACACGCCGCCGGACTGGCAGTACTGGAGCATGTCGTAGCGCTCGAGGAACGACCACTGGTGACAGGCCAGGAACTGCGCTTCGGTGATGAGGTAGCTGGAGCGAATCACATCAGGCCCGAAGCGCAGGTGCGACACGGTGACCGCGCCGGCTTTCTTCGAGTCATAGACGAAGTAGCCCTGGGCGTAGAAGCGGGGCTCGTCGCCGATAATCTTGATCGAGTTCTTGTTGGCACCCACCGTGCCATCCGAGCCGAGTCCGTAGAACAGGCAGCGCTTCACGCTGTCGGTCTCGGTCGAGAAGCTGTAGTCCACGGGAAGCGAGGTGTGGGTCACGTCGTCATTGATGCCTACCGTGAAGTGATTCTTGGGCGCCGGCTTCTTCAGGTCGTCGAACACCGCCTTGACCATGGCGGGCGTGAACTCCTTGGATGACAGACCGTAGCGGCCGCCCACCACCTTGGGCATGGCGAAGGGAAGCGTGCCGGCAACCTGGGCCTCGGCCAGTGCCGTGATCGCGTCCTGGTACATCGGCTCGCCAGCGCAGCCCGGCTCTTTCGTGCGATCCAGGACCGAAATGGCCTTGACCGTCTTCGGCAGCGCCGCCACGAAGTGCTCCATCGAGAACGGACGATACAGGCGCACCTTAACCAGGCCGACCTTCTCGCCCTTCTTGGCCAGCAGATCCACGGTCTCGTGGACGATCTCGGCCCCGGTTCCCATGACCACGATCACGCGCTCGGCATCCGCCGGGCCCACGTAATCGAACAGGTGGTAGGCGCGACCCACGATCTTGGCGAACTTGTCCATCTGCGCCTGCACGATGGCCGGGGCCGCGTCGTAGTACTTGTTGCACGCCTCGCGCGCCTGGAAGAACACGTCAGGGTTCTGTGAGGTGCCGCGCAAGATGGGCCGATCGGGCGTCATGGCACGCGCGCGATGCGCGTTGACCAGGTCGTCGGTGACCATCGCCTTGATGTCGTCGTCGGTGAGCTGCTCGATTTTCTGCACCTCGTGCGACGTGCGGAAGCCGTCGAAGAAATGCACGAAGGGCACGCGCGCCTGCAGAGTCGCGGCCTGCGCAATCAAGGCCATATCCATGACCTCCTGCACGGAGCCCGTGCAGATGAGGCCGAAGCCAGTCGAACGCACGGCCATCACGTCGCTGTGGTCGCCGAAGATCGACAAAGCGTGGGTGGCCACGGTGCGCGCCGAGACGTGCCAGACCGTCGAGGTCAACTCGCCCGCGACCTTGAACATGGTCGGGATCATGAGCAAGAGGCCCTGCGCGGCGGTGAAGGTGGTGCTCAGCGCGCCGGACTGGAGGGCCCCGTGGGTCGAGGCAGCAGCCCCCGCCTCGCTCTGCATCTCGACGACGGACGGGACCGTGCCCCAGATGTTGGTGCGACCCATGGCCGACCACTCATCGGCCCACTCACCCATGTTCGACGAGGGGGTGATGGGGTAGATGGCGCAAACCTCGTTGGTCTTGTGCGCCACGTAAGCAGCGGCTTCGTTGCCGTCAATCGTGACTTTCTTGCGAGCCATGTCGTGGTCCTCCAGGGGGGTAAAACTTAGCAAAAACGCAGTCTTCTTACGTCCGCTGTGTCAGCGAAGCAACAGGAAGTTTCGCAGGAACAGCGCTATGCTTACGCCCCACGCGAGAGTCAATTCGCAGGCCCACTAACGCGACGCTCTCCGACCAAAACGAGTCTATTGGCAGGCAGGCTGGCCCATACGCACCGCACACGAACTCGCCCTCCCCACGCCTTGCGCCCGCCACCCGCGATCCGCGGGCCGGTGGGTCAGAAGATCCGGGCTAGAGGCGCGGGATCGGGAACGGGAAGCCAGGTTTCGCGAACAGGAAGCCCTGGAGAAGGTCTGCGCCCAGCTCGACCAGGATGTTGCGCTCAGCCTCGGTCTCGACCCCCTCGGCCACCAGTGGCGTTTCCAGCTCATGGCACAGGCGAGCCAGCGCGTGCACCATCTTGCGTTTGGTCGGCGTGGTGTCGATCCCGCGGATGAGGGACATGTCGACCTTGACCACGTCGGGTTCAAGCTGCGCGAAGCAATTCAGGCCCGAGTAGCCCTCACCCAAATCGTCGACCGCGATGCGAAAGCCCAAGCGACGCAGATGCGCCACGCGGTCGCGGATATCAGGGATTCTCTCCAGCGCCATGCGCTCTGTGATCTCGAGATGAATGCGCGGGGCAAATTCGGAAAGAGGCGCGTCGGGCGAGTAGAGATCGTCGTCTGCAAGATCAAGCACGTGCAGATTGACGAATACCCCAGGAAGGTTCGGGTGGTCGCGCAACACGTCCGCAACTTGCCTACGCATCTTGCGCCCCAAGGTTGGCATTTCGTCCAGCGCCTCGGCCGTCTTCAGAATCTCCAAGGGCGAGCGCAGTTCATGGTCCGTGGTGCGCATGAGCGCTTCGTAGGCGATCACGGTCTTCTTCGACCAAGACACGATCGGCTGGAATGCCGTCCACATGGAAGCCAGTGCCCTGTCAAAGCGCAAACGCATCGTCTCCACCTCGCGTTCGTGCTCCGCCGTGGTGTGCAAGATGCGTCGCTCCCGCTGCGCCACCCGGTGCATCTGCACCGCGCGCGAGAGCACGTCCTGAAGCTGGGACATGGAAAGCGGCTTGATGAGATAGCTCAGCGCGCCCCACTCCACCGCGACCCGCGCGCTATCCAGACCGGGGCCGCCGGTCATCAGGACCACGGGTATGTCGCGGTCGCGTTCGCGAACCGCACGCAGGATGTCGAGGCCGCTCATGTTGGGGACGTTGATGTCGGTCAGCACGACGTCGAACTTCCGAGCACGCGCAAGCGCAAGCGCCGCGCTACCATCCGACGCTGTCTCAACACCATAGCCCCAGGTTTCCAAGACGCGCACGCATGAGCGCGCGAAGGTCTCGTCATCGTCTACGACGAGGATCAGCGGTCGCGGCTCGGCCTCTAGTGCTGGCCGGGCCTGGGCTGATCCTGCTTTGGCGTCCACGTGCTTCGCTGCCTTTGCGGGCCCAAGGCCCGTCAAGAAGCCTATCGGCACATTGGCGAGCGGCTTAAGGACGTTCTGTGTCTGCCCGTTCCTGGGGCGGGCACGCCCGCCAACTCCCGATTCTCGTTCGAACCGGGCGCCATCGCATGCGTCAAGTTCGACTTCCGTGTAGCATGGCCGGCATGTTTGGGGTGAGAGGACTTCTCATGCTGACCTTGGCCGGCTTCGGCGCGGTCTTCACTGCGCTCTGGGGCCGCGACATCGCTCGCAAACGGCGCGTCATCGTGGACCCGGGTGGGGCGGCCAGCGATAGCGCCGAGATGACCGCGGTACGAGCCGGGCTGCCCTCGCTGGCGCAAACCGTCATCGGGTTCGTCACGAACTTCTTCGACACCTTGGGCATCGGCTCATACGCGACCACCACCTCCATCTACAAGCTGTTCCGTCTGGTGCCTGACCGCCTCATCCCGGGAACCCTGCTGGTCGGGCACATGTGGCCGACCGTGGCCCAGGCGGTGATCTACATCCACATCGTCCAAGTGGAGATGACCTCCCTGGTGCTCCTCATCGCCGCATCGGTGCTCGGGTCGTGGTTGGGTGCCGGGATCGTGGCGAGGTGGCCCAAACGCAAGATCCAGATCGGCATGGGCTTCGCGCTGCTGGGAGCTGCGGGATTGATGCTCGCCAGTGCCTTGCACTATCTGCCCGGAGGGGGAGACACCCTGGGTCTGCACGGCTGGCGCATGGCCGTCGGCCTGGTCGGCAACTTTGCTTTTGGCGCTCTGATGAATCTGGGCATCGGCGCCTACGCGCCCAGCCTCATCCTGTTCGGTTTTCTCGGCATGAACCTGAAAGCAGTGTTTCCGGTGATGATGGGTTCTTGCGCTTTCATTATGCCGACCAGCGGGATTCGCTTCATTGGACGCGGCAGTTACTCGCCGCGCGCCGCCCTGGGTCTAGCTTTGGGCGGGGTGCCGGGCGTCCTGTTGGCGGCGTATGTCGTCCGCGAGCTGCAGGTTCGCCAGCTCCGCTGGCTGGTCATCGGGGTGGCGATCTACAGTGCCCTGGCCATGCTGCATTCCGCGGCCACGCATCGACCGCGGGCTCAATCCTCCGCCAGAGGCGTCGGCTAGTGGGTCATCCCCTGTTCGCCACCAAGAGCCTGGACAAGCTGCGCGCGGACGCGGAGTTTGTCTACGGCCTGAAGCGCACCCTGAGCGCGCTGGACTTGGTGCTGCTCGGCATCGGCGCCATCATCGGCACCGGCATCTTCGTGCTCACCGGCCGAGCTGCCGCGGCGAACGCCGGCCCGGCCGTCGTCCTGTCCTTCACCGTCGCGGGTATTGCGTCTGCCTTCGCGGGCCTGTGCTACGCCGAGATGGCGTCCATGATCCCGATCGCGGGCAGCGCGTACACCTATTCATACGCCACCATGGGAGAGCTGGTGGCCTGGATCATTGGGTGGGACTTGATCTTGGAATACCTGGTGGGCGCGGCCACTGTCAGCGTGGGCTGGTCAGGCTACATGGTGGCCTTCATCACCAACGTGACCGGGTGGAAGGTGCCCGCGTCGTGGGCCAGCTCGCCCCTCGTGTGGAGCGAGGTGCATCGGCACGTACAGTTCACTGGCGCCATCGTCAATCTGCCCGCGGTGTTGATTACCCTGTTCGTCACCGCCATCCTGGTGGTGGGCATCAAAGAATCGGCCCGCTTCAACTCGGTGATCGTGGTCATCAAGGTCGCTGCAGTCCTGCTCTTCATCGTTGCTGCCGCGCCCTTCATCCGCACCGAGAATTGGCACCCATTCATCCCGGACAACGCCGGTACCTTTGGCCACTACGGCATCTCCGGCATCCTGCAGGGTGCCACCATGGTCTTCTTCGCTTACATCGGGTTCGACGCTGTCTCCACCGCCGCGCAGGAGACACGCAACCCGCGCCGTGATCTGCCCATCGGCATCCTGGGCTCACTCGCCATCTGTACCGTGCTCTACATCACGGTGTCGCTTATCCTGACCGGCGTAGTTCACTACACCAAGCTCTCCGTCCCCAACCCCATCGCCATTGGAATCGCGGCCACGGGCGTGCGCTGGCTGGAGACCGCAGTGGAAATCGGTGCCATCGCCGGGCTGTCGTCGGTCATGGTGGTCATGCTGCTGGGCCAGCCGCGCATCTTCTTCTCCATGGCGGTCGACGGCCTGCTGCCCTCGGTTGCGGCCAAGGTCCATCCGCGCTTCGGCACCCCGTACGTCACCACCATCACCACCGGCCTGGCCTGTGCCGTGGCCGGCGGGCTTCTGCCCATCGATATCCTGGGTGAGCTGACCAGCATCGGCACTTTGTTTGCGTTCGTCCTGGTCAGCCTGGGCGTGATGATCCTGCGGCTCAAGCGCCCGGACATCCCGCGGTCGTTCAAGGTGCCTGGCGGGGCATTCGTCATCCCGATCCTGGGCGCTGTCTCCTCCGGAGGGCTGATGTACACGGCCACCACCCACACCCTCATCCGCCTCTTCGCCTGGATGGCGATTGGACTGGTCATCTACTTCTTCTACGGTCGCAAGCATTCCAAATTGCGAAGGAGCTAACGAAGCCGCCGGGCAATCCCATCTCGTTGGGATATGGAATCGCCGCTTCCTGAGCGGTCATGTCGGCCACCACGACCTTGGGATCGGCAAGCCCAAACTTCACGGCCTGCTCCACCACCCCCTGGTTGATCAGCTTGCACCCGTCTTCGCCCAGAAGCTTGTGCGCCATGCTCACGCGGCTGGCCTACATGGGCGAACGACCTTCCGGGCCAGCGCAGATCGGCCAGCGTGTGCGGTAGCGGTAGCGGTAGCGACTAGCGAATGGCGGCCTGCGTGGGCGGCCTGGGTGAGCGTGAGCGGCCCGCGACCCGCTCTTCGTCTTCCC
>Ga0182011_10000270_pt1 | contig 44475 bp, 42 predicted proteins | sample 711E1DmetaG_FD_120481 | JGI IMG/M metagenome (GOLD analysis project Ga0182011, IMG submission 120481) | Permafrost microbial communities from Stordalen Mire, Sweden - 711E1D metaG | ecosystem: Environmental > Terrestrial > Soil > Wetlands > Permafrost | place: Sweden: Stordalen | collected...
AGCATCCGCGCCTTGGCGTCTGGCCCAACCGAGGCGCGCTCAGCCCACTGGCGCATCTCGCGGAGCAGCCGGGCTTCCTCGTCGGTCGCGTCATGAAACAGCCGGGTCGCGCTGTCGACCGTGCTACCGGTAGCCTCCTCGGCCTCGTGGTCGTCGGCGTACTCCTCGTCGAGGTCGGCGATCTGGCGCCGCAGCACGCTGCCCGTCGGCGCCTTCTCGGCCTTGCGGTGTCGCGCGGCCTTCAGGGTCTCCTCGTGGCGGGCGAGCGTCGAGGCGAACGCGGCGGGGCTGGAGAACAGGTGCTTCTTTAGGGTCAGCAGGACGAACTCGGTGGCGATCCGCTCGGCGGTATCGCGGGTGCCTTTGCCGCGCAGCTCGGCGTAGCGTCGGAGGGCGGCGTGGGCCGCCTTCTCCTCGGTAGGGTAGTCGACCTCGATGGCCTCGAGGGTGCGCTCCGGGAACTTCGGCGCGCCGGCGAAGTCCTTCAGCTCGGACTTGAGGCGGCGGACCATGACCGCATCGAGCTGCTTGCGGTCCGGCACCGTGCCGCGGGCGAAGCGCTGGTTGTCGAGCAGCTCCAACAGCGCCGAGAAGCTCTCGACATAGCCGTTGTGCGGCGTAGCGGTGAGGAAGAGCTTGTGCTCGAAGTGCGGCGTGATGGTCCTGAGCGCCTGGGTGCGTTGGGAGTCGGTGGCGTACTTACCGCGGCCGGACGGGGCGCAGTTGTGTGCCTCGTCGACGATGAGCACGTCGTAACGGCGCGGGTAGATCGCTTCACCCTCGCTCGGCAGTGTCTCGCGGAACAGTCGCAGCGGGCGCTCGCGCTTGAGGAAGTCGATCGAGGTGATCAGTCGCGGGAAGTGCTTCCACGGGTTGGTGTGGATGCCGCGCTCCCGCCGCAGGCGGCGGAGGAGCTCGGCGTCGACGATGCGAAAGTCGAGGCCGAACTTGTCGCGCATCTGGTCCCGCCACTGGAGCTGGAGGCTCGAGGGACAGGCGATGAGGACGCGCCGGGCGCGGTGGCGCAGGATCAGCTCGAGGATGACGAGGCCGGCCTCGATGGTCTTGCCGAGGCCTACGTCGTCGGCGACGAGCAGGTTGGCGCGCGGCATGCGGATGGCCCGCACGACCGGGTCAAGCTGGTAGTCCTCGATGTCGATGCCGCTGCGGAAAGGCGCCTGGAGCGCCTTCACGTCTGCGGACGAGGCCGCGCCCCAGCGGACGGCGTCGAGGAAGGCGTCAAGTCGTGCCGGGTCGTCGAACGTGGTCGGGTTCGGCGGCAGGTCGACCTTCTCCAGCACCCGCGCGCCCGGCTCGAGCTCCCAGATAACCTGCAGCTCCTCGCCGAGGGCATCATCCTCAAGGCACGACAAGGTGACCAGGTGCTCGGTGCTGTTGGCGACGGGCGTCAGGGCGCTGTCGGGCAGCGCCGACTCAGCAACATCGGTCGCCACGAAGCGCCGCTGGCGCACGGTGACGAGCTGACCTTGCTCTGGGGCGCTGGTGGTGAGGTGACCGGCAGAATCTGTAGCCACGTTTCAGAGCGTAGCACCGGCCCACTCGTTGAGTGGAGCCAGCGGTGGGTTTCGATTGAAGTGCGGCTGGATCATCGACCCGCGGGAGGACTACCGCTAGTCGAACGAAGGCCGAAACACCGCCGCGGTGTTACCGTGGTGTTACCGCGACCGGACAACCGCAATGGACGACCTCCGAACTTGGTAGGGACGTTCTTTTGTCGGAAGTTCTTAGACTGGCGCGCCGGGAGGGACTCGAACCCCCAACCACCTGATCCGAAGTCAGGTGCTCTATCCATTGAGCCACCGGCGCGCGCCGGTGTAACCTTGTACCACATCCGAGCAACGCGATGGTTGTGTCCCTCACCACCGGCCGTACGTCGCGGGACACCGTTGCGGGCACATGGCGGAAACCGCGGTCCCCTCAAAGCAGCTGGCTAAGAAGCTGCCAAGCCACCGTCACCTGCCACGAACGTGCATTCTGACATTTCGCCCGGACGCTCTTGCTCGTTCGACGTGTAGCTCGCCGCCCGGCTCCGGGCGTTGAACCGATTGCCCGTATACTCCACGGGACCGCCTGATTGGGAGGCCCTCACGGTGCGTGTTGAACCCGAGATTCTCGAGACGCTCTGTTGCCCTGTCACGAAGAGCCCGCTCGCCAAGGTGACTCCTCACGAGCTTGAGCGTCTGAACGAGACCATCGCACGAGGGTTGGCCGGATATGCCTGCGGCAACCCTGTGGTCGATGTGCTCGAAGACGGGCTGGCCACAACCGACGGAACATCCGCGTATCGCATCCGCGACGGCGTCCCGCTTCTCCTGCCGGGCTTCCGCATCACCTGGTCCGGCGGCGCCGCTCCGGCTGGTCCTGGCGTTACCGGAGCAAATGAGGCTGGCCTCTGGGCCGACCGCTGGCAGGAACTCTCGCATCGCTGGAACGAGATGGGACCGCCGGTACGGCCGGCCCGGCAAGACACTGATCTGCTCGAGCGGCTCATCGACAAGGCTTCCTCGGGCATCAGCCGTGCCGCACCCCGCGCCCTGATCCTCGGCGTCACGCCGGAGATCGCGACCATGTGCTGGCCTCCACGGACCCTCATGTTGGCGCTCGACTCGTCCGAAGCGATGATCCACAACGTCTGGCCTGCGCCCGATGTTCCCAACGGAACCGCTGCCCTTGCGGACTGGCTGGCCATGCCGATCAGGGATGCGGCGTACGACCTCGTCGTCGGTGACGGCTTGCTCTCGATGCCGCACTACCCCGACGGTTCCTCCGCGCTGGTGAAGGAGATTCGTCGGGTGCTCAAGGACGACGGCGCGCTCGCGATGCGCATGTTCACGAGACCTGAGAAGCGCGAGCCGCTCGAAGCGATCTTCGGCGACCTTCGCAACGGCCGCATTGGGAGCCTCGACTTCCTCAAGTGGCGGCTCGTGATGGCGCTCCATGAGGACATGACGGCGGGCACTCGGATGGGCGACGTCTGGAACGCCTGGCAAGCCAACGTCCCCGACCCGAGCGAACTGATGAAGTCTTTGGGGTGGCCGCCGGACGCGCCACAGATTCTGGAGGGTCTGCGGGGGCTGGACGCCCGCCTCAACTTCCTGACGCTCGCCGAGGTACATGACCTGCTGGCACGAGACTTCATCGAGTGTGAGTTCCGCGTCCCGGAGTACGAGTCCGGAGACAGGTATCCAACCGTGGTGTTCAAGCCCCGGCCGCGCTGAGGGAGTCGCCCCCGCTCGCGACCGCGACCCGGCCCTGGCAGTGGGGCCGAGCGGATCTCCATACTCCCCGGAAGTTCGGATAGGGGGATCGTCGGCATGCAGGTCGCACACGAGTTGCTCGAGATGCTCTGCTGCCCCGCTACGAACAGCCCGCTCAGGGTCATGAAACCGCAGGAGGTCCAGGAGCTCAATACGACCATCGCGCAGGGCCGGGCCAGCTACGCCGGCGGTGCGCGTGTGACCGAGGCGCTGATGGAGCACCTACGTGAGGGGAAGGCCGTCGCGATCTTCCCGACACTGGGCGAACTGCGGGACGATTTCTTGCAGGGCTTCGAGGAGATGGCGTGCGAGTTCCCAGACTACGAGGATGGCGAGAGGTGCCCTACTCTTCTGTTCAGACGAAAGCCGCGCTTCGGCAGCAACGCGCGATCGTGACGGCCGGATTTCTCGGACCTTTGACCCCCTGCCAGGTCGTCGTGGCCCGGGACGGGCGAGCTGCGCGGGACCTCGGTGAACCTCGGGTCCGCCAGGAGTACCATGACTGCGAAAGGACCAGTATGAGTCTACCGAGTGCCCGATCGTCGGTGTGTCTGGTCGTGCTCCTGATAGCGGTCGTCGGTTGCGTCTCACCGGCGTTCCCCGCCGAACCAGCACGGCCGGCGTCCGAGGCTTCCGCCGCTTGCGCTTCCCCGGAAAGGTCGGGGCACACCGACCTGCCTTACCAGCTCTGGCCGGCCGAGGTGGTTTCCGCCGACGGCATCGTGGTGTCAGGTTCGGAGCAGGCCTCGAAGGCCGGCGCCGCTGTGTTGGAGGCAGGCGGCAACGCGGTCGATGCTGCCGTGGCCACTGCGTTCGCGCTCGGGGTCACGGAACCGATGACCTCGGGGCTCGGTTCGGAGACGTTCATTCTGATCTATAACGCAGACGGCCGCACGCTGGCGATCGACGGGTCCTGCTACGTCCCCCGCCTGGCACGTCCCGATGAGCTGCAGACCGCTCGCGTTGCCGCCGATAGGGGCTACATCCAGGATTACAAGTCGATTGCAGTCCCCGGGTCGCTGGCTGCGCTGGCGTACGCCCTCGAACGCCACGGCACCAAGAGCTTGGCCGAGGTGCTCGCTCCCGCAATCGACCTCGCGGACTTCGGATACAACCTGAACGCAAGTACGCTCGCGGAGATCGACGGCCTGAGCCGGTTCGTGCGCCATCAAGAGTACGTCGCCAATCTCTTCCTCAATGGCTTCACCGACACCTGGGGCCCTGGTCATCTCTTCTGCGCATCGGATCTCGCCAACACACTCAGGCGGATAGCCGAGTTCGGGCCGGACGAGTTCTACCGCGGTCGCATCGCCGATGAGATCGACGCTGACATGGAGCGCCACGACGGGTACCTACGCAAAGCCGATCTCGTCAGCCTCCGAGCGGTCGAGCGGCAACCGATCCGCGACACCTACCGCGGCCTCGAAGTGATCACCTTCCCGTACCCGGGAGGTGGGGGCAGCCTCCTCGAGATACTCCACATCCTCGAGACGTTTCCCTCGAAGCTCCTTCAGGAAGCTTCACTCGACCGGCTCCACCTGCTCATCGAGGCGGCCCGCATTGCCTGGGTCGACAACCAAAACTCGAGGATGCCACTCCCCCTACTCGAGCACCAGCTGACCGATAGGCGCTGGGCCGCACAGCGAGCCAAGCTGATCCGATTCGACCGCGCTCTGCTTCCGGGCGAGATCAGCGGCGACGTCCCGGACCCGTACCTCGCGGTCGGGACGACCCAGGTTTCGGTGGTCGACAGGTGGGGGAATGCAGTCGCCCTCTCACAGACACTGGGGGGGTTTTTCGGGGCCACCGTGGCTACACCGGGACTCGGGTTTCTCTACAACTCGAACCTCAACGCGTTCAATTACACGAACCCTCTGAGCCCTAACTACCTCGCCCCGAGGCGGGCGCCGACAACGGTCATGGCGCCGACGATCATCCTGAAGGACCGCAAGGCTCTCCTCGTGCTCGGAAGCGCGGGGAGCGATCGGGTCGTGCCGACGATGGTCTCGGTCATCTCAGGGGTTGCCGACCGTGGCCTCGATCTGTGCGCGGCTGTGGCTGCCCCACGCGCCATCTGGGGAACGAACTGGGGCGCCCCCAGGCCCTTTATCGAGCTCGCTGGCGAGATCACACCGGAGAGAGCCCAGGCCCTGGAGAAGCGCGGCTTTCAGGGCAGCTACCTGCTCGAGTTTCCTGCACGTTGGATGGACATCTCGGCGTTTGGAGGAACCAACGCCGTCTTCATCGACCCGCGGACCGGTATGCTCGCCGGCGTGCCCGACCCGCGGCGGTCGGGGGCCGCGGCGGCGCCCTCGGCCCGTTGACCCGGCCCGGTGCGCGTTCCTGCTGATCTCAGAGCGCGCCGGCGGCAGACGGAGGCCGCCCGGGGCCTACTGCTTGGCCAGCCAGTCCGAGGCTTCGACCTCGGTGTCGAAGCTCATGACCGACCTGCCGATCACCTTGACAACGGCGTCGTAGATGATGCTCGCGAGTCTCGAGATCCCCACCACGGCGCTTGCCCTGACGTACGGCGTGTTGAAGGCGCTGTAGTGCTTCATCTCCTCGACGGCTTTCGCGTTGAAGGTGGTGCCGGTCACATCGGTCAGGATCAGGAGCGACTTTGGGGGATGGGTGCCGATGATGGCCTTGGCTTGTTTGATCGCGGCGAGGCTCTCGTCGATGCTCGTAGGATGGGACAGATCAACCTTGAGGAGCGTGACACCGTTGTGCCTGACGAACTTGACCCGTTTCATGGTCCCCTCCGAACATGAAGGCCGCGACGCGAGACACCTGCTCGTCCCGGCGCCCCGTCGGCCGGGATGATACATCTCCCCAACGAGCAGCCACCGCGCCCAAGCACTGAAGCTCGTGAACCAGGCGATCGCTCGGGTTGAGATGGGCATCCAGTACGACCGGACGCAGCAGCCCGCGCTCAGTCGAGGTCGGAGGCGAGCTCCCGCCGCGTCTCCTCGGAGAGCACCGCCTGCGCCCGGTAGGCGGGGTGGTCGGCCACCAGGCGGAGCACCGTGCCGCTTGCTTTCACTAGGGCTGCCTGCACCTCGCTGAGGTGGAACTTGACGTACTGCACCGAAGAGACCCGCGTTGGCGAGACCTGCGCGTTGTCAAAAATCGCCGCCACCGGCTCGGTGCTCCCGATGTGAAGGAAGAGGTGGCGGTCGAGTCCGACGAGCTCGCCCAGGCGGACCGCGCGCTCCTCGGGCGTCTCATACTCGAGCATGAGGGTTCCCGAGAGCTCGCGGCCGGCCGGCACGATCGCGTTGTAGGCCTCGATCTCGTCCCCGACTGCGCCGGGCCGCTCCCAACTACCCTCCGTGCGCAGCATCTCCTGGACCTGGTAGAGCATGGTGTCGCGCGTCTCGAAGTGAATGGTCGCGTGGTCGCCGAACGGCACACGGCGTTTGCCCTTGAGGACCATGATGCGTCGCCGAAACTCCGGCCGTTCGCGTTCGTACTGCTCGCGGCCCATAACGTCGTCCCTTGCGATCGGCTTCATTGCGCCTCCTCCGCCCCCAGGCCGGCCGGTGCAGGGTCACCCGGCTTCGCGACGCCTCGATCGAAGCCGTCCGCGCGATACGCGCGTTCCAGAATCTCAACGGGGTGGAGCGGGCGTTTCCCGCACGCTTGCTCGAACTGCAGCGCGGCGAGCGGACAGTCGGTGGCCCAGACCTGCGCTCCGGTTTCCCGCATCCCCGCGAATGCCTTCTCCCCGTTTCGCAGCGCGGGTCCGAAATACTCGCGCTTCATCGCCCAGGTGCCGTCGTGGCCGCAGCATTCCGCGACAAGCATCGGCTTGACGCCCGGGATCCGACGCATGAGGTCGCGGCCGCGAAACCCCACATTCTGCAGACGCAAGTGGCACGGCGCGTGGTAGGCCACGCTCACGCCAGGCGTGCTCTTGAAGTCCTCTTTGAGCTTGCCCTCGGTTCGCAGCTCCCAAAGGTACTCGGAAAGATCGCGCACGGCGGCCGCGACGGTGCGGGCGGCATCGGCCAGGATGCGGTCGGCCGGATCGTCGAGAAGGTGCGGGTAGTCCTCACGCATCATCAGGCTGCACGTCGGGTTGATCGCGGCGACGCGAAACCCGCGCTCGACGTAGGGCAACAACGCCCGCACGTTGCGCTCGGCCTTGCGCCGGGCGAGAGCGATGTCGCCCGCGTCGAGGGCGGGCATCCCGCAGCACTCGACGGCCGGACACGCGATTCGGCAGCCGTTGTGACGCAGCACCGCGAACGCCGCCCTGCCCACGGCGGGGTTGTTGTAGCTCACGAAGCAAGTGGCGAAGAGCACCACCTTCGAATCGCCGTCGGCCGTCTCGTCGACGCCGCCTGTCTGGGAGCGGAACCATGCCGGGAAAGTCCGACCCGCGAACGTCGGCAGCAGCTTGTCACGGTGGATCCCGGCGAACCGTTCCATCAGGACGCGGTTGGGCCGCAGGCGGTTGCCCCAGTTGGCGAGCGAGGAGAACCGCGAACCGATGCGCCCGAGGCGATCGGGGTCCGCCAGCAGGCGGTCGCGCAGGGGGATACCCTCGGACTTGCGTCGCACCGCCTTGGCCCGGAGCATCAGGCGGGGGAAGTCGAGCCTGAACGGGTGGCGCTCCTTCTCGGTGTATGGGCACTGCGTGTAGCAGAGCTTGCACTGGAAACACTCGTCAACCACGCGCCGGAGGGTGGCGTCGGGAATGCGTCTCACGTCGCCGTGTTCGTCCATCGCGGCGAACAATGTCGGAAACGACTGGCAGTACTTGAAGCACATGCGGCACGAGTGGCAGAGTTCGAAGCTGCGCTCGAGTTCCTTCGCGAGCGCCGCGCGCTCCCAGTACAGCGGCTCGTTCGGGTTGGTGCTCAACCCGTCGCTCGGGTGGAAGCGGACGTCGGGCAGATCCGGCGCGTCGGCCATCGCGGCTCCCTTCGCGGCGTCGCAGAGGTGTGCGTTGGGCGGCGGCCGCGGCGGCCGCCGCCCTGGCCCCCCGACACTGTCACATCGATTCGAGGGCCTTCTGGAACTTGCCGGCGTGAGAGCGCTCGGCCTTGGCGAGCGTCTCGAACCAGTCGGCGATCTCCGGGAAACCCTCTTCGCGCGCTGTCTTGGCCATGCCCGGGTACATGTCCGTGTACTCGTGCGTCTCGCCGGCAACGGCGGATGCCAGCATCTCCGGGACATCCACGAACGGCATGCCGGTGGCCGGGTCGCCGACCTTCTTGAGGTAGTCGAGGTGGCCGTGTGCGTGGCCGGTCTCGCCCTCGCCGGTGTCGCGGAACAGGCCGGCGACCTCCGGGTATCCCTCGATGTCGGCTTGCTTGGCAAAGTAGAGGTAGCGCCGGTTGGCCTGTGACTCGCCCGCAAAGGCGTACTTCAGGTTCTCGCTGGTCTTGGTCCCTTTCAGTTCGGGCATCTTCGGTTCCCCCTTTTGGTTTTGCGTTTCATGAGGCGGTGGATGCGGTCTTTGAAGCGCGTTCCGCATGCTCTGTTCGCTCGCGTTGCGTACCCGGGCGGCCAGTCCGCCCACAGCCGGCGCAGACAACGTCGTACTCGACCCGGATCCCTGTCACCGTGAGACCACCCGCCAGGCGAGCGGGCGGGACCGGGTGCTCGACGGTCTCTCGATCCACGTCGAAGACCGCGCCACAAACCCTGCACATCGCATGGTCGTGCGGGTCGAGCGTGCCGTCGACGCGCAACAGCGCACCGTCGCCCGCGACGTGCCGGCACAGCCCCGCGCGGACGAACGCTTCGAGCGTCTTGTAGACGGTCGAGAGCGAGAGCGACGGGTGCCGCCCTCTAAGGGCCCCCAGCACGTCCTCCGCGCCTGGGTGGGATCGGTCGTGCTCGAGAAGACCGAGGATAGCGAGCCGCGGCCCGGTGACCTTGAGGCCTGCAGCCCTTAGCTTCTCGGCGTGCCGCATCGGCGCGGGAGGCAACGTGGTTCGGATATTTTCCGACTTCATAACTAATCCTAATAATCGGCCGTTTCCCATGTGCGTGTCAAGGTCAGCTCCGTGGCATCGGCTCGGGGAAAGGAGGCCACGCCATCGACGGTCCCTCTACGTCGGGCCCGAGATTCTCTACCGCGCTTTCGACGAGCTGCCTGGTTGCGCCGAGACGGAGAGTGCCGCGGTGGCCGTGTCGTGTACCGGCGTCTCGACGCCCGCTTGTCGTCCGAGGCGGGAGACCGCCCCGCACAGGTCGTCGAGCTCAGTCGGGCCGCCTGACTCCAGGTCGAGGAGGAACGAGGGCTTCAGCCCTCCGGGCAGCGAGCTGATGAAGGAGAGGACCTTTGACTCCTCGTCGTCCGACAGGGCGATCTTCCGGGCCCTCGCGACGGCGAAGACCTCCCGCACCGCCCGCTCGACGAGCAGGTACCCGAGGCCCGAGGAGAGGATCGGTCCGACGGCAGAGCGGGCCAGTCCGCAGGCGGACGCCATCGACGCGATGAAAGCGAACTTCCGCCATAGGTCCGCGGTAATGTCGAGGGAGACCTCTGCGTCTGCCCCCGCGGCTCGAAAAGCAGCGGCGATCCGCTCGCCGCGATCGGAACCTCCGCCCGCAAGCTCGCCCACGACCACCCGTTGGAACGCACTGCGGCGCTCCACCACGCCGGGCGCGATCCGCGCGGCGCTGATCTGGGTCAGCCCCCCGAGGACCATGCCGCTCGGGACGCCTCCCTCGACGAGCCGGTCGGCTGCCTCGACTCCGTTGAGAACCGGCACGATCACCGCGCCCGCCTCGGCCACACGGCAAACGGACGGCGTGATCTCGGCCAGTGAGTAGCTCTTCACGGCGACGACGGCAAAGTCAGCGCTCCCGATCTTCCGTGTATCGTCTGTCGCCTCGACGGCGGCGGTGAAAGTCCCCTCCGGCGTCCGAATCTCGAGGCCGCGCGCCCTGAGGGCGTCGAGGTTCGGACCGCGCGCCAGAAGGACCACCGTGTGCCCGGCACGCGCGAGCAGGCCACCGTAGTAGGCGCCTACTCCGCCGGCACCCAGAACCGCGACCTTCATGGCGTCGACTCCTTCCCCTCCCCATCCCCAAACACGGACGCCGGCAGCAAGACGGGAGTCTCAACCGAGTCAGTATGCTCCCGCCGAGCTGTCGACTTCAGGGGCACGGCGGTGCCTTCGCAGTGCGACCACGCGCCCTGCCTTCCCGCCCCGCGCCGCGTCCCCCAGCCGCATCGGGGGTCCGCAACTGCGCTTGTGCCGCATTTTCACTTCGCTGTCAGCGTTCGGTTTCCCCTCTTGACAACCCGTGCCCACCGTCTCATATTGGCGCCCGCGCGGGAGGAGGCTGGGAACTGGCACCGCACGAGGGTCATACACGCTAGGAAGCCAGACCGAAACGGCTTTACCCTCTCCGGTGCAAAGGCCAAATGTCCAAACTGGGAGGCGAGCCACCCGGGAGTATGGTGAGGATACGTGACGCCAACGAGCTGACCGCAGGGTGGAGGCGACCTTCTCAGGTTTGACCTGGACCTTTCTCAGCAATACATCCGCTTGGCGCCAGCTGGAGGAAACTTTTTATGCGCAAAGTCGCTGTACCCCAAGTCCTGTTGCTGATGCTGGTCGCAGGGGTGCTCCTGACCGGGTGCGACACGCTTCAGGCCCGAATGGAGCTGAACAAGGGCAACTCCTACTACAAGAACGAGAAGTACAAGGATGCCCTGATCGAGTTCCAGAAGGGTCTTGCGCTCGACCCCAGCCTGAAGTTCGCCTGGCGCTCGGTGGCCCTCAGCGCGATGACCCTCTACCAGCCAGGCGTCGACAATGCCGAGAACCGGCAGTACTTCAGCACCGCCATCGATGCCTTCAAGAAGTACCTGGCCGCCTTCCCGGAGGATCAGAAGGCGCAGGAGTTCATGATCTCGACGTACATGAACGCCAGCAAGTTCGACGACGTTCTCGCCTACCTCCAGGGCGAGATTAGGAAAAACCCGGGCGACGTCAAGTCGAACAAGGCCGTCGTCACGATCTACCTGCGGACGCAGCGGATCAAGGAGGCGTACGACTGGGTCACCGCCCACATCCCGAAGGCCGACCCGGAGCCGTACTACCTCGTTTCGGTCTACTGCTGGGACAAGGCGTACCGCGATCCCTCCATCACACCCCAGCAGCGCACCGAATACGTCGACCTCGGTCTGGCTTCGGCCGAAAAGGCCCTGCAGATGCAGCCCGAATACTTCGACGCCATGATCTATACCAACCTTCTCTACCGCGAGAAGGCCAAGCTCCAGACCACAGAGGCCGCGAAGCAGCAGTATTTCGACAAGGCCGAAGAGTGGCGCACCAAGGCGCTGGCCCTGCGCGAGAAGCTCAAGAAGCAGACTTCGCTGGCCAAGTCGTAACCGGGGGAGCCATGTTCGAGAACACACTCATCGCATCGAAGAAACAGCAGGCCAACACGAGACTGCTGATGGCCCTGCCGATCGCGCTGGCCATCCACGTCGTGGTGCTTGCCGGGTACGTGGTGGGCCAAATGTGGTCGGTGGCCGAAGTTCCCGACCCGCCGATCCAGGTGAGCTTCTTCCAGGCCGCGCCGCCGCCGCCGCCTCCGCCGCCGCCGCCGAAGGCCCCACCGGCCGCACCCAAGCCCGTCATCCAACAGCCGACGTCAGGCCCGGTCGTGCAGCCCGTGGCCATCCCCGACAAGGTCCCTGAGAAGTCGTCCGGCGCCGGTACCGAGGGCGTCGAGGGTGGCGTGGAAGGCGGCGTCGAGGGCGGCGTTGCCGGGGGCATCCCTGGCGGTGTGCCGGGTGGAGTCGTAGGGGGCGTCCCGGGCGGCGTGGTGGACGAACCGCCGATCCGCATCGGCGGCGAGGTCGTGCCTCCCGAGCTTGTCACCCGAGTTCAGCCCGTGTACCCCGAGATCGCCCGCAAGGCCCGCGTCCAGGGCGTGGTGATCGTCGAGGCCATCATCGACAAACTGGGAAACGTGACCGACGCTCGGGTGCTCCGTGGGTTGCCCATGGGCGTATCCGAGGCCGCGACCGCCGCGATTCAAAAGTGGAAGTACAAGCCCGCCACGCTGAACGGCAGGCCCGTGAGCGTGTACCTTACAGTGACCGTAACCTTTACCTTGCAATAGGCCAGCAGGCCGAGAGAGATAGGAGGAAAACGTAATGGAATTCGGACTCGTAGGACTGTGGACCTCGATGGGCATGATCGCCAAGCTGGATGTCATCCTCTTGGTGGTTCTGTCGATCTACTCGCTGACGCTGTCGGGTGAGCGCTGGTGGCGTTATCGCGCGGCCAAGAAGCAGTCGCTCCAGTTCGCGCTGCTCACCACCCAGTACCTCAAGCAGAACCGTCCGCAAGACGCGATCGCGGCGTCCAAGAAGTTCAAGGCAAGCCATCTCGCGAAGGTGGTCGCGGCCGGTCTGCTCGAGTTCATGGTTGAGGAGCAAAACAGCCCGCTGACCGGCTACGACGTCATCGAGGCTGCCCGTCGCGCCATCGAGCGCGCCACGCTCATGACGACCGCGGATTTCAAGCGCGGCCTTGGCGGCCTGGCGACCATCGGCGCCACGGCTCCGTTCATCGGCCTGTTCGGGACCGTCGTCGGCATCATCAATGCCTTCCGCGGCATGGCCATCACCGGGTCGGGCGGCCTGGGCGCGGTTTCCGCGGGTATCGCGGAAGCCCTCGTCACCACGGCCGTGGGCTTGTTCGTCGCAATCCCGGCCGTGTGGCTCTACAACTACTTCCTGAACCAGGTGGAGCGTTTCCAGGTCGAGATGGCGAACTCCTCATCGGAACTGATCGACTTCTTCATCAAGAAGCACGGAGGAAGCGATGCACTCGGCTCGGCGGCACGCTGAACCACACAAGGGGCCCGCGATCGGCGGGGGCGACATTAAATCGGACATCAACGTCACCCCACTCGTGGACGTCTGCCTGGTGCTGCTGATCATCTTCATGGTCGTCACCCCGCTGCTGCAGTCCGGCGTGCCCGTGCAACTGCCGGAGACCGGAAAGCCGGAGAAGTACCCGGAAGGGCAGAAGCAGGTGAAGGTCGCCATCCAAGAGGACGGCAAGATTTTCATCGGCCAGGACTGGGTTCCGAGCAAGGCCGAGTTGGTCAGGCGAATGGACGAAATGCTGAAAGCGGACCCCCAGAAAGAGGTCGTCATCAAGGCTGACCGCCGCCTCAAGTACAGGGACGTGCGCGAGGTCATGAAGGCGCTCAACGACGCCGGCTTCAGCAAGGTCGGCTTGATCACAACGAAGAAAGGGGCGAGCTGAAGCTCGAGGCACGCCTGCTTTCGGCTGAAGGAGAAACGCCATGGCAATGACCGGCGGCAAGATGGGGGACATGAAGAGTGACATCAACATCACTCCTCTCGTGGACGTGGTGCTGGTGCTGCTCATCATCTTCATGGTGGTCACGCCGTTGCTCCAGCGCGGGTATGAGACCAAGGTCCCGCCCAAGGTGACGACGAACCAACCGCCCCCGCAGAACATGGATCAGCTCGTCGTCCGCCTCACAGAGGACGGCGGGATGTTCATCAACAGGGAGCAGTACACCGAGAGGGACTTCCTCAACAAGCTCGACGAGGTGACCAGGGGCCGCGAGGGCAAGGTCGTGTTCTTCGCAGCCGACGGTAACCTCTCCTACGACAAGGTGGCCCGCTTCATGGACATGTGCAACGACCACGGCGCCAAGAGCCTCGGGATCGTGCTCGAGGACATCAACCCGACTGCCACCTCGGGTGAAGCACCCAAGTAGACTCGGACTCTTCGCGAAAATCCGAGCCCGTGCTCCGGAGGCGGCACGCCTCCTTCGGCGCACGGGCTCTTGCTTTCCCCGCACGGACTAGGACCTGTGCCGCGAAGCCCGCGAACAGTTGTATCATCTACCAATGACGCAGCATCTCAAGGTGGCGCTCGGCGCCGATCACGGCGGCTACGAGCTCAAACAGCATCTCATCGAATATCTTAGAAGCCTCGGACACACTGTCCAGGATTGCGGTACTCACGGCAAGGACCCGGTCGACTACCCGACCTTCGCGGAGGCCGTGGCACGGCTCGTAGCGGCAGGCGCAGCCGACTTTGGGGTCGTGGTGGACGGAGCCGGCATCGGCTCGGCGATGGCCGCAAACAAGGTTCCGGGCGTTCTCGCAGCCGCCTGCTACACCGAGACCCTTGCGCGCAACGCACGCGAGCACAACGACGCGAACGTGCTCACGCTCGGCGCGGCCCATGTAGACGCCACGACCGCACGGAGGATCCTCGACACGTTCCTTTCGACCCAGTGCACGGTCGAGCGCCACCGTTCGCGAGTCCGGCTGATTCGGGACATCGAGAGCGGTGCACTCCGGGGCGGCGGCTCGGCCCGCGACCTCGCCGCCGACGACATCGCCCGAATTACCAAGAGAGTGAAGGAGCTGCTGGGCTCCGGTGGAGGAGATGTCAGCCGGCCCGCGCCGGTGCCCCCCGAGCAGCTCGCGAAGCTCATCGACCACACACTTCTGAGGCCTGAGGCGACGAGCGCGGACATTCAGAAGCTGTGTGACGAGGCGAGGCGGTACTCCTTCTTCTCGGTTTGCGTCAATCCCTCGTACGTGCGCGACGCCAAGACACTGCTTCGAGGGTGTCCCGTCAAAGTCTGCTGCGTCGTCGGTTTTCCCCTCGGAGCACAACCGCCCGAGATCAAGACCCTGGAAGCACGCCGCGCCATTCGCGAGGGTGCCCAGGAGATCGACATGGTGATCAACATCGGCGCCCTCAAGGGCGGCGACGATGACCTGGTCCGCCGCGACATCCGGGGCGTGGTCGAGGCGTGCAAGGAGGGGCGTGCCGTCTGCAAGGTCATCCTCGAGACCGCGCTCCTCTCCGACGAGGAGAAGGTCCGCGGCTGTGAGCTCTCGATGAAGGCGGGCGCCGACTTCGTCAAGACCTCGACGGGGTTCTCGAGCGGCGGAGCAACGGTGGAGGATGTCGGGCTGATGGCCCGAACCGTTTCACCGAAGAGGCTCGGCGTCAAAGCGTCGGGCGGGATCCGCACGTACGCGGACGTCGTGCGGATGATCCAGGCCGGCGCGACCCGCGTCGGGTGCAGCAGCAGTGTGAGAATCATGGAGGAGGCGCGGGCGCTCGCCGCGCGGAAGGGATAGCAGGGATGGCGGAGCTTCGTTGCTATGTTTTCCTCGACAGCCTCCAGCCGCAGTTCGCCGCGTTCCTCGGCACCGTGGCGCAGGGCTTCCTCCCCACGCCCGAGCAGGCCTCGCTCTTCGTCGAGATCGCGCCGGGGATGGACATTATGCGCGTGACCGACGTCGCTCTCAAGGCGACCGACGTGAGGCCCGGCATGCTGATCATCGAACGCCTATACGGTATGCTGGAGGTTCACTCCGACTCGCAGGCCGACGTACGCGAGGCGGGGCGGGCGATCCTGGAGTCCCTCGGCCTCAAGGAAGAGGACCGCGTCAAGCCGCAGCTCGTCTCGAGCCAGGTCATCCGCAATATCTCGCCGTACCACACGCAGCTCATCAACCGTACCCGACACGGCGATATGATCCTGCCAGGGCAAACCCTCTACGTGCTCGAGGTGGCGCCGGCCGGGTACGCCGCGATCGCCGCCAACGAGGCCGAGAAGGCGGCCAACATCAACATTCTCGAGGTGCGCGCATTCGGCAGCTTCGGCCGAGTGTACCTCGGTGGCGAGGAGCGGGACATCGACGTCGGCTATCGCGCGGCCGAGCAGGCCATCGCGGACCTGCGGGGGCGTGAGGTGAAAATCGGCGGCGCGTAGTCGCCGCACTCGCACGGTTCCAACCGCGGGGACGCGGAAGAAGGAGGCTGTGACATGACGGAAGCGTTGGGCATGATCGAGACGAGGTCCTTTCCGGCCGTGGTCGAGGCCGCTGACGCCGCGGTCAAGGCCGCGAAGGTCGAGCTGGTCTCGTACGAGAAGACCGGCGGCGGCTATGTGTCGGTCATCGTGCGGGGCGACGTCGCGGCGGTGAAGGCGGCGTGCGACGCCGGTCAGGTCGCCGCGGGTCGCGTCGGCGAGGTAGTGGCCGTCCACGTGATCGCACGCCCGCACGTCAACGTGGACGTGGTGATGCCGCTGGGCCGCCAGGCCTCGGCCAAGGCCGCGAAGAAGTAGCGGCTCGCCCCCGCCGGACCGTCCGGACGCCCGGGGGCGGGACGCGGAGACGCACACCCATGCAGCTCGCCAAGGTCGTCGGAAATGTGGTGGCCAGCCAGAAGGACACGAGCCTCGAGGGGCTCAAGTTGCTCCTCGTCCGCGGCGTCGACGAGGGGGGCCGCGAGAGCGGGGCGTTCCTTGTCGCGGCCGACGCCGTGGGCGCGGGCCCTGAGGAGATCGTCCTGATCGCTTCCGGGAGCTCCGCGCGCCAGACCCACGCCACCGACAAGCGGCCGGTGGATGCGGTCGTGATGGCGATCGTGGACTCGTGGAGCGTGGAAGGGGTCGTGAAGTACAAGAAATGAGAAGACCGGGCACAGGGCAAAGAGCACCGGGCCCAGGGGGCCCCGCAATCCACTCGCGGCCTGCAGGCAATGTCCCCTTCAATCGAGGTTGCCCACGAGGACCGGATAGCTGCGCGCCACTGCGTCGTCATGCACCCCGCACCCTTGGCCCTGCCGTGCGAGCGGAACGAGCATGACGAAGTTGACCGACCAGGACGTCGAGACGATCGCACGCCGCATCGTCGCAGATCTCGAGCCCCGCACCAAAGCGACGCCCGGTTCGTCCGGCACCCCCACCGGCCCGGGACTCGGGATCTTCGCAACGGTTGAAGACGCCGTGCGAGCCGCCAGCGTCGCCCAGCCGGTGTTCGTCGCGCTCCCTCTCGAACTGCGAGCGAAGATCATCGCCGCGATCCGGACCACGATGCTGGAGAACTGCGAGGCGCTGGCGCGCGCCGCGTGGGAGGAGACCGGCCTCGGCCGCCTCGAGGACAAGGTGATGAAGAACCGCCTCGTGAGCGAGAAGACGCCGGGACTCGAGGACCTCTATTCCACCGCGATCACGGGAGACCACGGGCTGACCCTCACGGAGGCGGCACCGTTCGGGGTGATCGGCGCGATCACACCCGTCACCAACCCCACCTCCACGGTCATCTGCAACGCCATCGGCATGCTCGCGGCCGGGAACTCAGTGGTGTTCAACGTCCACCCAGGCGCCAAGGCATGTTCGATGCTGACGGTGGCGCTGCTGAACCAGGCCATCACGGCGGCCGGCGGTCCACCCAACGTCGTCGCGTGCCTCGCCGATCCGACCATCGAGACCGCGCAGGAGATCATGCGTCACCCGGCCGCCCGCCTGCTGGTGGTCACCGGCGGCGGCGCGGTCGTCAAGGCGGCGATGGCGTCCGGCAAACGGGCCATTTGCGCCGGGCCCGGCAACCCGCCGGTGGTGGTGGACGAGACCGCCGACATCGACAAGGCCGGGCGCGACATCGTCCTCGGTGCCTCGACGGACAACAACATCATCTGCACCGACGAGAAGGAGGTGTTGTGCGTCGACATGGTCGCCGACGGACTGCTCAAGGCCATGGCGCGTAGCGGCGCGGTCCTGATCGAGCGTCACCGCCTCCTCGCTCTCGAGAAGATCGTCTTCACCAAGACGAACGGGCCGCGGGAACACGCGGAGATCAACCGCGACCTCGTAGGCAAGAACGCCAGCGCCATCCTCTCGAAGCTCGGGATGACCGTGTCGGCCTCTGTTCGGCTCGGGCTCGTCGAGGTGGACGAGGACCATCCCCTACTGTGGACGGAGCAGATGATGCCCATCATGCCTTTCTGCCGCGTCCCCAACGCGAACTATGCGATCGACCTCGCGGTCAAGATGGAGGGCGGCAATCGCCACAGCGCGGTGATGCACTCCAAGAACCTCGACAACCTCTCGCGCATGGCCAAGGAGTGCAACTGCAGCATCTTCGTGAAGAACGGCCGCTCCCAGACGGGCCTCGGCCTCGACGGCGAGGGCTACTGCTCGTTCACCATCGCGAGCCCGACCGGTGAGGGGATGACCAGCCCGCGGTCGTTCTCCCGTTCCCGCCGGTGCGTGCTTGTGGATCACTTCAGGATCACGTGATGAAAAGGCACCCCGCCATCGCCGTGCTTGAGTTCAGGGACATCGCCGTCGGGGTCTTCGCGACCGACGCCCTTCTCAAGCGCTCCCCCATCGCTTTCGTGAAGTGCGGCACGATCAGCCGAGGTCGCTTCCTGACCCTGATCGGCGGCACTACCGCGTCGGTCGAGGAAGCCGTTTCGGAGGGGCTTGCCCAGGGCGGCGACAGCGTGCTCGACCACGTCATGCTCGCGGATGTCCACCCCCAGCTCTACGAGGGGATCCTGGGCCATCGCAGCCCAGTCGGCCCGGGTTCCATTGCGATCATCGAGACAGGCACGGTGTCTTGCAACGTTCGCGCCGCCGAACTGGCTCTCAAGGGGACCACGGTGGACCTCGTCGAGATCCGCCTTGCCGACTCCGGACTCTCGGGCAAGGGACTCTCGATCTTCGAGGGCGAACTCCACGACGTCGAGGCAGCCGTCGAGATCGCGGTCGGGTTCCTTGAGCGCACCGGCGTCCAGGTCGGTTTCAAGATCATCTCCGCCCCGCACGAGGCGTTGTCGCGGCAGGTGGAGGGCAGCACCTACTTCGGCTCGGCGTCGCTGCTGGAGCTCGACGGTGAGGAGGGCGAGGGCTAGTGCTCCTGGGGCGGGTCATCGGCGCGGTGGTGCCATGTGTCGTCTGCGAAGGGCTCGATGGCACACCGATGCTGCTCGTGCAGCCGCTCGACATGGCGGGAAGCCCCAAGGGACGCACCGTGGTTGCCGCCGACAGCACCCGGATGGCCGGGCCCGGAGAAATTGTGTACTACGAGAGCGGCCGCGAGGCGGCCCTCGCCCTCGAACCCGCGTTCGTCCCGGTGGACCACGCCATCGTGGGGATCGTGGACGGTCTGCACGTCCCCGGGCGGGAGCCGGCGCCATGATCCTCGGGCGCGTCGCTGGGGCGATCCACTCCACCATCAACCACCCCTTCTACAACGCCAGGAAGCTGCTGGTGGTTGAGAAGATTGACCCGGAAGGCCTCCCAGCCGGAGACTACCTGATCGCCGTGGACGTCGTGGGCGCGGGCGTCGGCGAGCGCGTCCTGGTGCTCGACGAGGGAAACGGCGCCCGGCAGGTTCTTTCCTCGAGTGACGGACCCGTCCGCTCGGTGGTGGTCGGGATCATCGACCATGTCGAGCTCACCCGCCAGGCAAGCTGAGAGACCTTCGCAGGAACGCCATCGCCTCGTCGTGGATCCCGGGAGCCTCGCCCTCGCGCGGCCCCGCCACGTTGAGGGTTTGGACCTCTTCGCGGTCGATCCACTCTGCAACCTCGGCCGGCGAGGGCCGTTCGTCGAGGTCCACCACGCAGACTGGCTTCCCGGCGCGGCGCGCCAGGCTGACGGTGAGTGCCGTCCCGCCCTTCGGCACGCCTCGGGTCAGGACGAGGGTGCCGTCGGAATCGCGCACGTTCCACGCAGTCCGTTGGGGGTACGAGCTCGTGGGCGTCTCCTGAAGGGGGTAATGATGCGGAATCGGTCCGCCCTCCGCCCTCCGTCCGCGCGGGCACCATCCCCCACAGGGGATGCCGAGCGAAATCGCCACGTCGAGGGCCGCCCGGTCCACGCCCGTCTGACCGCCCGACACCAGGCAACCCACGACCGCGTGGCTTCCGGGCTCATCGCTCACGGCGGCTCCCTCTTCCCACCCTTCGCGCGCCGCAGCCGGTGGGTGCGCCCAACCAGCCCTCGAACGGGTCAAGGTCCCCGCCCGGCCGCGGTACACTTTTCAAAGATGCCATCTGGAAACCTTGCCCGACACGGTGCGTACCGTCAAGTGTGAGCGATGTCGGCCGCAGCTTCGCGTATCCTTTCCGGCACCCCCGTTGGGTGGGACGGGCGCTGATAGGCGCGGCGCTGGAAGTCGTGCCGGTCGTGCTGCTGCTCCCGGGCATCCTCAGCCTCGCACGACACCGCTACCTCTACCTCGTCCCCCGAGCCGCCATCCTGCTGTTGCCCGTGGCGGCGGCCCTGGGCCTCGGGTGTCGGTTTATTGTATTCGGCTATCTGGGCCGCGCGGCGCGTGAGGTTCTCGACGGGAGCTCGACGGGTCTTCCAGCGTGGGATCGCGTGGGGGACGACCTGCTGGACGGGCTCAAGCTGTGGCTCGTAGCGCTCGCGCTCTGGCTGCCGGCAGTGGCTGTGACGGCAGGGTTCGCGCTCCTCGTCATGGCGCTCACTTCACCCGGCCTCGCCTGGCTGCCGGTGATCCTCGTCGGACTGCCGGCGGCGCTGCTTACCCTGGCGTACTTGCCCGCTGGGCTCCTGGCCGTGGTTTCCGAGGGCAAGCTCGGCGCGGCGTTCAGCATCGACCGCGTGACCGTCACTGTGGGACGGGCTTTCGGGCCCTACGCGCTGGCATTCCTCGTGGCGCTCGGCGCTGAGATCTTCGCCCAACTCGGGCTGGCACTCTGTTGGGTCGGCATCTTCGCGACCCGGTTCATCGCCCACTGCGTGACCGTGCATGCCTTCGCGACCGCATACGGACAGGGGACCCAGGGAGCCGCGTCCGCCTCACCGGAGGTCCAGCCCTCGGCGCCGACCCCAGAGGGGATCCCGCCCTCAACGGTCTCGACCTGACGACAACCTCCGACTCGGTGGCGGCTGCGCCTCGAGCCCAACGTGGCCAGCCCCTGTATTCCCACAGCGACGCCGCACGATCCTACGAGTGCCGCCGTGACGCGATGGCACGAAGGTGTTGATCGCTCCAGCCTACTCGGGTCTGGCGGCCTCTCTCGCTGGCGGGAGGGCTTGCCACCAGGCTGGCAGATCGGCAAACGGCACCGCCGACTGGTTTCCCGCCGCGAGGTCCCGTACCGTGACTGTCTTCGCCTTCAGCTCGTCGTCGCCCAGCATCGCCACGGCGCGAAAGCCGTCCCGGTCGGCCCTCTTGAGGGCCGCCTTGAGCGACCGGCCCGTGATCTCAAGCTCCACCGGGACCCCTCCCCGAATCCAGCCTCGCGCCAGCTCGAGCGCCCGGTTCTCCGCGGCGGCTCCCATCGGCACCAAATACAGAGCGGCTCGCGCCAGGACAGCATCCTTGAACCGGGCAGGCAGTACCTCGACGAGACGGTCTTCTCCGATCGCGAACCCGACACCGGGCACGGCCGGCCCACCGAGGTCGGCGATCAGGCGGTCGTAGCGGCCGCCGCCGCATAGCACCGCGTTTGTCCCGAGCTGGGGGGACACCACCTCGAAGACGGTGCGCAGATAGTAGTCCAACCCACGCACGAGCCGCCGGTTGCGGACGTAGGGGATGCCGAGCGCTTGCAGGTGGGCTTCGACCCCGGCCACGTGCTGACGCGAAGGATCGCCGGCCACGTCGTCCACCCCCGGAGCATCGGCGGCGATCACCTGGCAGGCCGGCACCTTGCAGTCGAGGATCCTGAGCGGGTTCTCCTCCAGCCGGCGCTGGCAGTCCGAGCAGAGCTCCGCCCGGCGTGGGGTCAGCGCGACGCGGATCCCCTCCTGGTAGCGGGCGCGGTCCTCCGGGTCACCGAGGTTGTTGAGGTGTATCTGGAGGTCAGTGAACCCGAGCCGAACGAAAAATTCGTGCATCGCCGCGAGCAGCTCGGCGTCGGCGAGGGGGGTGTCGGCACCGATGATCTCCAGACCGATTTGCGAGAACTGCCGGTAGCGGCCGTGCTGCATCCGCTCGTACCGAAACATCGGCCCGAGGTAGAACAGGCGTAGAGGCTGACTGCGATCTCCCAGGCGGTTCTCGATCCAGGCCCTGGCGACACCCGCGGTCATCTCCGGCCGCAGGGTCAGCGAGCGCCCCTTGCGGTCCGGGAAGGTGTACATCTCCTTGTGGACGATGTCGGTGCCCTCCCCGACCGAACGCACGAACAGCTCGGTAGCCTCGAAGACGGGCGTGCGGATCTCCTCCCCGCCGAACGAGGCGAACACCTCGCGGGCAACCGTCTCGACGGCCAGCCAGAGGCGAGTTTCGGGCGGAAGCAGATCACGGGTACCCCGCGGGCGTTGGATCACGCTTCCCTCCACATCTCCGAGCCGTCGCCGAGCTCCCGCTCGTCGTCCGCGGCCAGGTACCGAGCCTTGATCTCGAGGTAGCTGCGGACCCCCCGGCGAAGGTGCTCCAGCTCCTCCGCACCCAGTTCGCGGCGCACCTTAGCGGGCACGCCGGCGACCAGCGTTCGGGGCGGCACGACCATGCCCGGCGGGACCAGGGCGCCGGCGGCGACCACGGCCTCCTCCCCGACGACGGCCCCGTTGAGCACGGTGGCGTGCATCCCCACTAGCGCACCGCGGTCGACCCGGCATCCGTGAAGGACCGCCCCATGTCCTACCGTGACATCCTCGCCAACCAGCGTCGGGAAGTCGGGCTCGTCGACGTGGACGACGGCGTTGTCCTGGATGTTGGATCGAGCCCCGATCCGAATTTCCTGCAAGTCGGCTCGCAGCACCGCGCCGTACCACACGCTCGCATCGTCGCCGAGGTCCACGTCACCCACGATGACGGCCGTAGACGCTACGAAGACGCGACAACCGAAGCGAGGCGATTTGCCGGCAAACGACCTTACCTTCACGGCTCGCACCTCCACTCAGGCCGGTCACGCTAACACACACAGCCGCCTGGGGCAACGAGCCATGACCCCGGGCGGGAGCCCGAGGGCTGTGGAACGGCCGTCCGAACCAGATGCGGCAAGTGGCACAGTTTGCACACAATACGCACAAGTCACACTTTTTCAATAACTTATACCACCGCACTCCCGGCAGTGCACGATGCATAACCCGTTGAGATAGGGGGGCTTTCCTGTCCCTGGACCGACTTTTCCGCAGGTTTTTCCGCAAAAACTGCGGAATCTTCAGGCGGCCTTCACAGCCTCACGCCCCACGCGGTCGGAGGCTTCCAGGGGCCGGCCCTCACGAGCCGCGGTGGGTCCGCTGTGAGGTCCAGTACGGTCGAGGGTGCGCCGCCCGCGGCGTCCCCGCCGTCCAGTAGGACGGTAAGCCCGTAGCCGAGCAGATCAGCCACATCGTCGGCCCTAACGCTCGGCCGGCCTCCGCTTCGGTTGGCCGACGTGGCTGTGAGGGGACCCACCAACTCCAACAACGCACGGAGGAGGTCGTGGGAGGGGACCCTCACCGCCAGGGTCCGCCCTGCCCCGCCGGCCGCGAGCCTCGAGGAGACGGGCAGCACGACCGTCACCGGCGCAGGCCACGCCGTCTCGAGGCGGCTTCGCCAGCCAGGGCGGACCACGACCAGGCGTTCGATCTGCGCCAGCGAGGCACCGACGACGAGAAGCGCCTTCTCGGCAGGCCGCCCTTTGAGATCGAAGACCCGCTCGACCGCTTCGTAGTCCTCTGGGTTCACGGCGAGGCCGTAGAACGTCTCGGTCGGGATGGCCACGACTCCGTGACCGGCGATGGCATCCCTCACCGCGCCCGCCGCAGCCGCCAGATGTTCCTTTGAGGTAAACGGCAGCCGGAGCATCAGGAGGTCTTCAGGAGCTCGCGCGCGTGCTGCCTGGCGGCGGCGGTCGGCTCGCCCCCGCCGAGCATCCGCACCAACTCTTCCACCCTCGCGTCGGCTGCCACGGGCTCCACGTGGGTCACCGTCCGCCCGCGCGAGGCTTCCTTGCGAACGACCAGATGGGACGTTGCTTTCCCGGCTACCTGAGGGAGATGCGTCACGACCATCACCTGGTCGCGCCCGCCCAGGGCCGCGAGCAGCGTCCCCAGTTCGTCGGCGACGGTACCCCCGATGCCCGCGTCCACCTCGTCGAACAGCAGGGTCAGCACGCCGCGACGTGGAAGCGAGTCCCGCAATACCGTTCGCATCGCGAGGTGGATGCGCGACAGCTCCCCGCCGGACGCGATGCGCGCCATCGAGCGCACTGCTTCGCCGGGGTTGGTGGAGAGCTCGAACTCACCGGCGTCGATGCCGTCCTCGGCCGGCTCGATCCGGGCTCCGTCGACTTCTAGCGTGCCGGACGCTGAAATGCGCGGCACCAGTGTCAGCCTGAGGCGTGCCCGGGGGATCCCCAACCCCTTGAGCACGTCGATCACTTTCCCGGAGAAACGCTCGGCGGCCGACACCCGTTGGCGAGAAAGCGACTTGGCCAGCGCGAGATACTGTGCAGCCAGACGCTTCTGCTCTTCTTCGAGGCGTACGATGTCGTCCTCGACGCCTTCCAGCTGTTCCCGCTCGGCCTGCAGCCGTGCACGGTGCTCGAGCACCGCCTCCACCGAACCACCGTACTTGAGCGCAAGCCGTTCGAGCAACGCAAGCCTGTTCTCGACGTGCTCGAGGCGCGTCGGGTCCGGGCGGACCCGGTCGGCAAGCTCGCCAACGGCCCTCTCGGCCTCCTCCGCGAGGACCTGGGCCTGCTCGAGGTCGGATGCCGTGTCGCCGACACCGATCCCGAGGGTATGCAGCTCGCGCATCGCGCGGGCCGCACGCGCCAGGGCTACGGCACCGCCCTCCCCGGCGAGCGCTGCGAGCGCCGCAGCCACGAGCTCTCCAATGCGCTCGGCGTGCTGAAGGAAGGCGCGCTCCTCCCGGAGGGTATCCTCTTCGCCGGGCTCTGGGCGCGCTTCCTCAATCTCGCGAGCCTGGAAGGCAATCACGTCAAGCCTGTCGCGGCGGTTGACCAGAGCACGACGCTGCGAATCGAGCTTCTCTCGCGCCTCCTGCCATAGCGCGTAGGCGGCGGCAACACCCTCGCGCGCGCCGCCGAGTCCGCCCGCAGCGTCCACCAGCGCGATGTGGGTCGCCGGGTCGGTGAGCCCGCGCTGCTCGTGCTGGCCGTGGATCGCCAGCAGGAAAGGAGCGAGCCGTTGGAGCGCGCCCACGGTGACCGGCACGTCGTTGGCCCAGGCGCGGGAGCGGCCATTGGCCGAAACCTCGCGCCGCAGCACAAGTTCCTCGCCGGCCTCCACTCCGAGTTCGCCCAGCAGCTCCAGGGCCACATCGTCGGGCGGCGTCAGGAAGCATCCCTCGACGATGAGGCGGTCGCGGCCTCCCCTGACCTGGTCGGCATCGGCCCTCTCTCCGGCGAGGAGCTGGAGCGACTGGACGAGCAGGGACTTGCCGGCGCCCGTTTCGCCGGTCAGGACGATGAACCCGGCCGGCAGCTCCAGCCGCACTTTCTCGATGATGCCGAGGTCCCGTACCTCAAGCTCCCGGAGCATGGTGAGGGAATGCTAGTCGGCGGCGGCGGGGTTTGCAACGAGCCCTCCGGCGGCGGCCAAGCAAAGCCGGGCCGGGTCGATGTGGCGGCGAACCGCTTCGACCACCTCACCGCGCCCGGTCGCGAGGATCTTTCCCGGGATCAGGTCGATCTCCGTCACGGACAGCCCGTGACGGCTCAGGCGGACGATCTCCCGCGCCTGCCCGCCCGGCGTCGCCAGCGCGACCCTATACCCACCGGCCATCGCGGCACGCTCGTCGTCGAGCTCCCGTTCGTCCGGCCCCTCGGCCACAAAGCGGGCGATTTCCTCACGCGCAGCACCCTCAGCGCGTGCGAGGCTCGAAGGCGCGACGGAGAACGTCGCCGCCCACGGTCCATCGAGCAGGGATGCCCCGAAGAACCGTGAGATCACGCCGTACGTCAACCCCTCGCGGTCCCGCAGGCGCATCCCGAGCCGTGACGACAGCGTGGACTGGCCCAGAACTGCGTTACCGAGAGCGGCCGCGAAAAAGTCCTCGTCGCGCCGGCGCAGCCCGCCGGGGTGACCCAGTACCACGTCGAGGTTCGGCTTGTCCGGCATCGTGTCGTGCGCTTCAGCGGGATCGACGTCGGCCGCCGTGCGGCGCTGCACCGGAGGTACCTTTCCGCTTCCCCCTTTCGCGCCTTCCAGGAGGCCTTGCAGCCGCTCCGCCACGACAGACGGCTCGAAGTCCCCCACCAGAGCGAGCAGCAGCGACGCCGGCCCGTACAGCCGCCCATGGACGGCGATCAGGTCCTCGCGCGTGACCCGCTCCAGACCGGCCCGACGCTCCTCCAGAGGCCGGCGGTAGTGGGGATGGCCGGAGGGAAAGACAAGGCGCGAAAACGCCTCGAACGCCCGGTGAAAGGTGTCCTCCTGGGCGTGGGCCAGCTCGCCGAGCCTCAGGACACGCAGCTTCTCCAGCTCCTCCGCCGGGAACGCCGGGCGCTGGAGCATCTCGATCAGAAGCTCCAACACCAGCGGCAGGTGGCGGGACAGGCACCTCCCGGAGCAGTACACCTCGAGCGGGTTGAACCCATCTCCGGACACGTCGAGCTCGATGCCGCGGTCCTCGATGATACGGGCGAACTCGAGTCTCCCGTGCGTCTCGGTTCCACGCTCGAGCATGTCAGGTACGAGCGATGTGGCGCTCCAGGTCTCGGCCTCGACCAGGCCGTGTCCAGCCAGGAGCGACCCTTGCAAATGCACGGTCGTATTGGAGTGTCTGGGCAGCAGGAGCAGCCGCCCGCCACCCGGAAGGCCCACTTCTTCGACCTTTGCGGCGAGGTCGCTTCGAAAATGGCAGGGGTGCGGCACCAGGCCGGTCGCGGCCAGACGCTGGACCGTGCCGGAGGCCCCTTGGCCGTTCCTGGGTACGAAGTAGCCGACCGAGATCGAATCGTCGACGAATATCTCCCCAGCCACCCGCACGACATCCTCGCGGCTCACCGCCTTGATACGGTCGGGATAGTCCAGGTAGAAACGCCAGTCCGCCGCCGAGATGGCTTCCGTGATCGCTGCCGCGACCTGGGTCGGGGAATCCCGATGGTACGCCGTCTGCGCCTCCACCTGGGCCTTGGCACGCACCAACTCGGCCTTCGAGAGCCCCTTGCGGACGACCGCCGCAAGTTCCCGCCGGATGATCCGCTCCACCTTCTCGTGCCGGGTCGCCGGGTTCAGCGTCGCGAAGACCTGGAAAAGACCGGGGTCGCGCAACTGCCAGCAGATCGCCTGGACATCGAGGCACAGGTTGGTCTCGACGAGCCGCTGGTACAGACGCGAGGTCACACCGCCTCCGAGGGCATCCGCCAGCACCGCGAGGGCGTGGGTCGAGTCGTGTGCCGCCTCGGGAGCGCGCCACGATACCGCCACCCAGCCCACCTCGCCCGCTCGGCGTACGACGAAGCGCCGCTCTCCCTCCTGCCTGGGCTCGCGCGTAACCACCGGTGGCACGGGCTGCGGCGCACGCGGCAACGGCCCGAAGTGCCGGGCAATCAGGTCGAGCGCCGCCTCCCTGTCGAACGTGCCGACCAGAACGAGTGATGCGTTGTCCGGGTAGTAGAAGGTATTGTAAAACGCCCGCAGGCGGTCGATCGAGGTTGCCTCGATGTCGCTCCGCCACCCGATGGTCGGGTGGTGGTACGGGTGCTCGCGGAATGCAATTGCGAACGATTCCTTGAGCAGCACATCGGAGGGGTCGTTTTCGCCGCGCTCGAACTCGTTGCGCACCACGGTCATCTCGGTAGCGAGGTCCTCCGGCCTGAGCAGCGCCGCCCGCATGCGGTCCGCCTCCAATTCGAGGGCCAGATCCAGGTCCTCCGGCGGGAGCGTCTCGAAGTAGTTCGTGCGATCGAACCACGTCGTGGCATTGAAGTACGCCCCGACTCGTTCCAGCACCCGCGCGATCGGGCGCCCCTCGCTCGGGTTGAAATTGCGCGAACCCTTGAACATCAGGTGCTCGAGAAGGTGCGTCGAGCCAGTGTGCCCGACCGCCTCGTTGCGCGATCCGACATGATAGACGACGCACGACGCGACGACCGGCACGCTGGGGTCGGGAAGAAGCAACACCTGCAACCCGTTGCTCGCAAGTTTCAGCTCTTCCACGCCGCGTTCCTGGGCAAGGACCTCGAATCCTTCGGTCATTCACGACCCTCCGGCCCGCTATGATAGCTGTCATGATCGATCTGCGTTCGGACACCGTGACCCGACCGACCCCGGCGATGCGCCGTGCCATGGCGGACGCAGAGGTCGGCGACGACGTCTACCGCGAGGACCCCACGGCGCTGCGCCTTGAGGAGCTCGCGGCGGCCACGCTGGGCTTCCCGGCAGCGCTCTTCGTCCCGACGGGGACGATGGGCAACCAGCTTGCGGTCCACCTCCAGACCAGACCCGGGAGCGAGGTGATCATCGAGGCCAGGGGGCACATCTTCAACTTCGAGATGGGGGCGATGGCCGTCTGGTCCGGAGCACTGCCCCGACCGATCGCCACCGACAACGGCCTTCTGGAGACCGCCCAGGTCGAGGCCGCGATCGCGCCCGAGGTTTCCTACCGCACGCCGAGCCGTCTGCTGGCACTCGAGAACACCCACAACCTGTGGTCCGGGCTCCCAATGGACGCATCTCGGACGCGCTCGCTCGCGGCCGTCGCACACGCCCACGGGCTTGGCGTGCACCTCGACGGCGCGCGTATCTTCAACGCCGCCGCCGCGCTCGGTACCACTGCGGCCGAGCTTGCCGCCGGCTGCGACACGGTCATGTTCTGCCTCTCCAAGGGGCTGGCGGCTCCCGCAGGCTCGATGCTGTGCGGGTCAAAGGACCTCATCGAAGAGGCGATCCGGGCGCGCAAGCTCTTCGGCGGCGGGATGCGCCAGATCGGCATCCTTGCGGCCGCGGGGATCGTCGCTCTCACCGAGATGGTGGACCGTCTCGGTGAGGACCACGCCCGTGCGCGGCGCCTCGCCGAGGGGCTCGCCGAGCTTCCCGCCGTCGATATCGACCCTACCCGGGTCTACACGAACATCGTGGTCTTCCGGTTGCGGCCCGAGAAGGTCCCGGGCGCCGCCGAGGTCGCGCCCTCGCAGCGCTTCGTCACGGGCCTGAAGGAGCGCGGAGTCCTGTGCGGGACTTTCAGCGCTGCCGAGGTCCGCATGGTCACCCACTACGAGATCGGCTCCGCCGACGTCGAGGCGACGCTGCAAGCCGCCCGCGACGTGCTCAAGTTAAGAGTGAAGAGTGAAAAGTGAAGAGTTGAAGGACAAGAGAACAACATGGATCACCGAGACGCAGGCGCAGGATTGCAGTTCCTTTCAGTTGGTCCTTCACTCCTAACTCTTCACTCCTCAGTCTTAACTCAACCGTAGTTCCCGAGCTTTCGGCGCTGCTACGCGGCTTCCTCGCCGGGGCCGGGCCGGTCCTTGGCGGCACGAACGAGCGCGTAGACCGTGAGCCCGACGCACAATACGAAGACCGCGAGGAACAGCGCGAGCGAACCCCACTGCGGAGCCACCGTCACCTGCTCGCCGGCACGCGCCTTGGCGAGGTAGAAGTCCCGCAGCTCGTGACGCGTGACGATCATGAGGACCATCGCGCCGACAATCAACTCCGCCGCCCGCCGGACCTTGGTCGGCTGGACAAGAGGGTCGGATATCTGCGCCAGGACGACGAGCAGCAGCACTCCGGCGAGGATGCCGACGCCCAGCGGCGCCATCGTCACGGCACCGCCGCGCATGAATGCCCGGAGGACGTCCTCCGGCAGCGCCAGCAGGAGCCAGAAACCGTCCACGAGTTGGAGGAGCGTCGCGATCAGGGCGGCCTTCACTCCGAAGCGCGCCATCCCTCGCAGCGCCTCCGGATCGCCTCCCCTGGCGGCCCGGCGCACCGCGACGAAGGCGGCGAGTGCCCCGGCCATCGCGACGGCCGCCAAGACGAAGTGGATGAAACGCGGCAGGAAGGAGGGGTCGCCCAGCGCCACCCACGCGCGGTCCGCAACCTGTTCCCAACGCCCGGGCTGCAGATGAAGGAGATTGACCGTGACCTGGATGGCAGCGATTGCGACGAAGCAGACCGCCTCCAGCGCGACGATGGCGCCTGCATCCTTGCCCCCACGCAGCCGGAACTTCGCGACGTAGTTCAGGTAGTACCCGATCGTCAGCAGAATCAACATGCCGAACCACGCCCAGCCCACGAGGATCGCCGCCGTGTAGAAGAAGCGGCCTAGGACGACCTGCACGAACAGGAGAGGCGCGATCCCGAACGTGATCGCGAGCGAGATCGCCCAGGAGTTCACCCCGACGAATAGGGTTCGGATCTCTCGCCGGCCGGCGCCGGCCGCGCCAGCGAAGGCTGCCAGCAGCGTCCCTCCCAGCACGGTGTTCACGAAGAGCAGGTGGATGAAGAAGGTCAGCACCCAAAGCACGTGGAAGAGCCACGGCGGCCCCGGCAGCGGCGCCGGATCGAGTGCGGGTATCAGGCTAGTTGGCATGGCTCGCCTCCGCGACGTACGACTGTTTCAACGACAAGAGGTATGCGGCCAGGGCTTCCTGCTCCTCGTCGGTTCCGACCAGCGGCGGCATCAGCGGGTAGTCCAGCCTCTCAGTGGCGATGCGCCCCCGGTTCGAGTACTTCCCCGTCGCGTAGTCCTTGCCTGCCTCGTGCAGGGTCGAGAGGATGCCCTTGAGCATGTCGGGGTCGACCGGCGCCACCAGCTTGCGGATCGACAGGTAGCCGTCGAGGGTGTGGCAGGAGGCGCACTCGGCGCGAAAGACGGCGTGGCCCTTCGCCTCGATGCTCGCCGCGCTGCCGCGAGCCGCCCACAGGGCTTTTGCCAGCACGCCCCGCTGGTTGAGATCAGCGATCTCGCTCACGCGAATCCCGTTCGAAAACATGAAATCGCGGATCACGAACGGCTTTCTCGACCCCTCCCGGAGTCGCTCGAATCCCCCGAAGAAGACGAATGCTACGAGCATGGCCGCAACCGCGGTGGGCCAGCGGTGGAGCTTCGGCGCTGCGAGTGCGAAGAGCGCGACCAGGAGGTATGCTGCAAGCGCCCACAGAACAAGGTGCCGGGTGGAGGACAGCGCCGCCAGGAGCGGCTTGGCACCGAGGAAGATCGCCTTCACCGAACCGGGCAGCACGAACTCCCACCACCGGTAGCCGGCGTACGCAAGCAGCGCCCCGACGACCTGGAACACCGCGAGCAGCCGCACCATGCGGGCGCGCAACGACACGTTGGGCTCACGCTGTGCGGCCAGCGTCAGGTACGCACCCGCGAGGAGGAGGCAGATGCCGGTCCGCAGCACGAGACCGGGAAGATATCCGGGGTTGAAGATCCCATCCCAGAAAGAGCGGGTCTCCAGCCAGCGCCCCGGGGTGAGCATGAAGGACAGGATCCCCTGGATGATGACCAGCGACATGTACGCGGCGAAGAAGTACAGCCAGATGATCACGAGATGCGTGCGGGGTCTGACCTTCTCCCAGGTTGCGTAGTAGAGCAGCGCGGTCGCCACCTCGAGGATGAAGAAACCCCACTCGGCCGCCCAACCCCAGACGTAGTTGTGGATAAGCGCGGAGGTCGCCACCGGCTGCACGAGACCAATCGTCACCCAAATGCCGACGCCCGAGATCGCCCCAAAGACGGTCGAGACCAGGATCAGCATCAGCGAGCTGCGCTTCGCCAGGGCGCGCATCGCGGGGTTGCGCCGCCGCACCGCCAGTGTCTCGATCACGGCGATCGCGAACCCGCCGCCGATCGCGAAGTGCGAGACCAGGACGTGGGCGATCGCGACGATTCCGATGAGCACGCCGCCGCCAAGCCCGAGGTTCCAGATTGGGTAGTCCACTCCGGCCTCCTTTCCTCAAACCGATCGAACGCTTGCGCAACTCTAGCATTTCCGGACACGACAGGAAGGCTCCGTCTCAGGAAAAGGGGCCACCCGGAGGTGGCCCCATGTGAACCGCAATGCCGCACGGGATCACGGGCTCAAAGGGGTGATTGCCGCGCGGTCCATCCGAGCCGTCAGATGGTGACGGACCACTTGCTCAGGCTGCAGCTTGTCGGTGAGGGCGTTCGGGGCGAAGAGCTTGATCGTCGAGATCGCCGCCTCGCTCGTGAACACCGCGCTCTTGGCCGAGACCGTGGTCAGGGTGCCCTCGCCGGTGAGGAACGGGCGCAGGTCGACCAGAGGCACGTTCGTCCCGTAGGCGCCGTTGATGACCTTGATCCACTCGTTGGCGACGATCGCGTAGCCCAGCCGCTGCGGGTGGACCCCGTCGTACCCGAAGATCCCGCCGGTGAGGAAGGTCGATTCCAGCTTGATCCCGCCCACCAAGACTCCGTTCGCAACGATGTTCGCGAAGATCGCGTGGAAGTCCACGACCTTGGCGCCGACCTGGCCGGCCACGGCCGAGATGATGCCGTTGATGTCGTTTGTACGCGCCTGGATGGCCGCAATTTCGCTCGCCCGCAGGATGACCCCGGCGTGCAGCCCGGTGGCGTCGACCGAGCCCTCGGGCAGCGGCAGGCCGGTGCCTCCGGCTTCCAGCGGGATGCCGATCCCCTGGGCAAGCAGGGACGACGCGCCAAGCGTCACGTAGTCCTGCTCGGTGAGAGGAACGATCGCGGTGGGCGTGCCGCCCAGCAGCGGGATGTGGGCGCCGGTGGCCGGGTTGATTAGGTACGGCTTGATCGTGCTCACGAACGGTATTGCGGTCACGTCCGGAACCGTGCCGACGACGATCGCCGCGGTCGAGAGGTTCTGGCGCAACGCGCCCAGGAGGGTCGTGTACTCCTGCTGGAACTGGGCCGCGGGCGTCAGGGTCACCCCTTCGAGTGCCACACCGGTGAGCGCCGCGTTGAGCACGTCGTTGTTGCCGGCCCACACCGTGACGAAGGTGGGGGCAGCGCCGATGGCTTGTTGAATCGCCGTGTGCTGAGCGTCGCGCAGCACGAGATCGAACATGATCGTGTTGGGGTCGATGTTGCCGGTCAGCAGCTTGGTGATGTCGCCCGTCTTGGTCAGCAGGTCGCCCGCGTTCGCGCCGGGGATGCCGAGGTTGTTGTACGAGGTCGGCAACGTCGCGTTGATCGGCTGGCCGGAGTTCCCCGGCGTCGGCCCGATGACCGGAACGACGCTGCCGTTGACCACGTGGAGGGCCGTGAGCTCGAGAACGGTGCCGTAGCTGCCGATCCCCGGGTCCGAGATCGTCGGCTGCTGGAAGCTGGTGATGCCGAACTGTTTCGCGAGAAGCTCAGGATACGAGTAGTCCTGGTAGAACTTGGTGAGCGCACCGGCGGAGTAGCCGGCCGTGAGGCTGTCGCCGAGAGCCTCGTACTTCGAGAAGTTCGCCTGGGCGAACGCGGCCCCCGCTGCGAGCGCGGCCACGAGCCCAAGGAGCAGAGTTGTGCGTATCTTTCTCATCGTTCCCTCCTAGAACTTGTGGACCACGGTGATGCCGAGCAGGTTGGCCGTGGTCTTGTAGGTGCCATCGTAGCCGTCGGAGTTAATCCCCTCCGTGCTGCGGTCCTTGAATTTCAGGTAGAAGTAGCTGACGTCCAGGCGCGTCTTCGGAGAGAGGCCGATGGAGGCGCCGATTGAGGCACCCTTGCGCTCGGCGTCCGGCAACAGCGGGGAGACCGACTCGGTGGGGACGGGGCTCTTGTCGTCCACCAGACCGAACTGCAAGGCCAACGACGGCGATGCCTTGTACTCGACGCCGAGGCGGTAGCAATCGCTGTCCGTGTACTTTTCCGGTCGGGTCTGGGAAAGCAGCGGGTATCCCACCACCTCGACCGGGAGGTCCTGGAAGCTCGACCACCCCATCCGCATCACGTCGGCCTCGATGCCCAGCTTGCTGCCGTGCCAGGCGAGCGCGATGCGCTTCTCGTCGGGGAACTTGATCGAGGTCTTCGCGGTCGGCTTGGTGCCGAACGGGATCTGACTCCCCACGATCGCGTCGAAGTCCGGGTAACCCGTGGGGAACTGGGTGAATGACGCATTCCCCGTGTAGTTGATCTTCACGTTGGACCGGTACGTCGCGCCGATCGAGAACCCTCCGTCCAGCTTGCCGAGGAGGCCCACGTTCCACCCGAATCCGCCCTTGAAGTCGGTGTACAGGTGCACCTGGCCGACCTCCGCGACCTGTTGAGTGTAGGGGTTGATGGCGCCGAGGGATTGGGTGAGGCTGAGATTCGAGTAGAAGTAGTCGATTCCGGCAGCCAGCGCGAGGTTATCGGTGACCTTGTACGACAGCGTCGGATTGACGTTGAACACCTTGAGGTCGACCCTCTTGGAGACGTACTTGCCGGCGTACTCGTCCGGCCACCACGTTCCGAGGCCGAATGGGGCGTAGGCGCCGATGCCCCAGTGGAGGTCGGGCGTGAGCGCGCCCGTGAGATAGAGCTGCGGCAGAACGAAGATCTGCTTCTTCATGTCCACCGAGTACCCCTGGCCAGGGTAGGGATTGGCACCGTTGAACGTGGACGACTCGGTGATGAGCTCGGTGCCGAGCGCAAACTGCGTCCCCTCCAGGAACGCGATGCCCGCAGGGTTGAAGTAGATCGCGGTCGGGTCGTCCGCGGTCGCCCCGAACGCGCCCCCGAGACCCACGGCGCGCGCTCCGTTCTCGAAGAGCGCAAAGCCGGCCCCGAAGCTTGCAGCCGGCACCAGCAGCAGACACGCCGCAAGCGCCAAAAAGCCCATCCTTCTCGCCATTCTCATGCCCATCTCCCTCCCTTGGCCCCGGTACTGCGGGTTGTTGAGGCTCACTCTATTGAACGCCGGTCAACTCGTCAACATTGTTGCGACTCGTCACAAACTGGCACGCCCGGAATGGTCAAAGGAAGACCACAGAGGGAAGAGGGTAGAAGGTAGACGGAAGAGACAAGACGACGCCCGTCTTCGGTCTTCGTGGTCCCTCTTCCTTCTACCCTCTTCCAACAAAAAACTGAGCGCCCCACAATTGGGGCGCCGGAGGAAGGAGAAGACGGAACCGTACTGAGATTAGGGCTCGTTCGGTACTGTGTCGGTGACGAGGGTCACGCGGAAATGCGGCTTGCAGCCAGCACCGTGCGGTCGTCGTGGGCCGGGGCGCCGCCGGTGTGGGCCGTCACCGCTGCGAACAACTCGCTGACCAGACGCTCCATGTTCAGGCCCCGGTGCGCAGTCGCCAGGGAGGCGATCCCCTCGATCCCAAAGTCGGCACCGTCCTCGCCGGGTGCGGGGGCCTCCGACATGCCGTCCGTATAGGCCAGCAGCACGGAACCGGGGGCCAGCTCGGCACGGCTCGCAGGATATTTCACGTCCGGGAGCAGTCCGAGCGGCGGCCCGATCGCCCGCAGCTGAGAGCACGCACCCGAGGGACCAAACAGCAGGACGGGGTTGTGCCCGGCCGAGACCCACTCCAGCTCGCCGCTGCTGCGAAGGTAAGCCAGGAAAATCGTGACGAACTTGCTTTCGGGTGTCGACCTGAGGACGTGCACGTGGAGCTGACGCACCAGCTCCTCGAGTGTTGGGGAGCCCTGCATCAGAATACGCACGGCCGCCTGAAGCGACGCCGCCATGAGCGCCGCAGGCACACCCTTCCCGGCCACGTCGCCGAGCATGAGAAAGAGCCCCTGCGGGGTCGCGATGACATCGTACACGTCGCCGCCCAGCCGGCGCGAGGGCTGGCTCTTCGCGGCGATGTCGAAGCCCGGTAGCGTTGGGATCGATGCGGGGAGAAGCTGGCGCTGGATCGTGGCCGCGAGCTCCAGCTCACGCTCGGTGCGTTCCTGCTCCAGGGATTCGAGGTGGAGCGACGCACTCTCAAGTGCAACGGCCCCCGCAGAAGCGTACAGCGCCAGCGTCTCGGCGTCGGTCGCAGCGAACGGAGCGGTGCCGCCACGGACCTCGCGCTCGGCGAGCGCCAGCACCCCGAGCCGGCCGCGCCGGCCCGTCACGGGAACCGCGAGCCTCCCCGGCTCGACCAGCCCCTCCTCGGGGAGCACACGCGCCTCGTCTCGGCTCAGGACAGCGCCGCCGACACGCGCCGCGATCATGCATCCGCCGTCGGCGCAGACGTTCGTCGTTTCCGCTCCAGCGACGCGCGAACCAAGGTCTGCCTGGCCCTGGGCGGTAAGCCAGACCTCGCCACGCCGCGCATCCAGCAGCGCGGTGGCGTGCATCAGCAGTTCCTCCGCGATGCGGGCCTGCTCGAGGGTCCCACCGAGTGCCTCGGCGATCGCCCGCAGCGACTCCACCTCCCACATCCTCCGCCGCTCGGCGAAGCGCGCCTGTTTGAGCTCCTCGCGCATCACCCAGGAACCGAGCACGACTCCTGCCGCCAGCAGCAACGGCTCCGACGGGTCGTCGCCGCCAGCAAGGTCGAACCAGAAGACATCCCGGCCCGAGGGCAGCTCGAATCTGCGAGACGCAACCGGGGAAACACCAGTGCTCGCGAGCACCTTACTGCCCCAACCGATCCCCCCCCCGACGGCGCCCAACTCCGCCGCCAGGACATCGAGCACGGCGTGCGGGAGCGGAATGCCGTCCTCTTTATGCGGGCGAGCCGCGCACTCGAGGACCTTCAAGACGTCGTTCATCGGGCCGCGGTGAGCTCGTCAAGGGCCGCTGGTCGGTCGGGAAAGATCCGGGCGTACTGTGCAAGCCCCATGATCTGGAAGGTCTTGGCGATGCTGGGAGTCAGGGAGCAAAAGGCAAGCGTGCCCTTGACCTCGAGCGTCCGCTCCAGCACTTCGAGCAGGAGCGAGATCCCGATCGAGTTGATGATCCGGGTCGCGCGCAGGTCGAAGAGGAGATTGCGGCAGCCCGAGTCGAGGAGCTTGCGTGCCTCGCGGGCGATGACCTCGCCGCCCTCGTTATTGATGTAGCCAGCCACCTCCAGCACCGCCGTCTGACCTTCTTGCGCCACCAGCGTGAGTTCGAACGTGTCCACCGTCACTCGCCTCCCGTGCGCCGGATCATGTGAACCGTGGTCAGACCGGGGCGAGACGTGATCGTGACGTCATCCATGAGGCGCCGGATCAGCTCGAGTCCCCACCCGCGCTTGCGCGGAGCGTGCAGTTTGGCCTCCAGCACCGGACGCGACACCCCTGACGGGTCGAACCCGGGCCCGTGATCTGTCACGACCACCTCAATCCACGGCTGGGCGTCGTCGCCATGGGCGGTAAGCTCGACCGCCACCTCACCGGCGCTGTACTCGAGAGCATTCAGGCATGCCTCCACAACCGCCAGTTTGACCTCCGCAAGGGTATCACGCGGAAAAGAGATGCGCCGCCCGAGATCGTCCATCGCGTCGCCCGCGATCAACTCAGCGCGCGCAACGCGCGGCAGGACGAGGCGCAGCCGAACGGGCTCAGCCATTCGCGAGGCTTCCTTCTCGTGGGTTCACAGCGTCAGAAGGACGGTGAGCAGGCGCCATGCGAGCCGAGCACCCTGGACGATCGCAGTCGCATGAAACGCACCGCCGCCGACCATCCCCCCGCCGACCACCGCCCATGGCTTGCTGAGCGGCTCCAGGAGCCGACCAGCGAGCAGGCTGACTGAGGGGAGCGGCACCATGCCCAGCGCACTGTGCAATTCGCCGGCCAAGCTGTAGAACCATTTCACAATCAACGGGATACGTGGAAATGCTCGGTGCGCGGCCCTGCAAAACATGTTGCACTATGCAACAGGTCGACGGACTCACGAGGCATCCTCCTGTCCAGAAGCCTTAGCCGGGTTCGCTTTCTCCGGCATGATGCGATGTGCATCATGTGTTGCATTCCACCTCACTAACATCCGATACAGCGTCGTCCGGTCGATGCCGAGCGCTCGCGCTGCGGCGGCGCGATTGCCTCCGTGACGCTCGAGCGTTTGAGTGACATGCAAGCGGAGGACCTCGTCGAGTGTCCCGGCCTGGGCGCCGGTGGGGACCCGGCCGACGCCCATCGCGAGACGCACGTCCTCGGCATCGACGCGGTCGCCCGATGTCAGCGCCGCCGCCGCCTCGACGAGATTCTCGAGCTCGCGAACGTTGCCGGGAAAATCGTGCCGGAGCAACAACTCGAGCGCGCCGCGGGCAAGGTGCAGAGCGTCCTTTCCCATTCGCCGGCCGTGCAGGCTCACGAAGTGCTGCGCAAGCAGGGGTATGTCCTCGTAGCGCTCCCTCAGCGGCGGGAGCGTGAGCTCCACGACGCGCAAGCGGTAGTACAGGTCCTGCCGAAACTCACCCCGACCGAGCATCCCTTCGAGGTCCCGATTCGTCGCGGTGACGAGCCGGACATTGACCCTGATGCGCTGCCTCCCACCCACCCGCTCCACCTCACGCTCCTGGACCACCCTGAGCAACTTGGCCTGGAGCACGGGGGTGAGGTCACCGATCTCGTCGAGAAAGAGCGTGCCGCCGTTCGCCAGCTCGAACCTGCCCGGGCGAGCCGTCACACCTGTCGCGACCCCCTTCTCGATGCCGAAGAGCTCCGCCTCCAGCAGAGTCTCGGGCACCGCAGCACAGTTCAGAGGCACGAACGGCCCTTTCTGACGAGCCGAGAAGGAATGGAGCAGACGGGCAAGCCGCTCCTTCCCGGTGCCGGATTCGCCGCGGATCAGCACCGTGACATCGCTAGCCGCCACGCGCCTGGCAAGTTCCAGGACCCGGCGAAAGGCAGGGGCCTGGCCGACGAGCCCGGCCTCCTCCCCGACACCCATTCGAAGCACGCGGTTCTCCTCCTCGAGCAGCAAGCGCCGGCGCTGGGCCTCTTCGAGCGTGCGCCCCGATGCAATGGCCGGCGCAGCCAGCAAGGCCAGGGATCGCAGGAACGTGACGTCCTCGTCGTCGAACCGCGCCCGCCCCTCCCGCGCCTCTTTGTCCGCGACCGCGACCACACCCATCAGCTCCTCTCGCCACAGGCACGGTGCGGCCAGCACCTCCGTGAACGGGAGCCCCAAGATGTGCCCCGCGATTCGCGCCACTGCACCCGCGCGCACCTCCTGAAGCGATGGCGCCGCCACCAGACGCTCCACGCTGCCGGGCGCCGCCGGCCACCCGACCGAGACAACAGTGGCCGGCTCCAGCGACGGCGCGAGGGATACAGCGATGCCTGCACGCGCGTCCAGCAGGCCGACCGCCCGCTGCACCAGCTCTTCGACGACCTCGCCCTCGCGCCGCGGTCCAGCCAGGGCGAGCGAGAGGTCGAGAATCGTCTCAAGCCTGGCTCGACGCCATCCCTCGCGCGTGCTCGTGGTCATCTCGGTTCTCCGGTCCACTGGGCAGCCACGAGCGTGATGTCGTCGTAGGGTTCGCTCCCTGCGCTGAATGCATCAACGGCGCGCATGACCTCGTCCACCACGGCTTGCGGATCCCCTCGGGATCCGGCCAGGCACCGAGCGAGCCGCTCGTCCCCGAAGGTCTCCCCGTCGGGCGTGCGAGCGTCGGTGAGACCGTCCGAGTACAGGAGCAGCAGGTCGCCCGGGCGGGCGGCAAACGGCATTACATCCCAATGGGCGTCCTTGAGCGCTCCGACAGGCAGACGGTGCATTGGCGCCGGCAACTCCTCGACCGCTCCCGACGAACGCCGAAGCAGCGGTGCGGGCTGACCGGCGAGTGCATACACACCAGTCCCCTCCGACCGAAGCAGCATGTACGCGAGTGCCACGAACAGCCTGTGCTGGGGGGTGTAAAGGCGCTGGTTGGCGACTTCGAGGAGCTGCTCCGGCGAGGCGCCGCCGAGGGCCGCCGTGTGCAACACCTCCCTTGCAGCCACCATGAGCATCGCGCCGGCCACGGACTTGCCCGAAACATCTCCCACCACCAGGGCCACCGAACCGTCGCCACTGCCCGCGATCGCGTCGTAGAAGTCGCCTCCCACCTGGCGCGCGGGGACGCAGCGCCCGGCGACAAGCCATCCGGCTGGGGACGGCAGCTCCAACGGAATGAGTGAGAACTGGACGCGGCGCGCGATCTCCAGCTCTTTTTCGAGCTCGACTTGATGAGTCCTCTCGCGCAGCAGGCGGGCGTTCTCGATCGCCACGGCACCCTGGTTGGCGAGGGTTCGCACCAGCTGAAGGTCGTCGCGCCCAAACTCTTCCTCGGACCGTTTCGGACCCAGGGCCAGTACGGCATGGAGCTGCTCGCGCGTACGTAACGGGACAAACAGGCGAACCCCCTGGCCCGCGAACTGCTCGAGCAGCCGACGCGAGCCGGCGTCGAGCGCCTTGAGCGGCTCCAGCAACGCCGGCCGGACCGGCTCGTCCTGGCGCGTGAGCTCCTCGATGGCCAGCGTTCGTGCGGAGATCTCCCGCGGGAGCGGCGGCGGTGCAGTCCGCGAGACCAACACCGCCCCCTCGCGGACGTAGAGTGCCGCCCATTCCAGGTGCATGATCTCGGATAGTCTCGTGGCCAGCAGAGCTTCGAGCCCGTCGATCGAGAACTCGCGCACGACGGCCGCGCTCACCTCCTCGACCGCGCGACGCGCGTCGTACACCTCGCGGAAGAAGAACCGGTCAACCGGCTCCTGGAGGCGACGCCGGAGCGGGTCGAAGATCGCGAGAACCGCAAGCGCGAGGAGCAACGGGAAGTACGGGGAGGAGCCTGAAAAGAGCAGCGTGGAGGTGGCGATTCCCAGTCCGTAGATCCCGGCCACCATCGCGGTCGCAAACGTGTAGAGGAGCGACTTCCGGACGATGACCCGGATGTCGAAGAACTGGAAACGGACGATCGCATACGCGAACGTCAGCGGCACCAGGATCAGGGGCGCCACGCCCCAGGAGAGGAACCGGTCCGTCCGCAGCAGCGAGGGGAAGACCACCCCGAGCACGAGGAACGGCGTGATTCCGGCCACCGTCCCGATGAAGACGGCTGCGATCTGCCGCCGTTCCCGCCCTTCCTCCGCGCGCAACAGCGAACCGAGAAGGGCCAGGAGGCCCAGCACCAGGTAGTCCCCCATCAGCACCCAGCTCGAGATCGGCGCCCCCGACACGAGCCGGATGCGGACCGCGAAGAGCGACCCCACCAGCAGCGTTGCCACGAAGAAAACTGGCGGAAGCAGGTAGAGAAGGCGGAAGAACGCCGGGGACTCGTTGACGAAGCGCTCGGTCGCCTGCAGCAGTTGACCGCCGGAGCCTTCCCACGGTTCGGCGGGGTTCACGAGTTTCAGCCTGAGGCGGCGCGGGAAGACCAGGAAGAAGTGCAGGAACGCAGCCGGCAAAACGAGAAGCGACAAGGTGCCCGTGTTGAGCACGACACCGTCCACCCACGAGTACGATGCTGGCCGCAGGCGGCACACGAGGAACAGCAGGAACAGCGTGCAAAGCGTGAAGAAGACGTAGCTCGGCCCCCCTCGCGGCTCGTCCTGCCGTTGCCATAAGACGTACAGTCCGATAAAGAAGAAGACGAACCCCGAGAAGCACGCGTAGATGTACGATGCGGTCCCGAGCCGGCGGGGGCCGATCTTCACCTCCACCTCGACCAGGGTACCGTTTCGCTCCAGAAGGTACGGAACGCGCTCGCCGATCTTGTGCCGCTGCAGCGCGTGTGCTGCTTCGGATGCGCTGCGCACGACTTCGCGCCCCACGCCGGCGATCCGGTCGCCCGCCTGAACTCCGCCAGCCGCGGCTCCGGAGTCCGGTGCCAGTGACCTGACCACAAGCTCGCTTCGGTCGGGGTCGAGGATCACGCCGTCGTACGGCCGCGGCAGGAACATGTCGAGGATCGAAAGACAGGCCACGAGGAACGCGGCCACACCGAACGTCAGGACCGGAACGAGCCCAGGGGAGCGTCCGTGCTTCATGATCGGCACAACCATACTACGCGATAGCCGCAAACGGGGTTCAGCCGGGCCGAGCGACGCGATCCAGGCTAGAATCGTGCGGTGTCTGATGGAAAACTGATCACGTTCGAAGGGATCGAGGGGTGCGGCAAGACCACGCAGCTTCGGTTGCTTGCCCGCCACCTCGAGGATCGCAGCCTCGCGGTGGTGACGACGCGCGAGCCCGGAGGGACACCGTTGGGCGAGCGGGTCCGCGACTTGCTCCTCGATCCCCGTTTTGGCCCGGTTGCCGTCAGCGAGCTGTTCCTGCTGGAAGCAGCCCGGTCCCAGGTCGTGGCGGAGGTCATCAGGCCCGGGCTCGACGCCGGCGCGTACGTGCTTTCGGACCGTTTTGCCGACTCGTCGGTCGCGTACCAGGCGGGGGCCCGCGGGATCGATAGGGCCGCCGTCGAGCGACTGAACACGCTGGCATGTGCGGGCGTCGTGCCCGACCGCACCTTGGTCTTCGACCTTGACGTGGAGCTCGCCCTGGCGCGGGCCCGCTACCGGCCGAGCACGACGGCCGACAACCGTCGTTTCGAGGACGAGGCCATCGGCTTCCACCGAGCCGTGGCTGCCGCCTACCACGACCTCGCGCGGAGGGAGCCTCACAGGGTCGTGCTGGTCGACGCGCGCGGCACGGCCGAGGAGGTCCACGCTCGCGCCGTGGCCGCCGTTGGGGACCTCATCCCGTGAGCACGAGCCAGCTTCCGTGGCCTTCCGCCGCGCTCGAACCGGCCGGCTGGCTCGGCGTTCAGCGCCTGCTTGCCCGCTGTCTCGAGCTGCACGCCTCCGGAGCGCTCCCGGCGACGCTGCTGTTGGTGGGCGCTCCGGGTCTCGGCCGGGAGGCCCTCGCCCTCGAGCTTGCTGCCGCGCTGATCTGCCGGCGGGAGGGCGGGGCCGGCTGCGCGTGCGGCTCCTGCGAGCGTGTCCGCCGCGGTATCCATCCGGATCTTGAGATTGTGGCCGTCCTGCCCGACAAGAAGGACATCTCGATCGAGCAAGCACGGCGCGTCGTCGATTCGGTGGCCCAGCACCCGTACGAGGGGATGCGGCGCGTGTACATCGTGGACTCGTGTCAGACGCCGCCGCTCAACTCCGAGGCTGGCTCAGCGCTCCTGAAGACACTCGAGGAACCGCCCTCACAGGCCGTCTTCCTGCTGCTCGCGAGCAACCCGGCTCGGGTGCTGCCGACGATCGTCTCACGAACCGTCCAGCTGCGCGTCCCGCCGCCGAGTCGCGAGGAAATGACGGCCGTGGTGGCCGCCGCGCAGGGCTGCACCCCGGAGCGCGCCGAGGAGCTTCTGGTTGCCGCGGACGGCGATGCCGAGCTCATACTCCGCACCGGAGCTGACGATCTCCCCGCCGCGCTGGCCGGTCTCGAGCAGCTGTTGGCGGCGGCGCTGGCCGGCGACGGGCTGGCCATCCTGCGCACGGCGGTCTTGCTGCGCCAGGCTCCGGGAGGTATCGCTCTGGCCACTTCCGTCCTGCTCAAGCTCACCGGAGAGGCCGGCGACGAACGAGCGGAGAGTTTCCTGGACGCCGACGCCGCCCTGCTGGCTGCCGAGAACCGGCGCGCCATCCTTCACCTCGACACCGAGAGCGTTGTGGTAGGCGCTCTTGCGCAGGCAGCGAGACGGGGTTCGAGAGGCTAAGACGGACGGTGGACTTGTATGAGCTGTCCGCCACGCCGAACCCAAGAAGTAAAAGCCGCCGGTGGGTACCGGCGGCAGGGTGAAAATGGGAGGTCGGTGGTTCAAGTCAGATTAGGTTGGCCTTTGCAGGCAGGCTCGGTTTGAATGGTCAAGCGTGATAGGCTCTTTGTTTGGCTGGGTTGCAAGAGTGGTTGCTTGACCGCCGCCTCCCTCTAGTCGTACTACTACTGGTAACATACACCCTTTCGCTAAGTTTGTCCACTGCTCCCTTCGAGATCCACAACCACCTGCTGGCGCTGACCTTCCGGAACATCGACGTCAATGTTCTTCGAGGTCCTGCCGGGAGCCACCACCTCGACGCGGTGCTTGCCCGGAGCCACAGCCAGACCCCGCTCCAGGCGGCCCAGCTCCTCGCCCGTGCCGATGAACTTGCCGTCGATGTAAATCGCTGCGTTTGGGGGCGTGACACGAAGGTCCAGCGCAGCCCCGGTCACCGAGCGGCCAGCCGGCGCCGTTTCGCGAGGGCGCTCGCGCGACTCGAGCCGGAGGCTCGGATCCGGGCCGGGCTTCGGAACCGGTGACGGGGCGGTCCCCTTGGGTCCGAACACTCGTCCCACCGGCAGGCCCTCGGGCCGGTCGTACCAGGGTGCCGGCTTCTCGCCTGGAACCCGTTCCAGCTTGAAGCTCATCGGGTAGTATCGCCCCGCCTGCGCGTCGATCTCCATCTTCTCGGTGCGGTACCCCTTCAGGGTGAACTCGATCGTGTAGTGACCCGGCTTGAGGTACAGATAGCCGGGGTAGCCGTCGAAGTCATCGGCAACGCCGATGACTTCGCCATTCAGGACGACACGGGCATGCTCGGGTGTGACATCGGTATTGACGGCCGCAAGGTCCGACCTCGTGGTCGTGCCGGGCACCGGCTCATACACGGCGGGGGCACCCCACCAGGGCCCCCACCACAGCGGCCCGATGCCGAATCCAAAAC
>Ga0182011_10000273_pt1 | contig 44064 bp, 55 predicted proteins | sample 711E1DmetaG_FD_120481 | JGI IMG/M metagenome (GOLD analysis project Ga0182011, IMG submission 120481) | Permafrost microbial communities from Stordalen Mire, Sweden - 711E1D metaG | ecosystem: Environmental > Terrestrial > Soil > Wetlands > Permafrost | place: Sweden: Stordalen | collected...
ATTTATAAATTATCTTTTTATCCCTTCTATTATGAAAATATTAGATGGTATGAAGAATTTATCTAAGTTAGCGACGTTATTTAAGGAAGTGTATTCGTATACCAAAGAATATTCTTCTTCATACGGTGAATCTTCAGATTTAGAATCGCTTCTTAGAGTTCATTCCGAAGAAAAAATTCCAGAAGGGCTTAGAAAATCAACAATGAGTATGGCTTATAGCCTACGATATGTCGGAGACAGTTACGCGAAATTATTCAACGTAGATCTTTCTGCCGCTCAGAAAAACACGTTGTTAATCTTAGGAGCACTCGCAAGACTTCAGGACACTCTTATTGACGACTACGAAAATGTGATATCAACAGAAGAATATCGATTATTTTATACTCCTGAAGAATATCACCCCAAAACTTCTGTAGATTCTGCTGCCCAGAGGCTATTTATTGAATTGAGAAAATCGACTCCAAGAAATACCAACCCTATCTTACACGACACGCTGGAAAAACTATTCCACGTTCAGATAGAAAGCAAGAGACAAAAGATTTCAAATGATATCATTTTCTTGAAAGATGTTACTGAGAAAAAAGGAGGGTATGCAAATCTTGCTATTGCGGTGATAGTTAAGCCAGATATGTCCATTGAAGAGCAAAAAATGGTCTATAATTTCGGATTCTATCAATACGTGGATGATATATTTGACAGGGAAGAAGATACGCGCGATGGAATACACACGCTGGCAACAGAACTACCTCCTGATAAAATGAGAGATGTGTTAATATCGGCAAGAGATAGGGCGCTTTCAGAGATGGCATCGTTCCCTTATGAAAGAAAACTGAAAGAATCTGCAATATTCAAGAACTACGTTTATACTCTTCCTGCAATCCTTAAACTTAATCGTACACCAAACAATAAGGCTTTCAGATTTGCACCACGAACAAGGTCAAGAATAAATTTTATGATCCGATGTTTTGGAGAAGGTCTGCATTATGATCCGACAGACTACGGTCTATGATCTTGCTGTTATCTTCTTTCTCTCCATATTTCACCCCTCCCCAGTCTGCCGTAATCTTTATAAACAGATAAAAGTTTCTCTATTCCATAACCGACGTTTACCGTCGAGGTTGCGGTCATAAACAACCGTAACGTACAAAGGCCTGAAAAGGATGTCCCAAAAACCTGATGGTTCTCGAGGATGTTCATGGAGAGGCTTAATTATTGCATTGGTCGATGCTGGATAAGCAAACCACAATGCTTGCAATAATATGACTGTAAGATAATAGAAATAATAGTCTAACATGGCAAAGATACATCAACCAAGACATGGAAGCATGCAGTTCTGGCCTAGAGTGAAGGCTAAGAGACCATACGCAAGAGTCCGATCATGGGCTCAGCCTACAAAAGATGTCCTATTAGGATTCATGGGCTACAAAGTCGGCATGACGACGATAATGGGCATTGATACAAGAAAGAATTCTCCATCAAAAGGCGAAGAGATCGCAACAGGGGTCACAATCATAGAATGCCCTCCATTGAAGATTGCAGGCATCATATTATATAGGCAGGCATACGAAGGCAAACAGATAGCAAAAGAGATAATGTTCAAACTCGATAAGGACTTGGCAAGAAAGATAGTCATGCCAAAAGTACATAAGGATCATACAGAATTGGACAAATTGACTGAAAACTATACTGATGCAAGAGTCCTCGTATATACTCAACCAAGACTTGCAGGGATAAGTAAGAAACGCCCTGAATTATTCGAGATAGGACTGACTGGGACAGTCGCAGATAAAATCAAATTCGTAAAAGAGAATCACGATAAGGAATTGGCGATAAACTCGTTCTTTAAAGAGGGAGAATTCGTCGATATACACGCTGTGACGAAAGGGAAAGGATTGCAGGGACCAGTAAAGAGGTTCGGCGTGGCATTCAAGAACCACAAGACAGAGAAGGGCGTCCGAAGAGTAGGAACATTAGGTGCATGGTCAGGACAGGGGCACGTATTATACAGGGTCGCGCATCCAGGACAGATGGGCTATCACATGCGTACAGAATTCAACAAGCAGATATTCAAGATTTCGACAAAACCAGAAGAGGTCAACCCGAAAGGCGGATGGACGCATTATGGCGTAGTCAAGAGCACATTCATAGCCATAAAAGGAAGTGTCGCAGGAGCAGAGAAGAGGGCGATATTATTCACGAAACCTCTAAGGACAAGAGCGGCAGATTCAATACCGACGATAACTGAGATAAATAGAAATACGAAATAACTAAATAATATTCAAGATGAAAATACCAATTTTTGACAAAACAGGAAAGGAGACGGCAAAGAAAGAATTACCTAGCCAGTTCAATGAACAGATACGACCAGACCTGATATACAAGGCAGTATTGACTGTTCAGGCAAATTCAAGGCAGCCATACGGATCAAATCCTGATGCAGGGATGAATGTATCAGCAAAACTTTCCAGGCGAAGACGAGACTACAAAGGATCATATGGTATAGGAATCGCACGATCACCAAGAAAGATAATGTCGCACAGGGGAACAAGATTCAACTGGGTCGGAGCACTTGCACCGAATACAGTAGGTGGACGAAGAGCACATCCTCCAAAGGCAGATAGGATATGGGACAAGAAACTGAACACGAAAGAGAGAAGAAAGGCATTGCGATCAGCACTCAGCGCAACAGTCAGCAAAGATATAGTCACAAAAAGAGGGCACATCCTCCCGAAAGAATTCCCATTCATATTATCAAATGATATAGAGAATATCAAGAAGACAAAAGACGTCATAGAGCTATTATATGCTTTAGGATTCAAGGATGAACTGGACAGGACAAAAGACAAGATACACAGGTCCGGCCTTGGAAAGAACCGTGGACGCCCATACAAGATCAAGAAATCAGTGTTATTCGTCGTGAGCAAGAAATGTGCACTCAACAAGGCAGCAGAGAACGTATCAGGTGTGGACATAGTCACACCGACGCATCTTAATGCAGAATTATTGGCCCCAGGATGCGCGATAGGACGCCTCACATTATACACAGAAGGCGCAGTCGACGAGATAGCAAAGATGTTCAAATAATCGAGTGATGATTATGCAAATAATAAAGAATCCATTATCGACGGAAAAATCCATCAAGTTGATGGAGTCAGAGAATAAGTTGATATTCGCAGTAGATAAACATGCGACAAAAAACATGATAAAGTCAGAGATAGAATCATTTTTCAAGGTAAAAGTAGTTTCGGTCACCACAAGAATTGGGCCGGATGCTAAGAAGAGAGCATATGTAAGGTTCAGTAATGAGACGCCAGCGATAGATATCGCGACGAAATTAGGGCTAATATAATCAATGATGTACCATGGGTAAGAACTTAACACAACAGGCACGGGGAAAGGGCGGACCAAGTTTTACGGCGCCAAGCTTCAGGTACTTAGGAGAGGCACGTGTAAAGCATGGAGTGACGAGCGCAGAAGTGTTGGATATAGTCAAATCACAAGGACAGTTGGCACCCTTATTATCGGTCAAATACAATGATGGATCAAACGGCTACATGATAGCTGCAGAGGGCGTACACGTAGGGCAGACATTGCTCGTTGGAGAAAATGCTCCAGTGGACCTTGGAAATACATTACATTTAAAAGATATACCAGAGGGGACAACAGTATTCAATATCGAAGGATCGCCTGGAGACGGCGGAAAATACTGCAGGACGACAGGGACATTCGGAAAGGTCGTCTCAAAGACCGATAAGGTCATATCGATATTATTACCATCAAGAAAGATCAAGGAATTCCACGTCAATTGCAGGGCAACACTTGGAATAGTCGCAGGTGCAGGAAGAAAAGAGAAGCCATTCCTTAAGGCAGGGACGATGGCGATGTACAGGAATGCACGAAAGAAGAGATATCCACACATGTCAGGTTCAGCACAGAACGCAGTCGACCATCCATTCGGTAACAAGAGATCATCAAGGAAGAGCAAGGCAAGGCCAGCTCCTCAGAATGCACCTCCAGGCCGAAACGTAGGATATATACGACCAAGCAGGACAGGCCAGTCGAAGTCGAGGGCAATAGTCAGAGAGAAGAAAAAGTAACGGTTGATCTAAAATGGCAAGAAAAATATTCACATATCGAGGAAAGACGCTTGAAGAATTGCAGGGAATGTCATTGTCGGAATTGGCAGAGATGTTCCCGTCAAGGCAGAGAAGGTGCATAAAGCGAGGATTCGACGAGAGCAAGAAGAAAGTCATGAAGAAATTATCAAAGCTCGACTCCATAGAGACGCACGTGAGAGATATGATAGTATTGCCTCAGTTCGTCGGAAAGACAATCAAGATACACAACGGGAAAGAATTCGTCCCGGTGATCATACAGGAAGACATGATAGGATGCTTTTTTGGCGAGTTATCGCAGACGCGAAGACGCGTGCAGCACAACGCGCCAGGAGTCGGGGCGACGAAATCATCAAGCAACCTTTCAGTGAAGTAGACTGATACTAAGATAATAACAACCAAACACTAAAATCAAAAATGGCAAAACACAATTATGCATACCAGAAAGGGAAGGAGAATATAGTCAAGGCAGTAGGAAGAAATCTTGACATCTCACCAAAACAGTCTATAGAGATATGCAACTACATACGTGGAAGGCCTCTTGCACAGGCGAAGATGTTGCTCAGGCAGTCTATAGATGAGATAAGGCCTATCCCAGCACGAAGATTTATGAACGGGCTCGGGCACAAGCCGGGCATGAGTGCAGGAAGATACTTCACTAAGGCATGCATCGCGATACTCAAAGTCCTTGAATCTGCAGAGGCAAACGCAAAAAACAAGGGATTCAATAATCTTGACCTCAGGGTCTCGCACATAGCGATGCAGATAGGTCCGAAGAACCAACACTATGGAAGACAGAAGAGAAGCATATTCAAGAATTCACACATTGAAGTGGTCCTCGAGGAGATAAAGGGATTATCAGACAGGAAAAAATCACAGGCAGGCATCAAGACAGATGTGAAGTCAGATCCAAAAATCAAGTCAGATTCAAAAAATATAAAACCAGTGAAGAAGGCAGAATAAAATGATCGAGAGAAAATTCGTCGCAGAGAACCTGAAGCAATACCAGATCGAGGAATATTTACGAAGTGTCCTCGGAAAGGCTGGCCTCAGTTATATCAAGGTACAAAGGACTCCATTAGGTGAGAAGATACTCATATGCTCCTCAAGACCGGGATTGATAGTCGGGAAATCAGGATCGAACATAACAAGATTGACAAAGGACTTGAAAGAGAAGTTCAAGATGGAGAATCCTCAGATAGAATTGCTCGAGGAAGTCAATCCGATGAGCGATGCGAACATAGTCGCAGAAGGGATTGCGAATTCACTCGAGAGATTCGGTACAGCACGTTTCAAGGGCATAGGGCATAAGGCAATAACGGACATCATGAGTGCAGGTGCACGTGGTGTTGAAGTATTGATATCTGGAAAAGTCCCTTCATCAAGAGCGAAGAAGTGGAGATTTTACATGGGCTATCTCAAGAAATCAGGAGACATCGCAGTCTCAGGTGTAGACAAGGCATATTCATCAGCAAAATTGAAGACAGGCATAGTCGGTGTACAGGTAAGGATAATGCCGTCATCTACAAGCATGCCTGACGAGGTAATATTCATAGACAGTGTAAAGCTCGAGGATACATCGACAGGAAAGGTCGAGACATTGACTGCCGAGGATGCAGAGAAGACAGACAAGAAGAAGCCTGTGAAGGCCGAGAAGAAGACAAAAGAAAAATCCGCTGATGCAGAGAAGAAGCCGAAGAGGAAGCCTGCAAAGAAGAAGGACGCGGATGTAAAGACAGAAGAGAAGCCGGAAAAGACAGAGAAGACTGAAGATAAATCAGAGAAACAGGAAAAAGCAGAAGAGAAGAAAGAATAGATAGAAGAACAGAATAGATGAATACGTGATCCAAAATGAAATTCAAAGATGTCAAGAAGATGCCGAAAGACGAGATGGACAAGAAGCTCTATGAGATGAAGATAGAACTCATGAAGCTGAATGCACAGATAGCCGTAGGCACGACACCAAAGAACACAAAGCAGGTACGTGACATAAAGCGTACGCTTGCGAAGATAGAGACATCAAAACAGCAAAGTTTTGAGAAGAAGGTCAAGTCATTGAAGGCTAAGAGGTACAAGAGCCTATAAAGTTTTAAAAAATAACATTCATCAAAAAAACAAAACAAAAATGGCTAATATATGCAACGTTTGTGGTCTGCCAAAAGAACTATGTGTCTGTGAACAGATAGCTAGGGAGAGCCAGAAGATAGTTGTCAAGTTAGTGAAGAAGAAATTCGGGAAGCAATATACGATGATACTGGGTATCGATACTAACGAAATCGATATCAAGGATGTGGCAAAGAAGCTGAAGAACAAGTTTGCATGCGGAGGCACGGCAAAGGACGGTTACATAGAGCTACAGGGCAACCACCTCGGCAAGACTCAGGCAGCATTGATTGAGCTCGGCTTCGCTCCAGAGACTATAGACATAAAGAATTAATCAAAAGTAATAAAAACAAGTCATAAAAACTTTTGGTGGCATGAAAATATGATAAAGTCCATAAGAGATGAATTCATCGGGGAACAGGTAGAGATAATAAAGTCGAGCAATAGGCAGCTACTTGGTCTTACGGGAAAGATCGTGGATGAGACAAGAGATTCGCTCAAGATCCTCGTCAACAAGACGAACTTTCGCGAATTCAAGATGGTGTTCAAGAAAGGCAATGTCTTCCGCATAGGGAACCTGACGGTCGATGGCAACAAGATCGGAAAGAGACCTGAAGACAGGATAAAACTGAAAGTGAACGATTGATGGATCAGAAAAGAAGATACGATCAAAGAATCAAACCAGAAAACTAGACGATTAAAATGGCAAAAAACGAAATAAAAAACATCGGAATCGAGACTAAGAAGCCTGATAAGGCGCCAAAGACAGTGGACCCGAAGGATCCTTTTTACGGATCTGCAAAGGTACGTGGACGAGTGTTCACAGGCACTGTCACAAGCGATAGGATGCAGAAGACGGTCTCTGTAGAATGGCCTAGAAAGACATTCAACAGGAAATACGAGAGATTCGAGATGCGAAAGACGCGAGTCAAGGCTCACAATCCAGAGAGCGTCAACGCAAAGACAGGAGACATAGTAAGGATCGCCGAGACAAGGCCTCTGTCGAAGACAAAGAATTTCGTCGTCATAGAGATTGTGACGAGACATACAGATTAGATAGTCCGATAACGATCGATGACAATCAATAATATAAGAGAAACAAAATGAAAGCATTGAAAGCAAACATCGTAAAATCATTGCCCGTAGGCGCATACGTAGATACGTGTGACAACTCCGGCGCAAAGACTGTGAAGGTATTTTCAGTGTTCGGCCACAAGACTGTAAAGGGACAGAAGCCGTCGGCAGGCGTAGGCGATCTCATAATGGCTGCAGTCAAGCGCGGAAAGCCCGACATGAGAAAGCAGGTAGTCTTCGCGATAGTCGTCAGGCAGAAGAAGGAATATAAGAGAGCGAATGGCATGAGGATAAAATTCGAGGACAACGCAGTCGTCGTACTTAAAGATGAGAAGGGAAACCCTAAGGGGACGATATTCAAGGGGCCTATCGCAAAAGAAGTTGCGGATAGATGGCCTGCAGTCGCGAAGATCGCGAGCATAATCGTATAAATAAAAAATAATATAATCAAAAATAATATTCAAAAGGCAAAAAAAATGAAAGAATTTTCCAAGAATTGGATATCAAGCAAGAAACCGAACAAGCAGAGAAAGTACAGGTTCAACGCTCCATTGCATATACGAGGAGAGTTCCTCAATGTACACCTGTCGAAAGATCTGCGTGCAAAATATCACACACGTGCATTACGTGCCCGTGTAGGCGACAAGGTAAGGATAATGAGAGGACAGTTCAAGAAACAGGAAGGGAAGATAGAGGAGGTCAATATGACAAGCCTCAAGGTATATATCTCGAAGATAGAGCACGTCAAAAGGGACGGCTCGAAGGCAAGATATCCTATACAGCCATCAAATTTACTGCTCGTCGAATTGAATACCGACGACAAGAAGAGATTCAAGGTAAGGAATGTCGTAAAGAAGGACGTTGCAGGAAAACCTGCGCAGAAGCCTGCACCAAAACCAGTACAGGGATCTGTACAGAGACAAAAGGAAGATGTGAAGACAGGCGTGAAGTCAGATTCAAAAGTGAAGTCTGATTCAAAGAATGCGGCACCAGTAGCAGCTGCAAAGACACCTGTCAAGAAGAATAATACTAAAAAAGTTCAGGATCAAGGAGCATAAAAATGGCCAAAAGACATCTGAAAAGGATAAATGCACCAAAGACATGGAAGATACAGCGTAGAGGGATGAAGTTCATAACGAGGAGCAATCCTGGCGGCATGGCAAAGCATCTCACATTTCCTATATCGAATGTGATAAAGTACGAATTGAAGTTGGCGAACTCTATAAAAGAGGTAAAGCATCTCATATTGACCGAAGATATACTCGTGAATGGCGCAAAGGTAAAGGACTACAGGTATCCTGTATGCTTCACCGATGTCGTGTCATTCCCTAAACTTGAGAAGGATTATAGATTGATAATAGATACTGACGGGATATTGAAGATAACGCCTGTGACGAAAGAAGAGGCGTCAATGAAGATCATAAAGATAATAGGCAAGGCATTCGTCAAGGGGAAGACGCAACTGAACCTGATGGACGGAAGGAATGTGCTGTTCGAGAAGCATCATTACAAGGTTGGGGATTCACTCGTCATAACATTGCCTGACCAGATTGTCAAGGAACATTTCGCTTTCGAGAAGGGAGCGTTGGTATTATTGTATCAGGGCAAGCACATAGGCCGTGTCGCGAAGATAGACGACATAAAGAAGGATTCGCTCATACTCAAGACGAAAGAAGAGACGTTTGAGACAAGCAAGGGATATGCGCTTGTTATAGGGAAAGAGCATCCTGTCATGAAGATGACATTGTGATAAAGGACGATAGTAACAAAAGACTACGATAAAAGATGACGATCAAAATGACACAAGAAAAAAATTCAATGCGGAACATACGCGTGCAGAAAGTGACGCTGAACATAGGCACAGGTAAGGATCAGGTGGCACTCGAGAAGGCGCAGAGACTGCTCAACGCTATAACGGGCGTAAGTTCAGTCAAGACGATAACCCAGAAGAGGATCGCTGCATGGGGCCTGAGGCCCGGGCTTCCGATAGGCGCAAAGGTCACACTCAGGAAAGACAAGGCATTGGCATTGATACCAAGATTATTATATTCAAAAGAGAATAAGCTCGCACTCAACAATTTCGATGATAACGGCAATGTATCATTCGGGATAAAAGAATACATAGATATAAAGGATGCAAAGTACGACCCTGACATAGGTTCGATGGGGCTTCAATGTTCGATAACGCTCGAGAGGCCAGGGAACAGGATAAAGCGCAGGAAGATATTGAAAAGAGTCATCCCGATAAGGCATCGTGTATCAAAGGATGATGCGATAGCGTTCCTTAAGGAGAATTTCAACGTCACGACTTTGACAGGAGACGAGGAGTAAAATGACAACTACTGATCATACGAAAGTCTTGAAGCAATTGCAGAACAAGCCGGGTAAGTTGGCGAGGCACACAAAATATAGCGTCCCTAAGAATAGGACCGGCGGCGCACTCAACAAGAAGTGCAAGAGATGTGGAAGGACTGGAGCGCACATAAGCAAGTATGGGCTAAACCTGTGCAGGCAATGCTTCAGGGATATCGCGACGAAGATCGGCTTCAAGAAATACAGTTAAAAAATAAGATACGATTAAAAGATAAAGTACAATCAAACAGGTGTAAAAAATGTTAAATGACCCATTGGCAAATGTCCTATCGTACGTGAACAATCACGAAAGACTCGGTCGTAAGGAGATTACGGTAGGGAACAATTCAAAATTCATCAGGCAGATACTGACGATCCTCAATGAGAACAACTACCTTGGAGAATACACTGAGCTCGAGGATGGGAAAGGAAAACTGCTCGTGATAAACCTGCTCGGCGCGATAAACAAAGTAGGCGTCATCAAGCCACGGTTCAATGTGAAGAAGGATGATTATGAGAAGTTCGAGAAGAGATATCTCCCTGCAAAGGATTTCGGGGTCATGATAGTCTCCACATCGAAAGGACTCATGACGCACATACAGGCGAAAGAGAAGAACCTCGGCGGAAGACTGATATGTTACTGTTATTAGACAGATGAGAATCAAAACAACATATACATAAAAATATACGTGAAAAAATGAAACTACCAGAGATGCGTTACGAACTTGCGATACCAGAGAAGGTCAGTGTAGAGATACATGAAGGGCTGTTCAAGGTGAAGGGGCCGAAAGGAGAGATAGCAAGGAAATTCATATTCCCTAAAGTGAAGATATCAAAAGAAGGGAACAGCATAATATTTTTTGCTGTAAAGCCTACAAAGAGAGAGAAGGCGGCGATATACAGTACAGAAGCGCACCTGAAGAACATGTTCAAGGGATCATTGAACACATGCGTGTACAAACTGAAGATATGCTCAGGGCACTTCCCTATGAAGATAACATACAAGAACAATGTCTTAGAGGTAAAGAATTACATGGGCGAGACGGTCCCAAGGACACTCAAGATCAAGCCAGGCGTCGACGTTGTTGTCAAAGAGCCTGAGATAACGGTCACGAGCCCTGATAAGGAGCTTGCGGCACAGACGGCAGCAGCGATAGAACAGGTCACAAAGAGACCGAATTTCGACCGAAGGATATTCCAGGACGGGATATATATAACGAACAAGAATGGTGTAGACCAGAAGTGATTGCTGCCGATCAAGGTGGTCAATATGCTATATCTGATATTCACGGTGTAAAATGAGCGACAAAAAGAAATTATTGGAAGTTCGAAAGACGATAAAGGATAAGAAGCCAGAGTTCAAGCAGCAGGACTTCCATAAGAAGAAGAGACTAGGCGATAAGTGGAAGAGGCCTCGAGGATTGCAGAGCAAGATGAGGCATCAGTTCAAGGGATACCACAGGATCGTAAAACAGGGATGGAGAAGCCCGGTCGAGGTCAGAGGACTGCACCAGAAAGGGCTTGAGATAGTCATGGTATACAATGTTTCAGACCTGGCGAAAGTGAAGAAGGATCAGGGCGTGATGATAGCATCGAATGTCGGCAACAAGAAAAGGATGGAGATAATAATCAAGGCAGAGGAATTGAAGTTGACGATACTCAATATCAAGGTCGATAAGTTCAAGGCGGAGATCGCTAAACAGAAAGAGGACAAGACGAAAGACAAGGTCGAGAAGACAGAGAAGAAGAAAAAGACGATTGAAGACTCCTTGAAGAAGGCTGACAAGAAAGAGAAGGACAAGGCGAAGAAGGACAAGTCAGCGGATGCAGAGAGTTCAGCAGAGGAAGCAGAGGAGATAAAGGCTGAAGAGAAGAAGATAAAAGATGATGTACTGATACACAAAGAATAAACACATTGAGATAGACATTAAAATCAACGAGTGGTAAACATGGATTTAAAGGTTCAAAAAAGACTTGCAGCGCAGATATTGAATTGTTCACCAGGACGTGTGACGTTCGATAATGACAGGCTCGAGGACATAAAACAGGCGATAACGAAAAGAGACCTCAAGCTATTGATAGGCGATGGTGCAATAACAAAGAAGCCAGGAAATTTCACATCAAAATTCAGGGCAAGAAAACTTGCTGTCCAGAAGAGCAAGGGGCGAAGAAAAGGTCCCGGAACAAAGAAGGGAAAGTTCGGCGCACGATTCAAGCCGAAACTCACATGGATGCGCCTTGTACGTGTACAGAGGGCATTTTTAAGATTATTGCTCGAAAAGAACATAATAACACGGCAGGCATACAGGGAATTATACCTGAAGAGCAAGGGCGGATATTTCAGAAGCCGAAGACACATCAAGCTGTTCCTAGAGGAGCACGATAATATGCTCGTGAACAAGGATGCGATAAAGAAAGTTGCAGTATCAGACGCTCAGGAAAAAAAGACAAGAAAGATCATAAAACAGTAGATGATATTAAATATCGCATACTAAATGCGGATGATATCAAAGGACATTCATGAAACTGATGTTGTGAAAAAATGAAAAAAAATATAATAAAAGTTTTACCATACCGAAGAAAACGCGAAGGACGCACAGATTATAGGAAACGCCTCAGGATGCTCGTGAGCGGGATACCAAGGATGGTGGTACGAAGGACGAACAAGAACATCGTGATACAGCTTGTCGAATACTCGGATCAGGGCGATCATGTCATAATCACAGCGAACAGTTCAGAATTGAAGAAGCAGGGATGGAAGCATGCGACTGGAAATCTTCCGGCTGCATATCTTACAGGAGTCCTTGCAGCAAAGAAGGCCATGGCAAAAAAGATGACGAAGGCGATAGTCGACTTAGGATTACAGCCTCCAAGAGCAGGATCAAGGATGTATGCTGCAGTCAAGGGCGCAGTCGATGCAGGACTTGATATACCGTGCGGAAAAGAGGCATTCCCTACAGACGAGAGGATAACAGGAAAACATATAGCGACGTACGCAAAGGACGGGAACTTCAAGACATCACCGTCAGACATAGAGAAATCATTCGATGAACTGAAGAAGAAGTTGATGAAGTGATGATCGATTTATGAAATGATGTAATAAACTACGAGGATCAGAATAAAATGTCAATAAAACCAATGGATAAGGAACCCGACAAGGTCTTGATAGAGCCTATTGAAGAGGAGAAGGTAGAAGTCATCAAAGTCAGTGCTGACATAGACAGATGGCAGCCTAAGACGGATCTTGGAAAGAAAGTGAAATCAAGGCAATTCACAAGCATGGAAGATGTGCTCTCAAGTGGCAAGCCCATACTTGAACCGGAGATAGTGGACATGCTTCTTCCAAATCTAGAGTCAGACCTGCTCATGATAGGTCAGTCGAAAGGTAAATTCGGCGGCGGATCGCGTAGAGTATTCAGGCAGACACAGAAGAAGACAAAAGAGGGCAACAAGCCGAAATTCTCGACATATGCAGTCGTAGGAAACAGGGACGGATATGTAGGTCTTGGATTCGGGAAGGCAAAAGAGACAGTCCCTGCGCGAGAGAAGGCGGTCAGGAAAGCAAAATTATCATTGATAAGAGTCGTAAGAGGATCAGGATCATGGGCTGATGCAAGGACAGAGCCTAATAGCATACCATTTGCTGTAATCGGAAAATGCGGTTCTGTGACTGTAGAATTGAAGCCTGCACCGAAGGGTACAGGACTCAAATGCCAGAAAGAGATAGCGAAGGTATTGAGGCTTGCTGGTGTACAGGACGTCTGGTCGAAGATAAGAGGACAGTCGAGGAACATGATCAATGTCGTGAAGGCACTTGAAGATGCACTCAACAAGTTGAGCAGGACAAAGATACAGGACAAGCATACAGCACAATTATCGATCATAAGCGGACCAAAGAAGATAGAGGAGAAGAAAACAGAATAAATACGCTTATTGAAGTTATCACGTGCGCTACACGCTCACACGAAATGTCAAATCGACGTCTGACCAAGTTTGGCGTCATCGAACTTTGACCCGTAGGTTCGCTGGGTGATAGCGGAACAGATAAAAATAATAAAAACACATGAAGGTTTAAAATGACAAAAGTTGCAATCATAAGGATAAGGGGAACAGACGATGTGAATGGGAAGATAGAGAGTACGATGAGGATGCTCAGGCTCTATAAGAAGAACACATGCTCAATATACGTCAAGACGGATTCATTGATGGGAATGCTTTCAAGGATCAAGGATTACACTACTTACGGAGAGATAGATGAAGAGACATACAAATTGCTCGTCGACAAGAGAGCTATAAAGGATCAGAAGACTGGAAAGGTCCTGAATTATTTCCATCTGAGCCCACCAAGAGGTGGCTTTGAGCGAAGAGGCATAAAGAATCCGTTCAGCTCGAAGGGCGCATTAGGATACAGGAAGGAAAAGATAAATATATTATTGAAGAAGATGATATGAGTTTCATTGTCTTTTGCAAGACCTGCGCCTAGCGAGTCATCGATTCAACATTCGATACAACTAGACTCGGAAGCCAATCGGTAAAATGGACGATACGAGCGCGCTGGTCGAAAAAGTCAGCGTAATAATAAAAATTTGATGCTATAGAGGTTCAAAATGTCATTAAACAGAAGAAAAAAATCGATCAAATTCAGAGGAGACCACACGCATGGTTATGGATCCAAGAAGAAGCACAGGGGATCAGGGCATCAGGGCGGTGTAGGTATGGCAGGGACTGGAAAGAAGGCAGACCAGAAGAAGCCATCGATATGGAAAGACAAGAAATACTTTGGAAGGCACGGATTCGATTCAAAGAATACTGTCAGGATAAAATATCTGAACATATTCTATATTGAGACGCATCTTGATATGCATGTCAAAGACGGCAAGATCAAGAAAGAGGGCGATTCATACAAGATCGACCTGAAGGATTTCGGATGCAACAAGCTTCTAGGATCAGGTATCGTTACAAAGAAGTACATCATAACGACCGACTATGCAACAAAATCTGCTGTCGAGAAGATAACGGCCGCCAAAGGCACCGTCAACGTGAAGTACAAGGCAGAATAGATACGCCGGATAGTTCTCATTATTTTTCGTTTTTTTATGATTCTTTCTAATTTATTCTCTCTAATATTTTCCTCTCAATAGCACATCTGTTGCATATGGATTGACGATGCTTGTAGTCTTTGAATCTATCCAGACAGGAGGCCCATTCTCTTTCTCCAGATATAATATTATCTTTTCTATACCATCAATGAATGGCTTTCTCTTACCATCAGCATCCAGTTCTGTGAAATCACAGGCGACCTTACGGAGGATTCTGTATTGATCATCCAGCTCGAGGGAATCTATCGATGCATTTATTTCGATAGAACGTATCTTTGTCTCGTACAATACACTAAAACTCGTATCTGCTGAATGACCTCTCGATACTTTATTGCCACATGCAAACTTTGTGACTGCAAAATATGCCCCGAATATATCAAGCACATCGTTGTCTATAGCTACGACAGTATCTTTCTTTGAGTGGATCCCAGCAACCCCTTTCTTGTAATCGAATATAGTTTGGTATATCGTCCGTATATCCTTCCAATCTTCGAATTCCTTTTGGGCGATGTCCAGGCTATATCCGCTTAATGTGTTCTTCTTGTCTTTGTCTCTTGTGGCAATTATATTTTCAAGAGGCTTTCTATTCTTATCAAAATATGTCCTGAATTCTATATCCATGAAAAATATCCTTGTGCCGATTATAGGAACCGAGAAGTCGATTATTGCGCGTCCGTCGACAATCCTGCATTTTTCAGAATCACTGGTACTCCTCCTGTCTGTATCCCTGTTCAAATCATGATATCCTGCGCTATACCATCTTGCTGCGTCTTCGCGTGAAGTCCATATCTTCACGTTTACGTCATATCTCTTGTCAAAATCAGGGATTATCACTGTTTCTATATTGTCGGCCTTCTTCTTTTTATCAGAAAGAACTTCCTTATCCTCTCCTCCTGCAAAAGCGGATGATATGGGATTTGACAATAATGCCGCAATCATCGCAGCCGTGACGTATATTTTTTGGATACTGCTCATACTGCTTAGTTTCGATGAATATATATCAATCTTTCGATGTTCGCGACGAGAAAGATGCCTTGTTTCGCGACTGGATATGGACGAATATAATTTTTCCATAACATTTATATATCTGCTTTATGCGTATTGTTCCGTCATGTCTACACCGATATACAAGGTCAAAGGGGTTAGTAAGGTCTTCGATAGGAGGATCGTTCTGGATAATATCGATCTTGAGATAAATGGTGGAGAGATATTCGGCATCATCGGAGCGTCGGGTTCGGGGAAGAGCACGCTTCTCAATATCCTGATAGGATTTCTCAAACCAGAGGCTGGTGAGGTAAGTTTCCGTACAGAGCATCTGCTTGAACATAAGGATTCGCACATATTCCGGTCAGTATTCAGATATAATGACGAGTTGAAACAGATAGTCGGCATGGCCTCGCAGACACCATCATTCTACACGGTCCTCACAGTGAAGGAGAACCTGCATTATTTCGGGACGTTATACGGCCTTGGGCAGGACACCTTGAAATCCAATGTCACTACGCTGATAAATCTCATGGATCTCCAGGGTTCTGAGAATCGCCAGGCAAAGAATCTTTCAGGAGGGATGCAGCGAAGGCTTGATATGGCTTGCGCTCTCATACACGATCCGAAGATACTGATTCTCGACGAGCCGACATCGGATCTTGATCCATTGCTCAGAAATCATATATGGAGGCTTGTGAGAAAGATCAATAAGCGCGGAACGACGATTGTGCTGGCATCGCATCACCTTTCAGAATTGGAATTATTATGCAGCAGGATAGCGATATTGAAAGAGGGGAAGATACTCGCTGTAGGGACACCGAACGAATTGAAACAGAGATTCTCACAGCATGAAGAGATACATCTCGAGACATTTCCAGGGAATTACGATATGATATCCAAGATAAAGGATCCGGATATATTAAAGGAGATTGCAAAGATCGAGGATAAGGGCACGAAACTTGTCGTGTACACGTCAAAGCCCGAGATAGTCCTGAACGCATTGATGAAAAGATTGGACGACCTGAAAGAGACTATCGTGGACCTGAAGGTCACAAAGCCGACGCTTGACGAGATATTCATAAACATAAGCGGGACAGAGCAGGACAAGGAAGAGGAGAAAGAAGAGGAAGACGAAGAGAAACAAGAGAGAAAGAAGCAAAAATGATATTACGCTAATTAAATTTCGGGCGCAAACAACGGCGCGCTCGCATAGAATCGTTCATTGATTGATTTTCCGATTTATTGTTCATCGAATGAAAATTCAAGAGCTCGCTGGGCGCAAAGGGCGCAAAAAGAAATGTAAAGGTAAACCATGAAAGTATTCAAGATAACGGCAAAGAACCTGAAATTATTGATGCGATCGAAGACATCGATGGTCGTCGTAGTTTTCGGTCCATTATTGATAATGCTCCTTGTAGGGTTCGCGTTCAACAATCCATCTACATCAAAATTGAACATAGGATATTATACGCCTAGCACGACAGCGCTTACGACATCATTCGTCAAGGCACTTCAGGATAATCCTAATTTCCTGGTCATACCGTACGATTCTGAACAGCAATGCGTAGATATGATAACGCAGGGTAAGGTGCACCTTTGCGTGATATTCCCCAATGATTTCCGCATAGATAACAACAAGTCTAATGAGATACAATTCTATGTCGATCAGTCAAGGGCAAATTTCGTGTACGCAGTCATAGACACTGTATCATCAAAGATTGCGCTCACAAGTACACAGCTGAGCTATCAGATGACAAACGACCTTCTTAGTGTAATCGATACATCCAAGAAGTCGAATACAGAGGAATTGGTCAGGATAGCTGCGATACAGAAATCTGTTGATGATATATCAGCAAAGCTGACGGATACGGAGACAAAATTGGACGGCCTGGATCTCTCGCCTTCGACAGTGAATACGGGATCGGTCAGTGATCAATCCACGACAATCAGGACAGACATAGACGCCCTGAAGTCGAAAGGTGATGCCATCATCACAGCAGGAGAGGCGATATCTGGCCACTGTGCCGATTCAGTATGCACGAACTTCACAGGCGCGCAATTGCCATCATTGAAGACTGATTTCAAAAACAATTATAATACTACATCAGCGGATGTAGATGCATTGTCTGCATCGCTTAGCAGCCTGTCTGACGCCGTCGACAAGATAAACCAGAAACTTACTACAGCGCAGAGCACGACGTCGACATCTTCGGCGGATATAGATGCAAACCTGAAAAACCTTGCTGCGGTCAAGACATCGCTTGATGACCTGAAAGGATCGATCGAGAAGATGAATGCGCAGATAAACGCCCTCAAGGTGACGAGCGCCGAGAGCATAGTGAATCCTATAAAGACGACGATAAAGCCAGTCAGTTCGGCGAGCGGCAACCTAAATTTCATATTCCCATATTTCATAATCCTGATAATAGTGTTCATAGGCATAATGCTCTCAAGCAACCTCATAATAATGGAGAAGACATCCAAGGCATACTTCAGGAATTTCACGACGCCGACAAAGGATTTCACATTCGTCATGTCAGTGTTCCTGACAAGCTTCTTTGTGGTGCTGCTCCAAGTCATATTCATACTTGCGCTCGCATATTATTTCCTGCACACATCAGTATTCTCTAACCTTGCACTCACGGGAGTGCTTATCATAGGAGCAATATCCTTATTCACACTCATCGGGATGATAATAGGCTACCTGTTCAACAGCCAGGAGGCTGTGACGATGGCGAGCATAAGCATAGGAAGTGTGTTCCTGTTCCTGTCAAATCTCATACTTCCTTTGGAGACGATGTCGCCCTATATACAGCAGGCCGCGAAATATAATCCGTACGTCATAGCGTCAGAACTCTTGAAGCGCCTCACGGTGTTCGAGTCATCATGGAAAGATCTATACATGGACTTCATAATATTGGGCGTATATATATTGGTAGTGTTCATCCTCGCACTGCTCGTGCAGAAGATGTCGAAAGTGCATTTCATAAGCAAGAAGCCGATAGCGAAGCAGCTCACAAGGCATGGGGAGCCGAACATCGACAAATATTTCAAATTGAAGGATGGCGTACTTCTCATGAGTGAGAAGGATCTGCTTGAGGAGCTCATCAAGATGAGCGACAAGACATTCGATGAGTACGTCACGAAGAGACGCAATGATTTCCAGAGCTGGCTTGAGATGAACAAGAAGACGGAACTTGCGAAGAAGATAAGCGTATGCAAGACCAGAAAGGACATGATAGATGTCATACAGAAGCACGGCGATGAACTCACGATAATCCCTGAAGAGAAGAAATAATTGCGAGAGCAATAATCACAAGTTATAAAAACCCTTAAGTTTTTCTACAATCATGACACAAGACCTTACGTTATTCAATAAGTTCATCTCGCAGTTCACGACTGAGGAGATCGCCGATGTACGGCGAGTAGGGAGGAACTTTTATCTTGCTGAGGAGAGATTGTGGGAGATAAAGACAGGTGTGAACCGTGATGTGTTCTCAGTAGGGCTGTTCTTAGGTGAGGAAAAGCACGGGTTCAGTGCAAGCCCTGCATTGATAGAGAGGATATCGAGGATGCCTGATCCTGCTATACAATCACGGAAGATATTCATAAACAAGAAGGCTGAATGGCTGTTCTTATGCGGAAGAAACATCCTGCCTGAATCCATAGTAAAAAATCCAAGCAATATTACCGATGGACTTGTCCTTGTGCAGAATGAGAGAGACGAGAATCTAGGATATGGTCTGTTCAAGAAAGAGGATCAACTCATAATAAAGCACGTCTTAGATAAGGGAAGATATCTGCGTGCGAATGAGAACGGAAAAGGAAGAAGAAAGGTCGGATAGTATTTTTTCTTTTGCTTCGTATTTTATGATTGCTTATAATTTATTATGTTTCTAAGAAGATAATCTTTGTATTCGGCTAATCCTTCAGGCTCCCCTAATATTTCTGGCGCTCCCATTCCGAGGTATCTTTTCTCGAAATCTGTGAAGTTTTCTGTCTTCTCATCGCCTTGTGTGCCTTCCGTGATACAGCGTATCCTGTTGTATTCTCTCTTAATTTCAGAGATGACGACCTCATTGAGTGATTTCCTTAATTCGTCTTGGCCACCGGATTTTGTGAATAGGAAGAAACTTCCCTTGAGCAGCTCTGCCTCTTTGATCTGCTGCTGCATCCTTATCTCCTTGCCCGATAGCGTCTTATCAGCTTCTTTTGCCATGAAAAGGGTAATGGGAAAGTATTTAAATATGTTACTATTCTGAAATTTCGACATCGGTGTTGGGGCGAGGTATGCAGGATAATACATCAGGTAATCTGGATGACGGATTTGACTCGAACAAAGAATTCATTCCGGGCGACGGGCTTGACGAGATACTATTTTCTGATAGCCATATTAAGCATAGCGACGATGATATCGCTGGATCAAAATATGCCGGTGTGGACATGCCAGTATATGCGGAGGTTTTCATTGTAAAACTGCATCAGGTCCATATAGATAATCGCAGGCATTACTTTGAGATGCTGCCGCCCGAAGACATGGTTTTTCTTCCGGATTCTGTCTTAGAGCCTTACAGGGTATTATATTCTGACTGGAAGGATAATACAGGAATATTTGATGAGGCATTGCCAAGTTTTAACAACCAGCAGAATATGTTCAGCAACCAGTCCATAGAGATCGCTCGGGGTAAATATGCTTCGTTATTCTCTCAAGGGAAGATAAGTCAGATACCGGATAACATATTCAGACATTTCGAACATAAGATACCTTTCAAGCTTAAAGAATTCGCTTGTGTGCTGCAAGGATATGCGCTCTATGAGAGAAAAAATAGACTGCTCGCGGATTTTATAGAGGCGAATTTCAATCATGATCCGCATGCAGTAGAAGAGGTATTCACGGAATTGAAATCCCTGCCGGCTGATGATTATGAATCATGAGCAGGCGATATTATTGGTGTTCGGTTGATGTATTGTTGATATATAGCTGAATTGGTGATGTGTCATATGTACGATGATGAAAAGACTGAAAGCGTGGTAATCAGAAGGAAGACACGTAGGATGCTCCCTCTTGAGACATTAGCAAAGAAACTGGAGGAGGATATAAATTCGAGAGGGTATACTAAAGACAATTTTCCATTTAAATTTATCAAAGAGAATAATTTCTATTCAGACCAATTGCGATGCTGGGGCATCAAGTTGTTTAAGAAAGACTGCATGCGTCGTGTGCTGCAGCATATGAAATTCCATTATAGGAGGCAATATTCAAATTCTGACCTTCTTGAATTATTAAGAGAGGAATTATTGCCGCATGAAAGGATGGAAGAATTATATCTTGAGAGGATGTCCGGCAAGGCACACCAGATAAAGAATTTATTTTTTGGTTTAGGCGATAAAGGAAAACATTTCTATCATGCATGTTTTAATAAGAACAGGAAGGGTCATTCTAAAAATCTTATGGCTGACCTTATCAATCAGGCTCATCCGGGATTCGGAAAGGAACACGGGATACTTCCATACGATGTGCTGACTGATGCCCCTCCGACAGACAGGGAACTTACAGAAATATGTACTAAGGCATATTTTGAAAAAATTGATTGTACACGACAGGGGATGTCTTATGCAGGCATATCTTCTGGTGTGATTAAAGTCCTTAGGCACGGCAATATAACACATTATGGCAAGAAGAGAAAGGAGAGAAAATCAGGCGATATGTACCTTAAAAGATTCGCGCAGCACCTGGATGCAAGGATAACATACAATGACCTGAAGACTATCAGGGCGGCCGTGACATGCACCGCACATATTGCAGAGAATGAACTATTGCTGCTTCTTGCTATTGCCATAAAATATGATCCAGAACTCAAGGATCTTCCTGCTCTCAGAGAATTCATCCCTCCACAGATAGAATGTGTGTATCTAAGAGGTGAAGGTGCAACAAGATTTTACAGTAAAGGTGATGTAAAGACCTCTGATGGAAGGGTCAAGACAGGAGGGCTTGATATCCTGCTCGAGACCAAGACAGGATTCATTGATAAGGAAACTATTGATAACAAGATAATCATGAAACATTCTGGCGCAGTATGGACTGATGGATTGGCTGTCGATAAAAAGTTGGTTTTTCTGAATACGACAAGATTCACAGAAGACCCCGATATACATATATCGCGATTGAAGAATAGGGGATTCACAGTCATGACAGAACAAGACTTCAGGAATATATATACGGATGCGCTAGCATTGCTCTACTCAAGATGTCCTGAGATATTCTCTACAAAAATTCCCCACACTCCTCAGGATCTGCTTGAGATACATGATTATGTCTCAAGGACGCCTTTCATGCTGCATAGGAAGACGCATTCCGAACTCAGGGAATGGTCCCATGCTGTCCTGCAGCAGGATATAACGTCACTCTTGGGCTCGAGGGATATAAGGCCTGATGACGATGGAGGACATATAGTGGACTCTCTGGACTCAGCTCTGCAGAATAATTTTGACAAGACAGAATTACTGCTCCTCCAGAACAAGCTTCCATCAAAACTGCATATCGAAGGATTCTACAAACAGGAGCATCGTGACATATTGAACAGTATATACGTGCCGCGGACACTATATCTCGATCTTGAGACGACAGGATTCAACACTGCAGGCAAGACCATAGGATTATTCTGCATGATATATTCTCATGAGAACTCGATGGTACTTGACGAAGGCATCGTAGCGAATCCGCTTCAGGAGGAGAAGGTGCTTCGAAGGTTCATCAAGACATTGTCCGACGAGAAGATCGAACGCATAGTCTATTTCAGCGGAAAGGGTTTCGACGGGCCATTCATCGAGAGGAGAATGCATTCGTACGCTATTGATTTCTGGCTAAGCCGCAGTGCCTACACGATAGTAGATCTGTGTATAGATGTATTTCAAAAATTTTCAAAAAGACGTGGATACGAGGATGGTACACTGCAGTCGTTCGAGAAGAATGTCCTGAGAGTCTCAAGGCAGGGAGATGTCCATGGAAGCGAGATACCTACAATAATAAGGAACACGATGTATGGTATCGACGGAGATGGATTCAGAAGGACGGTCGAACACAATACTGTAGATACAGCGACATTGGTTCTGATGGACGTGTGGCAGAAGAACGGATTCAAGATATAGTGATGCACGTATGCACGTTCATCTCAAGAAGCTTGTTGAAATTCCATGGTATAAATCCTAATCCATTAGAAGTCATAAGAACATTTTTATACTCTCCTATTGAGAGCAATGTATGCCTCAGAAAGAATTCCTGAAACCAAGCTTTCTGAAAATATTGCTAACGGTTCTTTTACTTATAATTACATTTTTTTTCGTGCCTGTTTTTAATATCATCCTGCTCAGCTGTACGCAATCTATTCCATCGCATTGTTTCAGCAGGAATATAATAAATTATTGGTATGTGTTATTTTTGATGATATATTATCTGGTTTCTTGTTCTATCGTTTATTCGTTTAAGAAAGCAAGATCACAATGATGTTCATACGACATCATGGAATTCTATCTCGTTCTCTTTCAATGCGCGTATTGCCGGCAACTCTTTGCCGGAAACAAACTCTAGGCTCGCTCCGCCACCTGTAGAGACATGTGTGAACTTATTCTTCCATGGTTTTATCGCGTCTTCAGTGTCTCCGCCGCCTATCACGACGACCTTTCCGGAATCAGCGAGATATTCTGCAATCCTGTTCGTCGATTCCGCAAATCTTGGGATCTCAAAATATCCTAAAGGACCGTTCCAGAACACTGTCTTTGACCTGTTTATGTAGTCCTTGAATAATTGTATGGATTCAGGGCCTATGTCAAGGCCTATCCATCCTTCAGGCATGCTGAAATCAGTGACTGTCTGCGTTTCGCTTTCTGCGTCTATCTTTTTTGCGACGACGATATCATCAGGGAGGATTATCTTCTCGTTGTTAAGAAGCATCTTCGCCTCTGCAAGAAAATTCTCTTCGTAGAGGCTCTTTCCTATGTCATGCCCCTTTGCCTTGTATAATGTGAATATCATCGCTCCGCCGAGCAATAAATAATCGACTTTCTTGAGGAGCTCTTTTATCACTCCGAATTTCGTCGATATCTTCGCTCCGCCAAGGATTGCGATGAATGGCCTTTCAGCCTTCGACAAGTCGAGATACTTTAGCTCTTTCTCGACGAGAAATCCTATGCATCCAGGAAGGAATTTCGTTATGGCCTCTGTCGATGCATGCGCCCTGTGCATCGTCCCGAATGCATCATTCACATATAAGTCGCCAAGGACCGATAGTCTTTTCGCGAATGCTTCATCGTTCTTCTCTTCTTCTGCATGGAATCTCAGGTTCTCGAGCATGACGACCTTCGCGTCCTTCGGATTCACATCGATGCAATCATCGAGTTTCACGATGGTTATCCCAAGAAGCTTCTCGAGCCGTAACGCGACATTATCCATCTTCAGTTTGTCGACTACATTCCCATCGGGCTTCCCGAGATGACTCATAAGGATTATCTGCCTTGCATTGTGCTCGATTATGTATCTTATTGTCGGAAGGCTCTCCTTTATCCTAGTATCAGATACTATCTCTCCGTTTTCGTCTAGTGGGACGTTATAGTCTACCCTGATAAGGACTCTCTTGTTGTCGAAATTCATATCTTTGATGGTTCTCATACATGGATTACAATGGGAATTCCGTTTAAAAATGTTGCTAAATGTCGGCGGTATTGTAAAGCTCACGTTGCGCGCTCGCATAGCTTGTCAAATCGATTGGTTTCCGAGTTATCTTCCGTCGATGTGAAAATCGGTGGCTCGCTGGGCGCAGACTTTTTCTGCAGAGCCAAGTTTATCGTCAACTTTAAAAACCAGAGATATGTACTTCTTTGCATGACAAAAAAAGACACTAGGAAAGACGCTAAGAAGGATGTCAAATCAGCTCCAAAATCGCCCGCAGCGGACGCTCTCAAAGGCAAGATAAAGAATCTTGACATGCTCAAGAAAGAGTATGAGCTGCCAGAGGAGAATCTCACGCTGAACGCAATCCTGCGCAAGATGTCCGAGAATCTGGAATTATACCTCAAGATAATCCAGCAGATACTCCAGCCTGAAGAGTTCCACTCATTGCATGAATGCGGAATATTCGATGACAAGGAAAAAGGAAAATTGCTCGAGTTATACAAGAGGATAATCATAGTGCATCGCGAGGTCCTGAAAGCAGAGATACAAAATGAGGATAAGAATTCTTTGTCGACGATACAGTATACTCATGAAGAGATACGGTCTGTAAAGCCTGAAATCATACTGATTGTAGGAAGACTGCAGGAATCATGGAAGGTCGACGCCAAGAAAGGGAATGTCGGATATTTCGGGTAAAATCTATATATTAATTTTAATTCATTAATTGTATAATTAATTTATGGATAGATTTATAAAATCTATACTCTTGATTGTTGATATAAACTATTTGGAGGGATAACATGGTAAAAGAAGTTACAAAGGAGGAGATTCTTCTCCAGCTACAGGTATTAGAGCACAATATGCAACAATTTGCCATATCAAAAAAGGCATTTATGGATGAATTAGATAGAGTGCCTAGCGTCTATCCCCCACACAATGACAAGGGCTTACTAACAGCGTTACAGTTCTATGTTGACTTGTCTGAACTTAATAGATTATTATCTGAGTCTGTAGTTCCAAAATTCCAAGCAATTTCAGGAGAGTTTCAAAAATAGTACTAATATTATTTTACGATAATAATCTAATGGAGAATGAGTTATGAACATAATAATATTCGGGCCGCAAGGATGCGGGAAAGGGACGCAGGCGGACATGCTTGTTGAAAAATACGGATCATATCATCTTTCTATGGGCGATGAATTAAGAAAAGAGATAAAGAATAAGACCGTGATAGGAAAAAAAGTCGAGAAGATAATGAATGGCGGGTTTCTTGTGCCGAATGAGATAACGGACAGGATCGCACTTGACAGGTCGAAATCAAGGGATGCAAAGAAAGGCATAATATTCGACGGATATCCTAGGACTGATGAACAATGGGGGTTCGTGAAAAAGAACATCAAGATCGATATCGCCCTAGAGATAAAATTGACATCAAAAGAATCGATAAGAAGGATAGCATCAAGAAGGATGTGCCCTAAATGCGGTAAGAACTATAACCTGATATGGCTCAAGCCGAAAAAGACAGGATGCTGTGATATTGACGGTGCAAGGCTTATCCAGCGTGATGATGACAAGCCAAAAAAGGTTTTGAAGAGGCTCAAGATATATGCGTTACAGACCGAGCCCCTGAAGAAAGAATTCAAGAAGATAGGTATACTTCACATAATCGACGGCAACCAGCCGATAAAGAAGGTCAACAAAGATATTCTGGACGTTCTACATTGACCACTTTGAATTCTTCCTGTACCGGAGGACTATACTGCCTGCTTAGGATGATGAATTTAGAGTCTTGGCGTCTATTGTATGCGAGTATATCTTCCGAACCTGCATCTAGTTTAGGATGGTCTAGAAGATCATCCTTGTGATTTTTTCTGCGTTCATATAGTTCTTGTTCTGGAAAAAACATCACGCTTACTGGCGTTCCATCTATTTTCTGTTTTTTTTCTATGGCCGGTCCACCTTCCCATACCCTATCCAATGTTTTATGGAATTCTCTTACTAAGTTGGCTTCGTAGGCCACAAAATTTTCAATAGTAACACCAGGCATAAGCCTTCTATCCATTGTACGGAAAAAGGAGATACTGGCGTTCTCCATTGCATGAAGCGCTTGTCTCGCACGTAATCTACGATTACCATATATGCTATGTTCCGGAATCACAAATAAGTCTATGTCTTTATAGATATTTGAATCTATGCTCGAGCCAGCGGCAATTATCGCCACATTTTCAGAGAATAATTCTTCCTGGGATGATTTCTCGAAATAGAAACTTGTGTTGAGAAGAGCCTGCAATGTCTGTTCAACTCTTGTCTGTGTGATAGGTGAGAACTTTTCAAACCATGCGCTTATCTTCTCTATTTCTTCTTTTGTGACATTCTGTACGACACTGATCATATGAAAAGTAACCACTGTATAATTATAAATGTTTCTATGAGAATCAGGATAATTATCTAATCGCTTCTCAGAAGTTCTAATATCGATTCACATCTTTTTATTGTATGTTTCATCGATGGAAAAGATTTTTCTCCAGATGGCATCACTATCTTCCCACTCAATACGTCTTCGCACTTCGATTTTATCCTTAGTATGCTCACCTTCAGCTCGTTGTGCAACTGTTTTCCATCAAGATAGCCTTTCATGACTGCCTTGTCCAGACTCTCCTCGGGATAATCTATATACATCAATCCCTGGCCAAGTATCTCCAGCAATAAATCCTTCACCTGATCTTTCCGTGGGTTTTGGAACCATGCGCTCATACTGGATGATTCTTCTATCACTATAAAAATTTTTGGTTTTATCATATTCCTCTTGCGTATCCTTAAGGTTCACATGAAAATCATCACATTTATATTTTCAGATATTCGTTTATTTCCATGGTCGAACAGAATCTGAAAGGAAAAGTCGCACTCGTCACAGGAGCCAGCAGAGGCATAGGAAAAGCGATAGCGAAGGAACTCTCAAGCAGGGGAGCGACGGTCATCGCCCATTATTACAGCAATGAAAAATCGGCAAGAGCGGTCTCTAAACATGCCGTGAAGGCTGATCTGAGCAAAGAGAAGGACAGGTTAGCGTTGAAGGTTCAGGTCCAGAAGATCACAAAACGTATAGACATCCTCGTAAATAATGCAGGTTTTTTCGACGAGACTGACGGACCTGATGTATCTTCTGATAGTCTGGACAAGCTATTTTCAGTGCATGCAACAGCTGTATTAAGATTATGTAGCCTGCTACATCCGTTGATGGATAATAATAGTTCAATAATAAATATATCCTCTATACACGGGATACATGCAAGACCACACGCCATAGGATACAGTGCGAGTAAGGCGGCGATGCATTCGATAACACAGAGCCTTGCGCAATGTTACGCGCCTATACGTGTGAACACGATATCTCCTGGTCCTGTATTCACGCCCATGTGGGGCGATACTACGAGAAACATCAAGATTGCCGGAGAGAAGACTCTTCTCAAAAGATATGCGATGCCTGAAGAGATAGCGAAGGTCGTCGCATTCCTTGCGTCAGACGATGCAAGCTACATCACTGGGATAAACCTGCCTGTGGATGGCGGGACATTGATGAAGTGAATGCTCATAGAATGAATGTTCGCATATACTTTTTCATGTCCATTTTTCTGATAAACTTTAAATACTCTCTTTTACTTCTCTATGTATGGATGATGTCAGAGAGAAGACTAAAGAATTATTGGACAAGATGCGTTCATATAATCCTAACACCAACACTGCCTTGATAGAGAAGGCCGTACAATTTTCATACAATGCATTGCATGAAAAGAAGCGTCTTTCAGGGGAGGATTTCTTCACATACTCGTATAATGTCGCGATGATGCTCTCGGACCTGAGACTAGGTTCGCACACTGTGGCAGCAGGATTGCTGCATGCAGTGATCGAAGAGGCGAACGTGAAGCCTGAGACTATCGAGAAGGAATTCGACAAGGAGACGCTTGTCCTGATACAGGCATTGTCAAGGCTTAGGAATGTGGACAAGAATTTCAGCCCAGAGGCAGAGCAGGAGAGAAGGGCTGAAAACATACGCAAGATAATGCTCGCGAGTTCAAAGGATATACGCGTCATAATGATAAAGATAATAGAGAGACTGCAGAGCATGCGCACATTGAAGTATCTTCCTGAAGACATGCGTAAGATAATCGCAGGCGAGACGATGACCATATACGCACCTATAGCTGAGAAGCTCGGGATGTATCCTATAAAGGCGGAACTTGAGGATCTCGCATTCAGGTTCCTCGAGAATGATACATACATAAACATAAAGGAACGCGTGTCGAAGAAGAAAGAGGAGCGTGAGAAGGAGATAACAAAGATCATTGACGGCGTCAAAAATACTCTTCTGCAGCAGCACATAGATGCAGATGTGAGCGGAAGGGCAAAGCACTTCTACAGCATATACAAGAAGCTCGTGTTGAAAGGCAATAACTTCGACGAGATATACGATCTCATGGCGATACGCATACTTGTCGACACTGTCGATGAATGTTACAAGGCGCTTGGTATAGTCCATAGTATGTGGAAACCCATGCCTGAGAGATTGAAGGATTACATAGCGTTGCCGAAAGCGAACGGATACCAGTCGATACATACAGGAGTGTTTACAGGCCACGGAGGAGTCTTGGAGGTCCAGATACGGACAAGAGAGATGCATAAGGCAGCAGAAGAGGGCATAGCGGCACACTGGCGTTACAAGGGCGATGAGCGCGACAAGAAGTTCGATCGGCATGTAGCACTGATGAAACAGATACTCGACTGGCAGAGATACAGCAGCGACGCTCAGGAATTCATAGAATCATTGAAGGTGGACCTTTTCGAGAAGGAGATATTCGTCTTCACCCCGAGAGGCGATCCTATCGCTCTGCCTGAGAACGCGACAACTATAGATTTCGCGTATGCAGTCCATACGGACATAGGGAACCATTGCAAGCAGGCAAAGGTCAATGGCTCGATAGTCCCTCTAGACTATATGCTATCCTCAGGAGATATCGTCGACATATTGACGCAGAAGAATGCTACTCCGTCAAGGGCATGGCTCGGTTTCGTGAAATCAGCGCATACAAGGACGAAGATACGTGCAGCGTTGCACATAGATGTCGACACGCACGTGAAAAAGCACGATCCTGAAGAGTTGCTTGATGAAGACATCGACTTTCCTGAAGAGATGATCATAGAAGGAAAAAAATACGATATAAAGATACCGCGATGCTGCACGCCAAGACAGTCTGACACGGTCAGGTCGTTCAGAACGAAGGACGGAAAAGTTGTTGTCCATCGTGCAGATTGCCCTAATGTGTATACGTGTGATATGGCAAAAGAGGTTCACATGGCCGCTCGCGTCCATGGGTCGCAGGCGTATCCATTACGGATTGATGTGAAGGATGATGTGGGCGTACTTGGAGAGGTCCTGAATTTCATCGCAAGAGAAAAACATACTGTAGAATCAATAAACACGCGTATGGGAAAGGATGGCAGGCTGATAATCACGATGGACCTCACAAAATCATCCGTCCATGATATAGATTCATTGCTCGCAAAACTCAAGAGGCATACATCAGTCATCAACGTGTTCATCGAGGATGAAAGGCACACTCAGAGATTCCTCGGTGGGAAGAACTGATTCTTGGGATGGACCATATAAAATTAGTGATGACTTGACACAAATATTTTCAATTGAACAGCGCCTTCACGACCATCGTCGCATATGCGCCTTTGGATAGCTCGAATTCAAGGATAGTCCTTGCATCAAGGACCTCTATCTTCATGTTCTCTACGTCCACAAAGCATTCCCTGTCCGTCCCGTCAAGACTCAATTCCGGGATGGCTCTTACGATGAAATCTCTCTGCCCCAATCCCAGATTCTTCATCACATCCTGTATGTGATGGCTCACCGTCCTCGTGTCAAATCCTATCAGTTCGAATGATCCGACGCCTGTCTTCGAATAATCTTCAGGATTGTTGTAGAATACCAATTTTCCTAGGCTGTAATCGACGCAGTAATGCTTGATATCATTGGATTTTGCGTACTCGATAAGTGTCCTTGAAAGTGCTTCGTTGAAAAGATACGACTGTACGGAATGGATGAACATCTGGAGGATCTTCTTTGGAACACGCTTTAGCATCCCAACATGGTCGTTCGGAAATGCCTCAAATCTCGTCCTTAATGTGTTATCATAGTATGGATCGCTGAGCAATAATTCTACTGCCTTTGCATATTCTTTTTTTAGGATGCTTACGCCTATGCTTAAGTTGTTTGTCGAGAATCTTTGGTCATCAAAATAGTTCGGGATGATGAACCTGCTTTCTGGTCCAATCCCTTTTGATTTTAATGTCTCTGCCTCTTTTTCTGTCACGTCACGCACGGTTATGATGAACCTGTTCCCTTTCAATGTGCCAAGACTTAACGGAACTTCAGAATATCCTACGTGTTCCAACTTAAGGTTCCCTTCATCGAGTCTTATATCCTTCAATCCGTGCCTGTCAGGAATGCTTATGTACTGTGTCGTCACGGCGTGCCTGTCCTTTGTGCCGGCATATTTTATTGTGTCCGATGGGATGTGGAATTTTCTTGAGATTATCTGCATTGCCTGCTCTGTATTGAGATCTGTCTTTGTTACTCTGAATACGCTGTATGGACCTGCATCATCCCAATCCTTGAGCGGAATCTCTTCAACGATGAAATTCTCAGCTGATTGTTTGATTATCATGATAGAAGAGTATTTCATACTTTTATAATGTTATCGGTGTTTAAACTGAATCACATTCTCCAAAAAGTATTTATAGTTAAAGTGTATAAATTCAAATCTATGAAGAAGATTGTTGAAATTATTACAGAGAAAAGATTTTTTAAAGAATTAAAAATCGCTGTTCCAGAAATGACTTTATATGACAGACCGTTTGTCCATAATACTTTAGGTTTGTTATGTTCTTTTACTAAAGAATTAGTTGAATCGGCGCCTGCAACAAGGATTGAAAGAATAAAAAGTGGACAGGAAGATATTCTCATGAGAATCGGATTGTTTTTGAATAGGTGTTGGTTCGAAGAAACAAGCAGTGTTATGAATGCAGTGATGGTTTCTTATTTTGAAAGTACTGATAAAAAAACTTATTTGGCTATAAGACCATATATCATCCTAAGCTTGGATAAAGAAGCTAGAAGATACCTTAAGTGGTGGCGTGGCAAAAGATAGTTTTAATGGAGAAAATTAGGTAGGAACTTCACTTCTTCCTATGCTTCTCCTTATGATGTCTGTGTCTCTTGCTTAACTTGAACTTTTAAAACAAAATTTATATATCCATGACTTCTTATGTCTAGATATGAAACTGACATTCTCTGACTATCTCAAGCAGCAGCTCGCGAATCTGGATGACATATACAATCCTGAATACTCCTTCGTCCTGAGGATAACGGATTTTTACAACCTGCTTTGCGCCATCCTTGATGAGGATATATCGCCTTCAGAGCGTCACATGGTCAATGCCGCTCTTGCATATCTCGTCTCACCTGTGGATGTCATTCCGGAGGATATATATGGCGCAAGAGGATACGTTGATGATATATATGTCCTGTCAAGTGTCGTGAAGTATCTTTGCCAGGATCATCTTACTCTTGTCAAAGGTCTTTGGAGCGGTGGGGACATGGATGAGACCCTGAATCTGTGCTATAGCAACAGCAGGGGTTTTCTTGAGAAATGGAACCTTAAGGATAAGGTCCTGAAGTATTCCGGACTTTCAGATCTGGGTGTGGAGTGATGTCCCTATATGGTGATTCTTGGTTGTGTGTTTTCCTTCACGAGTGATAGAAAAGTTTATATATATCTACTACCCCGAAGGGTAAGATGGAAAAGTCTGATAATTTATACGTGACTGCTCTCGGGAAGGTCAGAAAGATACCTGCTCTCAAGAAGGCTGAGACGGGAAGATGTTACAATACCTGCCTTGACGAGGTCGCTGATATTGCTTTCTGTGAAGGATCTATGCTGGAAAGACGACTACCTCTGAGCGAAGCTGTCTTTTTCTTTGTAAGCGGAAAGATGTGTAATATGATATCTAGCGTGAAGAAGTTTTATAGAAAGACTGACGGGGATGATGTAGTACTCTATGGATTCGCGTGTAAACATGATCTTTTGGATCTCAAGCGTTCATGGGGCTATTTCACAAATAATCCTGAACTCAAAAAGAGGACTGAGGATGAACTGAGTACGTTATTACAGGATGGAGTCTATTCCGAAGTCAAGAGCATGCCTATCTCACAAATAATATCACTTGAGAGGAAGCCTGCTATAGAACAATCATCCCGTCGGCCTTTAGAATATCAGGTCCAGTACGGTCCAAACAGATAAGGATAAATCAAACCTTCAGAAGTCTTCTTGTCTCCATCGCTATCTGTAATTCTTCATTTGTTGCGACGACGAAGCATGTCACCTTGGAATCCTTTGCGCTTATTATGAATTCATTCTTCACATTTTTCCTGCTATCAAGCTTTAGCCCGAGATATCTGAAATTATCAAGGACTGCCTTTCGTATATAGAATGCATTCTCGCCTATCCCTGCCGTAAATACGATGCCATCAACACCGCCTAATTCAGCGACGTACGCCCCGATATAATGCGTTATCCTGTCTGCAAACATATCCATGGCAAGTTTCGATTTCTTCTCATATTTGGTCTTCCGCAAGTCCCTCATGTCAGAGTATCCGCTTATGCCAAGAAGGCCGGATTGCTTATTCAGGACGCGTCCAAGTTGTTCATAGTTCATATTGAGTGCTGTACCGAGATGTATCGCGACTGCAGGATCGAGATGTCCGCATCTTGTACCCATTATCAGGCCATCAAGAGGGGTGAAACCCATCGTCGTATTGAGCGACTTGCCATTCTTTACGGCAGTGATGCTCGAACCGTTCCCCAGATGACAGATTATTATCTTTGGATTCCTTTTTTTCTTCAGCCTATAATATTCGCCTATGAGCCCTGTCACATATTTATGGCTTGAACCATGGAATCCGTATTTTCTTATCTTGTGTTTCTCATAATATTCGTATGGGAGGCCATAGAGATATTTTTCTACAGGGATCGTTGAATGGAATGCTGTGTCGAATACTGCGACCTGGGGGCATGTGAACGCCCTCTGGCATGCAAGTATGCACGAGATGTTTGCGGGGTTGTGCAGCGGTGCAAGGACAGACAATTCCTTCAGCCTCTCTATAACTGTGTTGTCTATCACGACAGGCTTTGCATACGTCTCTCCGCCATGCACGACGCGATGCCCTATCGCCTTTATCTCATTGATGTCTCCGATGACATCATTCTCTATCATGCTCCTTATCGCGCGTGCTATAGCCTCATCATGGTTCTTTATAGGAAGGGTTTCAGTGAGTGTCTCGCCGTTGAACGACAATGTCGTCACGCACCTGTCGAGCCCTATAGCATCGATCATGCCTTTCATCAGTATATTTCTCGATGACAAGTCTATAAGCTGGAATTTTAAGGACGAGCTTCCCCCGTTTATGACGAGAATGTTCAATTGGCTCATATGATGCTGTATAAGGAGTATCATCTTCTGTATCTCTTCATATCCAAGGCTCTCTATGTTGTCTGCGAGCCTCCTGTTCTTGAAGACATACTTTATCCAATTTGCGAAATCATTCTTAGAATCATTCACGTGATATTCGAATGTCTTCCTGTCGATGGTCTTCAATACCGCTATCAGCTCTTCAAGACTCTTTATTATCCTATTATCCGAAAGAACAAAGTAATGCTCAGGATTAATCCCCATACTCGACCTCTTTTTATGTATTATAATAAAACTGCCTTTTAAATGTTATGGAAAAAACGGTGGTTTCAACCTCATCCAACATTATCGATAAATATATAATGCTGTCAATGTTTATCCCTCCATGGACAAATACATTATATTTTCAATGATTGCATTGACTATCCTCATCAGTGCATGCTCGAGCGTAAATCCTCCTCTGAACAACACTAACGGATCTACATCAGGATCAAATTCATGTAGTTCTATTGGTGGAACATATTCTCCCGAATATAAGGAATGTCTTGGCATATCCAAAGAACAATGTGAATCGATGAATGGGACATTCAATGAATGCGCATCAGCATGCAGGCATGATCCTAACGCCCAGGTGTGTACATTGCAATGCGTAATCGTGTGCAATCTCAATTAAGTGATATAATCTATTCTCCATGTATCTTCCTGACCATCCTCGTGATTATTTTTCGCGGAGCGAATCGTGATGCCTGCGCGAGAACTTTGTTCCTGAAACCATATACCGTGACTCTTTTTCCCTGTACCATAGCTTCATAACCATATTCTGCAAGTTCTTTTCCTGTCGGGATGTTCTTTCCGAACAGCTTTCCACCGTCTATCTTTGCCTCTTTCTGAAAGTTTGTCTTTGTCGGGCCAGGACATAATGTCGTCACAGTGATCCCTGTACCGCGCAACTCTTCTGCAAGCGCCTCTGAGAACGACAATACATACGCCTTCGTCGCGTAGTAGACTGCCATGAATGGGCCAGGTTGGAATGCCGCTGTTGATGCGACATTGAGTATCTTGCCATGCTTCTCTTCAAGCATATCCTTTAAGAATAATTTTGTGAGTTGCGTCAGTGCATCGACATTGACTTGTATCATCTCATGCTCGACTATCAGGTCCTGCTCTACGAATTTTCCGTATGTTCCGAAACCAGCATTATTGACAAGGATGTTCACCTTTATCCCTGACTTATGGACATCATCATATATCTCCTTAGGAGAATAAGGATCCGCAAGGTCCTTTATTATTATCTTAACATCGACGCCAAAACTCTTCTCAATATGATCCTTCAATGTAATAAGGGTCTCCTGGCTCCTTGCTACAAGGACAAGATTGTGCCCGTGCTTTGCAAATACCTTCGAGAATTCAAGTCCGATGCCGCTTGACGCGCCTGTGATAAGAACATGGCTCATGATAACACCCGAGTGATGGATGGGAACACATTATATAAAGATTATGGAAAGATATTCATCGAGCATTTTAGTTCATCATCTAAGGTTGGCTCTCTTCACCATAGTCGATGATGTTGTATAGTATCTGGCTCTGCATGCGTGCCATGTTGAATAGATGTATTGCTATGCTATTTCGATCCATCATATTGTGTCTCTTATATTCGACTCTTCCCGAGAATTTCCCGTTTTTTGGATCTATCTGCTGCACATAGGCAGTCTCTCCCTTGATGCTTATAGGACCGTATGCATCCTTTTTCGGGAATAGTTTTACATTATATCCTGTTTTTTTGGCGTGGTATTCAATCTGCTCACGTATGCTGCCACGACTTGTATCCTTAGGGACTTGGAACGGTATATCAAATATAAGATTATCACCATCAAATCCTATTGTCGGAAGAAAATCCGTAGGTATGTCGTATGCAGTGTATACGCTCTTTAATGCATGCAATCCGTGCATATACATCACCACTGCAAGTGTTGGTGTTGCACAGTTGTGAAGGCCGACACTCAGAAATGAGTCAGTCATCTTCATCTCAAGTGATGGTGCGAAGGGTAGGGACTTGTGCGTGATTATACTTTGTGCTCCCTCTCCCATATATATGATGCCCTCTTTTAATCCTGAAAACTTTTTACAACTATCCCATTCATTCCATGGAAAATTTTTCTTTATAGCCTTTGTCGATGGAAACTTGTCCGTGATATCCTTCACGGCCGCGTCAAAAGCCTTCGTCTGCGCCTCGATATCAGGATTGGCCATTATAGTACTCCTATCTATCTTGACAAGTTCACAATTTACGTTAAATCCGAATGCGCAGTGCGCCATATCCGGAGCATATGTTGTTGAGGGATATAACATCGAGATTTCCATATATTTAGGAGAGTGGCCTGTATTAAAAATATTATCCTTTTAGAATGGTAACGTACCTTATGTCTTAATCTATTATCGGTACGACATAATTTTTGAAGCATAGGGCGACAAGCGCTGTGCCATGCTTTTTTTTCGGAGTGAAACTCTTGGTCACCATCTTTATGTCTTCCAATTCATATTTATCGTCAAAACCATTAATGTAAAGTTCATTGATGCTTGCCATCAGTCTCTTCTCGACTTCTGTTTCAGAGTAATTCCCGTTATGCTCACACACCAGACCGCCATGTTTCTTTCCAGTCTTCTTTTCATATAGCCATCCATATATTATCCCTGCTGTTGCGGGTCGGCCTTTTGTCGAATGCGCGACAGCCATTATGCTTTCGACAACCTCTCCATGGGTCAATTGAGGCTTCTCTATCTCTGTCGCTATAGAAGGAAGGATACTTGAATAGGTCATTATATTGCCTGTCTCTATGCCTGCCTCTTTCAATGCTAAATGATATGACCCTGCATGGATGGCGATGTCAGATTCTCCAGTTCCAGACGTCACAAAATAATCTTTTGGTATCCTGTTCCCGATGATCACATTTTGGGTCAGGACTATCTCTTTTTGCCTGCTCCCTGATTTAACCTCTAAAACTGTCTTCCCATTCATTCTACTGTCCCTCCTAATAATTTTAATAGTACTATGAATAGTGATAGAATAAGGATATTTCTACTGAGGTGGACTACTTTAGAGAACTTATACAATAACTTATGTGAAATCGTTTCTGACACTTTTTGCTGCTCGTAAAAACCATCCTCCTAGTTATAAAATCCCCGTGAGATCCACGGATTATCAAATAGGTGAAGACTTGTTTATAAATATTTTCCTTTATGATACTCGACGGGAACAATGCATGGTTTTGGATGGCGTTGACAAGAACAAGATATTGTTGATATTGAGGGAATGTGTTGCACTGCATATACAGTAACTTCAATCAATTTTTTAAATAGGTGCATATCTTCATATTCCTATGGAAACAATATACTTCAAGAATTCTCACGGGCAGAAGATATGTGGCGCTTTATCCGATCCGAAGGCGGATTCAGTGGTGTTGATATGCCATGGGCTCGGAACAAGCAAGAATGATGCCACATATACCAAATTGCAGGAAAAGATAAACGCGCAAGGGATTGCGACATTCCGCATAGACATGCTCGGTCATGGCGATAGTGATGGGCAGTATGAGGATCTGACGCTGACTGAAGCCATCGACGATATACTACAGGCAAGAGAATTTCTTCTGAAGAGAGGATTCAAGAATATAGGATTCATCGGATCAAGTTTTGGTGCCGTTGGAGGCCTGATGGCCGCTTCGATCGAAGAATTCTCGTTTCTAGTCCTGATAAGCCCTCCGACATATTATGATATACCTGAGATGGTCTCAAGCGGGATAAGCATATTGCGTGAGTTGAGACGATTCAAGAAAGGGCAGTCTGACGACAGGAAGGCAAGCATAAAGATAAGATTCTTCAGGGATTACGGTTCACATGACAGCTATAATGCAGCATCAAAGATAAAATGTCCTGCACTCATAATACAAGGTGGTGAAGATAAGATAGTGCCTCTTGTCAAGACAAGGCAATTGCACAAGCATCTTAAGAATTCAAAGATGAAGATATTCAAAGGTGTGGGGCATCATTATTCTGAGCCAGGGGCAGAGAAGAGGCTCATCGAGGAAGTGATGCTGTTCATCATGAACGAAAATAGGTGAGTAAATCTCTTATTGTTCTTAGCACTGGTCACACTGGACATTCGCCCGCAGGGTATATAAATAAGGCATGATTCTTGATATCAATAGGTGTGAAAAACACCAAACCTCGTCCCCTGAGCGTCTACCCGTCCGGGTTTACAGCTCCATAAAGGGATTTGAAATAAAATGCGACAAGCAAGAGGGTGAACTGTATGGAAACCAAAAAAACACAGATAAAGATACCGTCCGTCAATGACGTGATGGGAAAGAAGTTGCCAGAGACAAAATTCAGATCTGGCGCAATAGCGGCCACGATATGGTCCAATGAGACCATGAGAGATGGAAAGAAGGTAGAATATAAGTCCGTAAGTTTCGAGCGAAGCTACAAGGACAAGAACGACACGTGGCAGACGACAAATTCTCTTAGGACAACAGATCTACCAAAAGCGATACTCGTGCTGAGCAAGGCATATGAGTATCTGGCACTGAATGCTGAAGAAGAAGACATCTACTAAGAGGATGATCTAGAATTTTATTTTTATTTTTCGAGATAGCGTTAGCTATCTTAATTTTTAATAAAAACTATCGTGGGTGAAATGTATGGCAAGAAAACAGATTGTGGAAAATGAGTTAGACAATGATGTGAATATAGATCTGAAAAATATCCAGAAGACAAAGGAAATGTCAGTGACGAGCCTTCCAGGGGTCGGTCCGAGTACAGCAGAGAAATTATCTCTTGCAGGATTCGATACGCTTCTGGCTATCGCTGTCGCGACGATCGGAGAGATAGTTGAGGCATCAGGCGTAAGCGATGTCGTCGCAAGGAAGATCATACAGGCAGCGCGAGCATCCATGGATATGGGTTTCATATCCGGTGAAGAGGCGATGCAGAAACGTGCATTGATAACGAAAGTATCAACATATTGCGAGCCGTTCGATGCGTTGCTCGAGGGTGGATTTGAGACGAGAGCGATCACAGAATGCTTCGGTCAATACGGCTCTGGAAAGACGCAGATAGGGCATCTCCTTGCTGTTGCGATACAGAAACAGGACCCTACGGCATCAGTCGTATATATCGATACGGAAAGTACGTTCAGGCCGGAAAGGATTGTTCAGTTCGCAAAAGGGATGGGGATGGACCCTGAACAGATATTACGAAACATCAAGGTTGCCAGAGCGTATAATTCGGATCATCAGATGCTGCTTGCGGAGAAGATTGAGGAGCTGATAAAGAACGGCCTTAATGTGCGATTGATTGTCGTCGATTCATTGACAGCACATTTCAGGGCAGAATTCGTCGGTCGAGGGACACTCGCTGATAGGCAGCAGAAGTTGAACAAGCATATGCACATACTTGCAAAGCTAGCAGACATGTATAATCTTGTCGTGTATGTGACGAACCAGGTCATGGCAAAGCCGGACACATTCTTTGGAGACCCGACAGAGGCTATAGGCGGGAACATCGTAGGCCACAACTCGACATTCAGGATATACCTGCGTAAGGGCAAGAAGGGCTCTCGAGTCGCCAAGCTCGTCGATGCACCGAACATCCCTGATGGTGAATGTGCATTCTTCGTAAGAGAAGAGAGATTGGAAGCAGTCGTGTAAACGATTGTTTTTATTTTATTCTTTTTTATTACTTCTGAGTAGTTAAAAACAGTAAACTTTATAAATACTGGTGTCTAAGATACAACATGACTGAAAGTAATATAGGCACGGCGGTGTGTGAAACTACATCCGATATAGTTTGGAATTCTAGAACAGTTCAGGCAGCAGTATCTGATATTCTTAGCGAGAGGGAAATATTGGAAAAAAGGTATAATCAGATGGATTGGGAATCATTCACCATGTCCAGATCTTTTGAGGCAGCCAGAAAATCACAACTGGATTCTTTAGCAAGAGCTTATGGTCGTAGAGAGGTATTCAATATTTTTACAGCGTTTCACAAACGTGAACATGGTTCGAATAACAATAATAATTCTATTGCAAATCCTGAATATGCATTTCCCATGTATCACACTGATGGTAAGACAGGTGCACAGGTAACTCATGGTCATTTAGAATTTGGCGATAGGACACAAATGTTCGTCCCTGTAAGTTATGCACCATTAAGCAAGATCAGAAAAATAAACAAGAACAAAACACTGCAGGAGATAGAATATCGGATTGCCTCGGCATTGAGTGCTGATTCAGCATCAAACTTCGTTAGTGTAGAATTAGGAGAAAACGACGAGTTATTAGTTGAGAGAGCCGAGGGCGAATCACTATACAAAAAAACATATTTTGATTTCGGGCAGAAAAACAAGGGCACGCTGACCGAAGAATATAGACAGTTGATAAGAGAGGCAATGCATATCGCTCATAAGTTGACGTATGACGTGCTTCCAAAAAATATAGACTTAGAATCAAAAATAGTGGACTGTAAAAACGCAAAACTAAAAGAAAGAAATACGCCCGAATTCAGGGAAAGATACTCCCAGACGAGACTTGTGCAGCTTCTGGGATTGGATGCAGAAGAAGAGAAGATATTTGATGAAAATTTCAGAAAAATTCAGACATTTGAAAATGATTATGATAAAAAACATCCTGTCTGGAGCAGCAATCGTAATCCAAGGAACAAGAAGAACAAGAATTATGATGCAAACAGGATAGATCATGAGGCAATATCCAGGGAGCTGGCTTCTGTATTGGAGTCCAACCCGATGTATTTTACAGAGGATGAGAAACCTGTACTCATAAGATATGCTGTCGGATGCTGGAATGACGAGGTAAAAGACACATCTCAGAGGCTCACGTTTGATGACGAACTAATCCGCTCATATCACGTCAAGGCATTTGAGAAGAATGTGATAGATGCTGTAAAGACATTGGATGAGTCTAAGAAAAAGAAATTTGAGAATGCTGGTTCAGCATTCTATTATGAATATGCTCCGTTGATAAGAGATTCAGCAGAATATGCGTATATGGCAAGACAGAATCTTGTTCACATGGTTCAGGATAAAACAATCTCTGATGCAGAGGCTAATTCATTGTATGATATAATATCCGAAAAATTAAGTGAAAAGACCAAATCGTTCAGTGATATGAAAGATGTTCTGATAGACCAGAGGATCTATGAAGCTATTCTTCTGCCCTGGGAGACCTAGGATTTATGTCGAAAGACAGGCTAAGCAGGTATACAGAAGCCTCGTTCAATGATAGCATCGTATGTAACAACAAGTGTTCTGAATGATTCTTTTGTGATATCATCCTCGATCCTTTTTTTGCAAGGATTTTTTGTGATTCATAGAATCTTATTGTGTTATGGGTATCATATTTCAGGCACGAGTCCATGAGCAACATGACGTTTTCAAGAACAGCTATTGAGAACGATTCTGTCGCTTTTGAGACTGATTTAGGTTTGAGATTTGCAAAGTATTTGAAATTATTGCTGGCTTTCTCAATGAACCATAAGAATGTATACTGCATGCATGAGGCTTCTTCGAAGGAACGCCTGTTTATCGACCTCTGGCATAGATGCGCCAGCCTGTTTATGCTCGCGTCAAGTTCAAGAATATCGCTTAGAAGTGCGAATTCCTGCGTCCTGAGGTATTCTATGGATTTTTGTATCTCTTCCTTGAATATGAATAAGATCCTGTTGAAGATGTTGTCAAACTCTTCCTTGGATATCTCCGTGATTGCCCTGAAAACGGCGTGATTCTCTGTTTTTTTTACCATCTCAAACATCGTCGCTTCAGTTTTCAGCGTCCCTTTTATGGATTCAAGCTCTTTTTCGTTTCTGTAGTTTACTGTTATCTCTTCGTATCCTTGCTTCGAGAGGTTGTTGAATTTTCTTCTGATAAGCCTGCCGTACTGCTGCACGTCAATAGTAGCTTTCTTTTCTATAGGCTTGAAATTATCCGCTGTTATCTCTAGGACGCCTTTATTCTCCAGAATATTTATAGTGTCGCCTTTTTTCAGGTTCCAGTTATGGATCCACTTGCTCGGCAGACTCATACCTAGGCTCGTGGGGCTGTGCTGGATGATCTTTCTTTGCATATCCCTTGGATAAGGCTCGGATTATTTAAATTTAACGAAAATGTATATAATATATATTATCTATAGGAAAAGTATATATGGATGATAAGTTATCACTTAGTAGTAAGAATGTTTATGATAACAATGGGGGAATAAAAATGAATTACAAGACAGGATTAATCGGATTATTGACAATCGGCGCAATGTATTTTGGTGGATGCAAAAGCAGATCGCAGCAAATCGCTGAAGATGAACAGGAATCAAAAACAGAATCAATAATGTTGCCTAGTATGATCCCTGTTATTCCAAAAGTCAACAAGGACAGTCTTGATGCAATAGCAAAGCAGGATTCTATAGCTAATGCTATATATAACAAGAAATATGATGAATTTTCTAAAATAGGAAAGACAGTAGATATTGCCTATGGCATGTCTCAACTAGTAACAGTCAATGGCGAATTAAATGGATCGATTCGCGAAGCAGGCTACGATTCTGGCTTCAGATATAACAGTGATGGAGGACTCGTAAACTTTGATCCAAAAAACTATGCTTTTAATGGTGATGTTAAGATGAGGATGTTCATTGAATCTGATCTTGAGCGATGCCTTTCAGATAATAGCGATGAAACTTTGCGTATAGACACTACTGGTTGGACTCGCGACGCTCCTAATTCTAACTATTGGCATAAAGATGTTCACATAAAAACATCATATGATAAGAAGAACGGTAAATTTCAATTAGATGCATCTAAAGGCGGTAAGAGTGTAAGTTATATTATTAAAGATGTCAGAGTAGGTGCAGCATGGGTTGATAGTATCATAGTTAATGATAATGGCAGGATAGCAAGATACGACAGTGATAATATACGATATGAAGGTGATAATCCGCATATGATGTCGTGCCACGAATGGGATACTCAAACGCATACCGTGTTTGGAAGCTATCTCTCCGCAATGATGCGGACAACAAAAAAGATAACACCGACGCTATAGACGATTTCGTGTTGCAGGCGAGTATTGATGTATCAGCCGACGAATTTCATTTATTGTTAGGATCGTATGGTCCAGATGTGTCCTTTACAATGGAACAATTCAATACTGTTGCGCAGAATTTAGTGACATATCTTAAGACTTTTTCGCATTATGGCAAGCGTATAGCGCAAACGGCCGCAACAAGAAAAAGATTATTTGGCGTTTAAACAGTTTTTATTTTTTATTCTTATTTCTGTATACTACTGGCTAATACTAATGTTTATAAACTACGTATGTTTACCTTATTTCTATGAGCGGCGATACAGGAACTATCGATAAGAAAACATTCAATATAGTATTAGTGGATGATGAAGAACCCTTATGTAATATATTGGAAGGTTTTTTTCAGTCTGAAGGCCATAATGTTGCCGCTTTTTTTGATCCTTTTCTGGCTTTAGATTATGCTAAAAAGAATAAAAGCATAGATTATTTTTTTAGTGATATAGGGATGAGAGGCATGGATGGGGTTGAACTCGTGAAACAGGTGCATGAATTGCATCCGCAAGCTAAGAAATATTTGATGTCAGGATTCATTGCGCCAGAAGTACGCGCAGAGATCGACGCATTGAAACTTACAGGAGTTGTTTCAGGCTACTTGCAAAAACCTATAGATATACGTCAATTTCTCAGTCTTATAGAATAAATAAAATTATTAAAGCAAGATAAACTAAAATGGAAACAACGCAATTACAAATAAAAAAATTAGGATCACTTGATGATGTGAGAAAGCTATTACCAGGTGATGTGATAACTGTAAGAGATTATGGTTTACGTCCAGTGGATACTATCAGAAATAAAGTTGTTGATTCTTATATTCCTTCCTTTGACAGTATACGATTATTGATGAGAAATGAGTTGAATCCGTCGATTATATTGATTAATGATATGTATTTAAACAAAGGCAGAGTATCAGTGCAAGACAACATGTTGCATGTCCATCAGTGGGATATAGAATATGGTTCTGTGAAAGAAGGTGAGCCGGAACAC
>Ga0182011_10000274_pt1 | contig 44030 bp, 40 predicted proteins | sample 711E1DmetaG_FD_120481 | JGI IMG/M metagenome (GOLD analysis project Ga0182011, IMG submission 120481) | Permafrost microbial communities from Stordalen Mire, Sweden - 711E1D metaG | ecosystem: Environmental > Terrestrial > Soil > Wetlands > Permafrost | place: Sweden: Stordalen | collected...
ACGACCGGTCGCATCTACCAGGCCGTGATCGGCAAGGAGCGTCGGGGCGACTATCTGGGCGGCACCGTCCAGGTGATTCCGCACATCACCAACGAGATCAAGGAGCGGATCCAGCAGGTTGCCCGAGACGGCCGCGCGGACGTCGTCATCGTGGAGGTGGGCGGCACCGTCGGCGACATCGAGTCGCTGCCGTTCCTCGAGGCAATCCGCCAGATGCGCAAGGACGTCGGACGCGGCAACGTGGTCTACGTCCATGTCACCCTGCTGCCGGCTCTGGCCGCCACTGGCGAGCTCAAGACCAAGCCCACGCAGCACTCCGTCAAGGAGTTGCGTGGCATCGGTATTCAGCCGGACGTGATCGTCCTGCGCTCCGACCATCCGGTCAGCCAGGAGATCCGGGACAAGATCGCCCTGTTCACGGACGTTGCCAGCGAGGCGGTCATCCCCGCCGAGACCGCCAGCACCATCTACGAGGTTCCGCTCCTGTTCGAGGAATCCGGGCTCGGCTCGCTGCTCGTTCGGGAGCTGGGTCTGGAAAGTGCCGCCCAGCCGCCGGATCTCGAGTCCTGGACCGAGCTGGTCGACCTGATCAAGCGCCCCAAGCCGGTTCTCGAGATCGCGCTCGTCGGCAAGTACATCGAGCTGCCGGACGCCTACCTTTCGGTCATCGAGTCGCTCAAGCATGCCGGCTGGGCCCACGAGGTCGACGTCAAGATCCGCTGGATCGATTCGGAGATCCTGACGAAGGACTCGGTCGACGAGCTGCTGGCCGGCGTCGGCGGCATCGTCGTCCCGGGCGGTTTCGGCCACCGCGGTATCGAGGGCAAGATCCTGGCTGCGCGCTACGCCCGTGAGAAGCCGCTGCCGTACCTGGGCCTGTGCCTGGGCCTCCAGTGCGCCGTCATCGAGTTCGCGCGCGACGTGCTGGGTACCGAGGACGCCAACTCGACCGAGTTCGACATGTTCACCGAGCACCCGGTCATCGACTTCATGCCCGACCAGCGGACCATGCAGGAGAAGGGCGGCACGATGCGGCTGGGCCTCTATCCGGCTCGCCTGACTCCGGGGTCGAAGGCGCATGCGGTCTACGGAACCGAACTCATCTACGAGCGTCACCGCCATCGCTTCGAAGTCAACAACCGGTACCGGCCGCTCCTCGAGGCCGCCGGCATGGTGCTGTCGGGCCAGTCGCCGGACGGCCGGCTGGTCGAAATCGTCGAGCTGGCCGGTCACCCCTGGTTCGTCGCCAGCCAGTTCCACCCGGAGTTCCGCAGCCGACCGGACCGTCCCCACCCGCTGTTCGATGGCTTCATCGGATCTGCGGTGGCGCTATCGAATGGCCGTACGCCGGAACTCCATGGGCCCGTTCGAGAAGCTGCCCAAAGCGCGGAACTGCTCGGGACCGCTCCCGCCGAGTAGTCGACATCGACCGCGAACAGGGCATCGATAGGCGGCGCCGGTAGCCCGGGACCTGTCAGCAGGCCGACAGAGAAGCCGTCACGAAATCGCCCACCCCGAGCGAACCTTTCTCGCTCCTCGTCCGTCTCTCTCTGCGGAATGTGAAGGCAGAACGCGAGGCAAGGGTGAGGTCGACCGGCGCGAGGGGACGAGCGTCGGTTGTGGTGGCGGCCTCACCGCTTCGCCGCCGCGGCGGAGGGCGGTAGAGAGGCGGCGGAGGGGCCGCCCGATGGAGCTCCGGAAACGTGACATTCCGCTGCGGCTAGGGCGAGGGCGGGCCGTTGAGCTCGAGCAATCGGCTGCGGAAGTAGACGCCCGACGCCGAGGGTTCGAACGTCTTGTTGCTCTTCAGCAGCCTACCGCCGGTACTCCGGGCGCGCGTGGTAGCTCGTGTGGAGCAATGCTTCCGACTTCTCGCTGAGCGGCTCGCCCAGGAAGTCGTCGTAGAGCTTCTGCACGTACGGGTTCTCGTGGGCACAGCGCCACAAACCGGCCTGGTCGTCCTGGTACAGACCCGCGGCTCGCTTGGCCCGCAGCTTGTCCGTGACGCCGTAGGGCTGGCCGCCGCCGCCGACGCAGCCTCCGGGGCAGGCCATCACCTCGATGAAGTGGTAAGGCGGCTCGGTCCCGGCGTCTCGTGCTTCACGCACTTGCGTCAGGACCGTTTCGACGTTGCCCAGGCCATGGGCCACGGCGAATCGGATTTCGTTGCCCGCGATGATCGTCTTGCCGACTTTCACCCCGTCGAGGCCTCGTGTCGCCTGGAAGTCGATACGGCTCGGGTTCTCGCCGGTGAGCAGGAAGTGCGAGGTCCGCAGCGCGGCCTCCATGACGCCGCCGGTCGTGCCGAAGATCGTGCCGGCGCCGGTATAGGCACCCAGCAGGTGGTCGGGCTGCTCCTCGGCCAGGGCACGGAAGTTGATGCCCGACTGCTTGATCATGCGGGCCAGCTCGCGGGTCGTCAGAGACACATCCACGTCCCAGAACCCGGACGAGTGCATCTCCTTGGAGCGGATGATCTCGAACTTCTTGGCCGTGCAGGGCATGACCGAGACGACGTAGACCTTGGCCGGGTCAAGCCCCATCTTCTCGGCGTAGTAGGTCTTCGCCAGCGCGCCCACCATCGCCTGGGGGGACTTGCACGATGAGAAGTGCGGAATCATGTCGTCGTGGAACTTCTCCATGAAGTCCACCCACGACGGGCAGCACGTGGTGATGAGCGGCAGGACCGAGTTGGGGTTGCTGAAGCGCCCCACGAACTCATGGGCCTCTTCCATGATGGTCAGGTCGGCGCCGAAGTTGGTGTCGAAGACAGCCTTGAATCCCATCCGCCGAAGAGCGGCGTAGGTCTTGCCGGTGAGGTTGGTACCGACCGGGAACCCGAACGCTTCGCCGATGGCGACGCGTACGGCCGGGGCCAGCTGGGCCACGCAGAAGGCGTCCGGATCGAGGAGCTTGTCCCACACCTCCTGCGTCTCGTCGTATTCGACGATGGCGCCGGTCGGGCAGTGAGCGGAGCACTGGCCGCACCGGACGCATGGCGAATCGGCCAGGCTGATGTCGCCGGCGGCGGCGATGCGGGTGTCGATGCCCCGCTGCAGGAAGCTGAGGGCCCAGACGTTCTGGATCTGCTGGCAAACCTGGATGCAACGACCGCAGGTGATGCACTTGCGCGGGTCCAGTACGACGGCGCGGGTGGTGCTGTCGATCGGCAGGTCGGGCACGATGCTGTCCAGGCAGATCTCGCGCAGTCCAAAGTCGGCCGCCAGGGTTTGTAGCTCGCAGTTCTGGTTTCGACCGCAGGTCAGGCACTCGTTGGGGTGCTTGGAGAGGATCAGCTCGATGACCGTGCGGCGGACGTGGATGATCTCGGGGTCTTCTGTCGTGATCTCCATGCCGGGCTCGACCGGCGTGCAGCAGGCCCGCAGCATCTTGGACGAACCGGCGACGCGGACGATACAGATGCCACAGGCCGCGGTCGCGTCGAGGTCGGGGTGCTTGCACAGCGTGGGGATACGGACCGAGACCTGGCGGGCCGCCTGGAGGATGGTCGCGCCGGCCTCGACCTCCACGGGAAGGCTGTTGATCGTGGCCTGGATCATCTCGGTCACGGGTGGCACTCCGCGTTGCTCTGCTCGACCAGTCGGCCGCGGAATTCGGGTTCGAAATAGCGCAGGGCCGATAGGACCGGGTTGGGCGCACCCTGACCCAGGCCGCACAGCGAGGCTCTCTGCATGGCGCGGGCCAGTCGCCTGATCGTGGCCACGTCCGCCTCGGTGCCCTTGCCCGAGGCGATACGGTCGAGCAACCTCAACATCTGAGTCCCGCCGATGCGGCATGGCGCGCACTTGCCGCACGACTCATCGACGCAGAAGCCCAGGTAGAAGCGAGACAGCTCGACCAGGTCGTCGGTCTCGTCCATGACGATCATGCCGCCGGAACCCATGTACGACCCGAGCTTCTGGAGGTGCTCGTAGGTGATCGGCGTATCCAGCTCTCTGGCGGGGATGAGACCGCCCGAGGGACCGCCCGTCTGCACTGCCTTGATCGGGCTGCCGGTTGCCGAGCCGCCGCAGATTCCCTCGACGACTTCGCGCAGGGTCATGCCCATCGGGATCTCGACCAGGCCGGCGTGCTTGACCTTGCCGGTGACCGCGAAGACCTTCGTGCCGGTCGACTTACCCAGGCCGATCGTCGAGAACCACTCGCCGCCGCGCAGGATGACCTGGGGAATGCCGGCCAGAGTCTCGACGTTGTTGATCATCGTCGGCTGGCTCCACAGGCCCTTGACCGACGGGTAGGGCGGCCGAGGAGACGGCGTCCCCCGTCTGCCTTCCAGGGACGCTATCAGGGCGGTTTCCTCGCCGCAGACGAAAGCACCGGCGCCCAGCCGGACCTCGGCATTGAAGCTGAAGTCGGTGCCCAGGATGTTCTTGCCCAGGAGACCTGCCGCCCTTGCCTGCCGGAGCGCCTTCTCGATGCGCTGGATGGCGAGCGGGTATTCCGCCCGAATGTAGAAGAAGCCCGAGGTGGCCCCGATCACGTAGGCGCCCAGGAGCATGCCCTCGAGGACGGCGTGGGGATCGCCTTCCAGGACGCTGCGATCCATGTAGGCGCCGGGGTCGCCCTCGTCGCCGTTGCAGACGATGATGTGTTCGTCGCCGTCCGACCCCCGGGTCAGGCTCCACTTGAGCCACACCGGGAAGCCGGCGCCGCCCCGGCCTCGAAGACCGCTGACCTTGAGCTCTTCTATGACCTGCTCGGGCGACATGGAGGAGAGCGTCCTGGCCAGGGCCTGGTATCCGCCTCGGTCCATGTACTCGTCGATCTCCTCGGGATCGATCACACCGCAGTTGCGCATGACGATGCGGTACTGTCGCGGGCCGCCGTCTGAGTCCACGGGATCGCCGGCGACGCGAGCAAGATCGGCGATGCCCGGCACGCGGTGCTCGCTCGGGAGAGGCTTGCCGGCCGCGCAATCGGCTACGAGCCTCCGGGCAAACTCGGGCGTGACCTCGCCGAACATGACAGCCGACTGGCCGGGCAGAGTTACCTCGACGAGCGGCTCCATGCTGCACATGCCGGCGCAGCCGGTTCGGCGGACCTGCCAATCCATCGGGCGGCCCTTGGCCTCGGACGCGAGGGCGGCAAAGACCGGTTCCGCGCCGGCTGCCAGGCCGCAGGTGCTCATTCCAACTCTGATGGTGGTGACGGTGGGAGCGGGACGCTCTGTCTGCGCGCGTTCGGCGAGATCGGCGATGGTCAGTCGTGGCATGTCAGGCCGCCCCGCCGTCCACGCCGCCGGCCTGGGCGCCGGTCGCCGCCGTGGCCTGAGCCGGTGTCGCCGCCGTGGCCTGAGCCTTGCCGGGCTCCAGGTGAGCGTCGAGTACTTCGTCGGTTACCTTGGCCAGCAGCTTCTCGTTGATCGTGACGACAGGGGCGAGGCCGCAGCAGCCGACGCATCGGACTACCTGCAGGTGGTATTCCTCGTCCGGAGTCGTCTGACCGGGTGCGATGCCCAGCTTCTTCGACGCCACGTCGAGAAGGTGAGGGGCTCCCTTCAGATAGCAAGCCGTGCCCATGCAAACGGAGACCACGTGCTTGCCGGGCGATTTCAGCCTGAAGTAGTTGTAGAAGGTCAGGACTTCGTAGATTCGGGCCAGGGGCACGTCCATCTGCTCGCCGAGGTTCATCGCCGCGTCGCGGGGCACGTACCCATAGCGGTCCTGAAGCGCGTGCAGGGCCATGATCAGGCTGCCTCGCTTGTCCTTCCACCGCCTGGCAATGGCCGCGACGTCATCTTCGATTTGGGTCGGGCTCACGTGGATCTCCGGGTGCGCTCCGCAAGGGGATGTCGTTCGGGGCGTGCTGCTCCGATGTGGTAGGTCTGCAACGCTACGCCGGGATGGAGCCGCCGTTCAGGGCCGTTGTTCGTGTTGTCGGAGGGCCCGGACGGTGCCAAGGGCACCCCGCGCCGCGTGAACGAAGTGCCGATTGACGTCTCTGCCGGCCCAGGCATCATGTTCTGCGGACCGGGTCTGGACTCACCCGAGTCAGCCGCCATCTTTGGCGAGCAACCCACCTGCCCGGTCGGGTGATCTCAAACAAGTGGGAGGCCCCATGTCCACACAAGCCGTCACTGGCATCCCGGCCGATCGATCGGTGAACCTGTTCCGCTGGAACGCCGTCCTGGCGGCACTCCACTTCGCCCAGGCTGCCGCGATCCTGGTCCTGTCGTTCGCCAAGAACCCGGTGGTGACGTCCCCGGTTGTCAGCACGTATCTGCGCTTCGATGAGACGACACGGCACCTCGTCACGGCCCAGCGCCACATCTGGGATCTGCCCATCGGACCGGCCGTTGCGCTGTTCTTCCTGCTGAGCGCTATTGCCCATCTGGGAATGGCGTTCCCGGCCCGGCGCTGGTACGAGGCTCACCTCGCCCGTGGCCAGAACCCCATCCGCTGGGTGGAGTACGCGTTCAGCTCGAGCGTGATGATCGTGGTGATCGCGGCCCTGGCGGGCGTTCAGGAGGTGGGCACGCTGATCGCCATCTTCGGCGTCAACGCGGCGATGATCCTGTTCGGCTGGAGCATGGAGATCGCCAACGAGGGCCGCGACCGACCCCAGTGGCTCCACTACATATTCGGCTGCATTGCCGGCGCCGTTCCGTGGGTCGTGATCTTCGTGACTCTGCTGGTCTCAGCCACGGAGCAAGGCTCGGCGCCGATTCCCGCCTTCGTCATCGCGATCTTCGTGTCGCTGTTCGTCAGCTTCAACGTCTTCGCGATCAACCAGGTGTTGCAGTACAGGAAGATCGGCCGCTGGCGCGACTACCTCTACGGCGAGCGCGCGTACATGCTCTTCAGCCTGATCGCCAAGTCGCTGCTGGCCTGGCAGGTCTTCTTCGGCACGCTCAAGCCGTAGGCAATTCCGAGACGGCGGCCGCGACTCACCCAGCCAGCCCCGCCCAGTCCCGCTGCCTTGCCGAACCGCCCCAGCGGGGCCCCCGAGGGCCCAGGGGCTGTCCGGTTTGACGGGCACCCCTTGCGTCGCTACAGTTCCCGGCGCGGGGTGGAGCAGCGGCAGCTCGTCGGGCTCATAACCCGAAGGTCGGCGGTTCGAATCCGTCCCCCGCAACCAAGCTCTGAACGCGAAGCCCGGTCGACGGACCGGGTTTCCTTTTTGCCGCGCGTCTGACTACCATCCAGACATGGCCGCAGTCGACAAAGCCGCCCTGACGGAAGCCCTGTTGAAGGGGCGCGGCCGCGAGGCCACGGAGGGAAAGGCCTACTGCCACGCCTACCGCAAGTGGCAGGGACCGCACTGGACTCTGGTCGGGCTGGCGATGATCGGCCATCCGGCCGGCGACGATTCGTTGCGGCCCCTGATGGCGAGAGTCGAGGAATGGCTCTTCGACAGACAGCACGTGAACCCACCCTCCACCACCACTCTGCCCGGTCAGGAGGATCGGGTAAGGCGATGCGCCTCTCAGGAAGGCAATGCCATCTGGTATGCAGTCACGCTTGGCCTCGAGACCGAGCGCACAATCGAGCTTGTGGATCGCCTGGTGGACTGCCAGTGGCCCGACGGCGGCTGGAACTGCGACCGGCGCCCGCAGGCCAGGACTTCCTCGTTCCAGGAGACGGCCATTCCCGCCAGGGGCCTGTGGGCTTATGGCAAGCGCCGCGGCTACGAACCGGCCTTGCTAGCCGCGCACCGGGCCGCGGAGCTGATGCTCTCCAGGCACCTTCTGTGGCGACAGCGCGATGGGGCCTTGATAGGTCCAGATTGGGGCGGGCGTTTCGACCTGATCCACCTGCCTATCCAGTTCTACGACCTGCTTTTCGCCCTGCAGGTCATGGCCGAAATCGGGCGCATTGGCGACCCCCGGTGCCTCGACGCGCTTGCCCTCCTGGAGTCGAAACGACTGCCCGATGGTGAGTTCCCGCTCGAGTATCGAAATGCCACAACATCAGATCGGGTCATCAGCCGCGGAACGTTCGCGGATTGGGGGCCGGCCGGCCAGACCCGAAGCAATCCGCTGGCCACTGAATTTGCCCAGGCGGTCCTGTCCAAGGCCCGGGCAGTGGAGGGTAGCAACCTCGCACCGCCAATGCGACGCGACGGATAGCTCGCTCTCCGATAACAGAAAGCAGCCAGGGGACTGCGGCCCCTCGCGTGGTCAGAGGACCACGACCACCTTGCTCTTGCTTCCAGACCGGCCGCCGAGACGGCAAGTGACTGTAATCGTTGAATTGCCCTTGCTGGTCTTGGGCTCGACCGTCCATGTCCACGAGACAGTGCCCGATGAGTCGGCGACCTGCTTCTTCTTGAGTCCGGCAGCTCCCGACAGCACCCCGGCATGGTCCTTGACTTTGACGCGACACGTGGCACCGGGCGAGGTGGTGACCACCACGGTTACGCTGGAGTTGGCGGCGACGGAGGCGGGCAGGCTCGCGATGCCAACGTCGAGCGGGGCAGTTTGGGTAGGCGTTGGGGTGGGCGACGCCTGGCCCGAGCTTGGCGGCACGGTTGGCTGCCCGGTCAACCGCACGGTTGGCAACTGGCCTGGCAACCGGGTTGGCAACTGGCCTGGCGGCGCGGTTGGCGGCGCGGTTGGCGGCCGGGTAGGCCGCTGAGTGGCCGGCCGGGCAGACGGCTCGCTGCTGCCGGAGATCGCGCCCGAAGCGAGCGAAACAGCGGAGAACGGAGACCTGGTGGAGCCTGTGCTCGAGGAGGTCGGAGAGAGAACGCTCGCCGACCCAGAAGCCGCGGCCGCCCCAATACGTGCGGAGTTTGCCGGTCCGCTGGCACCACCGCTGGAGCCGGTCATCCCAGACCCGCCGCCGATCACGGCTAAAACGAGGGCAGAGACCGCCACAGCTGCGCCGATGCCGGCTATTGCGGAACGCGACAGTGCGCTCGGTCGGGGAGCTGGCGCTGCCCGGCGATGCGCTGCAGCAGAGTTGATCGGCGAGACCGACAAAGCGATGCGTGACTGTCCGCACTCTCCGCACCAGTAGTCCCTGTCGGAGAGCAGGGCGCCGCAGACTGGGCAAACCTGGCCGGAGGCCTCCGATGTGGTGGCGGCCGGCGCCACTGGAGCGGGTGGACGCGAATTGGCTCTCCGCGTTCGCTCTTGCGGGCGGCCCGACTCGGCCTGCGAGACCCCTCGTGCCAGCCCACATTGACCGCACGACTCGTCGTTGGCGAGCACGACGGCGCCGCACCGAGAGCACGGCTGCGAACTGTGCATCTCGGCCACTTTCAGCGCAGACAGCAGCCAGGACACGCTCAGAGTATGCGCCTATCTTGCGACGGCGCTGACGTGAGTTCTCGAGGAGACGACCCGGCCTGTTCGTATGGGCCACCTTCTCATCGCGGACCGTCCACAGGAGCTTGCGGAGATACGCGGCCGATTCCTGGTAGCCGAGAGATGAGTAGAAAGCGCCGCGCGCCGGGTCGCCGCGCCAACGAGGCGATCGCCCTGGCCCGCTGCCCACTCCTCGAACGCGGTCATGAGCAGGCGGCCGACGCCCTGCCCGCGAACATCCGCGCGCACCATGATCCCTTCAAGCCTCGAAGGCCATCCCCTCCGGGACGAATGACGTGGCGAACCGGGTGACGAGCTCGAACAACTGCTCGGCGGTGCCCGCGGCGTCTGGCGGGGTCATCCGGTGGACGGAGGTGGTCAACGACGACTTCCCGCTCAGCCCTCAGCGGCGCTTCTTGGCGTGACAGTCGACGCAGTCGGTGGCCCACGGAAGGGCCTCAAGCCGCTCCGGCGCGATCGGTTTACCGCACGTCTGGCAAACCCCAAAAGTGCCGGCCTCGATACGTCCCAGAGCGCCCTCTATCTGGACCAGGTGAGCCTCTTCGCGTTCGCGAAGCTGCTGGCCGCGCTGGCTCTCGGAGACTTCCGTGGAAGCCGCCGTCTGCGCGCCATGGGAGACTCGAGGGTGTTCGACCTCCTCGGATAGCTCGAGGCGAAGTCGCGCTCGTTCGGTCTCGAGCGTTTTTCGAGCGTCTTCTACCACCTGGGGGTCCATGGCATGCATCGTACGCCGCTCGATTGCGTGGCGTGCGCCGATCCGCACACCCTCCGCTTGCCCGAGGCCGACCGATCTGGCGTGCATGGCCGACTCACGGAACGGCCGCAGACGGGAGACGCTGCCTGCGTCTAGACTCGGTCGGGCGTCAACGTGTCGACGGGCCCATCGATGAAAGGCCGCCGGCCGGCCGAAGGAGCACCATGGCGTACGCGACGGATCCAGTGTGCGGGATGGAGGTCGACACAGCCACCGATCTCCATTTCGAGTACGAGGGCGAGACCTACTACTTCTGCAGTCGCGGCTGCAAGCTCGACTTCGAGGAGGACCCGGAGAAGTACCTCGACCCGGACTACCAGCCTCAGATGTAGCCGAGCCGGCCGGGCGTCGCAATGTCGGCCCCGGCAAAGGTCGTCTCCGTGGTACGCTCAGAGTGAGCGTTGGGAGTGCCGATGGGCCTCCAGCCTGATGAAGAATCCACGACTCCAGGAGAAGCCCGATGGCCTACATAATCGCCGAGCCCTGCGTCGACACCATGGACCAGGCATGCGTATCCGTCTGCCCGGTCGACTGCATCCACTTCGATGAAGGCGTCGACAGGACCCTCTACATCGAGCCGGACGAATGCATCGACTGCGGCGCGTGCGAACCCGAGTGCCCGGTCAACGCCATCTTCGCCGAGGATGCCCTCCCCGCCCAGTGGGCCGCCTACACGGAGATCAACGCGCTCTGGTTTACCGACAAGGACGCGGCTCGCGCCAAGGTGAACGCCGCCAAGCCCGCCTGAACCTCGCGGCAATCGGTCAAGCGCCCGGCCTCGGTCGGGCGCTTTTGATTCCCAGGAAAGCCGAGGTCGTGCGACCGGCGCGCCGCCCCGCCGCAGTTAACTGGCAGTGCATCGGTGCGGGATAGACTTGATCGATGCGAATTGTGTCTCTGCTTCCATCCGCGACCGAGATCATCTGCGCGCTGGGACTGCGCGACCAGCTGGTGGGAATCGGCCATCGCTGCGACTACCCGCCCGAGATCGAGGGCGTGGCGGTCGTCACTCGGCCAGCAAGCCCCGGCGGCGCGGCCGGGACGGCCGGCGAGGCCGAAGCGGCTGAAGTAGCCGCCGGGGCCGTCAGTCCCTCGGCCGTCGCCGCCTCGAGCGCCGACGACGAGGTCGGGCCAAGCGAGCTGGATAGGGCGGCGCTGCTGGCCGCGAGACCGGATTTGATCGTCATCCGAGAGGGCGGTACCGGGTTGGGCTCCCGCCAGCTGGAAGCGGCCCTGGTCGGCGCGGATTCCTCACCGGACATCGTGACTCTCGATCCCATCACTCTGGAGGGCATCTTCCACTCGATTACCACGATCGGGGCCATGACCGAATCCGAGGACGATGCCATCGAGTTGCTCGAGGCACTGCGGGAGGACATCGGTGAGATCGAGCAAGGTGTAGTGGCCCGCCACGACGCCGGTCTCCGGCCCAAACGGGTGGTCGTGCTGGAGGGCCTGTCGCCGCTGATGGCCAGCGGCCGCTGGGTCCCAGAGCAGGTCCGGCGGGCCGGCGGCTGGGATCTACTGGGTCGCGAGGGCGAACCGGTATCGCCCACGACCTGGGAAGCGATCAGGGACGTCGACCCGGAGATGCTGATCTTCTCGCCGGCCGGTCTGACCCTGCTGCAGGCGCAGGCCGTCTGGCGCTCGATCGAGCGGCCGGCCTTCTGGAAGGATCTGGGGGCGGTTCGCCGGGGGCAGGTCTTCTTCGTCGAGCCCGTCTACTTCTACCGACCCGGTCCGCGAGTCGTTGACGGAGTCGCGCTTCTGGCCGAGATCTTCGATCCCGAGGGCTTCATCGACACGTCACCCGAGAACAGCTGGACGCCCTTGGTCGAGTAGCGCGGATCGCCGGCCATGACGCCGCCCGGGCCCGCCGAGGACCTCGATGCGGTCGCCGCGTGACTGGAGGACCGCCCGCTTCATCGAGCGGGGCCAATCTGCACGGGGTCTTCATAGAATGTCCACTCGGCCTTCAGGAACAGTTCAGAGTCCAGGCCCAGTATTCGCCTCAGCTCCTCCCTCTCCTCCCCGGGCAAAGACGAGAACCAACAGCCGGTCGCTTCCCTCCCTCAGCGACCGGCTCTCGTCTGTCTAGGGCCCCCATCGCTGAGCTTCTCCGTCCAGTGGCACCCGAGCGGTTCGTGCGGATGTGCCTCGGTGGCGCAATTACGCGCGAAACCAGCCCTCCTCGGGCGACAACCGCGCCTATACTCGCCGACATGTCGCCGCTTTCGAACCGAACGGTCGCAACAATCGGCTCCGGGGTCATGGCCGAGTCGATCATTGCCGGGCTCCTTCGCGGCAAGCTGGTTGAGCCTGATCGGATCGTCGGCAGCGAGCCCAGGCCCGATCGACGCCAGGAACTTGCGAGCCAGTACGGCGTTCGAATGGTCGCATCCAATCTGGAAGCCGCCAGCGACGCCGACGTGATCCTCCTCTCCGTCAAGCCCCAGACCCTGACGAAGGTCGGCCACGAACTGGGCGGCCATCTCCGGCCCGAACAGCTGGTCGTCTCGATCGTGGCCGGCGCGAACTGCAACGTGCTCACCAATCTCCTCGATCACCGCGAAGTCGTGCGCAGCATGCCCAACACGCCCGCCCAGATCGGTCGTGGCATCACCGTCTGGTATGCCACGCCGGAGGTGACCGAGCTGCAATGCGAACAGGCTCGCATCCTGCTGCGCGCCCTCGGTACGGATCTGCAGGTCGAGGACGAACGCTTCGTTGAGATGGCAACGGCCGTAAGCGGCACAGGCCCCGCCTATGTCTTCCTGGTGATGGAAGCCCTCATCGACGCCGCGGTCCATCTCGGCTTCCCACGCCACATCGCCCACGATCTCGTGATCGAGACGCTGGAGGGAAGCACGGCCTTCGCGAAGGCCACGGCCCAGCATCCGGCGGTCCTGCGGAACATGGTCACCTCTCCAGGCGGGACCAGCGCCGCGGCAATTCACGAGCTCGAGTCGGGCAGGCTGAGAACGGTCCTGTCCGAGGCGGTTTGGGCCTCGTACCGGCGGACTGTGGAACTGGGCGCCGACCTCGAGAAGGACCTCGGGCTCAACGAGGGTCAGGCCCAGGGATCCGCGGAACGCCCGTCCGGCAACGGCGCCGCCGGCAACGCCCCAGCCGGCAACGGCGCCGCCGGCAACACCCCAGCCGGCAACGGCGCCGCCGGCAACGGCTCCCGATCAGGGGCATCGACCGTCCGGCGATCCGGCCGCTGAAGTGTCTGGCGTGACCGAATCCAGCCCGGCCTCCACGCCCAGCGGCCTGCTTGCGATCTTTGCGCACCCGGACGACGAGAGCTACGGCGCGGGCGGCGTGATGGCACTGGCTGCGGCCGCCGGGAACCCGGTGTGGGTTCTATGCGCTACGAACGGGGATCAGGGCGGACGGCCGGGCGAGGTGGGCGTAGACCACTCCCTGGACCCCGAGATACGACGCGAGGAGCTGGCCTGCGCCTGTCGGGAACTGGGCGTTGCCGAACCGATCTTCCTAGGCTATCGCGACTCCGGCATGGAGGGTTGGGGTGCTCCCGAAGGGGCTCTCAGTCGCGCTCCCCAGGACGAGGTGGTGGAACGGATCCTGACCGTGATCCGGCAACTGCGGCCGGCGGTCATCGTCACCTTCGATCCGGGCGGCGTGTACGGCCATCCCGACCACACCGCTTGCTCGGCCACAGCGACGGCTGCATACCGGCAGGCGGCAGCGGAGCCGGGCGGCCCGGTCGCTCTCTACCACCAGGCGTTGCCGCGCTCGGTCGTGGCCGGGATGCAGGCTATGCAGGAGCAGGAGCGACGCCGCTCCGGCGACGAAGCGCCCCCGACCGAGGACGACCTGCGCCAGCAGGAGGCGTTCGTGAAGCTGGCTCGCCCGGACGAGGAGATAACGACCGTCGTCCCGATCCTGCCGGTCGTCGAGCGCAAGATAGCGGCCCTGGCCTGCCACGACAGCCAGATGAGGGGCCGTCGCTGGGACGATCCGGAAGAGCGGGCCGAGATGGAGCGGATGTTCGGCCGCGAGACGTTTGTGCGGGTCGACCCGGCCCCACGGCCGGGCGAGAGGGAGGATCGGTTCATGGGCCTGAAGTGGGGCCAGTCGTGACCGATCGCGATGAAGCGAGTGGGGACTCGGCCGTAGCTGCGGCCCGCGGTACTGGGTCCGCCGACGCTGCCGATGCCCCTGTCCGCGCCGCGGACGTTGCCTGCGGCGCGGACTCCCGCGCCACGAACGTTTCCCGCGCCACGGACGCTGCCCGCCCGCCGGGCGCCGTTCGGGCGGTCGCCGACCCGAACCACGTCGGCGCCGAGAGCGGCCGTACCCGTCGACCGTCCCGCGACGGACTGACCATCGAACAAGCGGCGGCCGTCGAGCCGGCGCGCGAGTTCCGTCTCTCGCCGGATGGTCGTCGCCTGGCCTTCACAGCGGAAGCCGCGGGCGCCCGCCAGGTCTTCCTGATGCCGGTCCGGGGCGGCTACCCCGAGCAGCTGACCGCCACTGAGAAGCCCGCGTCGGATCCGCAGTGGTCGCCGGACGGTCGTCGGATCGCCTTCGTGCGAGACGGGGCCATCTGGATGGTCGACGTCGAGGGCTCGCATCAGGCCCTGGTCGCGCAGCATCCGGCCGGCAACCGCTCCCCGAGATGGTGTGCCGACGGTCACCAGATCGCATTCATCTCCCGCCGCCGGGGCTGGGACCAGCTGTGGGTCGTGGACGCCCCGGTGCCTCGCCGCGGCCGTCCGGCGGCCAGACCCCGCTCACCCGAGCCCACGCCACTGACGGAGACCGGGGTCGACATCGGAGATTTTGTGTGGTCTCCGGATGGTCGCCGCATCGCCGTCACCTCGCAGCGTCTGCCGGACCTGCTGACCGCCCAGATCCACATAGTCGACGTAGCCACGGGCCGGGAGCGTCTGGTCGCGGGCGAGTCTGCCTGGGAGACGGGGCCGTGCTGGTTGCCCGACGGCTCGGGCCTGCTGATGATCTCGGATGAGGATGGTTGGTTCCAGGTGGTCCGCATCTCGGTCGACGGTCGGGAACGAACGCTCCTCACGACCGGTCAGCGTGAGCACGGCGAGCCGAGCGGCGGCTGGGGCTACGTGCCGCTGGCCTCGCCGGACGGCCGGCGCTTCGCCCACGTCGATATCCACGATGGCCTGGTCGATCTCCGGGTCGGAGACCTGCCCGCCGGCACCGTCGCGGACGAGCTGGCGGATGGCGGTCTGCCGTCCGCGGTAGTCAATCCGTTCGAAGGCGTCTGGATGGCGGTCGGCTGGCTGCCCGACTCCTCGGCCATCCTGGCCCTAGGCTCGAGCGCTCGCACGCCGGACGACCTGTGGTTGCTGCCGATGCCCGAGGCTGCGGCTGATGGCGCCAGACCGCGTCAGCTGACCCACTCCCTGCCGACGGTGGTCGATACCTCGCACTTTGCCGCCGGGACTCGTGTCGTCTTCCAGAGTCGGGACGGGTTGACCATCGAAGGGACCCTCTACATGCCGGCCAACGCGCTTGGCGAGGAGGCGACGCGGGTTCCCTGCGTGATCCACTCGCACGGCGGTCCCACACATCAGGCCTTCCGCGACTGGCTGCCGTTTCGCCAGCTGGTGATCGAAACCGGCATTGCCTACCTGTCTGTCGACTTCCGTGGCTCGACGGGCTACGGCCGCAAGTTCCGCTGGGCAAACCGCGGCGAGTGGGGTCACGCCGACGCATTCGACATCATCGATGCGGCTCACTGGGTCGCCGTGCAGCCCTGGTGCGACGGCCGTCTGGCCCACTACGGTGCCTCGTACGGCGGCTATATGACGCTGTGCGTCCTGACCGAGGAGCCGGCCCTGTGGCGTGCCGGGGTCGATCTCTACGGCGACTCGGACATCGCGGAGAGCTACCGTCGCGGCGACCGCCCGGGGCGAATCGACCTGGAGCGGATGATGGGCAGGCCGGACGACCCGGATGCGGCCCCGGCCTATCGGCGCGGCTCACCGCTGTATCGAACGGAGCGTATCGAGGCGCCGCTGCTCATCCTCCACGGCCGCCAGGACAAGCGGGTCTCACCGGTCATGACCGAGAAGATCGTGGAGGCCCTGGAGATCGAGGGCAAGCACCACGAAGTCCACTGGTACGACGAAGAGCCGCACGGCTGGAAGAAGCGCGAGAACCGCCGCGATGCGTGGAAGCGCTGCCTCGACTTCCTGCGGCGCTACCTGCTCGAACAGGCCGACGAAGACTGAGGGAGGGTCCGCAGATGTGGGGACGCAAGCGGCCGGTTGATCTGGTCGACACCGAGGAGATGGACGCCCTCTTCGCCAGGCTCGATCGCATGAACCAGGCCCAATTCCTGGCAATGCGCGCCGCCTGGCGATCGACGAGTCGCCAGGCACATGAGGACGCCTGGGCGAGCGTTCGAGCGATCGGAGCTCGCGACGGCTTGACCAAGGAGATCGACCGAGTAAGGGACAAGGCCCTGGGTTGGGCCTCGCGAGGCACGAACGTCGTGCCGCTGGTCAGGGGCACGACCGACATCACGTGGCTGCAAGTCAAGGGCGAGGCCGAAGAGGCGATCGTCGACGTGGCGCTGGCCGTGGCGCTCGGCGGCCGGCTCGACGCGCAGAGTCGCGATGTCCTCATGGGCCCCTGGGAGAGGGCAACAGAAGCGTCCGACTAGCCCTCAATCCGGCCGGCAACGCGACCCGCGCCCCCGCGCCCTTTTCCCGCGCCCGATGTACGCTGCGACCGTGGCTGACCTTCGAGTCGAGTTGCTCGTCGTTGAGGATTGCCCCCATCTGGAGCAGGCCCGTCGCGACCTGGAAAGCGTCCTCGGCAGGGGGATCATCGAGGTCCCCATCCAGCTGATCCTCGTTGGCAATCTCGACGACGCCGAGTTCCTCGACTTCCAGGGTTCGCCGACGATCCGGATCAACGGCGACGACGTCGTTCCGCAACCGGACTTGCCCGTCGCCCTGGCCTGCCGTGTCTACCGCGACGCCGAGGGCAGAATGGCCGGCTCGCCGCCGATCGAATCCATTAGGGCGGCCGTCGACGCCCAACGCCGAGATCGGCTCGAAGCCTTCCAGCGCGAAGAGGCGGCCAAGGTCGCCGAGTTCGCCCGTGAGGCCGAGGCCGCCGGGCTAGAGGGCACGGCTGCCGGGCTAGAGGGCACGGCCGCCGGGCTAGAGGGCACGGCCGCAACGGCCCAGTTCGCCCCCGACGCTGCGCCAGCCGAAGCCTCGATTGAATCTGAAGGGAAGCCGCGCGAGGGCTGAACGATGGGTTTCGCAGAGAACATGCGTCTCCTGCCGCATCGGACGATGCGCTCGCTCCTGATCTCGCTGTCGCAGCGACGATCGCTGGCCCGCCTCGCCGTCGGCAGTCCGCTGACTCGCCCGGTCGTGGCCCGCTTCGTGGCCGGCGAGAGCCTCGAGGAAGCGCTGCCGGCGATAGCCGCCCTCAAGCGCGCCGGCCTTCGGACCACGGTCGACGTACTTGGGGAATCGGTCACGTCGCCTGAGCACGCCGCCGCCGCGGTCGATCGGTATCTGGCGACGATCGCCGCCCTCTCGGAGCGGGGCCTGGACCCGAACGTCAGCGTCAAGCTGACGCAGATGGGCCTGGAGATCGGCCGCGACCTGTGCCGGGCAAACGTGATGCGGATCATGGAGGCGGTCCGTGGCGTGAACGGCTTCGTCCGTTTCGACATGGAAGACCACACCAGGACCGATGCCACCCTCGAGGTCTGGCGGGCGGCCCACGACGCATATCCCGGAGTGGGCGTGGTGATCCAATCGGCCCTGCGGCGCAGTTCGGCGGACGTCGACGCGATCATCGCGGTCGGCGGCCGGGTCAGACTGTGCAAGGGCGCGTACGACGAGCCGGCGACCGTCGCCTACCGGACCAAGACGGCAGTGGACGCCAACTATGCCCGCCTGATGGAGCGGCTGCTCCTGGCCGACGCGCACCCGGCCCTGGCCACGCACGACCCGAAGCTGATCGTCAAAGCGATTCGGATCGCCGAGCGCGAAGGCATCGGCCCCGACCGGTTCGAATTCCAGATGCTGTACGGCGTCCGGCGTGACCTGCAGCGGGCGTTGCTCGCTCGCGGCTACGCGGTCCGGATCTACGTCCCGTTCGGGCAGGAGTGGTATCCGTACTTCATGCGTCGCCTGGCCGAGCGACCGGCCAATGTCGGCTTCATGCTGCGGGCGGTCGTAAAAGAAGAGGCGCGCCGTCTTCGCGGAAGGTAGCTCGGGTTCGACTGCCCTCGCGTTCGGTAGACCCGGCGCGTCCGGCAGACCCGGCGCTCCTATTCGACGGGTTGGCGCAGCACCGTCTTGAGTTTGGCCGGATCGGCACGGCGGGGATCGCCAAGGTAGATCTCGTGATGGGCGCCGCGCGGCCGGCAACCCTGCTCGGCGATGAAGGCGTGGAGCCGCTCGATCGTCGGCCTCTCCTCGCTGTAAGGGCCGACATGCATGACCTGCGCGCAGCGACCTTCGCGCCAGCGCTCGAAACGCAGTCGCCGGAGCGCGTCCGAGTCCCCTTTCTTGCGGCGAACCTCCACCATTGCGTCTTCGAACACGGCCGGCGTGACGTCGTCGGAAACGGCGATCAGCGCTCGCCAGCCCCACTGATCCTGCGGGACATCGACGTCGAAGCTACCGTCGGTGCCGGTGAACCAGAGTGCTTCGAGCGGCAGGATGGGCATCGTGAGGCCGTCGGCCTTGAGCCGGAACTTGATCGTGTAGACGATCGGGAAGAGGGCCGCGAATGCCTTCTGAAAGTCCGTCGTCGGGTACTCGGCTCCTTCGTCGGGCGCGCCCTTGCCGTCGATCATAAGGTAGCCGAGGTCCGGGACGTCGACCAGGACTGGATCTCGAGGCGGGTTGAAGAGGGGCGCCAGGGTCTTTTTCAGATCAGGCGCCATTGGGACGCCGGTCTTCGTGGGATCGGTGCCCGGTTTCGCCGACGTGCTGGCTGCCATCGTTGCCGCCTCCTGCTTGGTATCAGGTGACTTCTACAGCCTCGGGCAGGGCTAGAGTCAAGCCCTGACGGTTCGCTGTGCGTCGAGCGCCGCCGCCATCTGGGCGCAGTGCTCTTCGAGGTGGCCGGCAAGCATCGTGTCGACTATCTGCTTGACCGTCATCTCGCCCCGTCTCTTGTCCAGACCGCGTCGGGCGGCCTGGCGTTCATCAAGCTCGAGCAGCCGGCGCAAGACCCGCTCGAGCGAGTTGTCCAGGCGAGCGTAGAGCTCGGACACCGGCAGCGTCCGGTCCCGGTCGACCGTGAGGATGCGAACCAGATCGGTCGGCTCGCGTCCGAAAGGCACCGGCTCGACGGGGCCGACCAGGACTCGCTCGATCTCGCCCAGCCAGTAGGGGAGCATCTCGTCGATGTGGGCGAGGACCTCGCGGTCTACCCAGTCGCGGTGGCGGGGAAGATCGTCCGGCGGGGGCCCGCTCAGCTCCACGCGGTTGCGCATGCGCACCAGGTTGTCGCGCGCGGTGCGCAGCCGTTCGACCTGAGCGTAGAGAGTGGCCATGTGCTTGGGTGGTTCTCCCTTTGCCGGACCGAGCCCGATGTCGGCCGCATCAGCCGGAAGCGTAGCGATTCCCCGGCGGCATGTGGGCACCGGCGCACCGCGGTTCCACGGCGCACCGGGACGGTTCGCGCGTGCACCGGACGCGGGCTACGGCTCCTCCAGCACGACCGGACGGGATTCGGATGGCGTCGCGAACTGGGCCAGCACAACCCCGGTCAGGACTACGGCCGCGCCCACAGCGCGTATCGGAGCGAAGGCCTCGCCGAGGAATGTGACCCCAAGGAAGATGACAACGATCGGTTCGACCGTGGCCATCAGCGAAGCCTGGGCTGCCCCGATCCTCGCGGCCGAAGCGTAGAAGGCCTGAATCGCGATCGCCGCCGCGAACACGCCGATGCCGACCAGTCCGGGCCAGGCAGCCGAGGGGATCTGCGAGGGCAGCAACGGTTCCCGGGCCACGAGACCGAGCGCCAGTGTCGCGGCCCACGTTCCGGTCATCATGACCGCCCCCGCGACCGGCGGCGGTACGTCGGCTCCCTTGCCCCGGGATCGCATATCGGCGGTCTGCCCGGGGCGCTCGCCGGCCATCCAGGCAGTGAGCACGATGTAGACCGCGTACGCCACCGGGGAAAGCAGGGCCAGGATGATCCCCTCCTGGTCTGTGTTGGGATTGACGCCACCGACGGTGAGGATTGTCCCGAGCACGACGATGGCCAGCGATCCCCAGGCCAGCTTGCCTTCGAACCTGTAGCCCAGGCGGAGCGAAACGACCGCAACCAGGGCCGGGTAGACGCTCATCAGAAGAGCTACGAGCGAAATGTCGATTCGCTCGATGGCGGCGTAGTAGACGCTCGCGTTGACGATGAAGAACGCGCCGGTGAAGAGCAATCGAGCAACCGTTCGGCGGTCGAGCTTCCGGAGGGCCGCAAGGGCACGTGGCTGGGCGAGCAACCAGATCCAGCTGACGAGGGTCGCGAAGGCGAATCGCCACACCAGCATGGCGATCCAATCCACCCCGGCCGGATATACCCAGGCCTTGAAGAAGAGCGGCCCGGTGCCGTACGCGGCGCCGGCCAACGCGCCCAACCCGATGCCAACGATGCGGCGGCGATCCATTCGAGAAGGCTACCAGGAGGCCGGCCGGCAGCGCCGTGGTCCTCTCGCTGGCCTGCCGGAGCGGGCAGATACGTGTATCTACGCAGGGTGGTGACAGGGCGCACGGGGCTGTTGACTTCACGCACGCTGCGTTCGGACTAGTACCCACCCCACCCCTGGGCCCTCAATCGGGACTACCGCCTGAGTACGGGTGAAGCGGTACGAGTGAGTCATATGCCACGCGGAACCTCGGCCCTAGGATCTCCAGCATCGAAGCGGTCGAATGGCCGCCAAGTCTGAGGTCGGATGCGATGACTCGGGCCCGCGAACGCTGCCCCCGCTGCGGAAGGCGCCTTGTGAGCACGCGCTTCGACACCACCTTCCGACTGCCCGATCGAAGCGAGCGTCTGTGCTTCGGCATCCCGGGCGGCCTGTGCGAAGACTGCCACCAGCTCTATATCGACCCGGAGCTGATCGAACTGCTCGATCTGGGCCAGGGTCGCTGCGTCTTCGCCATCGAGAGCGATCTCGTCGTCCAGGAACAGGCCTGGTCCAGCGCCGACTGACGTCGGCGTTATCGGCTCCCCCGTCTCGCGTCGCCGGTTTGGTGTGTCCGCGGTTGACACCAGCCGGAGTTCGTGCAGTCTTGCGTGCCCGGCGCACAATCAACTTGTGAGTGACCCAGAGCGCCCCGCCGCGGTCCCCGTCCCCGACGGCACGTCCGCTCGACGCCCAGCCGGCATGTGCCGCGGGCCGGGCCACATCGTCGTCTACGGAAATCTGGCCTTCGTCGCGGCGTTCGGGGCGGGGGCGGTTGGAGTGCCCGCGCGAGAGAGCCTCCTGGACCTTCCGGCCGGGGCCTTTGTCCTGCTCGACGCGGTCCTGACACGTGGCAAGCCTCTGGCGCGATGGATCCGGTTCGCGGGCGAGGACTGGCGCATGACGGCGGCGCCGCGCATGGATCCGACCGGGGATGTCTACGGGGTGGCATTCCACCTGGCGGCGAGGTCCGACGTGTCGGCCTCTGTTGCGGAACCGCCCGACCGGGTCCGCGGCGGGAATTCCGACTAGAAGCGTCCCATCTGCCAGCTATCCGATCGCCTCTCGCGACTCAACGGCCGCCGGGGCGTCGGATTCGTTCGGCGATCCAGAGGCTGACCTCGGCTCGGCGGCGCAGGTCGGTCCCGCCGGCTGGTCCCTTGAGCGCGGCGTCCAGTTCCAGCAGGCCGGCAAGGGCGTCGTCCAGTTCCGGCAGCGTCCACGTTCGAGCCTGCTCGGCCAGCTTCTGGGCCACGTATGGGTTGAGCTTCGTGATCCGAACGAGCTCCTGGGCCGGCGTCCCGCACGCCAGCAGGTCGGCGACCTCGATCAGCTGCTTCAGGCGCCGGTGGAGGTGAGTCACCAGGAGTGGGGCCGGTACATCCGCCAGGCGTTCCGCGAGGTCGGCGGCCACGTCGGCGCGGCGCATGCCCACGGCGTCCAGGAATGCCCAGGTAGACCCGGGCACCGCGTCGGCGACGAGCGCCTTGACGTCGTCCGGGACGATCTGACCGTCGAGGCGGTACAGCGCCAGCTTCTCCAGCTCGGAGACTGCCAGCTCGCCCTGACGCCGGCGGTCGACGTCGCCTTCGCGGACGTTGGCTCCGACTCGCTCCGCCAGGAGCGCGGCGGCGGCTGGGGAGATGCGGATGTCGCGCTCGCGGGCCCGATCGCCGATCCAGCGGGCCATCTGATCGCGGGTTGGGGCGGTGAATTCCTGAACGTGGCCGCCGGCCTGCGCCACTGCCTTGCGCAGTGCATCGAGCGAGGCCGGCCGGCGGGCGGTGCCGTCGACAGTGTCGAGGAAGGCCAGTCCGTTGCCCGGGGCCACGGCCGCGAGCGTCTCCGCGAGTAGTGCGGCGAGCGGTTTCGTGGCGACGAGCGGCGCCGGCTCGGTCACGACAACGAGCGTGCCGCCGCCGAATAGCGTGGCCGTGGCAACCTTCTCGCCGATCTCGGCGGCGGACGTGGCTACGCCGGCAAGCCGGACCCGATCCAATGGCGGCCCGTCGCCCGCCAGCCGAACGGCCAGGGCATCGGGGGCTTGGTTGACGCCGTACGAGTCGTCACCCCAGTAGTAGCCGAGCGGCGCGGTCGGGGTCATGGGCGGTGCCGTTCTTGCGCAGTCGCGAGGTGGGACCAGGGGCTGGCGCGGGATGCGGCCCCGCGGCGGGCCGCGGCGATGGCCCGGCTTGTCCATTCCAGGCGACGCACGTCGCCCGGCGCGATGACGGCCAGCGCGCAGACCCGGCGCTCGAGTTCCTCCGCACGGAGGCGGACTTGTTCCAGCGTCTCCGCAGTCCAGGTGCCACGAGCATGCGCCGCGCGCTCGGCCGGCGGGTAGCGGCGTTCCCACGAGGCGAACCGCTCGGCCATGGACTCGAGGCGCTGGCCGGCCCGCTTGTCCGCATAGGCCACGATCAACGCCTCCGGGGAGGCCGACGCGATCCAGCGCTCGAACCAGGCCCCGTCGGCAAGCCGCGTCACCGGATGCCCGACGATCGCCGGCCCCAGCTCCGGGTAGCCCTGCCGGGCCAGCCAGTCGGCCGAGCCTTCGCCGTGGGCCAGCTCGCCAACCTGCGGCCTCACCGTCTCGAGTTTGTCGATGTCATGCAGCAGCGCGGCCGTCTCGACGAGGCGGCGATCGAGCGATCGACCGGCCAGGCTCGCCCGCCACGCCAGCCAGGCCGCCGTTTCCGCGACGGCCCGCGCGTGATGGAGGTGCCATGCCGGCGGCTCCAGCGATAGCAGCAATGCCGCGCTCTCGACACGGCTCGGGACGGACATCGAGGGAATCGTACAGGAGGCCGAAGGCGCGGGACGGCGTCGCCGGCGAGAAACCGAGCGCGGCCGCTGCGGCGGTCCCGACCGTCCCCCGTGACGCCACGACCGTTGCCGCCGTTTGGTCGAGGGTCGTTTCCACCGTGCCGTCCTGGTCGGTCCGATACACGTGTGCCGAGTGGGCCCGCAGCCGGGCCATAGTGGCCGCGTTCGGATGCCCGTACGGGTTCTTCGCCCCGACCGAAACGACGGCCACTTCGGGCCGCAGGGTCGCCAGCAGCACGTCCGATGAGGCGGTGGCGCTGCCGTGGTGGGCCACCTTGAGCATGTCCACCGTCGGCAGCCCGCGGCTCAGCAGGACCGGATCGACGTCATCCTCGGCGTCTCCGGTCAGAAGGAACCGCCGGCCCTCGTATTGGCCGAGCAGGACGATCGAGGCGTCGTTGGTCTTGCGGTTGTCGGTGGCGTTCGGGTCCAGGTAGGTCGGCCGGCTCGTGCCGTCGTCGGGCCACAGCACGGTCAGCGTGGCGTCGTCGAGGCGCAGCGTCTCGCCCGTCGAGAGGCGTTCGCGTTTGAGCCCGCGAGCCGCCAGGGCCGACTTCCAGGCTCGATACGCCGGCGTGTCGACCGACCAGCCCGACTCGAAGGCCCGACCGACCTGATATCGCTGGACCACCGCCACCAGGCCGGTCACGTGGTCGTCGTGCGGATGGGTAAGGATGATCGCGTTGAGCCGCCGATCCCATGTCGGTATGTAGTGGTCCAGGTCCGCCATCAGGACGTTCGCGTCCGGGCCGCCGTCGACCAGGATTCGCCCGCCGCGGTCGCCTTCCAGCAGGATGGAGTCGCCCTGCCCGACGTCGAGGACGATGACATGGATGCTGCCGTCCGGTCTCGCCGCGACCACCGAGCCGGCAAGCACCACCAGGAGCGCGGCGCCGCCGAGGGCCCATCGATACCTCGCCCTGACACGCGGTCCGGCGGCGCGGTTGGGCGTGGTCGGCTGCGGACGCGACCGAGCCTTCGACCTGGCGGCCCTCGACAGCGCCCTGTGCATCACGAGCAGCAGCCCGGTCGCGATTGTCGCGGCCACGACGTTCGCCGGGAACGGCAGGGTCTCGTTTGCGCCTGGCACGGCTGCGGCGAACCTGACGACGGCGACGAGTGCGGCGAGCAGCAGCGACGCAGGCATCGCCAGCAAGCCGGTGAGCGGGGCCGGAGCCCCGAGTTGGGTCAGCCAGCCCGCGACAAGAGCCAGGGCGCCGGCCGCCATGGCGGGTGGCACCAGTGGAACCGCCATGAGGTTGGCCGCCGGAGCGATGAGGGCCAGCCGCCCGAAAGTAAGCAGCGCGATGGGAAGTGTTGCTGCCTGGGCCGACAGCGAGATGCCCAGGCTTTCGCGCAGCATCGTGGGGAGGCGTGGCGCCCGCGCTCCCAGCCAGCCGGTGAGTGGCGTTGCCCACGCCACGAGCCCGGCCGTCGCCGCCGCCGAGAGCTGGAACCCTACGTCGGCGATCGTGGCCGGTTCCGCCACGACCATGATCGCCACGGCCCAGGCCAGCCCGACCATGACCCTGGACCCGCGACCGCTCTCCACCGCGGCCAGCGCCACTCCGGCCATGATCGCCGCCCGGACCACCGACGGCGATGCGCCGGCGAACAGCGTGTAGGCGACGATCGCCAGGATCGTTACCAACGCCCGGCGTCGCCGGCTCAAATGGCCGCGCAGCAGCGCCGCCACCGTCGCGGCCACGATGGCGATGTTCCAGCCGGAGATGGCGACGATGTGGCTCACCCCGGCCATGGTGAAGGCCGCGGCAAGGTCGCGATCGACTCGGTCGCGCAGGCCGATGAGTATCGCCGCGGCCAGGCCGCCCTCCGGCTCCGGCAGCACACGCTGCAACGCGTCGCCCGACGATTGCCGCAGGGCTTCGAGCCGGCCGGCGGGGGAGTCGTCGTGGCGGACGACCGCCAGGTCCGTGGCCTCGCAACTGGCGCCGATTCCCTGCGCGGCCAGGAACTGGTCGTAGGTGGTACCTGTCAGCGCCTGGACCTGGCCGGACCACGTGATCGTGTCCCCGGCGGTCAGCCTGGGGTAGGCGGGCATCTGGGCCGAGCAGATGAGGGGCGGGCTCGCCATCGAAATCGTGGCGATCTGCTGGCCGTTGGCCTCATGCGCGCTCTCGACTGAGGACCGCCACGGACCGGTTCCGACCGGCAGCGTTGTTGGCGGAGGCGCGGCGCCGCCACCGATGACGAGGCCGATCGCCAGCCGCGTGGCAACGAGCGCCGCGCCGAGCGAGGCGGCGGCCAGCGATGGACCGGGGCCGCCGCGGCCGGCATGAGCCGCGGCTGGGGCTCGGGATGCAGAGCCCGCCACTCCCGCGGCCAAGGCCGCAGCCAGACCCAATGCCACAGCCGCGGCGATGGCCACGACGGTGCCCGCGGCCCTGTCGCCGCCGAGCGGCGCGTACGCGGCGGCACCGGCGCCCGCAACGACTCCGAGAGCCAGCCAGGCGGGCCGCGGCAGCATCGGCCCCTCAGACCGTGACCTGGTTTCGGAACTTGGCGAGCGTGGAGGCGGACACAACCTTGCGCGTCACCAGGTCGTCGACCGAGGCGAATGGCATCTGCTCGCGCGACGCGATGATCTTCGCCGCCGTCACCGGCCCGATTCCCGGCAGCGCGTCCAGCTGTGCGGAAGTTGCCGTGTTGAGGTTGAGCGGCCCGCTCGGTGCGGCCGAGGCCCCCGCTGCGGACGAACCGGCCGCCGTCCCGCCGCGCCTCGGAACGACGATCGCCTGCGCGTCCTGCAGTTTGGCTGCCAGATTGAGCTTGGTTTCCGCCGCCCGCGGATCGACGTCTCTCGAGTAGCCGCCGGCGGCCGTGATCGCATCCCCCACTCGCGAACCCGCCGGCAGCGAGTAGACGCCGGGCTTCACCACCGCGCCGGCCACCTGGACCACGACCGTCGCCTGGGACTCCAAAGATCCGGGAGCGACGGAGGCGTCCTGCCCCGAAACGACTTCCACCTGACCGCTCGGGCGCAACTCAACGAGAGCCACGAGGGCCAGCGATCCAATCACGAGGACGGCCGCCCCCAGCATGAGCAGGAGCCCGGATGCCCTCGACTGGCCGCGCGTCGCCTCGCCGGGAGTTTCGCCCGAGGCGTCCAGCGCCCGCCATGGCGCGCTGCTATCCATCCCTCATCTCCGATCGAGTTCCGGCGGGGTTCGCCGCGAAACCTATCGGAGGCCGCTCAACCGCGGCTTATCGCGCGCTCACCGGGCGACCCGCGGGCGGCCGGCGGCCCAGCCCGGTGCTCTCCGCCGGCCGGCCGGTCTGCGGTCACCGTGCGGTCGGCCTGCGGTCAGCCCGCTACGGTGCCCGCGCGGCGATCTCCTTGAGGTAGTCGTCGATCGCCGGCACCGATCGCAGCGCCCGCTCGAAGTAGTTGTTGACTGCCTTCATGGCCGCGGTCTGAACGTCGGTCATGTCCTCCGCGCGGTCGGCTTCGGCGCCGCGCTTCTGGATCGAATTACGGAGCTTCAGCAGGTGGCCGACCATTTCGGCCTCTTCCGGCCCGTCGAGTGCCTGGATGGCCGACATGATCAGCGAATCAACCTGCTCGGTCATCGTCTCGGCCGCGAAGTCGCCGCCCGAACCGGCGGCGTCGTTGAGTGTCTGGATCAGGGCCGCGACCTGGTAGAGCGCCGTCACCGGCTCGCTGAAGAGCTCGCGAATGAAGGCCGCCTCGGCGTAGTGGCCGTTCATGCGGAAGACGTTGTACAGGCGCCGGGCAACCTTGCCGTAGCTCGGTTCCAACACCATGTACTTCCAGACCTCGTGCTCGAGCATCTCGACGTAGTCGTCGACCGTGTCGGCCGACAGCTCCTTCACCAGCTTCGAGAAGATCGGAATCGAGTCGGCGTCGAGGTAGACCTCCTGGAAATACGGGTCCAGGAAGCCGTCGAGCGGCACGATCTTTCCGTCCGGCGCTTCCCAGGTCGTGTCGAGGACATTGCTGGCGTTGGCCAGCTTGCCGCGCGACGTGTCAGCGATGACCCAGTCGAGCTTGCACCAGCCGGGGTCGCGGGCGGCGTCGGCCCACGTGTAGACGGCTTTCGAACCGTCCATCAGCTCGACCTCCATCTTGCCGGCGCGCAATTCGTCGGGCGTCCAGGCCATCGGCGACTTCACCCCGACCGGCTTGCCGTCCTTCTTCGCCTCGACCGGATGCTGGCCGAACTTGACCCCCCACAGGCGATGGCCGGGCCCGCTCATGGTCGCCAGTGCCTTTTCCATCATCATGTCGCCCAGAATCGCGCCCGCCTCTTCCTGCGTTCCGGCCTTGATGTTGATGCGCTCGAAGAAGTCGCAGTCGCTTGGAAAAGCGTTGATCTTGTTCTGGGCGGCCGAGCCGGAGATCGAAAGCGCCGTCATGACGTTGGGCGGCCGATCCCCCAGGCCGACGATCTTGCCCATCTCGCGGAAGCGGGCCAGGTCGGCCGGGGCGAAGTCCAGCATGGTGACGCGATAGCCGTAGACGCCGCTGTTGACGTCGACTATCAGGTCGCCCCCGACCGACTCGTCCTGCATCGCGGCGACCCACTCGTCCGCCTCGCGCTCATCGATGTCGATGCCGAGCCCCCGGGCCGACTCGACGATCTTCGCGATCGCGGCGTCGTAGTCCGCCTGCGTCGACGCCGAAGCGGCCTCGACTGGAGTGGTTCCGGCCGCGGTGGTTCCGGCCGCAGCGGCCTCGACTGGAGCGGTTCCGGCCGCGGTGGTTGCGGCCGCGGTGGTCGCGGCTGGCTGTGTGTCCTTGCCCGGCTCCATGACGGCCTCCTCCTGCGCATCCGACTGCTCGCGGTTGCCGCGATTGTACGGCCGGGGAGGGCCACGCCCGGGGCCGGGGCGCAGAGCGCCCCGAGTCCCGAGATCTTGCCGAATGCTCACCAGATTGACATTGGGCTTGAAGTCGGTGCCCGCTGGCGGCCGTGAGACTCGTCGGCGCGGCCGAATCCTCGACTCCCACGCTCGCGGTCGCCCGCTCGAGGGCGTCCTGACGGGGCGGCGGCGCTCCTCGTCGAGCCCAATGTGATCCTAGTGAGAATTAGGAAATACTGGCACGGCATCGCCCCGGCCGGGGCACCGCCGCAGGCTCGCTCGGCCCGCACGATGTGTGGCGGCACGCCACTATGTCCGTAGCCGCGCGTCTCAGGCTGGGCAGGGCACGTGAGTTGGTCTGGTCTGCCGCCGGTCGGCCAGTGGGAGTCTGCCCGCACAGACCATACTGCCACGCTCCTGTCTGACGGCAGAGTCCTGATCGCGGGCGGCAGCGCAGACGGGTCCAGCGCTCTCTCCTCGGCCGAGTTGTTCGTGCCGTAGCCGCAGGTCTTTGCCGGGGCGCCGGCCGTCCTACCGCACGACTATGTTCACCAGCTTGCCGCCGGCGTGGATCACCTTGAGGGGCGTCTTGCCGTCCAGTGCTGCCACGATCTTGGGCCGCGCCAGGACGATCGCCTCCAACTCAGCCTGGGACGTGGCCACGGGGACCATGACCCGGTCGCGCAGCTTGCCGTTGACCTGGACCGGGACCTCGCGCTCGCTCTCCGTGACGGCCGACTCGTCGACCGCCGGCCAGGCCGCGGTGTGGATCGAGGACCATGCCTCGGCGCGAGGCGCCTCTCCGCGCGCCGCCCCGAGCCGCGACCACAGCTCCTCGGCGATGTGCGGCGCCGCCGGCGCCAGCATCAGCAGGATCAGCCGGACTGCCTCGTCCCAGGCCGCACTCCCCGCCACGACCGTGCCGCGGTAGCGCTGGAGCAGGTTCGACAGCTCCATCAGGTGCGCGACCATCGTGTTGAAGCGCATCTCCGCGTACTCGTCGGTGACCGCCCGAAGCGTCTTGTGCGCGGCCGCTCGAAGCGCCTTCTCGGCAGCGGCCCGATCCTGGCCGGCCGGCAGCACGCCCGACTCGGGGTCGCCCGCGTCCACGCCGTGCGGGTCGAGGGCCGCGTACCAGACGCGGTTCAGGAAGCGGCTGATTCCCCCGATGCCGGTCGGGCTCCACGGCCCGCCCTGGTCCCACGGCCCCATGAACATCAGGAAGAGCCGCACCGCGTCGGCGCCGTACCGCCCGACCAGCTCGTCGGGGTCCTGGACGTTGCCGCGGCTCTTGCTCATCCGCTCGCCGTCGGCACCCAGGATCTGGCCCTGGTTGAAGAGCCGCTTGAACGGCTCGCGCTCGGAGACCAGCCCGACGTCCGCCATGGCCTTGGTGAAGAAGCGGGCGTAGAGCAGGTGCATCACGGCGTGCTCGGCGCCGCCGGTGTACTGGTCGACCGGGCACCAGCGAGCCTCGATCCGGCGATCCACCGGAGCGGCGGTGTCGGCGGGCGAGAGGTAGCGGAACCAGTACCAGCTCGAGTCGATGAACGTGTCCATCGTGTCGGTCTCGCGCCGCGCCGGACCGCCGCACCTGGGGCAGGTGGTGCTGACGAACGCGGCGTCGGTGTTGAGCGGGTTGTTGCCGCTGCCCGCGTAGTCGACGATGTCGGGCAGCCGGACCGGCAGCTGATCGTCCGGCACGGGCACGATCCCGTCGGTGTCGCAATAGACGACCGGGATCGGCGTGCCCCAGTAGCGCTGACGGCTGATCAGCCAGTCGCGAATTCGGTAGTTGACCGCGGCCTTGCCGCGGCCCTGCTTCTCCAGCATGGCCACGATGTCGGCGAAGCCCTGTTTCGCAGGCTTGCCCGAATGCTCGGCCGAGTTGACCATGCGGTCGGCGTCGCCGTGGGCGATGTAGGCCTGCGCCAGCGGCGTGGCGACGTCCGCGTCGGTGACTTCGGGACCGGCGATGACGCGGCGGATCGGCAGCCCAAACTTCTGGGCGAACTCGAAGTCGCGCTCGTCGTGGGCGGGAACGGCCATGATGGCGCCGGTGCCGTAGCCGGCAAGGACGTAGTCGGCGATCCAGATCGGGATGCGCTCGCCGTTGACCGGGTTGAGTGCGTACGAGCCGGTGAAGACGCCGGTCTTCGGCCGCTCGGTCGACATCCGCTCGATCTCGGTCTCACGGCTTGCCGCCGTCACGTAGGCCTCGACTTCGGCCGCCCGGTCGGGGTGCGTCAGCTTGGGCACCAGCGCGTGTTCAGGCGACATCACCATGAAGGTGGCGCCGTAGAGCGTGTCGGGCCGGGTCGTGAAGACGCGGAGCGTGTCGCCGCCGGGCTGGTAGCCATCTGGACCTCCCGATGGCTCCTCGTCTGGGGCGGTCGTGAAGTCGACCTCGGCGCCCTCCGACCGACCGATCCAGTTGGTCTGCATGAGCTTGATCGGCTCGGGCCATTCGAGGCCGGTGAAGTCGAGCAGCTCGTCGGCGTACTTCGTGGTCCTCAGATACCACTGGTCCAGCTCGCGCTTCTCGACGCGGGCGCCGCAGCGCCAGCAGTGGCGGTCGGCACCCTCGACCTGCTCGCGGGCCAGGGTTCCGTCGTTGGGGCACCAGTCGACGGGCGACTTGGCGCGGTAGGCCAGGCCCGCTTCCAGGAAGCGCAGGAAGAGCCACTGGTTCCAGCGGTAGTAGTTGGGGTCGCAGGTGACGACCTCGCTCTTCCAGTCGAAGGTCGCGCCCATCGTCCGCAGCTGGCGCCGCATGTTCTCGATGTTCTTCAGCGTCCACTCGCGGGGGTGGACCTTGTTCTTGATGGCCGCGTTCTCGGCGGGCAGCCCGAACGAGTCGAAGCCGATCGGGAAGAAGACGTTCTCGCCCTGCATGCGGTGGAAGCGGGCCATCGCGTCGGTCGGCGTCTTGGCGTACCAGTGCCCGATATGAATGTTGCCCGACGTGTACGGGTACATCGTCAGCAGGTAGTACTTGGGCTTGCTCTGGTCCGCGAGGTCCGTGTCGTGCAGGCCGAGCTCGGCCCAGCGCGCCTGCCAGCGCGGCTCTATGGCCGTGGGCTCGTAGCGATCGATGCTGGTGCGCTCCTGTGCCGGCACTGTGGACCTCTCACTGGCTAGCGTCATTGGCTTGCTTGGGCGGGCGATCCTCCGGCGATCCTCCGGAGCCGCCGCGCCCGAACGGCATTCCAGTTTAGCCGAGGGGCCGGGTCACGCGGGTCCGGAGGGGAGCGGCGGCGCCGCGGCCACGTGGCGCCGCCGGCCACGTGGCGCCGCTGCCACGCGGCCCCTCGGCCGGGGCAATTCTGATCAGCTGCTAATCCGGGCAGCACCGTAGCAAGATCCAACCTCACGCGAGGGAGTCGCCGGGTCTGCCGGGCCCTGTTCGCGGTCGCGTCACGCCTGGTGACTGCGCCTGCAAGCCTGGGCGCCCGGTTCCGCCTCCGGCAGCCGGCCGCGATCCTGGTCCCGTGCTACTACGGGTTGAATCTGCCCAGAAAGCAACGCCTGAAAGGGGTTGCGACGGGTTTCGGAGCAGCTTCCGAAGCTGTCTGCCGTCGAACGGGAGGCGGCTGCCAAGGAGGGTTGCGTGGTCTCGGGCGTGGCGCCGATTCGTGCACGTGTCGGTCACGATCAGCCAGACGCTCACCCTATCTGGCGTCCAGCCTCGGCTCGCCGCGATCTGCGGGATCAGACGGCGTTTGCGATCGAGGGTCCCAAGAAGCTCGTTGATGTCCACCAATTCGGTCTTGAGCTCGACGAGGATCAGGTGCCTGGTGCCAGCGTGCCAGGCCAGCTGGTCGATGAAGCCGCGCTCGCCGTAGATGCTGAACGACACTTCGGGCTCGACCACCCAGCCCGGCGTGTGGGTCACGAATGCCGCGACGGCCTCGGCGAGTCGTGAATGGCGGCGATTGAGGAGCCGATCCAGGTCGCCGCCTCTCCACTGTCCGACCAGGTCGATCCTGACGTCCAGTGCCGCCGCAATCCGCCTGACGGTCGCCAGGGACAGGTGCTCGCAATGGCCTCGCTCGACCAGCGAGACGGTCGCGTGCGACACGCCGGCGGCCTGCGCCACATCCTGCTGGCGCAACCGACGTCGCAGACGAACAGCGCGGCTGACGGCGCCGAGTCGAAGGTCTTCCACGCCGCGAGTCTGGACCGCGCGGCTTGGCGCGCGATCATCTGAGCATCTACGTCACCGCGGCCCCGAACCACGACTGCTTGTCGCCGCTGAAGAGGATGCCGTCCCGCAGCAGGAACGGCGTCACCCCGCCGGCCGCCTCGGCCGTGGCGGTGTCGCCCGCCAGAGAGAGCTTCGTCCAGTGCGTTCCGTCGAGGGAGATCCAGTACTCGGTGGGCCCGGTGTCCGTGATGGTGCCGTAGCCGAGGAGCCGCGTGCCATCGCCGCTGAAGAGCCCATTCACTCCGCCCATGCCCTCTCCGGTCCCGATCGTCCCGAGCGGGTCGGCCTGGCTGATCGTCCAGCTCCGCCCATCGCGCGAGGTCCAGAACGAGCTCGTCCCGGGGACACCTCCGCTATGAGTCATCGCCGCTAGCCCGGACGCGCCGGTCTGGACGTCGATGAAGCCGGCCCCCGGGTCGGCCTGGATGGTGGCCCGGGTCCAGTGCAGCCCGTCGGTCGACCACCAGGCGGCGGGCGACTCCGACCCGGGCGTCGTCCCGGTTGCGCCGACCGCGACGAAGCCGGAGCCGAACGCGGCCACACTTACCACGTCCATCGCGGTGCCCCCGGGCAGCGAAACGGTCTGCCAGTTGCGGCCGTTCCGGCCGAAGGCAAGTCCCGTCTCCGACAGGATCGCCACGGCACCGCTCGCATTGCCGGCCAGGGTGTCATACCCAGCGAAGCTCATTGAGGCGGCCGAATTCGAGGTCCAGGTCGCGCCGTCGGTCGAGCGCCAGATGGTCGTGTCGCCGGTGTAGCCCTGAGTGGCGACGAGGAGCCCATCGCCGCACCGAGCGGCCTGGACACTTGCCACCGGTCCGAACGTGCCGGCCGGGAGCGCGACCCAGCTCCGGCCGTCGCGGGAGACCCATGCCGGAAGCGGCGCCGGGTAGTTGGGCCGGCCGAGCGCGAGATAGCCACCGGACCAGGCCGTGACAGACGAGACGCCGAACGGCCCTCCCGTGAGCGGCCGGACGTCCAGATTGCTCCAGAGAACGCTCGAGACGGGCGGTACCGACCCGCTCGGCAGCGACTGAGGCGCGGGGGTCGGACTCGGGGAAAGGCTCGCGCTCTCGGCGGCGCTCGGCGTTGGGCTCACGGCGGCGCTCGGGCGTGGGGAGGCGCTCGGGGCGGCGCTCGGCGAAACACTCGTGGCCGGGGATCCGGACTCGGCCGAGGCCACCGTGCCTGGCGACGTCACCGTCGACGAGAGGAACCCGCCCGGGCGCAGCCCCAGCCCGACGGCAACGATCAACATCGCGGCGAGGGCGGCCGCGAAGGCCGGAACGTGCCGGGCAGTGAGGACCGGACGGCCGGGACGGCCTTCCAGCACGTCGCCGATTCGGGCGCTCAGACCTCGAGGCGCATGTCTCGGGTCCATTCCACGGTACAGGGCCCGGAGGCTCTGCTCGAGTTCGTCGTCAGTCATCGGATTGCCTCCGCCGAACGGCGCTCTGCGTCGACCGCGGCCCGCAGGTGCTGGAAGGTGGCGTGGAGACGAGATTTGACCGTCCCCTCGGGTACGCGGAGGTGCTCCGCGATCTCGGGGACCGTCAGCTCGCGGCCGAAGCGGAGTGCCAGGAGCGTTTGCTCGTCGGCCGAGAGGCGGCCGAGCGCGGTCGAAAGGTCGGGGTGGTCGGGGTGGTCGGCCGGCGGCTCAGTCGCGGGGCCGGCCTCCGGATCGAGGGCGACCAGCTGGGGCCGGCGAGCCCGCCGCCGGAGCTCGTCGCGGCAGACGTTGACGAGGATCCGCGTGAACCACCCGTCCGCGCTCTGACTGTCGCGGAGCGTTCGCCGTCGATCCCAGGCCAGCAGGGCGGCTTCCTGGACGGCATCCTCGGCCGTCAGCGGGTCCCGAAGGATGAACGTGGCGAGACGGTAGGCGCCATCGACGCGGGCAAGGAGTAGCCGGCGGACGGCATCCTCCTTCGTCATCGGCGCTACGACCTCGTCCAGCATTGACCTGCCTCGGTGCGGTTGCGGTGTCGCCATGATGGACGAAGGCGGCGGCTCAACCGTTCGATCTTCGTCGCGCTCGCCAGGTCGAGGCGGCGGCTGAACGGGAGCCTGCGGAGGGTGACAGGCGGACCGGGACGTCTCCCCCGGGGCAGCCGCAACCGCAGTCGGTGTGCAAGAGGGGATTGGTGGAGCTACAGGGACTCGAACCCTGGACCTCCTGCATGCCATGCAGGCGCTCTTCCAGCTGAGCTATAGCCCCACGAATCGCGCTCAAACAGAGCGTCTTGCTGATCGAATTCGTCTCTCGCGGCGTTAGTTGACCGCTCGCAGAGCCGAATTGTCGCCCAGCGCGCCGCATGATACAGCATCAGCGCTGCAGCGGGACGCGGTGAGCTTCATGAGTCGGGACAACCTCCAGGGCGATGGTCGGGGCAGGAGGAGTAGAGGACTCGCGTTCGAACGGAGGTAGGCAGTTCTGTTACGAGCCGACCGGCCCGCTGGATTGCATGCCGTCACACGAAGACGACCCGTCTGGAGAGATCCCACCGGCCAGGGTACGCGCCGTCGTACGGCGCCAGGCTGGCCAGGTGGTCGCACGCGCGGAGGCTCAGGTTTGCGGCCAGACGACTCTTTTGACCATGAAGAAAGGACACGGACCCTGCTGGTCGTTACACGACAGATCAAGCTGGACCTCGAGCACGACGGGGCGGTCCTGGGGTATCTGGAGGACATTGGGCCCCTCCAGCCGGACGACGTTAGCGGCGGCTGCCGAGGTAGCTTCGGGATTAGTCAGGAAGAACAGCACGTTGGTTCCACTGTAGCTGTACCCATCGACCATCATGATCCGAACCCAACCACCGACGAGGTACCAGTCGCTGGGGCTGGCTTGCATTTGGCCAAGGGCGGCTCGGCCAAGGAGGACATGGCGTCCTTCAACCGTGGGTGGGAACGCAGTCTCCGAGGAGGAGGCTGGGGGTTCTGCCAATGCCGACGCGAGGCTCGCGCTCTGGGTTGCGGTCGTCGACAGTTCGGTGGCACCCGCAGTGGACGAGGCGCCAGACTGAGTGGCGAAGCGGGGTAGAAGCAAGGCCAGCGCCACACCGGCGACCACAAGTAGAGACACGCCAGAAGAGAAAAGGGTGTTGGGCCTAGTGCGGAGCCGAGATCGCAGTGGCACCAGTTCCCGATTCAACTGGTGCCTCGCTCTCCTCTCATCGGCCGTGTGCAGTTCACGCAAGTCCGTGAGGATGTCCGCCTCGGAACGATAGCTCATGACAGCGTCTCCTTTAGCCGTCGAAGGCCAACCTTGAGCTGCGCCTTCACCGTGTTCTCGCTGGTGCCCATCGCCGTGGCCACTTGGGCCACGGGAAGGTCCGCCATGTAGTGCAGAACAATGGCGATGCGCACCCGCGATGGGAGATGGTTCACTGCATCGCGCAGGTCGACCGCATTGGTTGAGTCGGGCACGGCAGGGGGCTCCTGCTCCTGGAGCGTGGTCGTGAGGGCTCGAACCATCCTTCGTCGCCACCGGAATGCCTCGTGCATCTCGATGGTGACTAACCAGGACCATAAGGCTGCGTCCGAGCGGAGCCCTGCTAGATGCCTGAGCGCGTGCTCGTAGGTGGCTTGGACGATGTCCTCGGCATCCGCCCGGTATCCGACAAGTGCCCAAGCGGTGGCGAGGAGGCGAGGACGGTACTCCTCTAGAGCCGATGCCCGTTCGGTCACGTCTCTAGTCGTCCCGCTCGCCTGCGGTCCGCCTGGTCGCTCGAGTGCCTCCATAACGGTCCTCCCCAATCCCACTTCGTCCACTATTCAAGAGACCTGGCAGTGTTGATTCGGGTGAGTGGCATGGGGTTTCCGTCCCCAATTGTCGGGGCGAGCTCGAGAGGCAAAGTGAGGGCGGCGGTCAAGAGGTCGCCGTCCTCACAGTTCTGCGGCTACTTCCGTTGGCTCACAAGCCGTCGAGCGGCCGCTGGAGAGGATAGCGGCGGACTCCGACTCCGCCGCTATAAACTCGAACTACTTCTGCTGGCTGACCAGCTGTCTTGCCGCTGCCAAGGAAACAGCACCGTCGTTCGGAGTCTGAACCATGCCCCCTACCACGGGCCACCATTCCATGAGGGTCAGATTGCCAAGTGAGGCACCGTTCCCATTGCGGCCAACCGCGAGCGACGCCAGGTACTCGCCGGGCTGGATCTGGGGTCGATCGGTTACGACCTGGTCACAGCCGACGGAACCACCTAGGGCCCTAACTCGCAGTTTTCCCGATGGCACGGCTCCCGACCATACATCTTCGACGGTCAGGCTTATGGGTTGGAAGATGAGGTTCGTTGTTCGAACAACGGTCGTTGGTCGCTTGCCGTCTGCAGTATCCCAGGCCGCATTTCTCACGGAATCCACTTTCACGAGGGCAACGTATACACCCAGGTTTGGCAAATCCTTGAGATGGAGCTGTGGGGCGTCACCGGTCACGTAGCGAGTTAGGCAAGGGGGATTGCTCGCAAGACTTGGAGTGTTCGAAGTCGGCGGCGTTGAGGCGCTCACGGTGGCCCCGAGGGCTAGAAAGACGCTCACCGCAAGTAGAGTAGAGCCAACCGCCGCAAGATCGCGAAGCCGTCGGTTCATGGGTAGGCTCCGTAAATGGCTTGTAGGCCTTGGATATCGTTGGTGAGGGGCTTGTAGATCACATGGCTGTATTGGTAGCTAGAGTTCATTATTCCGGCCATCCCGGTGTGGCCCAACGCTTGAACATGTCCGAGTTCATGCCCGATGATGCAGCGCGCGTCGGCGTTGGTCTGGGTGATGTAGCCGGTAACGTTCCAAACGGTCTGGTTGTTGAGGTAGATCCTCGAGTCACTGATCGTGTGACCGCCGTAGTTGTCGTCGTAGGTGCAGGCGAAAACCACCATGTTGCAATCTGTTCGGATATCGCCCACGTAAATAAACACTACGGCATTGTCATAGTAAGGAGTCTCCTTCAGTATTGGATTTCGCGCTGGTGCGTTGTTCCAATAGCCAGCCTCTGGCCCTACGTACGGCCTCAAATCCAGATAACCCAGATTCAGACTGGGGTCCAAGTAGTAGAGCAACGTTACGCTCATGTTGTTCGCGGTCTTGGGCCAAGCTATGCAGTAGCCCCCGGGGTCGGTACAGCTCTGCGGGCTGTTGGGGTAGCTGTTGTACATCTGTGTCCAGGCCCCCGCGACGCTCGGAAACAACATCGCGAGTGCAAGAGCCCCGCCGCATGCTAGCGGCCCTCGGAGCCAGTGCCGCTTGGGGCGTGGCGGCCGACCAAAAGGACGCCTCATATCCTTCTCCTATGGAAATCGAGAGTTGGTTATGGCCGGCCCCGCTCCTCCTCGGTCCGTTGCTGCCATGCGCCCTCTCGCCTCCCCTCAGGCATGGCAAGTCGACTGTCCAGCCGACTCCTGGAACTCGACGCGGTCAGGTCCGTGCCGGTTCGGAAGGCAGGCTCCCGCCGTTGCACTCCCGAAGATGGTGGCCAGCCCTCGATGGCCTTTGCTCCCCCCAAACAGTTCCCTACCGGTCAACTGTGGCTTTACATGAAGCCCCGGTGCAACACGCAAGAGGGCGTACTCGCACCAGCCGCGAGGGCTCCAGATGCGCACAGCGCTTAAGGACCAGCCTGTCTAGCTCGTCGGGTCGGATCGCGTTCGCCGAATTCCAGTTCCCGACCGCGACGGAGCAGCAGAGATTTCCAAAAGGGTCCAGGTTCTGCTGCCCATCTTTGATGCCCGCATGGCAGGGTGCCCAGGCGCAGGTGTGTCCAGGGTTTCACCTTCCGTGTCCCAGCAAGGGCTAATTCAGGCAGAGGGTCTCGTGCGAGATGGACGCGCGACAGTGCCCAGTGAATCGGGCTGGCCGGGCTGGGGATGCAGCCAGTCTTCGCGCGTGATAAGAGACGATTACTGGGCCTGAATCGCTCGCGAAAACCCCTCACAAATCGCTCGAAACTTGACCGCTCAGCGCTCGCTGCATGCCATGCAGGCGCTCTTCCAGCTGAGCTATAGCCCCACGCGACCGCGAATGTTACAGCAACGCGCGGACGTTGCGCGACCGCTGATCCTGGCTCGGGCGATCGTGGCTCCGATCGTGGTCTCTCCGCCGGCCGTGGCCCCGGAACCGTTGCTCCCGCGATCGCGACTCCCGTCCGGTCGCGCTAACCTTGCGTCGATGGCTGCGACGACTGAATGGCGCGCTTCTCTAAGGCTGGCCGATGGCAGCCTCGACTGCACGCTTCGGCGATCGGTCCGGGCACGTCACCTGCGACTCACGGTCGACCCCCGACACGTGGCCATCGTGACCGTGCCCGCAAGGGCCGCCCGAAACCGGGGCGAGGTTGAACGGCTGGCGCAGTCGTTCGTGGCCGAGCGCGAGACGTGGCTGCGGCGGCACCTCGACAAGCAGGCGCGCCAGCGTGAGGAGCTGGCGGCGCTGGGCCCGCTGCGAGACGGCGGCCTGTTTCGGTTCCGCGGCGAGACCCACCGGGTTAGGGTGGTGGCGAGCTCCGAGCGGCGCCGCACGACCGTCAGTCGCGAGGGCGGCGAAACCGGAGACGAGTTGATCGTCAGTCTTGGCGGGGCGGAGCGGCGCAGTCTGGACGGGATTCTGGAGGCGTGGCTGCGAGAGAAGGCCCGCGTCGCCATCTATCGGGAGATCGAGCGCCACGCGACGGCGTTGGACGTGGCCCCGGCCGCGATCACCATCCGCGATGCCCGGACGCGCTGGGGCAGCTGCTCTCGGGCGCGGCGACTCTCCTTCTCGTGGCGCCTCGTGCTGGCGCCGCCAGAGGCACTCGAAACCGTGGTCGTGCACGAGCTGGCTCATCTCCGCGTCTTCGGCCACGGCCCCGGCTTCTGGGAGATCGTCGCCAGCCGGCGGCCCGACCATCGGCGGTGGCGCCGCTGGTTGCGCGACCACGCGCTCGAGCTGCACGGCGCGCTGGCGACCGACCCGTAACCACATGACGGCGACACCAGGGCTGCCGCCACGACCTGCGAGCGGCCAGCCCGCCGGGCGCCCGGCGCGGAGGGCGCTCCGGTTTCGGACGGCCCTTGGCACAAGCGCGACTGCCGGCCTAAAGTGAGAACGGCGCCGATCCCAGCCAATCTGACGGCCGCGGGTGGTCGGCGCGAGCAGACGAAGGAGCCCGAGATGCCCATCGTCACCATCTCTCGCCAGTACGGCGCCGGGGGCTCGAGCGTTGCTGGTCTGGTCGCTGCCGAGCTCAGAGCAGAGGTCGTCGACAAGAAGCTGATCGAAGAGGTCGCGAACCGGCTCTCGATCCGACCCAGTGAAGTCGAGGCCGAGAGTGAGAGGCCTCGCACCCTGCTGGAGCGCCTGGTCAGATCCTTCTCGGCGCTCGAACCGGGCATTGGTGCGGGCTGGTCGCCGCCCTATCCCGATCCGCTCTTCGACCCCCGCAAGGAGATCATCTACCTCACCGAGGAAGTCATCAGGGAGGTGGCCGACGGTGGCAATGTCGTCATCGTGGGTCGCGGCGCGGGATTCGTGCTACGCGATCGGCCGGGTGTCTTCCGGGTCTTCCTTCGGGCCCCCGAGGATGTCCGGGTCAAGACGTTGATGGCTCGGCTCGGTCTGGGAGAAGCAGAGGCCCGGCGCACGATGCATGAGACGGACTCGAACCGGGCTGCCTACAGCAAGCAGCTCTACGGTCGCGACTGGTGCGATGTCGACGAATACGACCTCATCGTCAACACGGGTCAGGTCAGCTACCAGACGGCAGCGCAGATGATCCTGTGCGGTGTGCGCAACGGGGCGCCGGCCACCGCCTGATCGGGGACAGGCGGTCGGCCCGTTACTGGGCCGGATTGCCGCTCGGAAAGACCCAGGCCGGGCCGTTCTGCGGCGCGGCGGACCACTGGTCGGCGGACAGCTGGGCCCTCGAGAGGCTCACGAGCGACCATCCAAGGGCGAGAGCCAGGATCCAGATGACGACCACCACGTCAAAGTGGCGGCCGATCGACTCGCGCATGGCGACTTCCCGCGGGATGCTACTCCGGGCCGGTTCAAGTCCGGACCCTGGCGGCAGCATCGGTCGGCACGGGTACCGCGCACAGTGCCCCTGAGGCCGATCGGGAGGGTCCGAGGGCCCTAAGGGACGAGGTTAACGTTGACCGCGGCGCTGGTAGTTGCCATGACCGGCTCAGGAGGGGACGAGCATGAAGGCGTGGTAGTTGGAGCCGATGCGACCCGTGCCGACGATGGTGCCGCCGTTGTTGATGTCGGTTGCGCATTCGAGGACCCAGCTCGACCCGTGCGGCAGGAACGAGTTAAGGTCGACGACGTGGCCAGCCGAGTAGCGGAAGGCGTGGACCTGGGAATCGTCCTGCATGTTGCGACCGCAGCCCACAACGGCATCGCTGGCGTTGATCCCGTACGGGTGCATCAACTGGTAGCCGGCAAGCGTTGGCAGCGCAACGAGCGTTGCGCCGGTCTTCAGGAAGCCAACCGTGTGTATCCCGTCGCTGCTGAAGCCGGTAACGTGGCCCGCGTCGTTGATCGCCCTGGCCTCGCCGGAACCCATCCCCGGCAGCGCGGGAATCGCCGACAGCGCCCCCGCCGCGGTCAGAATGAAAGCCTGGGGTGCGCCGTTCTCGCCTGCCCAGCCGACGATCGTGCCCGACGAATTGATGCCCCAGGCTTCGCGGAGGACCAGCGCCGGGCCGGAGACGATGACGGTATTGAGGTCGACCATAGCCGCCCCGCCTGACTGGCGGAACGCGTGTGTCGTGGTGTCGCCGGCCGTGTCCGAGTAACCGACGACGACGCCGCTGTCGCTGATCTGATATGTCCCGCTCGTGTCGCCGCCGAGTGTGCCAAGGTCCTGCCCGTGCGCCGGAGACGTCCACTTCGTGGCGTGGCAGTTGGCCCCGCAGCCCGTTCCGGCCATCACTTCTGAGGAGTTGATGCTCGAAACGGTGGCCGAGGCCTGGCCGGGTGCCGGGGCGACGTGTGCTTTCCCCCCGGAGTGGTAGCGGAAGTTCGAGACGGCGGCCCAGTTCGAGTTGTTGACGCCGGCCAGCCCGGATTCGGCGGAGAAGGCGATCGCGCCCAGATCGATCAACAGGTAGCCGGCCGGGGCCGGCGTATGAGTGACCGCCGGGGTCGGCGAGTGGGTCGGGATCGGCGTGGCGGGCACCGGGGTGGGCGAGTGGGTCGGAGTTGAGGTTGGAGTCGCCGTCGCGGTCGCAATTGCGGTCGCGGTTGACGCCGGCGAAGCCGGCAGAGCCGCCGTCGGCGAGGCGGTCGCTGAGCTGCTTCCGGGCGTGGGCGATGCCGTCGCGCTCCCGCAAGCCACGGCCAGGGTGGCCACCAAGCCCAGGGCGATCAAGCGCGCGACATTCCCCTGATGAGGCGTTGCCACAGCAGCTCCCTCCGTGACGGAATTGTGGCTCGACGTCAGTCGCCGGACCGAGCACCGGCAGGCCCCGTCGGGCATTTCGACGCGAATGCTAGGGACAATCCGTCGGCACGCCAAGGGCTCTTCTGAGCCGGACTGCTGGAGTGTCGCAAGACGAAGACTGGCCGCCCGATGAGGGCGGCCAGCTGTGCAATTGCGTAGCCTCGAGTGGTCAGGGCACCGCAACTACCTCCGGCTCGACATCGAAGAGACCCGGAACGGATAGGTACCGCTCGCCGGTGTCGTAGGTGAAGGCAAGGATGCGGGCTCCATCCGGGATCTCCGGCAGCTTCTTGGCCACGGCCGCGAGCACGGCTCCGGACGAGACGCCGATAAGCAGCCCTTCCTCGCGGGCGGCCCGCTGGGCGAAGCTGAACGCGTCCGGCGCCGCAACCTGGACGATGCCGTTCACCGCGTCGGGGTGGAAGTTGCCCGGGACGAAGCCGGCACCGATGCCCTGGATCGGGTGCGGGCCGGGAGCCCCGCCGCTCAGCACGGGGGACAATTCCGGCTCCACGGCGAAGACCTGGAGCTTGGGCCAGCGCGGTCGCAGGACCTCGCCGACCGCCGTGGCGTGGCCGCCCGTGCCGACACCCGCGAAGATGTAGTCCAGACCGTCCGGGAAGTCTCGGGCGATCTCCTCGGCCGTGGTCCGCTTGTGGACCTCCAGGTTGGCCGGGTTGTCGAATTGCATCGGCAGCCAGGCGTTGGGGGTCGAGGCGACGATCTCCCGGGCCTTGGCAATGGCGCCCTTCATGCCGAGCTCACGAGGCGTCAGCTCGAAAGACGCGCCGTAGGCGGCCATCAGCTTGCGCCGTTCGACCGAGAACGACTCGGGCATTACCAGAATGAGCTTGTAGCCCTTGACTGCGGCGACGAGCGCCAGTCCCACGCCGGTGTTGCCCGATGTCGGTTCGACGATGATGCTGCCCGGCCGCAGAACGCCGCGCTTCTCGGCGTCTTCGATCATGGAGAGCGCGATGCGGTCCTTGATCGAGCCGCCGGGGTTTTGCCGCTCGAGCTTGACCCAGACTTCCACTCGCGGGTCGAACAGCTTGTTGATGCGAAGCTCGGGCGTGTTGCCGATGGTTTCGAGAATGTTGTTGGCCTTTGCCACGGGGATCTCCTCAGGTTGTGGGGACGCGCGTCAGGCCGAAAGTCCGGCCGACGCCTGTTGGTGCGGGAGGTTGGCTAGATGACGAAGTCGGGCGCTTCGAAGTCGTCCCGGCCGGCCCGGACGTGGACTTCGCTGCGCTGGTAGACGATGGAGTTGGGGGGGATGCTGGAAGTGATCCAGACGTTGCCGCCGACGACGCTGCCCCGACCGATGACGGTCTCGCCGCCGAGGATCGTGGCGTTGGCGTAGATGACGACGTCGCTCTCGATGGTCGGATGTCGCTTCGTCGAGGCGAGGGATTTCGTGACGGAGAGCGCTCCCAGGGTCACGCCCTGGTAGAGCTTGACGTTGTTGCCGATCACGGCCGTCTCGCCGATGACGATGCCGGTGCCGTGGTCGATGACGACCGGATGGCCCAGCGTCGCGCCGGGGTGGATGTCGATGCCCGTCCGCTCGTGAGCCCATTCCGACAGGACGCGCGGCAGGATCGGCACGCCCAGCTCTCTGAAACGATGGGCGATGCGGTGAACGGCTATGGCCAGGAAACCCGGGTAGGCCAGGATCACTTCATCGACGCTCTCGGCCGCCGGGTCGCCCCGCTCGAGCGCGGTGGCGTCGATCATCAGCTGGCGGTGGATTTCAGGCAGGGACTGAAAGAACGCCGCGGCGACCCCGGCGGGGTCGTCTATCGCGTCCTCGAGTGGCCGCAGGATGGCTCGGAGCTCGGCCGCCGACGCGTTGAGCGCGTCGCGCACCTCGCCGGTCGTGGCGTATGTCTGCTCGGCGGCCTGCGGGAATAGGGTGTCGAGAAGAGTGTGGACCCAGAGGGCCGCGCGCGTCTTGGCCAGCCGGGTGCCGCTGCCCTCGGCCAGCACGCCGTGAAGGCGCGAGGCCAGGCCATCGAGCGGATC
>Ga0182011_10000275_pt1 | contig 43861 bp, 38 predicted proteins | sample 711E1DmetaG_FD_120481 | JGI IMG/M metagenome (GOLD analysis project Ga0182011, IMG submission 120481) | Permafrost microbial communities from Stordalen Mire, Sweden - 711E1D metaG | ecosystem: Environmental > Terrestrial > Soil > Wetlands > Permafrost | place: Sweden: Stordalen | collected...
CTTGCTAAGCACATTGGAATCAGTTCTCCGGTTCAGCCAAACTCCTCCACGATTCGCCCATTGTCGCGCTCGTACAAAAACTCTTCACTCAATTGCCCTTCGCGAATAAAGCGGGCTAGAGAGCAGGAGTCGCGGCCGTCGGAAAGGCTCTGTACTCAAAAGCCCGGCTGGAACATTGCATACTGACGGGGTCGGGTGCACGTCATCGGTCAGCCAGGAAGTCAAAATGGAAATTACGGATAAGACCATGCAAACGCTCGACGTCACCTGCAATCCGGGAAGCCCACTGGAAAGCCTCTGCGCGCGCGCCTTCGAGCTGGCATGGGCGGACGAAAAGAGCATGGTGAAGACACGGTCGTTCACCGCCATTCCTGCGCATCTCTTGGGAACAACAGTAGGTGTGCGCAAGGGACTCAACCCTGACGCGCCGAAAAATCTGACGCCCGCCGTGGTTCTCTCTCCCGACGGGAACCGCCCGGCGAAAAGGAGAGGTGCTTGAGCACGGAGGCCAGCGCCACAAACGCGGGACCTCGCCTGCGGCGCACTCTCACACTTCGAGACCTGATTCTCTACGGCATCATTGTCATTCAGCCCGTTGCGCCGATGTCCGCATTCGGAGTGCTCAGCACGCGCGGCCACGGTCAGGTCGTCACAGCCATACTAATTGCTATGGTGGCCATGCTCTTCACGGGCATCAGCTACGGCAGGATGGCCCGGGCGTATCCCAGTGCCGGCTCGGCGTTCACCTACGTGGCGCAGGAGATCAATCCGGCTGTCGGCTACGTGACCGGATGGTGCATGGTAATGGATTACATGCTCAATCCTCTTATCTGCACGATCTGGTGCGGTGAGCAAGCACACGAATTCGCCCCTGGACTTCCCGTATGGGATTGGAAAATTTTCTTTGCCGGAGTTTTTACGCTGCTGAACATTCGAGGGATCAAAACTTCGGCACGCGTGAACACCGTCATGGCTGCCGGAATGAGCGCGGTGATCGTCATCGTTTTTGTCGCCGCCATCCGCTACATTCATGGAACTCCGCATGGGGCCGACCCCATCTACTTCACTCGGCCTTTCTATGATCCGGCAACGTTTACCTGGGGAAATTTGTTTGGATGCACCTCGATTGCGGTCCTGACTTACATTGGGTTCGATGGCATCTCCACCTTGTCCGAAGAAGCAGAAAACCCGCGCCGCAACATTATGCTGGCGACGGTTCTCACCTGCGTTGTCATCGGCGCCCTTTCCGCGGCTGAGGTTTACATTGCCCAACTGGTGTGGCCTGCTTCGCAGGCATTTCCGAATGAAAACACGGCTTACGTGTTTGCCGCCGCCCGTACCTGGGCACCCCTATTTGGAATTGTGGGCGTCACCTTAATTGTTGCTAATTTTGGCTCGGGTCTCGGCGCGCAGATCGGCGCCGCCCGATTGCTTTTCGGAATGGGAAGAAGCGAGGCTCTTCCGAAGTCGTTCTTTGGCGCCATCGACGCCAAGCATCGCGTTCCCCGAAACAACGTCTTGTTTGTCGGCGCCATCGCGCTCGTTGGGTCGTTCCTCCTTACTTATGATCTTGGACTCAACATGCTCAACTTTGGCGCGCTCATCGCCTTCATGGGAGTCAATGCTGCCGCGTTTCTTCGGTATTATTGGCGCGCGGAAGAGAAGAAACTGGGCAACCTGATACCACCAATTTTTGGGTTTATCATCTGCTTCCTGCTGTGGCTGAATCTCAGCCACCCCGCGATGAAAATTGGCTCGGTCTGGATGGCTGTAGGGATCGCCTTCGGCATCTGGAGGACAAAGGGCTTCACCAAGCAGCTCTCGTTTGAAGTGCCCCCAGAGGACTAGGCCTTGCGCGCTTTTGGATTGCATCCCGTTGCCTGCGGCCCGATGATGGGCACGCGAGGAATGGCGAATGAAAAAACCTGGCGGGAAGCACGGGTTCGGTTCGGGTAGAACGCAGAAGCGCGCTAGGGGATCCATGTCTTGCCCTGCCAGGACCGTGCGAAATTCCGGCAGAAAGGCTTTTTCAAAGCTCCATTCTGCGCCTCCCCCAACCCGTATTACTCCGGGCGGGTGGGCGCAGCTGTCAAATTGGAAGTCGCACGCCCTCCCTCTCACCACTCGCTTGTCATGTCAGCGCCTTGCTATCGTATGGGGACCACTTCTGAGTCGCTCCTCCGTCTATTAGTGCCGCGCATGTCGATGGCGCGTTTCTGCCCCGGTGCGGTCGCTGGTGCAGTTTTTCTCTTCCCTCTCAGAATTCTGCCAGCCCAGCCCTCCGAACGAAATGGCTGTCCATAGGAGAATGCGATTCATGGGGCTCCCAGTTTAGCGCCCGCCCGCTGCGGCGGGCAATATGATTGCGCGGGAACCCACGGAAGTGTAAGCGAAGCTGGCTACGCGGCTTTCTTCTTCCAGGCACCCAGGATCGCGCCCATCAGAATCAGGCCCGCAAGCGGATAAAACTCATTGATCGCAAACAGCGATTTGGGGCGCATTTCGTGCATATAAGTTGTGAATGTGATTGGCCCAACAATCCCGACCCACAGGATTACGCCGACGGCCGCTCCGAGACTTGCCGTGTTGGCATTGCGCCAGTGAATAATCTGCGCCAGCACGTACGCGATCAGGATGCTCAAAACAAAGGAGATGATGTAGGGCAGAACGCGATTCATGCTCTTGGCTTGCTCTTCGGTCATGTGTTCCAGAGCCATCCACTGCTTGGCAAATAAGGCTCCATACCAGACGGCACCCAGGACCCAATAGGCGATTGCTGCAACAACCACGGCAAGATAGTTGGTCTTCATTGCGATTTTTCCCCACGTCGAGCGCACCGCAAGAATTTTGGCCCAAGGGAGGGCGGTGGCGTGTCGGGCAGAGTCTGTAACCGGCCCGTGACAAAGTCAAGCTACTTCACGCGGTAGAAAACCTGGAGCAACCCGCTCGGGTATTGCTTCGACCGCACCAGTTCGAGTTCCGTCTCAGGATAGGGTTGCGCGAACAGGGCAATGCCGTCGCCCAGCAGGCGTGGATGAATGGATATGCCGATCTCGTTCACGAGGCGCTTTTGCAGGAACTCCCGCACCATCTCTCCTCCGCCCACCAGCCAGATATCTTTTCCGGGCATGGCGCGCACCGATTCCGCCCAGCTCTCCGGGGGATCGGAGACCACTTCGATGTGTTCTTACTTTCCTTTTGGCAAAAGGTGCGAGAACACGTAATTCTTCATTCCTGGGAAGAGGGGGCCTGAGGGAGCGAGTTCCACGGCCTTCTGGTAGGTCTTGCGGCCCATCACGGCCACATCCACGCTGGCGAAAAACTCTTTCATGCCGTAGTCCTGGTCCATGGAGAGCCAGTCCACGCCGCCGTCCTTGCGGGAAATGTAGCTATCCAGGTTGGATGCGACAAAATACTTGATTCGCCTCATCGTTCGCAGAGGATATCACTACGCGCGGGCTTTTTCGATCATCTCTTCCCAGATGCCCTTGGACTTGAGAATCAACTCGACGGCTTCGCGAACCGCGCCGTGGCCGGCGAGAGCGCGCGTAGTATAGTGCGCGATCTCTTTGACGTCGGCGACCGCGTCTCCCACGGCGACCGCCAGGCCCACGCGCCGCATTAGCGGGATGTCCGGCAGGTCGTCGCCCACAAAAGCGACCGCGGAATCGGCCAAGCCGGATTTCTGCAGAATTTCTTCGTACGCGGGCAGCTTCACCGGGACTTTCATGTACACATAGTCCATGCGCATTTCGTGGGCACGCCGCAGGAGTGCTGGGCTTTCGCGGCCAGTGATGCAGCCCGTTTTGAGGCCTGCGGTCTGGGCCAGCGTAAGGCCCTGACCGTCGTGCGCGTCAAACGTTTTGATCTCCAGCGTGGTTCCATCGAGCTGCGAAAGCAGCGTGACGCCTCCATCGGTCATGGTGCCGTCCACGTCCATGAGCAGCAGCTTGATCTTCGCAGCACGTTTCTTGAGAGCGGGAGAAATCTTCTGGGCGCGAGCCAATTGGGCCTCCATCGGGTGATGAATTCCTTGATTTTAGCAGGAATGAGAGGAGATATCAGATCTCAGCAATCAGCGCCGAGGAAGCAGGCATGCGAAGAAGGGTGCGCGGCCAGCCCGAGAAACCAGAGATCGCGGAGAAGACCGATCACGCGAATAGAACGGTAAGAATTCTTTCAGCGAAATGAGAAATCCGCTTAGAACGAGAGGGTCATCACCGCGGCGGATAGATCCATCATCCAGTGAGCCACGATCAACGGGGCAAGTCTTCGCGTGCGCAAGTAAACCACCAAGAAAACGAGCACGCCGGGAACGAAGGCGAGAAACCTATAGAGAACGAGCCGCAAATCGGGCACGAAAGGAATAAAACTGTGCTGCAACGCCCACCAGAATCCCACCAGGCAGTAGGGAACCCAGCGATGGCGGGAAAGAGCCGCGAAGCGCGAGGCGAGGTATCCCTGATAGGTGAATTCCTCCGTAACCGACCAGATGGGCCACCAGATCAGAAGGGAATAGAGAACGCCCCAAAGAGGCAAGTGGCGACCCCAGATTTCTCCTGTGGGGATAGGCGCCTGCCAGGAGTGGTAGACGATCCAACTGGCCAGGGGTCCTCCCAGCAAGAAAAAAGGAAAGATGAGCAGGAAGCAGGCGATGCCTTTGGGCACGAGCCAGCGAGGCAGAGGCCCGAGGAGATCGCGAATGCGAAGGTTTTCGCGCCGGGTTAGAAAAAAGAGACAAGTGAGGCAGCCCACGTCCACGAGCGTGCCCCAGACGGTCCACCAGGCACCAGCGGCTTGCCATGGAGAAGCGCGACCTTGCAGCCTAAAGAAGGCGGCAAAAAGAGCTTGGCTGAGGAGCATAAACACAATGCGCGCAGGAAGGAAGAGAAGAGGGGCAGCCCAACGGACTTGTCCGAGACTGACGCGCTTTTCGATTTCCTGAGGGGAGTTCAGGAAGAGAGGAGCGGAAACTGGAGCGCCGGGCAGGGTAGTCATGTTTCACTCCGGAACTACATGAGTTCGAGCGTCCAGAGGTCGTGGAGGTGGACAACCCCGACCACCTTTTGCGAGGCGGGGTCGACAACCACGATGGAGGTGATTTTTTTCTTTTCCATCAGGTTCAGGGCTTCGCTGGCGAGAATCTTTGGACCGATGGTCTGCGGCGTGCGCACCATGCAATCGCCGGCGGTCATGGCGAGCGTGGCGCCGCCGTGTTTTTCCATCAAGCGGCGAAGATCGCCATCTGTCAGGATACCTGCCAGCTTGCCCTCGGGCGTGGTGACGGTGGTCATCCCAAGTTTCTTCGCGGACATTTCATGAAACACAGCAGGCATCGACGTATCCGGCGCCACACGCGGCATGGCATCGCCCGAGTGCATCAAATGCTCGACACGCAGAAGTTTGTTGCCCAGGCGCCCGGCGGGATGCAGCGCCGCGAAATCGTCCGGGCGAAACCCGCGCTTTTCCAGCAGGGAAACAGCAAGGGCATCGCCGATGGCCATGGCCACGGTCGTGCTGGCCGTGGGCGCAAGATTCAGCGAACAAGCTTCTTCCTTCACGCTGACGTCCAGCGCCACATCGCTGGCTTCCGCCAGCGTCGACTTCAGATTCCCGGTGAGCGTGACGATGGCGATCTCCAATCGTTTCAGCGTCTCCAGCAAATTCAGGATTTCCTGCGTTTCGCCGCCGTAGCTGATCGCCAGCAGGGCATCGCCCCGCGCCAGCATGCCCAGATCGCCGTGCAGCGCTTCCGCCGGATGCAAAAAGAACGACGGCGTGCCGGTGCTCGAGAGCGTTCCGGAAATCTTGCGGCCGATGAGCCCGGATTTCCCCATGCCCGTCACAACCACGCGTCCCTTGCAGGCGAAGAGCACTTCGACCGCGCGATCGAACGAAGCGTCGAGTCGCGCCAGCACGTCCTGGATGGCCTGCGCTTCAATGCGGAGAACGCGGCGCGCGGTTTCCAGGCTCATGCGTTGCTCCAGCGGCGGACGAGCGTGGAAAGCTCTTTCAAGCGGGCCAGGAGTTGCGGAAGCTGCGCCAGGGGCAGGGCATTAGGCCCATCGGAAAGTGCGGCGGCGGGATTGTCGTGGGTCTCAAGGAAAATACCGTCAACGCCAGCGGCCACACCGGCCCGCGCGAGCGGTTCGATGAATTCGGGCTGGCCGCCGCTCGCGTGGCCCTGTCCGCCGGGAAGCTGTACGGAGTGAGTCACGTCATAGACGACGGGGTAGCCAAGTTTCTGGAGCACCGGGAATGAACGCATATCCACGACCAGGTTGTTGTAGCCGAAACTAGCGCCTCGCTCCGTCAAAATAATCTTGGAGTTGCCGGTCGCGACAATTTTCTCGGTGACATTGCCCATGTCCCACGGAGAAAGAAACTGTGCTTTCTTCACATTGACGATGCGCCCCGTTTTGGCTGCGGCAACCAGCAGATCGGTCTGCCGCGACAGGAACGCGGGGATTTGCAGGATGTCCACCACTTCGGCAGCCGGCGCGGCCTGTGAAGCATCATGAATATCCGTGAGGATAGGCAAATGCAAATCGCCTTTAATTTTGCCAAGGATGCGCAAGCCCTCCAGCAGTCCGGGGCCGCGGTAGGACTTAACAGACGAGCGGTTGGCCTTGTCGTAAGAAGCCTTGAAGATGTACGGCACACCCGCATCCGCCGCGATCTTCGCCACGCGTTCCGCCATCATCCGCGCATGACGTTCGGATTCGATGACGCAAGGTCCCGCAATCAGGAAGAGCGGGTTATTGCCGCCGAGGCGGAGGGAGCCGAGCGAGATTTCGCGAGTGGTAGTCATTCGACAGTTGAAGATAGCATACAGCGCATCAGGGCCTCTCGACCGGGAGAATATGGAACCGGCGCACTCCATTGATACGATATGTAGCAAAATCGTTCTGGTCGAGCGTGAAGACGGCGGTAATGGCTTCCCTCTCGCCAAGATGGACGAGCGTAGCGTCGGCAAAATCCATCGGGAGATCCTTGTAGCGGGACATTAGCGCCTGTATGCGATGTAATTCCGAATTGTCGATCGTGGCGAGTACAATCACGCCAGAGTGGACAAGAGTCCAAACGGCCTCCATCTCTGTGCGCGAGCGGCGAATCAGGTGAAATACTTCGGTTAGCACCGCTTCGGATGTCAGCAGGGGAAGGCGTAGTTGACGAAGCGCATCCGAGCACAGCGCATGCCATCTGTCATTCTCGTCTAGTAGTGCGAGTATTGCCCCGGTGTCGACAATGACGTCAGCGGCCATAGCGGCGGCGAAGGCTCTTACGGATAGTTGCGGCAGCAGTTTCTGCGCGGCGAGGATTTTTTCCAGCAATAACGCCGATATATCGCTCGGCGGCAGCATGGAGTCTCTTCTGCTCCTCGTCGCCGGCAATCTCCTGAGCGTTCTTGGCCAGCCATTCGCGTACAGCCATATCCAGGACAGTGGACACGCGTATCTTGCGAACACGGGCAACACGTTCGAGGTCGGTCTTCAGACCGGGAGAAAGGCGCCAGCTGTAAACTTCAGATCGCATGCACTACAGTGTAGTGCATGCAGCGGTTTTCGCCAAGATGTTGTCGAGGCGGCAATGAGGAGAGCTTCCGGATTGTCGAAAAAACAAGAAAAAGGACAGGGCTGATGAGCCGTTGCCTTGCTGCTACGCAGCGGCGTGAGGCGTGGCGCGCAGGGCGGCCGCCGGGTGCGTGGTTTCGGTGACGGGTGCCGCCGTCGTGGCGGTTGCGGCAGCCGTTGGCCGCGACTTCTGCAGCTTGTGCTCCAGCGATGCGCCAATGAACGCCGCGAACAGCGGGTGCGGATCGAATGGCTTGGACTTGAACTCCGGATGGAACTGGCAGCCGAGGAACCATGGATGGTTGGGCGCCTCGACGATTTCCACGTAATTCTCATCCGGTGTGCGTCCGGTGATTTTCAGCCCGGCAGCCGTCAGGACCTTCTCGTATTCGCGATTGAACTCGTAACGGTGGCGGTGGCGTTCGCTGATTTCAATCTTGCCGTAAGCCTTGTGCGCGAATGAGCCGGGCTCCAGCCTGCACGGCCATGCGCCCAGGCGCATCGTGCCGCCCATTTCGTCCACGCCCAGAAGCTCGCGCAATTTGTAAATCACGCGGTTCGGCGTTTGCGGATCGAATTCCGTGCTGTCTGCTTGTTTCAGGTTGGCCATATCGCGCGCGTATTCGATGGTGGCGCATTGCATCCCCAGGCAGATGCCGAAGAACGGCACTTTGTACTCGCGGGCATACTGAATCGTATAGATCATTCCCTGGATGCCGCGCTTGCCGAAACCGCCGGGCACCAGGATGCCGTCGTAGCCGCGAAGCCGTTTCTCCGCCGCTTCCAGCGAGTCGATCTCCTCGGAATCAAGCCATTCGATGACCGTCTTGTGATTGTGCGCCAGGCCGCCGTGCAGCAGAGCTTCGCGCAAACTCTTATACGCGTCTTCCAGTTGCACGTACTTCCCGACGATCCCGATGCGCACCTCGCCATGCGGATGATGCAGGCGATCGAGCATGTCCAGCCAGGGCTGCATGTCCGCGGGACGCTCCTCGAGCCGCAACGAGCGAATGATCTGCGCGTCCAGCCCTTCCTTGCTCAGTTCCACGGGGACTTCGTAGATCGTCTTCACATCCTCCATGGAAATAACGCGGGATTCCGCAACGTTGCAGAACAGCGCTATTTTTTTCTTGAGCTCCGCCGGGATGTGGCGATCGCTCCGGCACAGCAGGATATCCGGCTGAATCCCGATTCCCAGCATCTCTTTTACGCTGTGCTGCGTAGGCTTGGTTTTGAGCTCGCCCGCGGCCGCTATGAAGGGCACCAGCGTAACATGCACGAAGAGCGTATTTTCCGGGCCGAGTTCCAGGCGCATCTGGCGAATCGCTTCCAGGAACGGCAGGGATTCGATGTCGCCAACGGTGCCGCCAATTTCTACAATTACAATGTCTATGCCTTCGGAGACTTTGCGGATGCAGCGCTTGATCTCGTCGGTAACGTGCGGGATCACCTGCACGGTCTTTCCCAAATAATCGCCGCGGCGCTCCCGGGTGAGAATGGTTTCGTAGATGCGCCCGGTGGTCCAATTGTTGTCGCGCGTCAGCTTAACGTGGGTGAAGCGTTCGTAGTGGCCCAGGTCGAGGTCCGTCTCCGCCCCGTCGTCCGTGACGAAAACCTCCCCATGCTGAAAGGGGCTCATCGTTCCGGGATCCACGTTCAGGTACGGATCGCATTTTTGGATGGTGATCTTGAAGCCGCGACTTTCCAGGAGACAGCCGATGGAGGATGCTGCTACGCCTTTGCCGAGAGAGGAAACTACACCACCAGTTACAAAGATATATTTTGGCGCCATCCGGGTCGCTCGCGTCCGCTCCGAGCAGATTTGAGCTTGTCGAACCTCCGCAGGATTGACGTACATATAATTATGTTCGGAACGTCGCGGAGTGTCAATGCAAACTCTTCGTTCGCAATCATCAGATTTTTTTATGCCGCACGAAACCTTTTCTGTTCTCCCGGGTTGCAATCATTGGGACGTGCGGTAAGGTCTCTTTAGCGGTGTGTAGGCACAAGGCTAATCCAGCCAGGGCTTGCGCGTAACGCGGCATGGGTCCGGAAACGTTTATATCCATGGGGCCCTATGGTGGGACTCGCCATGGAAATAAAGCAATGAGGCAAACAATGCACATGCGAAAGGTGACTTTATGGATTGTTGTGGGGATAGCGCTCTTCTGCTGCACAGCAGTGGGGCAGGAGAAGGTCCCGCAAACTCCAGTGCGATCCTCGGGCTATGACCTAAAGCGCGAGGGCACACTCGTTGGGACGGTCGTCGCCTACACCCAATCCTCGACCACGCCCCCGCTGGGCGCTCATGTCACCCTGCAGACAACGGGCGGCGTTGTGGATGTTCACCTTGGTGATGCCCGGCTCTTGACAGCAAACAACTTCAACATCCACACGGGCGATACCCTGCGGATTATCGGGGAGAACGTGGCCTTCGGAAGTGCCGCACCCTTCCTGGCGCGAATTGTGCAGAAGGGCACACAGGCGCTGGCAGTTCGCAGTGAGCGCGGCATCCCGGTTCGTTACGTGGCGCCGAAAAATAGCGCTGAAAGCAAGCCGCAGGGCGGTGTGCTGTGAAGCGCCTCCTCTGGCTTGCATCTCTGTCGTTCGCTGCGGTTCTCTCCGCCTGCGGAGGCGGCGGCTCGACCATTCCTGCGCCGACTCCGGCCGGTGGCTTCTCCGTGAGCAGCTTGAAAGGTCAATACGCATTTTCGATGAGCGGCCTGGACCCCAATGGCGCGTACCTTGCTCGCACCGGGAGCTTCTTCGCTGACGGGGCCGGCAACATCACCAGCGCAATGGAAGACGTGGTGGACCTCGGCGTAGGGACTTCCGCTGAGGTCACTTTTGTGCCTGGCAGCTATTCCATGCTGGCAAATGGCCGCGGCATCATTGCGTTGAAGGATACGTCGGGCAACCCCATGACGTGGACCATGGATCTCCAGTCCCCTAGCCAGGGGTTTCTCGTGCAAACCGATGGGTTTGCCGCCACCAGTGGCAGCTTCAACCTTCAAACCACCGCCGATTTTCTCCCCAACAGCTTCAACGGAAAGTACGTCTTTGATTTTTCTGGCGCGACCTGGGCAGGCGCAAACACCTCTATCGTCGGAAACATCTCCGCCAATGGCAGCGGCCTCATCACCGCGGGCCTCATTGATACCAATGACCCCAACACCGGCCCTTCCGGCCCCGTTCCCCTCACTCTGCAAGGGACCTTCGCGCTCGATCCCACCTACGGTGCCACCTTCGGTCGCGGCACCGCCGCATTCGCCGGCCATACCTTCGCCTTTTACATTGTGGACGCCACGCGGATCAAGTTCCTTCAGGAAGATTCCCAGGGAAGCTCGTCAGGCGATGCGGTTCTGCAAACCGGCGCCATTCCCACGCAGAATTCCGGCTTCACCGGCAGCTTCGCCTATCTGGTTGGTGGATCGTCTATGTCCACGTTTGGCCCGGACGCGGCCGCCGCTCGCTTCACCGCGGACGGCACTGCTGGCATCGGCGCAATCTCTTACGACGAAAACAACAGTGGCACGCCGCTCCACATTTCGCAGGGATCTAACATTTCCAACGCCACCTATGCGATTGATACCACGAATGCGGGTAGTGGCCGCGGCACGTTCACCTTCACGGACTCCTCCTCCGCCCGTACTTTCCAATACGTGTTTTACCTGGTCTCTCCTGCCAGCGGAGTCATCCAGGACGTCAGCAGCGGAATCGTAGCGGATGGCACCTTGCTCGCGCAGACTGGCACCCCCTTCACTCTCGCGGGCCTCGCCGGCAACTACGCCTTCAATTGGAGTGGAGAGAGCACCTCAAGCGTGGAAAATTACGTCGGGCAATATGCCCTGGCGAACACTGCCAGCAACAACATCTCCGGTGTCGTGGATGCCGCCCTTTTTGGCAACACGTTTGCGTCATACGCCGATATCGGCACGCAAGGCACGCTAACCGTCACCACCGATGGCGCCAACAACAATGCGTACCAAATCGTGGCGGGCAACCCCCTGGGCACTACGTATAACTTCCAGGCCTACCTCGCTGATGCCAACACGGTTTTGCTCATCGGCACGGACAAGACTCGCGTGCTCGCCGGTTTTGTTTCGCGACAATCGCAATAATCAGGCGGCTGCCAGGGAAACCAGCTCCCTGGCTCCGTCAACCCGCCGCCCGGCAGGATCCTCCTTTGCCGGGCGGTCTTATTTTTGCATCAGCTTTTCCACGCGCGCCACGTCTTCGGGAACATCCACGCTCACCGCATCATGCGCGACCTCGGCCACGCGGATCTTCCAGCCATTCTCCAGCCACCGCAACTGCTCGAGCTGTTCGATCTTTTCCAGTGCGCCCTGCGGCAGGGTGGGAAACTCCAGCAGCGCCTCTCGTTGAAAAACGTACAGCCCCAGGTGCTTCCAATAGTTCACATGCACTTTCTGTTGCGTATCACGTATCCAGGGGATCGGTGCGCGGGAAAAATAGAGCGCATTGCCATCAAAGTCGAGCACCGTCTTCACTACGTTGGGATCCATGATGTCTCCGGCATGCCGTATGGGTGTGGCCACCGTGGATATTTGCGCCTGCGGCTCTTCGAGCAGCGCGCCAACGGCGGTGTCAATCGCCACCGGGTCGATCAGCGGTTCGTCTCCCTGTACATTGACGAACACGTCGCCGTCCTCATGCACAGCCACCTCGGCGATGCGTTCCGTGCCGGTGCGATGGTCGGAGCGGGTCATGCGCGCTTCGCCGCCGAAGGCCGCCACAGCATCCATAATTCGTTGATCATCGGTCGCCACCAGGACGCGATGCACGGTCTGCGCGCGCTTGGCCCGTTCATAGACGTGCTGCACCATAGGTTTCCCCGCCAGCGGCACCAGCGGTTTCCCCGGCAATCGAGTTGAAGCGTAACGTGAGGGGATCACTACAATCACTTTGGGATCGCTCATTCTTCCGCCCTTTCAAATTTCCTTCTTGGAGCGATGCTAGCACATGGCGCAGTCTTCGTCGGCTCTCCCAGCCTGCTTTTCTGCTTGCGCGGAAAGGCTTGCCTTCCGGAATCCGGGTGCTATTATGAAGTCTCTGCGCGGCCCTCCCGGCAAACCGGGAGAAGGGGGAGCCGTGAAGCGCGCTATCTGCGAGACCCGCGTTTTGTGTTTGCTTGCGATTTCGCGCTTGTTCGCGTGCCTGTTGCTGCTCTGTCTTGGGGCCCCGCTCTGGGCCCAGGATGCCCCCAAAGATCTGGTACCCGCAGAGACTTCGCCCGCGCCGCCAAAGCTCAGCGCGCTCACGCGGGATACCCCCGCAGTGAAGATCATCCCCGGAAAGATCATCCGCACCGACGTGGATTTGGCCCTGGTCAACGTGACCGTCACAGACCCCTACAACCGCCTGGTCACTGGTCTGGAAACCGACAATTTCCGCGTCTTCGAGGACAACATTGAACAGGAAATCGTCTCCTTTTCTTCCGAAGACGTGCCTATCTCCATCGGAGTCATCTTTGATTTTAGCGGCAGCATGTCCGACAAGATTGATAAATCCCGCGATGCCGCGGTGGAGTTCTTCAAGACGGCCAATCCGCAGGATGAATTCTTTCTGGTGAGCTTCAATGAACGCGCGGAGCTGACCAGCACGTTCACCAACAGCGTGGAGGACTTGCAAAGCCGCATGATGCTTACTTCTCCCGGGGGCAGGACCGCGCTGCTGGATGCCATCTACCTGGGCCTCAGCCAGATGAGGGGTGCACACAACGCCAAACGTGCCTTGCTCATCCTTTCCGATGGAGGCGATAATCATAGCAGGTACAACGAGAACGATATCAAGCGCCTGGTCAGGGAAGCGGATACCCAGCTCTATGCCATCGGCATTTTTGACCCGCTTGGAAATCGTGGTCGAACGCCGGAGGAACTCCACGGGCCGTCGCTGCTCAGTGAAATTACGGAATTGACTGGTGGCCGCGTCTTTGCCGTCGAGCATCTAAATGATCTGCCGGACATTGCGTCCAAGATCGGCATGGAGCTGCGAAATCAATATGTTCTGGGATACCGACCAAGCAATCATGTCCACGACGCGCGCTGGCGCAAAATCAAGGTCAAGCTGCGCCCACCCAAGGGCCTTCCGCCTCTTTCCGTTTACTCCAAGACCGGCTACTACGCGCCGGCGCACTGAAGTCCGTCATAACCCTCACCATGCATTCTTAGCCGGTCTCGCACTGTTGCTGGCCCTGCTTCTCTTTGCTGGCCCATCTTTCGCGCAGATTCCTGTGCAGACGGTCCCTCCTCCTCCGCCCCCCGACCAGGATACCGGCAAGGGCCAAACGGGCAGCCACATCAAGCTAAATGTCAGCCTGGTCGTGCTCCATACCACCGTCCTCGACGACCGCGGCAAGTTCGTGGAAGGACTCACGCAAGACAATTTCCGCGTTTACGAAGACAAAATCGAGCAGAAGCTCTCTCTCTTCAAGCGCGAAGATATTCCCGTCAGCATGGGCCTGGTCATCGACAATAGCGGCAGCATGCGCGACAAACGGTCCAGCGTGAACGAAGCCGCTCTCACCCTGGTGCAGAGCAGCAATCCCCAGGACGAATCCTTTGTCGTCAATTTCAACGACGATTTCTACCTGGATCTCGACAAGGACTTTACCAACAGCATTCCCGAGCTCAAGGAAGCCCTCGAGCGCATTGACGCCCGCGGCAGCACGGCGCTCTATGACGCCATCATCGGCTCGCTTGACCATCTGAAGAAAGGCAAGAAAGAGAAGAAAATTCTCTTGATCGTCACCGATGGCGAGGACAACACCAGCCGCAATTCGCTGGAGAAAACCATCCGCGAGATTCAGAAGACCGATACCGTGATCTATACCATCGGCCTGCTCAGCCAGGAGAGCAAGCGCAGCGCCAAAACCGCCAAGAAAGCCCTCACGGAGATCGCCCTGGCTTCCGGCGGCGTGGCCTTTTTCCCGGAGAACGTCGGGGATGTGCACAACATTTGTGAACAGGTGGCCCACGACATTCGCCACCAATACACCCTGGGCTACTACCCTGTGAACGTCGCCCGCGATGGCAGCTTCCGTAGCGTCCACGTGGACGTCCTCCCGCAGCGTGGCAAGGGCAAGCTCGTGGCGCGCACACGCAACGGCTACTACGCGCCGATCGCCGCCGCTTCCACCGCCACCGGAAAGTAATCCCCCGCACTTTGCTGTTTTGCCGGCGGCTCCGCACCGCCTTCCCCAAAACTTTCATCCCGACCGCAAACCTGTCATCCCGACCGCAGGCCCGCGATTTTTGCGGGCCGTAGTGGAGGGATCGCGGCAAGATCTCAGCACGGGAGAGATCGATGAGACCTCGATTCGTTCGAGCGGGTGCTCGATGTCTCTTCTCTGGGAACTCTGTGCTCGGCGTTTACCCCGACCCGGTCGGGGTGACCTCTGCGTAAGTCTTTTCTCTCGCGACGCCCGCTGATAAGTGCGGCTCAGCTCAGTGCATTCAAGAAGCTCTTCCCGTGCGGTATTACCCCGCCAAAATTCTCCGCAATGGTCTGCCCCATGTCCGCCAGAGTCTCCCGCACGCCAAGACTCAACCCGTGCTGTTTCGCCGGCGTGTACGCCAGGATCGGCACATACTCTCGTGAATGGTCCGTGGTCGGCCAACGAGGATCGGGATCGCAGCCGTGGTCCGCGGTGATCATCAGGAGATCGTGCTCCTTCAGCAACGGCAGGTACGACTCCAGCCCCACGTCGAACTCCTCCAGTGACCGCGCAAACCCTTCCACATCCTTGCGGTGACCAAAGAGCATGTCGAAATCCACCAGGTTGCAGAAAATCAGGCCACTCTTTCGATCCCTCGCCGCTTCCACCAGCTTTTCCATCCCATCGGCATTGGAATTTGTGGTGACATAAGCGTCCAACCCGCGCCCGTTGTAGATATCGTGGATCTTGCCAACGCCGAACACCGGCACACCGCGCTCCTTCAGCACATCCAGCAGCATCGGCTTTGGCGGGTCCACGGCGTAATCGTGCCGCCGCGATGTCCTCGTGAAATTTCCCGGCGTGCCCGTGAACGGCCGCGCAATCACGCGCCCCACGCGGTGCTTCCCATCCAGCAATTTGCGGGCGATTTCGCACATGCGATACAGCTCCGCGATCGGGATCACCTCTTCGTGCGCCGCAATCTGGAACACGCTGTCGCCCGACGTGTACACAATCGGTTTCCCCGTCCGCACGTGTTCCTCGCCCAGCTCCTTGATAATTTCTGTCCCGGACGCCGGCTTATTTCCCAGTGTCTTTCGGCCAATCTGCTTCTCAAACGGCTCCAGCACCTCCGGCGGAAACCCATGCTTGTACACGGGAAACGCCTGTTCCAGCCACACTCCTGCCATTTCCCAGTGGCCGGTGGTCGTGTCCTTTCCCGGCGAACGCGTCGCCCCTTTCCCATAAAATCCGCGCGGCGCCTGTGCAGGCTGCAAATGCTTCAGCGGCGCGATATTGGCCAACCCAAGTTCCATGAGCGTGGGAATCCGCAATGGGCGCGATTCGGCGATGTGGCCCAGCGTGTTGCGCCCCACGTCGCCATACTCCGCCGCGTCCGGCAATTCGCCAATCCCCACGCTATCCAGCACGATCCATATCACGCGCGCAAACTTCGCCATTAGATTGCCTCTCCGCGCTTCGCCCATCAACCGCCAGAAAGTACTGTTGCCTCCTACAACTTCATTGTATTTCTCTTTAGGGGGTCAGGGCTTCAGCCCTGACATAAAGCCTGCAAATAACTTGGGCTTTAGCCCCTGAGGACTCCGGACATCTTCACATTTTCTGGGCCACAACTCTAGCATAGCGTGCCCCACTCCGGGCATTTGACCCTCTCCCCAACTAGCCCTACGATGTTCCCAGCGGCTCGCTCCAAGTGAACTTTTTCCCCATTCTCAGCGTACTACTTGTATAGAAGGAGTACCCATGTCACAACAGGGTCGCACGCGAAGCGGTTCGGTGGTGTTTCCGCTTCTTCTGATTGCTCTTGGCACTTTATTTCTGCTGTGGCGTTGGTTGCCCGATTTTGATCCCTTCCCCGTTCTCTGGAAGTATTGGCCGCTCTTCCTGATTCTCGTGGGTGCGGGAATGCTCTGGGATCGCATGCAGCGCCACCGCGATCCGCAGACCGCCCCGTCGTTTCCCGTTGGCTCCATGATTGGTACGCTGTTGTTCCTGATCGTTCTCACCGTTCTGCTCTGGCATCACCACTCCACCCACCGGCTCCACTGGACGAATTGGGACATCGTTTCCACCGGCAGCAGCAGCCACGACACCAAGACCGTCAGCCTGCAGGGCGCCAAAGCTGTTCACATGAACCTGGAAATGCCTGCGGGTGAGCTGCGCCTCGAAGGCGGTGCGCAACAATTGCTGGAAGCGGAATTCTACCGCAGCGGATCCTGGGGAGTGCCGGAAGTGGACTACACCGTGGAAAATGGCGTCGGCTCTCTGACCATCAATCAGGAAAAGGGCGGGCAGATCGTCGGAAACTCGGACAACACCTGGAGCCTGAAGGTGAACGACACGACGCCCATCGAACTCAAAGTAGATGTGGGCGCCGGCAAAGGCGAATTTCATCTCGCCAAGGTAAATTTAACGCGCCTCGAACTCAATATTGGCGCCGGCCAAGCCACCGTAGACCTCACCGGCGAACGCGCTAAGGACCTCGAAGCCAGCATTCACGGTGGCGTGGGCGAAGCCATCGTCCGCCTGCCGAAAAATGTCGGCGTTGTGGCCACCGTCCACGGCGGCCTCGGCTCCGTGGATGTCCACGGCCTCAAGGAAGAAGACGGCCAATACGTCAACGCCGCCTACGGCAAATCGCCCAACACGCTTCGCCTAACCGTCGAGGGCGGCATCGGCCACATCCGCCTCGAGCAGGAATAGACCCTCCCTTTTGCGAGGGACCTGGCGTGATGGGTCAGTGTGCGGTTTGCGTCAATCGTCCAACTCCCCTGACGCCCTGCTACCAAACCACCTCGAACGCCCTTTCTGGCTAGTTTCCGAGTGGCCGACCACACGGACCGAATCGCCACCATCGACCGGTGCTGTAACTGGACGTCTGCTTTCCCTCAGGAACGTCGGCGCATCACAGCGCGTATTCCCTCGGTGGCGCTACACTACGAAGGAATAGTCGTCCATAGACTTGTTCCTGGCCTGCTTATAACCAAACGAAGGAGGACTGTCGTGTACGCCCAACGTGCATCCCTAATTGCATTCTTTGTTGTCACGGTTTGGAGTAGGGCAACTCTTGCAGGCGAGCCCGAGCTCAAGCTGGGGGAGGTTCGGGAAAGCAGTCTGAGCCCAGGTCAAGCGCAGTCGTTTATGGTTTCGCTCGGAGATGGCGATTTTGCCCAGATAGAAGTGAACCCTCGCGGCTTGGCGCTCGTTGTCAAAACCTACGATCCCTCGGGCAAGCCCTTTCGCGGAGCCGAACTGGGACCACAGGAGGGCAAACTCAACCTCGTCGCCGAAGTTTCCGGCGCCTTCCGCGTCGAAGTTGCCGCCGTGGACACTCTCGCGACGGGACCTTTTACCATTGCGCTCGAGAAAGTGGTCACGCTGGCCGCACGGCTCGCGCCACCCAAGCCCGTGGCGGTCAGCCCGCGGATTCAAGCCTTGGAGGCTTCGGTCCAGCATGGAGAACGGGACAGCGTCAACTTGTTTTGGGAAGAGGTCAGGAAGGCAGGCGCGCCGTTGATCGAGCCGATTGCGGGCGATCCTGACAACATGGCGGTCACCTTCCTTTGGAGGGGCTTGCCCAATACGCGCAATGTCCTGGTGCTCTGGCTTCCCTACGCCGGCGCCGCACCCGACGAATATCTGATGGCGCGGCTGGGCCAGACCGATGCCTGGTACAAAACGATCAAGGTGGACCGGAAGATGCGACTCTCTTATACGCTTGCACCCAACGCCGCGCGGCTGCTCCCCCTGTCGCTCGGCATCGACTCGGACGCGCTTACCATGATCGCGACATCGGCCAGACCGGATCCGTTGAACCCCAAGCGCTGGCGCGACGACTCGCGAAGCGTGGATGCGCCGGAATTTCGCGGTAGTTCGGTCCTCGAGATGCCCGACGCCCCGCCGCAACCGTGGATCGCCCGGAGGCCAGGCGTTCCCGCGGGACGTGTCGAGAAGCATCAATTCAAGAGCGTGGCTCTGAAGAACGAACGGGAAATTGCTGTCTACCTGCCACCCCAGTATTCGCCGCATGCCGAGCCGTATCCGCTGCTCGTCCTGTTCGACGAACACGCCTATCTCGGTGAAGCGGGAGAATCGTCTCTCGTTCCCACACCCACCATCCTCGACAACCTCATCTCCGAAGCGCGCATTCCGCCCATGGTCGCTCTCCTGGTTGGCAATGCGCCGGGCGCCCGCGACCGCGAACTGCCCTGCAATCGACAGTTCACCGCCGCTCTGGTTGACGAACTCCTGCCTTGGGTCCACCGTCTGTACAACTTCACGTCGGATCCTCGCCAGACCGTTGTGGCCGGGTCCAGCTTTGGTGGCCTCGCCGCCGCCTGCGCCGGTCTCTGGTTTCCCGGGACGTTTGGAAACGTCCTTTCGCAATCCGGCTCCTTCCATTCGAAGCCGCCCTCGGTCAGCGATGCCACGGATTCCAGTTCGGAACCGAACTGGGTCGCGCGTCAGTTCATCTCCAGCCCCAGGCTGGCCCTGCGCTTTTACCTGGAAGCCGGGAGCGCGGAATTCGACGCTACTGCGCGGGAAAACTCCATCCTCTCCAGCACTCGCACGTTGCGCGACGTGCTGCGCGCCAAGGGCTACGAGGTGCACTTTCAGGAGTTTGCCGGTGGACACGACTACCTGTGTTGGCGCGGCACGCTCGCCGACGGTTTAATTGCATTAATGGGCGGTGCCGCGGCGAACTCAATACCGCACCCGCAACCGCAGCCCTGATTCGCATCGCATTTGAATTTCCGCCGGAGAGTGCGCCGGACCGCGCATTCACCTGGGCTACACTACGTCGATGACCAGGAGCGTGATGTCGTCCTGTTGGGATATGGAAGCAGGTTGCCACTGGCCTATCTCCGCAAGCAGCCGATCCGACAACTCGGAAGGCGCGCGGTTTTGATTTTCACGAATCACCTGTTCGAGCCTGCGCTTGCCGAAGGCATCGCCCCGGGCATTCTCGGGTTCAAGCACCCCGTCTGTGCAAAGCAGGAAGCGGTCTCCCGAGTCGATCTGCAGCTCACAAACGGGATAGTCGGGATCCGGTATAACTCCAAATAACAGGCCGTTGCTTTCGATCCGTTCCAGCTTGCCTGCCCGCCAGCGTAGCAGCGGCGGATGCCCCGCCGCTGAATACAATCCCTTGCGGTTCTCGGTATCCAGCCACAAATAGGCCGCGGAGACGAACTGATCATGGAGTTGCCCGAAAAGCACGCGGTTCAACCCGCACAACACTTCTCTTGGGTCGTGCGCACAACTTACCACCGATTGCATCGCCACTTTGATCATCGACGCGATCAACGCGGCTGGCACACCGTGTCCCGTGACATCAGCCACCAGGAACCCCACCCGCTTTGGATCGACGGGAATGAATTCATAGAAATCCCCGGCCACGGCTGTCATTGGCCGGTAAGTGGCCGCAATCCGGAGGTTCCGGACGTCGGGAATCGTCGTAGGGAGAATCGAAAACTGCAATTGCCGCGCGACCTCGAGTTCGTTTTCAATGGACAGCAAGCGGCGCTCGTTGGCAAAAGCGATTTGCACGGCGACGTAGCCAAACGACAGCAGGAACACCGCAAAAGCCAGATAGTCCAGGAGGCGCGGCGTCTGATAATGCAGGGGACGCGCCACGTTCACCCATAGCGCCTCAATCAGGAAAACCAGCGTGCCGGCGGCTAGCACGCGCCGGTTGACCAGCACCAGGAACTTGTCCGACAGCTTTTTCACACTGACGACAGTTCCAAGGACAACCAGGCCGCAAATCGTGACCACATAGTTGTACGGGAGAAACTTCCTGGGTGAACCCCCGAACATAAACCAGACAATGCCAAGAACAGCGACGCCCGCCCCCAGGGCGATGATGCTCTTTACCAGAACCCGGAATCTTCCCAGGCTTAATTCCAGGAAGGCAAAAAATGCAACAACGACAGTCAAGTAGGCGTTCAGAATGTTGATGTAGGGAACGCTGATCTGCATTGCGTGCGGCAGCGCCGCGACCACCGCCGGCGATCGCGTCAGAAGTCCCGTTCCGTACATCGCGCTCCAGATTCCTAGCCAGATAAAAAGGCGTATCCCCTTCCGCCCGCGAATGGCGGCAAGGGAGCAAGCTGCCAATCCCATAAACAGGAAAACCGCTCCTGCAATGATGCTGGCGATCTGGCCGCGGAGCATTGCCAGCACTTGATCTTCCAACTGTCCACCTCCTGGCTATCAGCAAGATAGCAGAGTTGATGTCGATGTTGATGCCACTAGTTCGCTTCTGTAGGCTCGCGTGCTTTTCGGCAATCACCGGCGATCCGGGAGGATCACGGGGTATCCAGAAGTTATTCCAGCCCCGAAGTCCCGTTCTGGGAGGCTGCGCTGAACCTAGCCATGATGACTTGGATGCGCAATCAGCTAACCAAAACTGACGCGCTGCCAATGCAGCGGCCAATTTGCCGCATTCTCGCCGGAGTCGTATACTTTGAAGTTTAGGCAGTGTGCGTAGAGCGTGCTGACTGAGCTTCCCTTTGGCTACGAACGAAACCATCCCTCCCATCCTCCAACAACAGGAAGTTCTGCGTGTGCGCGGCGCCCGCGTCCACAACCTCAAGAACATCACCGTCGAAATCCCCCACGAATCACTCACCGTCGTCACCGGCGTCAGCGGTTCCGGCAAATCCTCCCTGGCCTTTGACACCATCTACGCCGAAGGCCAGCGCCGCTACGTCGAATCCCTTTCCGCCTATGCCCGCCAATTCCTGGAGCGCATGGAAAAGCCCGATGTGGACGAGGTCACCGGGATCGCCCCGGCCGTCGCCATCCGTCAGAAAAACGCCACGCGCAATCCGCGTTCGACCGTCGCCACCGCCACCGAGGTTTACGACTATCTTCGCCTGCTCTTTGCCCGCTGCGGCCAAACCTTCTGCATCAAGTGCGGCAGCGAGGTGCGCCGCGACTCGCCCGACCAGATCGCCGATCGAGTTATCGCTCATGCTCCGGGCCGCCGCTTTTACGTGCTCTATCTCTTGCGCATGCCCAGCCCCGAACCACCTGCAACGCCGAAAAAAACCTCTCGCAAAAAGGTAGTCGCTCCTCCAGCCGAGGACGCTCTGCGCCTGATGCTGCAGGAGCTGCAGAAACGCGGCTTCAACCGGCTCTACCAGGAAAGCCGCATCCACGAATTCTCCTCGCCAGAATCGCTCCTGGACGTTGATTTCGCCAAGCCCGTCCATGTTCTTGTCGACCGCCTCGCCGCCAACCCGGACTCGCGCTCGCGCCTCGTCGATTCCATTGAAATCTGCTACCGCGAGGGCGGCGGCGAAGCCATCATGGAATTTCCCGCCGATGCAGCCGGTACGCCCGCGGATCGCCTCACCTTCAATGAGCGCTTCGAGTGCAAGAACGACGGCACGCTCTATCAGGAACCCGAGCCGCGTCTCTTCTCCTTCAACAATCCCTATGGCGCTTGTCCGCGCTGCCAGGGCTTTGGCAACACCATCGATTTCGATCTCAACCTCGTCGTCCCCGACCCCAGCAAATCGCTCGATGATGGCGCCATCGAGCCGTGGACCAAGCCGCGGTACCGCGTCCTTTTTCAGGAAGCGCGCACGTGGGCGCGCGGCCGCGGCATCCCCACAAACGTCCCCTGGCGCCAACTTACCGCCGAGCAGCACCGCCTGATCCTTGAGGGCGATCCCGAGAACGATTTCGATGGCGTAAAGGGTTTCTTCACCTGGCTCGAGCGCAAAAAGTACAAACTCCACGTGCGCGTCTTTTTGAGCCGTTTCCGCGGGTACGCCATGTGCCCCGAATGCAGCGGAACGCGCCTGCGCGCCGAAGCCCGCGCCGTGCGCGTCACCGGAAAATCCATCACCGAGCTTTGCAAGCTCACCGTAAAAGAAGCGCGCAAGTTTTTCCTGGAGCTGCGCCTTACCGAATCGCAATCCAAAATTGCCGACAAAATTCTCGAGGAGATTCGCTCTCGCCTTCAGTTTCTCGACGAAGTTGGCCTCGACTACCTCACCCTCGACCGCCTTACCTCCACTCTCTCTGGCGGGGAATCGCAGCGCATCCAACTGGCCACGTCGCTGGGCTCGCATCTCGTCGGCGCACTCTACGTCCTGGACGAGCCCTCCATCGGCCTGCACCCGCGCGACACGCAGCGCCTCATCGACATCCTCAAGAGTCTTCGCGATCTTGGCAACACTGTTCTCGTTGTCGAGCATGACCCGGACACTATTCAGGCCGCGGATCGCATCCTCGATCTAGGTCCCGGCGCGGGCGAACTCGGCGGCAGGCTGCTTTTCTCCGGCAACTACGCCGAAATTCTCAAGGACCCCAAGTCCATCACGGGTCGCTATCTCAACGGGGAATTGCGTATTCCTGTTCCCACGAATCGCCGCAAACCCGCCGGAACATTTCTCCGTTTAAGTGGGGCCACGCTGCACAATCTCCAAAATGTGGACCTCATGCTGCCGCTAGGCGTTCTCACCGTCGTGACAGGCGTCAGCGGGTCCGGCAAATCCACCCTCGTTCACAACGTCCTCTATCGGGCGCTGGCCGCGCAGCGCAGCGGCGGCAGCATCAAGGAATTCTGCGATCGCCTTGATGGCGACGAATACATTCAGGACCTGGTGATAGTCGATCAATCGCCGATTGGCCGCACTCCGCGCTCCAATCCCGCCACCTACCTCAAAGCCTTCGATGCCATTCGCGACGTCTTCGCCAATACGCCCGACGCCAAGCGCCGCGGCTACTCCCCTGGCCATTTTTCCTTCAATGTCCCCGGGGGACGCTGTGAAACCTGCCAGGGCGATGGCACCGTGACCGTCGAAATGCAGTTCCTGGCGGACGTGGAGCTGATCTGCGAGGAGTGCCGCGGACAGCGCTTCAAGAGCAGCGTTCTCGACGTTCGTTACCACGGCAAAAATGTCCATGATGTTCTCGATATGACCGTGCGCGAAGCCCTGGCCTTCTTCGTGAATCTCCCCAAAATCGTCACGAAACTTCGCATCCTCAACGAGATTGGTCTTGGTTATCTCCGCCTCGGCCAGTCCGCCACCACGCTTTCTGGCGGCGAAGCGCAGCGCCTCAAACTCGCCGCTCATCTTTCACGTACGGAAAACCGCGGCATCCTCTACATTCTTGACGAGCCCACCACCGGTCTCCATTTTGACGATATCGCCAAGCTGCTGGCCGCTTTCCGCAAGCTCCTGGAATCGGGCGCCTCGCTCCTGGTCATTGAACACAATCTCGACGTCATCAAGGCCGCGGACTGGCTCATCGATCTCGGCCCGGAAGGCGGCGATCAGGGCGGCAAGATCATCGCCACCGGCACGCCGGAACAGGTGGCGCGCAATGCCCAGTCGCACACCGGGCGGTATCTCGCGCGTGTGCTCGGCAATGGAGACGCTCAGGCAAAACGCTCCTCCAATGGCGCATCCAAATCACCGGGAATTGCGCCTGTGAAAAACGAGGCGGCGAAGCTGCCTCCCATAGAGCCATGAAGGACCGTCGTCGCATGTTCTCGTCGTGTGTCGTGGCATTCGCCGCGGCCGGAATCCTTTTCCCGAATCGTGCGGCTGCCCACACTCCGCCACCACCCTTGTTTTCGCTGCAATCCCAGGACGCGCCCAACAAATCCGCGCAAGCTAAAACACAAAAGCTCCGCAATCCGCTCAACGATCTCCTCGACGAAGCCCAGGCCGACCTCGACAAAAATGATTTCGAAGCGGCGCTCATCCCGTTGCAAAAATTTATCGCCGAAAAGCCGGACGTCGCCTTTGTGCGCTTTCAGTTGGCCTATGCGCTTACCGCGCTGAAACGCACCGACGAAGCCCGCGCGGAATATCAAAAAGCCGCCGAACTCGATCCGAAAATGGCCGAAGCGCAACTGAACCTGGGCATTCTCCTCCTCGAAAAGGCCCCCTCCGCCGCTGTCGCTCCCCTCCGTAAGGCGACGGAACTTCTGCCTTCGCAGACACGTCCCCGCTTCTTGCTGGGCCTTGCCTTGGAACGTTCCGGAGATGCTGCGGGTGCCACCGCATCCTTTGAAGCAGCTTCGCACCTCGACCCCAACGACGTCGACATAGTGATCCACCTCGGTGCCATGTATCTTCGCAATGCGCGCCCCGCCGATGCGGAAGCCAAATTCCGCCACGCTCTTGAACTCCAGCCTCAATCGCCCGCGGCCCTGCAGGGCCTGGCACAGAGCCTCGACGCGCAAAAAAAGTCTGATGCCGCCGATGCCTACCGCAACTACCTCGCCGTGGCGCCGCGTGACGATGCCGCGCGCAACCGTTTGCTCCATATTCTTATCGCGCAGCAGCAGTACGACGCCGCGCTCGCCGAAATCGATCGCGCCTCCGCAGGCCAGCAGCCCACCGTTGACACGCTGAAGCTCCGGGCCGACGTTCAGATTGCCCAGAAGAAGCTGGACGATGCCATCGTCACGCTACGCCAGGCCGTCGCCTTGGCGCCCAACGATGCCCCGCTCCACGGCGGTCTGGGTCACGTTCTCCTGCAGAAACGCGACTTTCCCGCTGCGGAAAAAGAACTCAAGAATGCGCTCCAGCTCGATCGCAATAATCTTGCCTATTGGAAAGATCTCAGCTCCGTGTTCTACCTCGGGGGGAATTACCCGGCCACCTTGTCCGCACTCGATGTGATTGCCAAAGCGGAAACGCCCAACGCCGGGCAATGGTTTATTCGCGCACTTTGTTACGATAAGCTTGATGAGGTTCAACCTGCTCTCGATGCGTATCGAAAGTTTTTGGAACTCGACCAGAACAAGAACCCTAACCAGGTGTGGCAGGCGAACCAGCGTATCCATGTTCTTGAGAAAAGGGCTCAGAACAAGAAGTAGGGCAGGGAATCCAGGCCCCGGAATTTCCGCGTTCGCTCCCGTTATTTTCCTTCTTGTGTGCTCATCGCTTTTTGCCGCCGACAAGATCAAGGAGCTGCAGGATCATTTTGATCGCGATCCCCATGCGGCAACCAGGATCAAGACACTCGACAAACTGGGCCTGGCCGAGTTTGAATCCGCCACCAAAGCGGGCCAGGCGGGCGATTACACAACCGTGGGCTTCATTTTTGAAAAGTACCGGGACAACGTTCGCACCGCCTTCGAGCTTCTCAGAAAGGAGGAGCCGGATCCTGACCGCCATGGCAACAGCTATCGCCAGCTTGAGTTGCAGGTCCGCCGCGGTGTTCGGGAAGTGGAGGAGACGTTGGTGGTCGTTCCTGATCCCGTGCGCCCGCCGCTGCAGATCGTCCGGCAGGATCTCATCTCCTTTGATGATGAGCTGATTCGTCTGCTGTTTCCCCGTCGCACCAAGGATCTCCAAAAGGTCCCCTCGCCACCGGAGGCGAAACCATGAGATCTAAACACCTCATTCCCATGCTCGTCCTTCTGCTGCTGGCCCTAGTATATTTTCCTGACGCGGCCCGCGCCCAGCGCCCGGATAAGGATTACCTCTCTGCGCTTGAAGCGGACAAGATTCGTGACGCCGAAACAGCCAACGAACGCATCGCGCTTTTTTTGACCTTTGCCGACGACCGCCTGAAGAAGTTTCAGTACGAACTTGAACACCCGTCACCCAATAAGCACACGGAGATGCTCAATTTCTTGATGAACTCGTATATTGGGTGTGTGGATGACGCTGCCGATCTGATCCAATTGGGCCTCGAAAAGCAGGACAACATCCGTCAGGCCATCGACCTCATGGCCGCAAAAACCAAGGAGTTTCTTCCCATCCTGCGGAAATACGCCGCCGAAGGCCCGGAACTCGAAATCTACAAAGAGAATCTCGACGATGCCATCGAAGGCACGCAGGATGCCCTCAACGAAGCCGAGAAGGCCAAGAAAAAGGCCGCGCCGCCACCCGTGAGGCGCAAGACTTGAGCCCAAGAACCCGCAACTCGAATCAGGTCCCCGGTGGCGTCGCCATCTTCCAGCGCGTCTTCACCCGCATCGGATGCGAGGGGCGCCCCCCTTATTTTCGTGTGGAATTTTACCCTTACAGCAGTCTTGTTCTGACGATTCGCCGCCGTGAAGATCTCCTCATTGTGCGGCTCTCGGATTTGCTCAGCCGCGCTCCCTTGGGCGTCCTGGAAAGCGCCGCCGCGCTGCTTCTTTCGCGCGTCTATCGCCGCAGGTTGCCGCGCTCTCTTGTCCAGCCTTACCTGACCTACGCGCGTTCCGGCCGTACGCGCTCCCGCATCAGCCGCATGCGCGGCCGCCGCGTGCGCCCCAAACACGCCGCACCGCAGGGCCGCCAGTATGATCTCGCCGCACTTTTCGATCAGCTGAACTCAAAATATTTCAGTGGCGAACTCCGCCGGCCCCACATCGGCTGGAGCGTCCGTGGTTGGCGCCGCCAGTTTGGCTGCTATGATCCCGGGCCCAATCAGATTCTGCTGAATCGGCGCATGGACCGGCCCGGCATACCGCAATTTGTCGTCGAGTACGTCCTGTTTCACGAGATGCTGCACGTCAAGCATCCCACGCGGCGCTCCGGTTGCACGCTCGTGTCCCACTCTCCCGAATTTCGCGCGGAAGAGAAACGTTTCGATCAATTCACCCTGGCCCGCAAGGTCCTCGACAATCTGGCGCGCTAGGAAACCTTCCGGCGTACTGCCGCGGCCCGGTCAGCTCCGTTCCTTGTCGATCTCTTCGTGCAGCTTCGCAATCTTCTTGCGAATCTTGTCGCCATCTTCGGCATGAGGATATAGATCAATGTAACGCTGGTAGGCCTTCACCGCCTGCTTCTTCTTTCCCTTTTTCTCGTAAGCCTCGCCCAGGTACAGGAAGGGAATGGCGTAGCCGGGTTTCGCGTTGGTAGCATCCTGAAAGCGGTCAATCGCCGCGTCCATGTCCCCCTTCTTCATATAGTACTTCCCGATTTCGATGTCCTTTTCCGCGCGCAAAGGATCCCACTTCGGCTGGTCCGGCGCGGATTGCACCGCCGAATCCGTGTTGGGTTTTGGCTTGGGCGCGTCTTGCTTTTTCGGTGGAGCGCTCGCGGGCGGATCTTGCGCCGAAGCGGGCCATGCCGCAAAGCACAGCCCCACTCCGGCCAACAGACAGAGCCCGGACAATTGTCGCAAAAGGTTCACGGCGCTACTTTCTCCTCCCTCTGCGATTCTGTAAACCGTGGAAAAAGTTGCCTCGTTTATTTGCCAAGCAGTTCGTCCACCAGCCGCTGCGCACCGTACAACTTGGTCAGTGCTTCGGTCATGGCTGCCGTGTGCACGGCCACGGTCCGGTTCGCCGTCATGTCAAAAACGAAATCGCCCACCAGCGACTCGATGTTTCCGTCGAACACCAGCCCGACGATCTCTCCGTTACGATTCACCACCGGAGAGCCGGAATTGCCGCCGATGATGTCGTTCGTGGTGACAAAGTTCACGGGCGTCGCCAGGTCCAGCTTGTCTTTCCCCTCGACATACCGCTTCGGCAATTCGAATGGACCCTTGTTGTCAAAGCTGGCTGACCGGTCATACAAACCGTAGAATGTCGTCTTGTACGGCGCCTTTGTTCCATTCATCGGATAGCCCTGCACCTGTCCGTAAGACAGCCGCAGTGTGAATGTCGCATCCGGATAAGCGGTCTTGCCGTAAGCCGCGAACCGCGCTTTGCCCAGTTGCTCGCCCGCGCGCTGTTCCACGCTCTGGACATTGTCCTCAAGCCATTTGATCTGCTCGCGGCGAATCGGATCGATTCGGCGTGCCATCGCGATCATCGGGTCGCTGGAAGCGTCCACGGCGGGCTTCCCGCCATCCACCAGACTCTTGCGAAACGCCGGATCGCCTACCTTTGTCCCGCTGATTAGTTGTGTCGCCGCATCCTTGGGTGAACGCCCGTCCAAAACCGCCCTCAACCACGGATCGTTCGGCCCGAGTTCTTTCAGCCCCGCTTCCAGCGCGCTCGTCATCCGCGCGATTTCCATTTCCGGATAAATGGGCGCCGGGGAAAACATCCGCAGCTTCAGCGAGTCCAATTGCGATTCGTGAAAGCCCTCCAGCCGTTCTCCATCGGGTTTCTGGATTTCCGCCACATACGTTACCAGCGTCACCGCCAGCCCTGACAGTTGCGAATCCGTCGCCCGGAAATACTGTTCCTTGATGCGTGGCTTCTCGATTTCACTGGCGCGCGCGATGGCACCCCACGCACCGCCGTACTCCTTCTGCCATTCGGGATTCCCCTTCACCTTGGCGCGGAACTCCTCCTCGTCCTTGCGCTTCTTGTCCATCACGTTCTTGTCCAGCAATCCGTCGTAACGCCCTTGCCACGCCTTCAGGCTGTTTTCGAGATTAAAAATCAGGCTCGCGGCCTGGCGCGCCTGCTCCGGTCCACGCCCCGAATACTCTTTCAAAAGAGCGATGCGCCGTTTCAGTGTCTGCAGCACATAGGGCGCCCGGACATCCCGCAGGCTCTCCAGTTCCGCATAGGTATCCAGTCTCGACGATGATCCCGGATGCCCCGAGACGAACACCAACTCCCCATCACCCGCGCCCTTTGGATTCCACTTCAGGTAATCCTTACTGTCCACCGGCTTGCCATTCTCGTACACACGGAACAACGCCATGTCCAGGTCATACCGCGGATACGTGAAATTATCCGGGTCGCCTCCGAAGAAGGCTGTCTGCTGCTCCGGTGCAAACACCAGCCGCACATCCGTGTACTTCTTGTAGCGATACAGCCAGTATTCGCCCCCTTGATACAGCGTCACCACGTCCGAGCGAAAGCCCGTCTTCTCCGTGCTCTCCCGCTCGATAGCCGCGATCACGGTTTTGCGCTTGGCAAACTCTTCTTCCGCATTCTTCGCGCCCTTCACCCCGGCACTCACCTTGTCCGTCACGTTCTCCATCGACACCAGGACGTTTACCTCGAGGTCCTGCGACTTCATCTCCTGCTCCGGCGTCGCCGCATAAAAGCCATCGCGAATATAATCGTGCTCCGCGGTGGAGTTCTTTTGCAGTTGCCCGCGCGCCACGTGATGGTTCGTCAGCAACAACCCATGCGCGCTGACAAATGATCCCGAACCGCCGTCATTCAAGCGCACGCTCGCCAGGCGCAAGTGATCCAGCCACTGCTGGCTCGGCGTGAAATTGTATTTTTCCTGCAGTTGTTTCAGGGGAGGGTTATCAAAAGTCCACATTCCTTCGTCGGATCGCACGGCGGGGCACAACAGCGCCGCAGCCAGCAGCGCAACGCACGCCTGCCGCAACACAAGATTTGCTTTCACGTAGGGATTCCTCTTTTCTCGGGGAGTGACGCCGCACCACGCGGCAGTCCTCAGTATATACGACTCCTCCGCCGCCGGCATTTCCGCCTGCGTTTGGCGCAGGATAATACTTCATATCGCAGTACGATATACTGAATCTCTGGAGAGCACACCGGTCTATGCAAGAAGACCAGCCCGCGAGCGCCACTTGGAAATCACCACTGCGTCATTGGACCGCCCTCGTTCAGGACCGCGAGGAGCAGGTTTTCCTGGTGCTCACGCTACTGATTGGCGCCCTCGTCGGCCTGCTCGTGGTTGCCTTTATCCTTATCACAGAGCGCTTCGGCGCGCGCCTTTATCCTGCCGGGGGAGCCCCCTGGCGGCGGCTCGTAGTTCCGGTGGTCGGCTCTCTGGGCATGGGCTACCTCCTCTACCGCTTTTTCCCCAATGCTCGTGGCAGCGGCGTTCCTCAGACAAAGGCCGCTCTCTACGCACACGGTGGCCGCATCACTTTGCGCACCGTCTTAGGCAAGTTCTTCTGCACATCCGTCACCCTGGCCAGCGGTATCCCGCTGGGTCGCGAAGGCCCCGCTGTACAAGTGGGCGCGGGGATTGCCTCCGTTCTTGGCCGAAAGCTTGGATTGCGCCCTGAAAAAGTGAAAGCCCTGATTCCGGTCGGCGCCGCCGCGGCGATCGCTGCGGCTTTCAATACGCCTCTCGCCGCCGTGCTCTTTGCATTGGAGGAAGTCGTCGGCGATCTTCACGCTCCCGTCCTCGGCTCCGTTGTGCTGGCCTCCGCCACTTCTTGGGCCATGCTGCGCCTTCTTCTTGGCAACAACCCGCTGTTTCAGGTACCGCAATATCAACTGGTGAGCCCCTGGGAATTCGCCATCTACGCCGTTTTGGGCGTCGTCGGCGGATTCGTCTCGGTTGCCTTTACCAAAGTTCTCACAGGCCTGCGCGAACGCTTCCTGAACTTGCCGCGCAAGACGCTTTGGTTCCAGCCGGTCGCAGGTGGGCTGCTCGTCGGAATCATGGGCTGGTTCGTGCCCCAAGTGCTCGGCGTGGGTTACCAGCACGTTGGCAGCGCCTTAAACGGGAGCATGGCCGTGAAGCTCATGGTCCTTCTCCTCGTCCTGAAGTTTCTTGCCGTCACTTTCAGCTACGCCTCGGGCAATGCTGGCGGTATCTTCGGTCCCAGCCTGTTTCTTGGCGCGATGCTGGGCGGCGTTGTTGGTACGGTGGCACACCACTTTCTGCCCGGCCATGTTGCTTCTCCCGGGGCTTACGCCTTGGTCGGCATGGGCACGGCATTTGCTGGAATCGTGCGCGCTCCCATGACCTCGGTGGTGATGATCTTTGAGACCACGCGAGACTATTCGGTCATCGTCCCCCTGATGATCTCCAATCTGGTCAGTTTTTTCATCTCCTCGAAATTCCAGCGTGAACCCATCTACGAGGTCCTCGCGCGCCAGGATGGCATTCACTTGCCCAGCGCCCATTCGCGTAGCCTCGAGGGCCAGCGCCAGGTCTTCCAGAGCATGAAACCCGCCGAGGAGACTTTGTCCGCGCATCTGACCCTTCAGCAAGCCTCGGAACATACGCGTCTTGATTCGCTGCATACCTGGCCTGTCCTCGATGAATCCGGCGTCATCGCAGTGCTCGAACTCAACACTCTTCAGAAGGCTTTGGCCGAAGGTCCACCCACTCGCCACATCAGCGACATCGTGGATCCCGGCTCGTTCCCGCATGTTCACGCCGATCATCCCCTCTCGTTCGCACTCGAGCGCATGGGCGCGACACAACTGGATCTTCTGCCCGTGGTCAGCCGCGCCAACGTCCACAAACTCGAAGGGGTCATCACCCTTCAGGACATTCTCGACGCCTACCGCCACCCGCCTCCCAAGTCCGACGAATAGGAGAGCCCCGGTTCGCATTGCGCCGCCCCTGGCCGTAAAATAAAGATTGCGGCCGCGCCTGCGCCGCACTTTCATCCGCATGGAACCCCGCGAAAAAGCCGCGCTGCTCCCCGAACAGCCCGGCGTGTACCTCTTCAAGGACGCCGGTGGCACCGTCGTCTATGTGGGCAAAGCGCGCTCCCTGCGCAACCGCGTGCGTTCCTACTTCCTGGAGTCCCGCTGGGCCGATGCCAAAACCGGCTCACTTGCGCGCGAAATCGCCGACCTCGAAACCATCGTCGTCGACAACGAGCGCGAGGCCCTCGCCCTCGAACACAATCTCATCAAGCAGTACAAACCCAAATTCAACGTCGTCCTTCGCGACGATAAGACCTATCCCTACATCAAGCTCACCCTGTCCGAAAAATATCCCCGCGTCTATTTCACGCGCCGCGTCAAGAAGGACGGCTCGCTCTATTTTGGCCCCTACTTTCCTTCCAGCCTTGCTCGCCGCATCCTGCATTTCATTCACAAGCGCTTTCTTGTTCCCTCGTGCTTTGTCGATCTCACCAAAAACCATCCCCGCCCCTGTCTGCAGTACTACATTCACCGCTGCCTCGGACCTTGCGTCGCCGGGCTCACCACCGGCGCCCGCTACTCGGAAGCCGTACACGATGTCCGCATGTTTCTCGATGGCCGCCGCCACGACCTCATGAAGAGCATCGAAGCGCGTATGATGGCCGCCGCCGAACAGGAGCACTTTGAGGAAGCCGCCTCCTATCGCGATCTCCTGCGCACCATCGAAGACATCGCAGAGCGCCAGCGCATTGCCTCCGCGCAAGGCGACGACACCGACGTTCTGGCCTACTACGCCGAGCCTCCTCTCGTCGCCGCCAATCTCTTTCACCTGCGCGGGGGCCGCGTCGTCGACCGCCGCGAGTTCTACTGGGAAGAATTGGAAGCCTTTGATCCCCACGAATTTGTGCCCTCGCTTCTCAAACAGTTGTATCTCGACGCGGAATACTTGCCCAAAATGGTTCACGTCCCCATCGATTTTGAAGACCGCGCCTTGCTCGAAGACACTCTTTCCGGACGCGCGCGCCACAAAGTGGAAATCCACACTCCAATGCGGGGCAGCAAGCGCGCTTTCCTCGATCTCGTCGAAAACAACGCCAAGCATTCCTTCGAGCAGCGCTTCCGTGTCCTGAAGCCAACATCCAAAGCCATTAGCGAAGCGCTTCAAAACACGCTGAATCTGCCCGATGACCCCAAGCGCATCGAGAGTTTCGATATCTCCCACATCCAGGGAACGGATACCGTCGCTTCCATGGTCGTCTGGGAAAATGGCCGCATGAAGAAATCGGACTACCGCAAATTCATCATTCGCGGCGATGAAACGCCCGCCGGCCGTCCTCGCGCGCAAAACGACGATTTCGCCAGCATGTACGAAACGGTTACCCGCCGCTATCGCCGCTTGCAGGAAGAAAAAAAGCCCTTGCCCGGACTCATTCTCATCGACGGCGGCCTGGGCCAGCTCCACGCCGCGGCGCAAGCCCTGGAAGCCCTGCAGATCATCAACCAACCCCTGGCCAGCATCGCCAAGCAGGAAGAAATCCTCTACGTTCTCGGCCAGGAAAACGACCCCATCGCCCTGGATCGCCACTCCCCGGTTCTGCACCTCATTCAGCAGATCCGCGACGAAACCCATCGTTTCGCAGTCACCTTTCATCGCCAGCGCCGCGCAGCCCGCCAGACCAAGAGTGCTCTCCTCGAGATTCCCGGCATCGGCCCACGCACCACCCAGCTCCTGTTGCAGCGCTACGGCAGCATCGCCAATCTCCAGCGCGCCACGATGGATGAGCTAAGCCGAGTCGTATCAAAGAAAAGTGCCGAAAAGATCCTGCGGTACCTAGGGCCACCAAGTAAAATCACCTAACCTTTTAACTCATCTATACCGGTTATGACGTGTTGCGGCGCCTGCTTCCCTATGCTACGTTTGCCTTGGAGGTTTCCATGGCTGACAACGTGGGTTCCAAGGTTTCTTATTTTCTCGTGGGTCTCGGCGTAGGAGCGTTGCTGGGAGTGCTCTTTGCTCCCAAGTCCGGCGAAGAGACGCGGGATTATCTGACGAAGCGCGCCGATGAAGGGCGCGAATTTGCCCAGAAAAAGGCCAAGGAATTGCGTGATCGCGCCGATGACCTGATCGAGCGTGGCAAGGATGTTGCCGCTCGTAAGCGCGATTCGATTTCTGCGGCCGTCGATGCCGGGCGCGAAGCTTTCCTGCGCGAATCGAAGTCCTGACGGGCCGGTTGCCGTACCCGGGGGTTTTTCCGCGGAAGACGCGGAGAGGGCGGGGTGTGTATGCAATTCTGGATGGAATTGTTCAGTATTGTGGCGGCGGTAGCGCTCGTCGTTCAAGTGGGCATCCTCATCGCATTGTTCCTGCAGTTGAAGCGCACCACGGAATCCATCAATCGCGTGGTGAACGATCTGCACTCGCGCATGGGACCCATCCTCACGCGCACGCAGATCCTTCTTGACGACACGCAGCCGAAGATTGCCACTCTTGTGGAAGACGCTTCGCACATTGTCTACCTCGCGCGCGGACAGGCCCAGAGATTGGATCGCGTCGTTGGGGAAGCTACGGACCGTCTGCGCGGGCAGTTGGTTCGCGTGGATCGCATTCTGACGGGAACACTCGAAGCCGTCGAGGATGCGGGGACGCAAGTACGGCGGACATTTTGGGGCCCGGTGCATACAATGTCGGCGCTGGTGCAGGGCATCAAGATTGGCCTGGATGTTCTGCGCTCGCGGCGCAATCCGGAACCCGTGCACGAAACGAAGGAACAGGAAGACGAACTGTTTATCTGAAAATTTAATTTTGCAGAAATTCCGGCGGCGCGAAACGCAAAATTCGCGCCGCTTTTTTATTTGATCCAGCCTCCCGCCAAAACGACGTCACCGTCATAGACGACGGCTGCTTGGCCCGGTGTGATGGCGCGCTGCGGTGCATCGAAAGTCACGCGGGCGCGTAGGCCGGGCAATGCTTCCACGGTCGCTGCCGCGGGTTCATGCTTGTGGCGAATCTTCGCGAGTGCGCGCAAGGGCGCGGCCGGCGCCGCGATGGAAATCCAGTTCACCCCTGCAATCTCAAATGTGCTGGTGCGCAGCGCCTCATCCTCGCCCACGATGATGCGATTCTTCTCCGGATCGATGGCCAAAACATAAACGGGCTTGCCTGCCGCGAAGCCCAGGCCCTTGCGCTGGCCAATCGTGTAATTGTGTACGCCGGTGTGGCGGCCAATCACCGTGCCATCTTCGGTCACGATGTCGCCCGCAGTGTCCTTGACCGGTTCGCCGCGCTCGCGAGAATACGCATGGATGAATTGCACGTAATTCCCGTTGGGCACGAAGCACAGCTCCATGCTCTCCGGCTTTTCCGCCACCGGCAATTGCACTTCGCGTGCCAGCGCGCGCACTTCTTGCTTGGTCAGTTCTCCCAGCGGAAATTCGCTGCGCGAAAGCTGCTCCTGCGTCAGGCCCCACAGGAAATACGACTGGTCCTTGGAATCATCGCGAGCGCGCAGCAATTCGTACCGCCCTGTGCGTTCATTTCTGCGGATGCGCGCATAGTGGCCCGTGGCCAGCCGCTCCGCGCCAATCTGCCGCGCCATGCGCAGAAGCGGCTCGAATTTCACGTCGGTATTGCAATTCGTGCAGGCAATCGGCGTGCGCCCCGCAAGGTACTGCTGCACGAAGGGGCGCACCACGCGCTCTTCAAACTGCTCCTCGAAATTCACCACGTAGTGCGGAAAACTGAGGTGCTGCGCCACGCGCTTGGCGTCGTACACATCATCGAGCGAGCAGCAACGGTGCTGCGCCGGGCCATCTCCCTGCAGTTCAGGCAAGCGCCGCTGATTCCAGAGCTGCATCGTCAGCCCCACGATGGGGCGCCCTTGCCGCAGCAGCACAGCCGCGACCGTGGAAGAGTCCACGCCACCGGACATGGCCACGGCCACAAGTCCGGGCCGCAGCTCCTTGGCCGCGGGCAAACTGTCGAGTTGAACTTCGGTGGACATATCCTATTTAGTTTAGCGTATGCCTGCTGCTCACGTTCAGGCGGAAACCTCGCGGCGGTAGGTGGGCGAAAGCTGGCGAAGTTGCGCCACCGCCGCAGGGACAATTTCCAGCGCGGCGGCGATTTCCGCTTCGCTGGTGTGCCGGCCCAGGCTAAAGCGAATCGTGGCGCGCGCATCGGGAGCAGAAAGGCCAATGGCCGTGAGCACGTGCGAGGGTTCGACCGCGCCCGACGAGCAGGCCGCTCCCGTGGAGCATGCGAGTCCCTTCAGGTCGAGCGCGATGATCAGCGCTTCGCCTTCAATTCCCGGAAACGTGATGTTGCTGGTGTTGGGTGTGCGCGGCGCGCTCGCCGCATTTGCTTGCGCATCCGGCACACGCGCCAGCAGGCCCTGCTCCAGGCGGTCTCGCATCGCAGCGATACGCGCAGTATCACTTTGCAGGGAAAGGCGCGCGAGTTCCGCGGCTTTTCCAAGTCCCACGATCCCCGGCACATTCTCCGTGCCCGGCCGGAATCCGCGCTGGTGATGCCCGCCATACAGAAATTGCCGCAGCCGCGTGCCGCTCTTGATGAAGAGCGCGCCAACGCCTTTCGGCGCGCAAAACTTGTGGCCGGAAAGGGAAAGCAGGTCGAGCTGCAACGCCTTCACATCCACGGGAAGTTTGCCCACGGATTGCACCGCGTCCGTATGGAAATACACGTCCGCTTCCGCGGCGATCCGTCCAATCTCCGCCAGCGGCTGCACCGTGCCGAGTTCGTTGTTGGCGTGCATCAGCGTGATCAGGATGGTCTCCGGACGAATCGCCAGCCGCACCGCTTCCGGTTCGATCAAGCCTGCGCGGTCCACGGGAAGATAGCTGACCGCGACGCCTTGCTTTTCGAGCGCCTGGCAGGTGTTCAGCACCGCTTCGTGCTCGATCGGCGAGGTAATGATGTGCGGGGCTGGCTCGGTAGAAGTGAGGGAACGCGAGGCCGCGGCAACCACCCCGAAAATCGCGTGATTGTCCGATTCCGTGCCGCCGCTGGTGAACACAATCTCCTGCGCCCGCGCATTCAGCAGCGCCGCCACCTGCTCCCGCGCCGTTTCCACTCCCGCCCGCGCCCGCTGCCCAAACGTGTGGATCGAGGAGGCGTTGCCAAACTCGCCGGAGAAATAGGGCAGCATCGCCTCGAGCACGGAGGGCTCGACGGGGGTGGTCGCGTTGTAATCCAGGTAGATGCGCTTCATGGCAGTGGAACATTCAGGATAGAAGGGAAGAGAGTTGCACGCAACCTGAGCGTTCATCGTCTCCAACCGGGAACGCCATTCTCCTGAATGGCGCTTCGCCAGCCGCCAACCCGGAGCTTGGCGTTCCCGGGAATCTTGCTGGAGCCGAGCCGCTCTTCTCTTTGCCTTTGTAGTGGCCGGTCTTCAGACCGGTTCTTCGCGTCGTTTTTTTGCGGCGCACACGAGGAAAATGTCGGCGCGACGACCGAAGCTCTTTTTTTCGTATGTGTTGCAGGGGAAGGAGTTAGGGAAAACGAGGTCTGCATGTGTGGGAACTGCAGGGGTTATAGGTGGTCTGGAATGAGACAGATGTGCATGTGTTGATTGCAGAGGGGTTAGGAGAGGGGCTTGCACAAGTGTTGAAAGTGGGAGGGTTGCGGCGGAAAGGCGGGAGGCGGTAAAGAAAGTGGCGAGTGGCTAGTGGCGAGGAAGAAAGCGAAGAGGGAATGCTGACCACAGAGAGCACAGAGTTGCCGGGGAGAAAACGGAAATGTGGAGCGGCTGTTGGAGAGCAGGGGAGGTCTGGACGAGGAGGTGGGGAGGGCCGGAATGGCGCTGGAGCAGAGTCCCGTCAGCATAACAAATGAAATTTAGCCCATTATTTATCGTTTGTCTACTATTATTTAGTGGGTATCAGTTTCGACATTGGTACGAGGAACAGCGCTCAGAAGAGGAAAATTCAAAAACCGCACCCTAGATAGTCACAAGAGTGCGGCACCCTGGCCGTTTCCGAGGCTAAGGCTGTGCCACCCGCCACGGTAACATTTCGTGGACTTGTCAGCCAACATGATAATATCCACGCATGGACACCCCACCCGTCCATCAGCCCCGCTGTAAGAACTGCCAATCACCCATTCCCGTAGACTCTTCCTTCTGCAACAAGTGCGGCCACAGAATATCGGACGAGAATATTACGTCACTCGAAGAGCGTCTGACCAAGCTGGAGCAGCGGGTGACCGCACATTCGCAGAAGGTGTCCACCAAACAGGACTATCTTGAGATTGATACCGCTGCGAAGGTCGTCGAGCGAGTAAGGAAGTGGGCGACGACATTTCTCTATTTCGCTGCTATTCCGCTCGGGATTCTCGTTCTTGCCTTAGCCGTCGTCTTTGGCAAAGGGGTGTTCGATTTGGGCAATATCGCGTCCAATTCAAAAGCGTCGGTGGAGAAAGTCTTAGAACAAGCCCGAGGGACTGCACGGGACGCAAAGAACACTGCGGATGATGCTCTAACAAAGTCCAAACGGATGAATGCCGAGATCAACGAGACACAGGCAGCCGTTTCAAAGTTGAAAGACCAAGTCAATAGTCGGCTCACGGAAGTTGAAAATCTAGGCAATCGTGTCAAAGGTTCGCAGGCCCAAGTAGAAACACTTAAAAACTCGGTGGATACTGAGACTAAAGCGTTGCACTTCTTGACCGACGAGGTAACTGCTGTAAAGAATGCGAAAAGTACATCGGACGTGATCAATATCTACCCTATTCTAGGCGGCCACATGGCGGGAGGTAGAAGTGGGTGGATAGACCCCAAATCAAAAATGCCGGGAAAGACTTACGTCGTGCTCAGTCTTTTTATCACCCATCAATCTGCCTTCAAGGCCAAGGACGTTGCAGAAGCAAAGACTGCGCTAGAGAATAATGCGTACAACGTCTTTTTAGATTCTGTCTCCGTATTTGCCGGTGACCCAAGATCGAGCAACCAGCCTGTCGGAATGAGCCTTGACGCCAATAGCTGCATGTATTGGCTAAAGCCACCATCCCAAGCACCTTGTATTCTCTATTTTCAGCCAGACTTAAGGAACTACGCTGCGAAGGCTCGTGACCTCGTGAAGGTTGTTCAAATCGTACCGGACGCACGAATACAATACGTTGACCCCAAGACTCTCAGTTCGGACCAGCGTGAGCTGTTAGATTTATCGCACATGGATATGGTCGTCGTGCTTGGTCAGCCGTGATACACGGGAGGTGAGTGCTCGTGTGGAAGAATTTGGCATTGAATGTCTTTGGGGGGATTCTTGCCGGGTTGGCATTCTCTCTGTGGCACGGCGTTGTGCGGGAGTTCACCAAGCGTCGATTCAAACAAATATTTGGTTTGAAAGCGGTGGAAGAAGGCATAACTCTAGTCTATGAGGAGCTGGCTTTGCCGCTTCAAGGCGGGAGCCATCCTTACTGTAAACCTGGATACGAGGCGACCGGAAGGTGTTTTTCGATTAGCCGCCCGATACCAATTGCGAGCGTTCGAGCGGTGAGTTATCTCTCAAGTACAATTGGGAAGTTCATAAGAAAGAGTCCAGTAGTTCGGTCGGACATCGAGGTTCGCAACCTCCTCGACCTCGATTTCGTCTGTTTCGGTGGACCGTTCTCAAACATAATGACTGAAACTTGCATGGCGAACAGCGGGAATCGGCTGGTAATCTTCGACCAAACAGCGAGCCAGTTTAAGGCGAAAAACGATGGTCAACCACTCGTACAGTTCCATCCCAGTTTCGACTACGGTCTGATTCTAAAATTGCACCCCGTTCAGTTTCCAGAAAGAGTGTGGATAGTGTGTGCCGGGATTGGGGAAAGAGGAACGTCAGGAACGGCATGGTATTTGGCAAATAAGTGGCAGGAACTCAGGAGCAAGACAAAAGATAAACCATTTGCGGCGATCTTCAGAGTTGAACCAGACGCACATTCCGGCAGGGACCAATCCGCAGAGTTGCTGAAAATCATCGTTCTAAATGGCGAAAAAACTGAAACGACAAACTTGGAAAATGCCCAATAACGCTCACTGGGTCCGACAAAAACTACCTCTGCGAATCGTGCCCGGCTTTGTGCCTACTAGGCGGTTGGCCAAGAGGTGGGAACTGGGTGCCGCACCCTTTGCGTTTGGTTCATAGAGGGTCCGGTTTTTGACTTTTCGTTTTTCTGGGCATGCCCCTCAAACCAGCGCATATCCTGCGCGTCCCTCCATCAAGCGCCCCTCGAAGCACGCCTGGCAATGCTGGGACAATTGACGTCGGCGAGCACCCATCCTTGAGACGCTGCTGGTTTCAAGACTTGGCGGGGAAGAAATCTGGGACCGTGGCGGGATCGACGCCTGGAATCCGCCGTCTTGGCAGCGGTGGAACGGGAGTGCGCCCGTAGCGTTCATTCCATCTGGCCCAGGAGGTTCGGTCGAAAATCCCAGGTGCAGGATCATCCAATGCGGCGATGAAATCCGCGTCGCTGAAGTACTTCCTGAGGATGGCAATGTCTTCATCGGAAGCGTAGGTCATCGCATAGGTGAGAAAGCGCGAAGGGAATTCCAGCGCTTCTTCTGGAGTTCCAAACCAGAAGATGCGCTTGGCAACAGCCAGAAGTTCGGCAGAATAGGTCATCGCTCGTCACCCTGAGAAGCCAAGTCGCGCTTCCCAACAAGCACGGGCAGCTCATCCAATTTTACGCCTGCCGCCGCGGTTCGCAACGCGTTTTGTGTCGTTGTCGGCACGCCGACAATTGCGTTTCTGACCGGCCGTCATTCCGAACGGAGTCTGCGGAGTGAGGAATCCCTCTTCTCTTGGGTTTCCCCGAAAGAGAGATTCCTCGCTTCGCTCGGAATGACGGGGATGAGTGTGGCGCGGCGATCCAGCCAGACCGTGCTGTCCGCGGGAAGATTGGTGCTAAAGTAGGGATAGAGACAGCGACGCGACGACGTCATGATGATCACCATTTCCAAAGAGAACTATCTCAAGGCCATTGCCGAGGCTGAGGCGGAAGGGAAGACGGTGATCCCCGCGCTCCTGGCCCATTGGCTTAGCGTAACGCCACCGGCGGTCACCGCGGCCCTCAAGCGGCTGCGAAGAGACGCTTTGGTCACCCTGGAGAAGGGCAGCATTCAACTGACCGCCGAAGGACGCAAGGTCGCCGAGCGAACCATTCTTCGCCATCACCTGATCGAGCGCATGCTCTTCGAGGTTTTCGGCATGGAATGGATTGACGTTCACGAGGAAGCCGAGCGCCTGGAGCATGCTGTCTCTCCGGCCTTCGAGAAGAAACTCATCAAAATGCTGGGACATAAAGAAACCTGCCCGCACGGGAACGGCTTGGCGGTGATGAGTCCCGAGCAACGGCGGAAGAAAGGGCAGCGCTTGCTGACCGAAGCTGAACCGGGCGCAACCTACCGGGTCTTCAGCGTGTACGAACGGGACCGCAAGCTGCTGGAATTCCTGGATGAAAGAGGCATACGCCCGGGCACGCAGTTGAAAGTGGAATCCCGGAACTACGACGGGACGGCCATTCTAAAGATTGCAAGAAAGCGCCTCGCGCTGGGTTCTCCGGCGGCCGAGAAGATCTGGGTGGCACGAGAACGCTAATCGAACTGTTGTTAATCCCAGTTAATAAAATCTGGTATACTGCGCTTTATTGCGCGGGAATGCCTTAGTACGTTCCGCGCAGGGCGAGGGAATCGCTGATGGGCGCAGGACCTCTATCGAGGGCGAAGGCGCAAGGAGTCACCCAAGCAGACGTCGTTATCACGCACGAAGACGTTGATCGTGCGCACGACCGCGTGCGCGTGTCCGCGGCGCGCGCCCAGCGGGGAACCTTCTCCAAGTTCCGTCTGCTGTGGCTGCTCGTGGGACCCGGAATTCTCGTCATGCTTGGAGAGAACGACGGCCCCAGCATGATTTCCTACGCCGCGACGGGCGCGCGGTTTGGAATTGGTTTCTTCCTTCCCTTCGTCGTGCTTACGTTTTGCATGGCCATCGTCGTACAAGAGATGACCATGCGTCTGGGATCCGCCACGCATCGCGGCCACGCGGAATTGATCTTCGACCGCTTTGGGCCGTTTTGGGGCTGGTTCTCCATGATCGACCTGGGCATCGGCAACTTCCTGACGCTGATCACCGAGTTTATTGCCATCCGTGCAGGCCTGGGATTTTTTGGAGTGCCCCCATGGGCTGCGGTCGTCAGCGCGCTGGTGTTCTTGTGTTTGGCCATCATGACGCACCGTTATTGGACCTGGGAACGAACGCTGCTCGCCATCGCCGTATTCAATCTGATTTTTGTTCCCGTTGCCCTGCTCACGCACCCAAATTGGCACTCTGTCGGTAGTGCACTAATCACCTGGAAGCCTCTCCCTGGCGGGTTGAGCCAAGACACTCTGATCATCGTGTTGGCGGACATTGGCGCAACTGTGACCCCGTGGATGCTTTTCTTTCAACAGAGCGCCACCGTTGACAAGGGACTCACCCGGAAAGACATCCATCTTGGCCGCATCGATACGGTAGTGGGGGCTGCATTGGCCGCGACGGCTGCGGTGGCAACCATAATTGCAACAGCCCCATTATTCGCCCACCACATGACTGCCGAGAATTTTCAGGGAGCTGAGTTCGCGCAAGCACTCCAGCCGTTAATCGGGCGATTTGGCGCGGCATTGTTCGCACTTGGTATCGTGGAAGCTGGAATGGTTGCGTCGGTGACTATTTCCATGTCCTCTGCCTATGCGTTCGGAGAAGTAGCCCGCAGGCCTCACAGCCTAAACCTGCCTGTGGGGCAAGGAAAGGCTTTCTATTCGGTGTTGTTTTTATGCGCGGCGACGGCCGGAGCGATCGTGTTGATCCCCGGGCTTCCACTGGTTTATGTGGTTCTACTGGTGAATGTGGTCGCCGTGCTGGCGATGCCGCCTGCCCTCGTGTTCCTGTTCATGCTTGCGAATGACCGGGAAGTCATGGGCGATCTTGTGAGTCCGACGTGGGCGAATATACTCGCTACCTGCGTGGTCGTTTTTCTGACACTTGCGGGTGTACTCTTCGGCGTTAGCGTAATTGCGCCGAATGTTTTCGCGCTTCTAGGCGGGAAGTAGGAGGACTGAAGGATGCCCTCAAAAGACAAAGGACACAGTTCGATTACCTCCACCGATCAAGAAATGGTTTTGTCCTCGCTCGAGCCGGAACAACTCGCCGGGTTGAAAAAGCACCTTATTCCCAGGCGTCACCTGATAGGGCCTGAGAAGTTCGTGCTGTGGTCCCTGCGAATCTATCTGCTGTTCATGATTGTGGTGGTCATATACCAAGTGTGGGCCAGTCTACATTAGGATGGAGAGTTGCGAGCGCTTGCTCGCGGGCGAAGGGTACGGAGCGCACAAATCGCGCTCCGTACCCGGTATCCAGTTCACGCGCGTTGTTCTTTCCTGCTCCACTTGCGAATCGAGCGGATCTGGTCTTTGGGGATGTGGAGGAACGCCAGGAATTCCTGGTGCTCTTCCGGTGCGGAACGCTCGAATTCAGCGTGCCACTTGCGCATATCGGCCTCGCTGAATCCGGACGCCTTCATGATGGCAACCCACTTTTCCTTGGTGATCACTTTCTTCCTCCCGAGAGAAAATTTGTGCTGCAACAGCTTCAGGATGGCGCGCTGGTGGCCGCGAAGGGCTTGAATCTCCGCGTTCAATTCCACCAGACGGCGCTTTAAGATGCCAGACGCGTCACTTTCGGGGCGGTCCAGAATCGCACGGATGTCACCGAGCCCCAGGCCTGCATTGCGGAAAACGCAAATCTGCTCGAGGCGCGCCACGTCTTTCTCGCCATACGCACGGTAGTTCGACGAAGTCCGCAACGGGGGCTTGAGCACGCGCACCGATTCGTAATAGAGCACCGTGCTCCGGCTGA
>Ga0182011_10000276_pt1 | contig 43813 bp, 41 predicted proteins | sample 711E1DmetaG_FD_120481 | JGI IMG/M metagenome (GOLD analysis project Ga0182011, IMG submission 120481) | Permafrost microbial communities from Stordalen Mire, Sweden - 711E1D metaG | ecosystem: Environmental > Terrestrial > Soil > Wetlands > Permafrost | place: Sweden: Stordalen | collected...
CTGATCGTTCAACGTCCAGAAGTCATAGATGTAGCCGATACCAAAGACTCCAAGCGTACATAAATAAACGATGCCACTGACCCACTTCCCCATGTAAAATCGGTGAATCCCAAAGAAACCAAGGAAAGTGAGAAGCACCCAGGCGACGTTATAATCAATCCTGCCTTCCGTGAATCTCAAATCCGCTTCACGGGCCATGGATGGTATCAGGAACAGATCAAGAAGCCAACCAATGCCCAGAAGACCGAGAGTAAAAAAATAAATCGTGCCTGAGATAGGCTTACCATAATAAAACCTGTCTGAACCTGTAAAACCGAAGATCCACAATATGTAGCCAATAAGAATACTGTGTGTTGAATGTTGATTTTTCATATAGGTACTCAAAACATCATATATCTAGATCAGAGAGCCACGATCGCTGATCTTGCAAATTCATAAGGGCATTATGAAATGCTCGGTTATGAGAAAAGCGCAGGAGTCGGCGCTTTCTCCAAAAAAACGCACCGGGGTTCGTTTCTCAATGTAAAGATTAATTCCCTGCATATAGAAAAGTCTTTGAAGATTCTGAAACTTTGCCGCTGAAGCTTCTCGTAAGTTTTAGCAAAACTGTCGGTCATATTTTATCCCCAGAATATCCCAGTGGGGTCCTGATCAAGTTCCTTTAGAATATCCTCAAAATTAGCGCTTGGTTTTACTATGTCATAAAGATGCCAGTTTGAGTCTCGATCCATGAAGAATAATGCCCATTTTTTGGTTACTTGATCAAATCGGAATTGGGCAATGGGAGTCTCCGTCCAGATGGTAGGGTCACGGCGATAACGCCCTTTTTCTATCAGACTGACCTTATTCCCGTTGATCTTATAGGTCAGTTTGATCTGGTCCCTGGCATGCATGGGGATTTTGCGTTCACAGTATTCGGTGAGTTTGTTTTCAATCAGTCTTATTATGAATTCAGGTAGGGACATGGTTACTTTTGCTTTCGGTTATAAATCTGTTAGGCGTTCAAAGCATCCCTCAATGTTGTTGACGGTCTAAACGTAACGACTTTTCGTGCAGCAATGGTCAGATTTTCTCCGGTCTGAGGGTTCCTGCCCCTCCGTGCTTTCTTAGAAGTGACCGTCCATTTTCCGAATCCGGAGACCATTACAGGATTACCTTTGTCGAGCTCAGATTTAATGATGTCGAAGAAGCTCTCGACAATTCTGGTGCATTCGACTTTAGGAATGCCAATGTGTTCATTGAGCATATTAACAATTTCGATTTTGGTCAGTGTCATAATTTTTCCTCCAATGATTATGCCCGAGCAATCACCGACGCGGAATGTTTGCTTGGGCACTATATTAGTCATCCACTTAGCTATCCTCTTCTTTTTTTGTCAAGACTTGCCAAGCCCACTTGCTTCGTATAGAATTACTGAGAGCAAAGTTCGCCAATTCCCCGTGTTGGCATGCAACTATTGGGAAGAAGGAAATAAATGCCAGATCGAACTGATCATCGATGCACCAGGCACCATTCAGATGACATTTAGACCATTCTGTGGCCTCCTTCAGATTCAATATGCTGGCAATATGTAACCCTTCCTCTCTGGCATATGAGACCGGAAGCTTCATGCGCATCATCAGACCTCGCCCCAATAATGGATGCATTTCTTTTGAATTTGCCATAAACAGAGAGGTGACTATTCCCGGTTTCCCTTGCGCAAGCCGTACGCTTACTGGTTCATTTCCTGAAAAAGGGAATTCCGCAGTTAGCCAGTTTTCCCCAGATGTAACCATCATTGATGACCGGAGTTGATCTTCGGTATACTTAAACGTGCGACTGTCCAAGGGAGGCGCATTCTCACCCATTGGTATATAGAACTGTTCAATCAGGCTCACCATTTCGTCCTTTTCTTGCCTGTAAGATTTGTCAGGGTGGTTCGATATATCCGGTTCCGATCCTTTAAACAGATGACTGATTGATTCTACTTTCATGTGGGCGTAAGAAACCTGAAGCCCGACAGCTCTTAAAAAAAGCCTTCTGGACCACTCTATATTTTGGCGATGGGTATAGACGGAAGTGTGAAGCTTGACCCACCGTTCTCTCGGATCATAGATGAAGGCAAATTGGATGGCATCTTTGTTCAGGGCATTAAGACTTTCATATGTCTGTTGGTTGTCCTCGACGTTTTTTAGAAAGTCTGTTTCCACATGCATCAGAGTCACGTCTATTTGCATGTCTCTCTGGCATTGATCTGCCCATATTCTCTGAGCAAGATGGTGACCCCACCACATTAAGCCCCTTGATGAATTTATGCTCCATTCCGCATCGATCCGCATGGAGTCGTAGATAAACTGGATAACCTCTGGACCTAAATCATCATATGGTTCATTCGAACCCGATTCCTGTTCGATCTCATCCGGAATTTCAGAGCTTATCTTTGATTTTATCAAAATGGGTTTGAAGTATCTCTGTGCTTGGCCAAGTTCAGGTTCCCCCAGGGTGCCCGATGTTGTTTTCGAACCCCCTATAGCACTCGGACTATCTATTGGCCCCTCATCAGTTCGCTCTGCTATCAAGAGATTCCAGTGAAATATTAATCCCTCTTCTACAGTAGTTGATGGCAATTGTTTACCAACCTGGTCTATAGCTCCTTGCCAGGCAACACACATTTGCTTGCATTCCTCCATAACATGATCAGGATCAGTAACCAGACTGAACCAGCTCAAGAAGCTTTTCTGGGTTAGTGGTGATAGGTTGTCTTTCTTTTCATCTGAGAATTTCACGAATGATTCCATTAGGGCCGAAAGGTCCTGATCAGTCTTTGGTGCATCTAAAGAATGTTGCTTAATAAAACTCATCAACAAATCACCCACGCCTTGTGTCCGTTCCCACGGTTTCAGCCAATATTTGCGCATTATTTCACATTCTTCATCCAACCCCTTAACGCCGGCTAAAGTAAAAGCTCGGAACATTAACGTAGGAATATAATCTAAATTCGCTATATAATCCGAACAGCAGACTATGAATGTAGGTGCACATTTTAAAATCTGCCCCTTCCCTGGCTCGCTAAACATGCTAAGTAATAGTGGCATCAATGTCTTAGATTCAGCTGGTTCTTGTACCCACCCATGAACATAAGACTTAATACTGAAGGGATTAGATATTTTTAAATATATCAAACTGAGTCTTTTGTCGGGAATTGTTGCCAAAGTGAGAGAACTCCAAGTCGGGCCATAGGGGTTAAAAATTCCCCATGCAAACAAAAGACGATGCGATAACTGTTTATCAAGATATCCACAATTCTCAATCGGTCCGACCAATTCCCCCATACTGTGATCTTTATCCGGTTTGATGCTCATTAGCAGTGAATCGACTATATCACTCCCAAATAATTGTCCCTTTGGTATGGTGACTTTTCTATATGAAGTTGTCATAATGAGCGTCCTCAATAGTGTTCAAAAACTCGTTTTTATAGATCAGAACAGATTATTTTGGGTGTTTCATCCATGCCTGCACGAGAGCCTCAATACAGGCAACTCCTTTCCATCCCATAGGCCACCTCCTTGGTCTATGAATGATATAAAAGTGTTACCTATGTTCCCGTTCGGTCACCCGGTTCCTAACTTCAGTTGGATATAGCTGATAGCCAGCCCAGTTCGATCGATACCCGCACTGCAATGCACAAGCACGGGTTTCGGGAGCGCCTCGTACGCCGACCAGATCCTACTTAGGTGGTCTTGGGAGAGCGGTGGATTTTGATGATCCCGTGCCGGAACATGTTCGACCCTGAATCCCTCGGATTGATAATGGGCAATCAGACCGCTTGGGAGTTGATCATAAAGTGGAAGTTGGTCGTCTGAGAGTAGGCAGATGATCGACTTGATACCGAATGTCCTCAACTCTGCCAGCCATACATCAATCTCGGCAAGCTGAACAGCCTTGCACCGTTCTCCCGAATAGCCAGGGCGATGGCTTCGAGCCAATTTGTCCGGAATCGCCCAACTCAGCATTCTTTTCCCCTCAACTTGGATTATCCGATAAGAACCTAACGATTTTTTTCGCTGCCAAGAGAAACTTCTTCTTGTTATCTTTTGACCTAAAGTCAGGATTAAATCTACCGCCAGATATGGAATCTCCGACAACAAACACATTTGCAACAGCGACCTGCCTGAAGCGAGCGACATTAAACATGGCACTGGCTTCCATTTCTACGACATCGGCGCCTAAATTTAGGAAATATTCCAGCTTTTTCTTTGTTTCCCGATAAGGGGCATCTGTCGTCCAAGTTTTGCCTTTTTTAAAGTCGTCATTGTTTCTTTTAAACCAGCCGGTAAGCTCGTTCATCAATGTGATTGAGGGTTTTGAAAAATATTTGTAACCTGGGTAATGCACCGATGTTCCTTCGTCAGAAAAGGCGCCGGTGCAAAGAACCACATCCCCATGCTTGATGTTATTGTGTAATGCTCCCGCAGACCCTATGCCCACAAATCTTTTTATCCCGCAGGCTGCTAATTCTTCAAAAAAGGCGATGGTTGCCGGACAGCCGATGCCAAATTTTCCAGCGAGGGCAATCTCGTTTTCCATTAGGTACAATTCACCCGTCAAACCTGAGAAGATTGATCCTCTAAACATCTTCTTCAGCTTTCCATATATACTGGTATCAAAACAGAACAGGACAGTATGATGGTCTTTTAACCGGGATATCCTGTCACCGAGAGAATATTCAACAAAGCGCAATGGCTCCAAAATCGCCTTGGGATGATTTGGGATCATTTTTATTCTTTTTCTGAAATTAAGTATCCATCCCCATGTCTTTTGCCTTTTTTTCAAGCCGCATGAATTCAATAAATTCAGGATACTGTTTGAGGAGCTTCATGTTGATAAATGCGGGTTGCTCCGAGAGGAGAGCTCGTCCACGTGTTGTGATTTGATAATGGCCTCTTTCTGTAAATTTTAACAGACCAGCTTGATACATGTAAATAAGTGCCATGCCAACTCTACTCACAAAGACCGATTCAATACCGCCGGGAAGCGTCTCTTTTAGTTCTTCCTCGTTTAGACAAAATTTCTTTGCAAGAGAGTCAACGGCTTCGTCTGTTGACATGTCGTCGATTGTTTCACCTGCACATCGGAGAAGAGGATACATAAATTGCTGAAAATCTGGGACGGCATTGAAATACTCTTTACAGGCATTACATCGATACCTGCCTGGTTTTGGTCCACCAGGGATTAGCGTAAATTTTGTGGTTGCACCAACGATATTGATTGTTCGCCCAATAATACCGCACTGCACGTTTGCTGTGTCGTCTGACGCACAGCGAGGGCACGCTGGCAAATTAGCCTCCTCAAAGTAAAGAATGTCTTTCAGAATACCTGGATACCCTTTTTCCATGCGATCTAATGTTTCTTTGTCGACCTTTAACATCTGGGCCTCCTTTTTCATTTTGCAGAAAATGTCTCCATTGAGAACTTTAATATGAATAATCCTTCTTACCCACACCCCTCTTTATTCTATACCAGCGGCTTCACGAAGGACATCCACACGGTCGGTCTTTTCCCAAGGGAAGCCATCACGACCAAAATGTCCGTAGTTGCAACTCCTGCGATAATTCCAGCCTTTCGGTGTGGTAAGTCCAAGATCCTTGATCATCATAGCTGGACGGAAATCGAAAATCTCGCCATCTGTAAGAATCCGAGCGATCTTATCATCATCTATCTTCCCCGTGCCATAGGTGCTGACATTGATGCTGAGGGGTTTTGGGATGCCAATCGCATAGGCGATCTGAATCTCACATTTGTCAGCCAACTTCGCTGCAACAATATTCTTGGCGACATAACGGGCATAATAAGCAGCTGAACGATCCACCTTTGATGGGTCTTTGCCGGAAAAAGCACCACCGCCATGCGATCCCACGCCTCCATACGAATCTACGATAATCTTACGACCTGTAACACCGGAATCACCGCACGGTCCACCAATCACGAACCTGCCGGTTGGGTTGATAAAAAACTCCGTCCTTTTGGTCAATAATCTCGTTTTCTCGAGGACTTCATGCGCAACCGCCATCAAATCTTTGCGAATTCGCTCCAGTGGTACATCACGGGTTTGATGGGAAATGACAACTGCTGTAAGTTCAACAGCTTTTCCATTCTCATGCAATACACTAACTTGCGCCTTGGAATCGGGGCGGAGATATTCGATCACCTTCTCCTTGCGAAGGCGGGTCAGTTCCTCCAATAAATTGTGTGCGAACACGATTGGGGCGGGCATCATTTGTGGTGTGGCACAGGATGCATAGCCGAACATCATACCCTGATCACCCGCGCCCTGATCCTCATAGCGTTCATGGTTCACACCCATCTGAATATCCCGAGACTGACCATGAAGCCCGCAGACATAATTAAACGTGTCGTAACTGAATCCCTCGGACGGATCATCGTAACCGATGTCCTTCACAACCTCACGTGCGATCATCTGCGGATTGATTTTATCCCAGTTCTTGCAGGAGATTTCACCAAGATTAATTACAAGATTTGGACCCACTGCTGTCTCACAACCCACGTGGGCCATCGGATCTTGGGCAAGGCATGCGTCCAGAATTGCATCAGAAATCTGATCGCAAACCTTGTCGGGATGGCCTTCCGAAACCGATTCAGAGGTATAAACGTGACGTTTCATCAATTTGCTCATCTGATTAACCTTTCTATGGTAATTTTTTTAAGTTAATGCCGTTAACGAAAGATAGAGATTATTTCTTCTTTTGTTTCCTTCCCTTCTTTTTTATTGTAGCGAGGACTTTTTCAGTAATAGACATTATCAGGTCTTTTGTTTCCTTTTTCACTTTGGATAAATCATTATCAATGTCGATTAGATAATATCCCCAGGTTCCAGACATCTCATCCACCTCATGCCTATCCACACTATAGCCTGTAATATATTTTCGCACCTGGTCGTGAAATTCGATATCAAATTCACGGTCAAAATCAGGATCTATAATAACCTGCCGTATCGCATTGTCATCAGCATCAGTCATACCATGGTTTGTCCGCAGTACTTCTTCAATTACGCCATAGTATGAGATATCAATGGCATCGAGAAATTCAGATACAGCTTCGTCACCTGATATCCAGAATTCAATTCCAAATCGGTATGGCAGAGCTCTGGTCTTTGCGATGGCATTGGCTTCCTCGACTGGGTGGTTAATCTTTGTTTCGGGATAGGGGTCTGTAACAAGAGATATTCCGAGGGCATCCAGTACCTCATGGGGTTCGTTATGGAAGAATTCAACGGCAGCCTCCCTGCCAGAAATCAATGCATCCCATTCAGAATGGGTACTGATGATTCCGTATTGATCGACGCTGAAATAGGTAATTTTATTTGCCATCATTGTCTACCCCCGATTATTCTATTGATGGTTTTCAGTTTTCATGGCTGGATGTTTTCTTTTCCTCTCAATCAGACCGCCTGCTCTTTACAGATGTGTTTCCGATAAGGATTCTTAGGTACCCCAAAAACAAAAAAGCCCGCGCCAAAAAGGCAACGGGCTCATTAACTAACTATACCGGCCTTTAGCAACTTTTATATAGCGGCTGCAAGTAACCTGTATAACTCACCGCTGTAATTTGAGCGTAGACTATCACCGATCAGGAAAAAGTCAAGTGATATTTCACTACAGTACTATTTAGACACCCACAATTGAAGCACTGATCCCGAACGACTCACTCAGGGCGTTTTATCCCTCAATGGCATATCCCAATATAATTTCTCCTTATCAATCGCCTGTTTATTTGCAACATCCCAATAAAGAGTCGACTGTGAAGGTCTATTGCTGAGTACCACTGCTCTAACCTTTCGTAATTTACCACTTTTATCTTTTGTGAATTGTTTTTTATTGACATTGATTTCAATACCTACGCCACCACAACTTTGGAGCGCAGAATGGTAAATTTCATATCCATCGCTGTATTCTTTACGATATTTATACTCCTTAACACAAGAAAGTCCCGGTAATTGTCTTTCTACGTTGTGATGGGGTAAATGATATTTTTCGACAAGATAAGTCAAATTCAAGCCTGCTTCATTGTTGGACGATTTCGCTTTTATAATTTTTGCAATGGTAACGAGATTGAACAGGTTTTCTAACTCAGAATAGATGGGTCTTTTTTCAGATATATCAGAGTATCTTTTGCCAAAATCTTCACAAAATTCCTTTGCTAAAGGATCCGGTCGATTCTTGCCGACAATAGTCCCTTGATGGTCCAGAAATTCCTCCTCCGTTAATAAAATAACTTTACTTTGTTCAATATTCACAATTCCTGCGTCTTCCCAATATTTATTCTCATCTGGGTAGAACCAGAAACGGTTCATGGATGACCTAGCTCTGTCAGTGTTTTCTTTCCTCAAAATTTCTTCTTTATGGATCTCCATCCTCCTGTCCATGAGACTATTAAAACCCTCTATACCAAGCTGATCCGATCCATTAACGATCCTTTTCATGTCATAATCGGCTTTGACCATAACAAAAGCAAAATGGCTGTCGAAAGGAATACCAATGACTCTGACTGTCTGAGGAGATCTGCAGATATGGTCCCATTCCTTCAGTGCATTATCAGGGTCAGAATTCTTAAATTTAATTGCCTTAAGTCTTGTGATGGTCAACGGGTCTGGATCAATGGAACATCCTGGATTTGAATAATAATGTGCTCGTCCCTTTAAGACTGCATATTTGAACCAAGCATTTCTGAGAGCGACGACAAAATCTTCCAGTAAAATTGGAGATAAATCGGAGTCAACCTCCCCAACCAGAATAATGTCACGGTTCTTCTTATCTATAATATATCCGGTTATTTTTGTAAGACTCGCCATCTTAGAAATGACTTCAGGGCATGAACCGTTCGTTTTGCACGACCTGGATGATTCTTGTTGAAGGACCTTTAATGAAACTGCCCTTATTTTTCGTGAATCATCCGCATGTGTGACGCAGATAGGATATATAAGAAAACAAATAAATATGAAGATCACTATCCATTTATTCATGCTTTCATTTCTTCCTGCATCCATGTTGACCTCTTTGGCTTAGCTTCCAATATGCCTTTCAACCAGTCATGGTATCAGTGAATCACTTACCGTTCATATGGCTCTGAATGTTCCTTATGCTCATACCAGTTCTCAATGTAAACCTTCGCAAGGTCCTTATTCCTCATGATCAACAGATTCTCTGCGTTCTTCTCCTCAGCAGCCTTGGTGAAGTTAAAGCTACCTGTGATAACGGTTTCTTTGTCGATGATCATGATCTTGTTATGGGCAATGGCATGTTTACTGTCAATGTAGGTTGGAATGCTGGCATTAGATATAAAAGTGGCGGAGGTATATCTTTCTGACTTCTGGCTTTTATCCAGAATGGTTTCTATCTTTACTCCTCGTTTATAGGCATTGACGAGGGCTTTTGCAATAGGGGCTGAAGTGAAGGAATAGGCCTGAATAAGGACCTCAGACTTTGCTTTGTCGATCTGGCTGACAATGGCTTCAGTGCAGCCGCCTTTGGGACTGAAGCAGACTTGGACAGGGGTGTTGTTGAGAGTGAGGTCGGTGGCATGGGATATCTGATGTAAAGGAAAAAGGAAAAAGCTGAGAGAAACAATGATCCATAAAATTCGCTTTTTCATGGCAGGCTCCGGACATGCGCACCCCAGTTCATTCTTAGGAACTGGGGTCATCTGTTGTAGAGATTTCCTTATTGATGAATGTGGCCATAGAGTTGATGCTCGAGATTTCAGATTCAGTAAAGCCGTCTGATATCTCAGGAGGTTCCATTTTCCTTGAGTCTATCAACGCCTTAATCATATCTATATAGGAGAATTCCTTTTCGTGTCCATCAACAACCTGGAACACGCTGATCTGGGACTCCTTATCTTTTTTGAATACTAGCTTCATTAGACCCCCTAAATTTCTTCAGGTTATACTTCTTAACACGTTTCTTGACTGAAATCTTACCACCGTCAGTAGTTTCAGCTATCAAATCAACAACGTCCTCACCGTCAATTGAGCCTTCCAGTGGGTTCGACTTGATAGTTATAGTTTTGTCGTTATTCCTGCACATGACAACATTCTGGGCATCGCCTAACATAGGTATCGTGGCGTTATGCGAAACGAGAATAATCTGCTTCTTCATTTTGCATTTCTTTATGGCCTCAAGCAAACCAGAATTTATGTAGCCCGTTGCTAGATTGTCCTCGGGTTGATCTATAATGAGTGGTGCGTTGTCAATACCCCAACCAAGTATCAAGTCGAGAATCACGGAAGTTTTCCATCCGGCGCTCAGATTATCAAAGTCCTTACCTTCCTTCGTGGTTATCCGATACTTCTTCTGGTTCATGCCCACAAATCTTGTGTTTACCCGGTTTTCGAAATCGTCGTAGTCAGAAATTTTAGGATTGCGCTTGCGAAACTTTGCTTCGAATAGAACTTCAGGTCTGATATCATCGAATGTCTTGATTGCGTATTCTGGTTTCAGCATACTATTCACGACTTCAAGAAACTTCTCCTTTGTTAGTTCAAATTCATTGTCGATGAACAGCTTGTGTCCCATGGATTCAATCTCTTTTGTGGTTATCTTGATGGAGAACTTTGAGATAGCTTGTAGCGATTCATAGAACATTTTATCAAATTTAAAGTATCGCTTGATGTGCTCCAGCAACTTCTCAAACTGTTGCCTCTTGGTGGCAATTTCCTGGTTCTCAGTTTCTTGGGCATCATCGATTGCCCTCTCATATAAGATGATTATCTTGCGAATGGCAGCCTCCATTTCTGAGCGGTCAAAAGCCAGTTTCAGTTCTTTTTTCAGTTTTTCAACAAGGATACTATCATGATGGACTAAGGGGTTCAGTGACAAGAACGCATCGACTTCATCAAGGTACTTTATATGGCGACCGTAGGTTGCTTTACCATACCCAATCGATTCGATGATTTTGTCACCCGGCAAAATACACTTGAGAGGGTTGCCTTGAATAACATCTGTGACGACGAGGTGAGACAATTTGGGTATCCTTGACAGACTATCCTGCAGCGATTCAATCTCCTTTACCGATTGAACCAATGAGGATAGCCGAGAACTGAGCTCTGATAGGCCATTGGCTATCTCTTGACGTTCTTCTCTATCCGCCGGAAACACACTCTTCAGTATTGAGATATCATCAATATTATTTTCCTTATCCTTCTGGTCGCATATTTTGATGATGTAGTTTTGAGGAAGGTAATGCGGAGTTTGTCCCGCTGGGTTATTTACCTGAATATCTTGGATGTTGTACGGTGTGTTAAGATAGACACTCTGATTAAGTTCACCAACAATCTTCCTGTAAAGTGAGTCTACGAATAAAGTCTTACCGCTGGAGGAACCACCAATCACCACATTCAGCCCAGGTGTCAAAGCCACATCGATGTCAATCCTGTCATTCTTCAGCAAAACATGTTGGATACATTCAGCCCACGAATCTGGTTTTTCGCCATACCTCAGCCTTGAGGACTCAGAAAGTGACAAACGCAGGCCATTGAATGTAGGACTAGCCATCATCCATGTCCGTATAAACGGAGATGAATCTTTTGCTTTGGCGTTTGGGTAGTTTTGTGGTGAGTAATTATCTGAGGACGTAACGAGATTTACGAATTCTTTTATCCCCAGACGATCGAAGTATTCAAGTGTTTTTTCCAAACCTGTATTGCTTCTTGCAGTGAAACCATCGAAATGATTGTAATAAATGCTTCGCTCCAGAGTGTTATCAAATTGCACATTTTCAGGAATAGACTTGTGGAAAGCTGAATGGGATTGTCCACCATGCGGCAGAAGTACAAATTCATACGAATCGAAGCTCTTCATTATTTCTTCCAGCTTTGGAATACTGCCATCCGCGGCTGAGACCTCTTTGTTTGGATAGAGTTTATCTAGTATCGTGTTGATACAATCTATAGAAAGCTCATCTATCTGCTCAAATTTGAAGTAAATATGACAATGATAAGGTTTCTGAAGGTCATAGTTGCGAACATGCAATTCTACGCCCAACAGAATATGCTCAAATGTTTGTACTGCTTTTAAATAGATGGGCTTGTTGACGGTATTGTGGTCGGTAAGAGATATCAGGTAGGCTGATCCCTCTGCAATTTCCTTAATCTTGTCTTTCAATAGGTCAAGATCATAAGATTGATTCAAATCATTTGGGTTATCTGAAGTGTGTATGTGAAGGTCAATGAATACTGGTTTCATCTATCTCTCCCATGCCACATCTTTATCTATCTACTTTCCTTTGAACTGCTACATATACAAATCTATTTATTCCAGCGTTATATGCTTCGCTTCTTTCGCTGTTTGACTTATCTCACCCATCACGCCTTCCACTTCCTTTGTGCTTGAGATTCCTAACTCTCGGAATCGTCTGAAGGAAGGGATTAGACGGATCTCCGTGGAACGCACAGCTTCATTATATGACTCGACAGCCTTGTTGAGGTTACCTCCGACCTTACTAAAATGATCAATTACAATAGCAAAGCGTTCATAGAGTTCCTTCCCTAGACGGTTTATTTCTCTTGCCCCTTTTGCTATTTGCTCTTGCTGCCAGCCAAAGGCTACTGCTCGAAGTAGGGCAATTAGGGTCGTGGGAGTTGCAAGAATGACCTTCTTGAGTATGCCGTCCTCAACGAGCTTTGGATCATTCTCAAGAGCTGCGCTGAAAAAGGATTCGCCCGGTAAATACATAACCACCATTTCAGGCGAGCTCTCAAATTGGTCCCAATAAGACTTATTACCAAGCCCATTCATATGAGCCCTCACCTGTGCTATATAGCCGGTAATCGCCTTTTTCCTCTCATCCTCTGAAGACGCAGATATTGCAGTAAGATATGCGTCGACAGGTGCTTTGGCATCGACAATGATCGTTCTCTCATTTGGAAGTCGAACGATCATATCAGGGCGGAGTCTGCCACCCTCAACATCGACGGAAACCTCCTCGTAAAAGTCGCAGTAGGGAACCATGCCTGCAAGTTCCGCAGCCCGCTTTAGGCTCATCTGCCCCCAACTTCCACTCACCTGTGGTTTCCTCAGGGCTACGACAAGTGTGCTCGTCTCTCTCTGAAGCTGCTCGCTCATCTTGGTGAGAGACTGGATTGACTGTGCAAGGCTTCCATAAGTCTCGTTCCTGTCCTTCTCTATGGTCTTTAGTTCCTCCTCATATCGCTTAAGAATCTCTTGAAGAGGTTTCACAGTAGCTTCCATGCTGGCCTGATGCTCTCCAAGTTTTCCTTTTGTCTGTTCGATGATCTTTCCAAGATGCTCCTGCGCGAGCTGAAGAAAACTCCTGTTAGAGGTTTCGAGTGCCGAAGACGCATGGGCCTTAAAAGTCTCCACCATCTCACCCTTCATCAAGGTCACGAGTTCCTTCTGCTGTTCAAGGTTCCGGGTTGCCTCTTCGAGCCTGACTACCGTCTCGATGCTTTTCCCTTTCTCCTCGTCAAGTTCGATTCTCATCTTACAGAAATCTTCGTCCGCATGGCTGACCTGTGCTTTAAGTTGCTCAACTTGCCCTTCAGTATATTTTGCCTTACCTTCTAACTCTGATGTCTTCTCGGCAATCTCTCTCTGGAAACGGGATTTTGAGACTAGCCAAGTTAAGATTCCACCGATTAAAAGGCCAATGATACCGGCGACAAAGATTTGTGCTTCCATCATCCCTCCTGATGAGAATACTTATTTGATTACAATATTGAAATATGGATAAATTAAAATATTAGTGAGATTTGAAGACTACTTAAAAATATGAATTTTCATGGGCATTTGATTCTGTGCGTTACACCTATAAGTCCTTGTCTCCAGCATACTACGCAAATTGGAGACCATCGCTTGAAAGGGTGTGTCGCGCTAATTCTGCACGAGCCCTGTTTCACCACAGCTAGTTATGCGATTGGTCCAGTCCAGTGATCTTGATAAATGCTCTGCCTATACTGAAAAGCTTCGCGGCCGCCTTCCATGATATCTGTTATGTGAGATACTATTTCTGGTGAATCGAGGTTACCAGTCGACTCTAGACGACATTGTTTCTCTTCAATTGCTCTTAATATGATTGCCTGTTCAACGTCTCCAAGTACTGGAAGATTAGGATTATGCGTTGCAACGATTATTTGTCGCCGTAATTTTATACTTGCCAATATATTAACGATCACCTGCCGTATAAGGCGATTATCTAAATTGTCCTCCGGTTGATCGATAATTAACGGGTTTTGACCATTCAGAAGCAAAATCGGGAGTATGGCGCTGCACCTTTGGCCGGCCGATAACTCGCCAATTGGTCTCAAAACACTTCCCGCTTCCTGGGGTCGGTCATTTAGGAGGATTTCTGGGTGGTCATTGTATATTACTTCGTCTAAGGCTAATACGGCATCAACGAAAAGCTTGTTGGATTTTTGGCCTGTTTTTGGAAACGTCCAAAGACCGTGTCTAACCTCTGGGGGTAATTTGTTCACAAACGTCTCATCTGGCCTTTCTTTCATTATTGTATGCTCAGCTTCGAGTCTTATTTTCCCTGAACATTTGTTAATGATATCATCAGCCAGTACCTGATCAATACCTCCATCGCTGGCTTTTTCCTTGTCCACAATGAATACAGCGGCGCTTTCGACAACTTCACCGAGTAAACTGTCACGTACTTCCTTCGGCATAACCTCTTTGTCAATAATTGCCGATATTCTGTTGTCTTTATATCTTGAAATGTATGGCCCGATATGCTCGGTTAGCCATTCCTTAAAAGTATCTCTATCTTCCATCGGGTGCACCTTGATTTGGATCATAAGAATCGATGGATCGAGGTCTCTTGCGAGTTTGGTACCAAGTTGCTTTGCAGTTTCCATCCGAAGATCGGTGCGATTCTTACACTTGTCAACAAGAGACTTAAAAAGAATGTTGCGCTCCTTCACTCTGCTTTGCCATTGTGCCATTAATTCCCGATACTCTATTAGATCCACTTCTGCTTTCTCATAGCTTTCCTTTTTAGCTTCCCGATCCTTTGCACCCTCAGGCAAACCTTTCTTTACTAATACTTCTTTAGCGATCTTGTGCTGATTCTTAGTTTCCTCAAAAGCATTGTGTATAATCGAATCGATGTCATTAAGTTCCTTCAATAGTTGCTTGAAAGTTTTTTCAAGCCGCTCTTTCGGAAACAAGCCCTCTTCACCTTTTTCAAAAAGTTTAGCTATACCATCACAACACGGTCGTATGTTTTCGTTTTTATCTTTTATCTTTTTTGACAAGGCATCTAGGATACCCATCAGTTTCGTTTGTCTTCCATCAATATCAATCTCAGTAATTGCCTTATCCCATTTATTTTTTGTATCCTGTATAATTGTCTCGGCCGTACTGGCCTCATCAAGATGTTCATAAAATTGTTGAACCTCTGGTTGATTTACCGCCTCATAAGCAGCTTTTCTCCTTCCATATTCACGCAAAGGAGTATTCTCTTGTGTTAACTCCATAGCCTTCCATGCAATATTAACCATTTCAATACGTTGTTCGGCCAATTGGGCTAATAGTCCCGCTATATCTTTCTCAATGTTTGGAATTTCTTCGCCTACCAATTGGTCAAATAGTTTCCTTAGACGGTTTGGTTCAACAACATTTTCTATATCCTGCATTCTGAATAATTGTACCGGCTCTGAAACGAGTGAGCTGCCCAGCATTTCCTTATCATCAAGATTCGAGTGACTAACTGGTCCATGCTCTCCACCTGGATTGAAGTATCGTGAAGAAAATAATGCACCCTTCGGCAGTTCGGCATTGGCACCTGGCGACTGCCAGACTAAACGAACTTGACAACCTGTGAGAGTTGCCCTAGCCCGCTTGTACCAGTCGTCAAGAACTTCATCTGGCTTTCGATATCTTCCCAGAAAATCAGTTGCTTTCGTGACAAATGCTATAGCTTCTATGGCAGCGCTTTTACCAGAGCCTCGACCTCCGATCAAACAGTTAAGGTTTCTTGACAGGGGTAATACAAAGGATTTTTGTTCAGCACCATTAGATGTGAATGGCCAAAATTTTGAAGCTTCTACGGCATCAGGTGTGATTTCTATTCCTGATATCCATCTCATTACCTGACCCGGCGTAGAGTAACTAAAACGTGTTTCGCCATAGCGTAATGCGTGTCGTATTTGTGAGAGAATCTGCTGTGGGCTTGTATTTGTCGACTGAGTTGGGATCTTAAGATAGGGAATATTGTCTTCGCAGATAAAAACCTCAGCTAAACGATGTGCGTCAGATGCAATAATAGGAACTGCTCGTCCAGATTCGGGGTTAAATCTATGTAAGCGTCTATAGTGCATTTCATCCTGCTTACATGATACTTGTAATCCGTCAAACCCACATGCGCCGACTAGTTTCAATACTTCTAGAGAGATTTGCTCGTTTTGTTTTTTACGGTTCTCATTGAGTTGCTTAAGAAGTGATTGTAACGCTTCCCTGTCTACTCCAAGATTAGACTCAAGCTCTGCCGAGGTCCTAGCAATTGCAACATCCAGTGCTGTGAATGAGACTTCTTCTTGCTTTTTCTTTGTTGCTGCTTGCACACCTTTACCAGAGGAAATATGGGCCGCAATTGCTATAGCTGGATAATCGGAATGTCTTCTCAAACCATCTATAAAGTCCGGAAGGGAACAAGATACTTCGGCAATCTGACCAAATGTCCAGTTCCCAATTGTTTTGTCACGAATCGCAATTCGAATATCGTCTGACTGAGTTTCTGGCGAGAAGATAAGGATGATGTGTGCTTCCGTTTTCTCGTTTTCTGAAACCGGAAACAATACATTCAACTCAATTCCTGGTAACACAACAAGCCGGGATTCTTCACGTCGCTCCCACGCATACCTGGAGAGCGCACTTGCATAACCACAAACATTATGGTCGGTAATTGCTACATAAGCCCAATCTTCTCCTGTGGAAATTGATTCCTTTTCAACAAGCTTGTTTCGATGTTCTAGTAGAAATTGAAAGTAGTGTGATATGGGGAAGGCGGAAAGAACCTGATCTTCATATCGTAGCGGTTGACTTGCATCGCTTTCATTGACTTGCCCAAGTAGTTCTTTCTCTTTTGGAGAAAGCGAAATGTATCGTTCACCACATCTAACATCAAATGAAGCGGGGCTGTGCACATGCAAATCGCACATATAGAACCGAGCCCGCGGGGTAGACTTCAGAACCTTTAACAGCTCTGCATTTGTAATCATATCCACTCCTCCAGAACCCAAGGACAATCGATTTTCAAAATTATCCAATCAGGAAATAAAGAATATGGGAATAGGTCTACTCTCTCGTCATCTTTCTTTTTATCTATACTACCAATAATATATAGTTCATGGCCATGCTGCTTAAATTTTATCTTTTGTTTGCTTTGCTACGATCAGCGCGGCCAATGTTACATAACGATCAAGAATTGTCAACGTTCCATCCCGATTCCTTCTTCTTAAGGAATACCGTTTGAAACTGCGAATACTTATGAAAACCATGGAACGCTTGACAAGGAAGACAGCAAATTGTTATCGTGATTATCCCATTTTCATTGCAATGTTCCGCAGTCATCATTTTTTCAAATATTGTACTGCTTGATAAGAAGTTCCCTTATTGCTTTTACGCTCTCTTCGTTTTGACGCTGAAATTGAAAACATGACCTGCGGCCAGCCGTAGCTTTCTTGTGTTTCATTTTTTTACTCTTCAGAAATATCTTTTCTTCTTCTGGGATATCACCGTTGACAAAAAGTTCCACACGGTAACATTCTATACCCTTTACATTGACTTTTTCTATTTCAGAGATTGAGTATTTTGGCTCATTAAATTGTCATATTCTTTTTAAAATATCAGTGGAACTCCCAATATGACTCGACACCTTTCTTAATTTCAACGTAGGAGCATTTTAACAATTTCATTCTCGTAAGAGTATGGAATAAACAGCTGTTCTCTTGCCCTCGTAACGGCCACATATGCCAGTTTCCTGATTTGCTCTTCTGTCCAACGGTTGCTCGGTGCCAGCCAGTCCATGCCCAGCAAGAAGACACAGGCATAATCAAACCCCTTAAGGCTGTGAATCGTCGAGATCGTTACGCTGTCCGTCGTCACATCGTAGGACCGCTTCGCCCGGTAATCCTCCGAGACCCAGTTGTGAAGGAGCCCCTTTCTTTCCATTGCTGCCTCCAGAAGCCGTGGCAGATGTATTGCAGTATCGTCCTCTGGAGAACGCATAGTGTAGATCACGGCGATTTCCGCGAAGGGATAACCTTCATCCTCATTCAGGGTCCTGATCCTGTCGGCTACCCAGGCGGCAACGGCTTTGTAATCGTTAAACGACATGATCTCCGGCTGAGGACCGTGAATAACCTCAAAGATCTCCGGGAACAACTCCGCTTGAGGGGTCTCCCGGCGTGATTCCTGCCCATCTTCGATGATCCTTTTCGCAAAATCAGCAATCTCCTGCGTGTTCCTGTAAATCCACGACACCCGATGTACTCGACCACGGGCATGAATGCCGACCTCCTTCCAGGAGGCGCGCCGTTGATAGATGTTCTGATTGTCATCCAGTGCTATTGAGAGATGATCAGTCTTTGGATTAAGGAGGGCCGTTACGATCTTCAGCATCTCGTCGGAAAAATCCTGCCCTTCGTCAATAAGAATCGCGTCATAATGGAGCTTGCAGGAAGGCAGCTTTTCCAGAGTATCCTGAATGACCATGTCGTAATACTCAGAATCCGCTTTTTCATAAGGAATGGTTTCCCCCGTAATCTTTGCGCAGAGCTGAAAGAAATGACAAACCTCAACGCCGTTTTCCCCAAGGGGGATGTGTTTGTCGGCCAGGAGGCGGCGGATGTAGTTGACGAGGGTGATGTTGTAACAAACGAAGAGGATATTCCGGATGGCCGGATTATATTGTTTCAGCATAGCGGCGCGATGGACCAGGATCAGCGTCTTGCCGCTTCCTGACGGTCCCGTAATGATCCGGTGACCCCCATCATACTGTCTGGCGATGCTCTCCTGGTGATGATCAAGGAGCTTCAATCGGCGGGTAGTGTCGACGCGCTTCTTCCGAAAATCTCTATCCGGCAGGTCAATCCGCACCACAGGAAAGATCAGCTGCCGGAGATAGTTGAGTTCCCTCCCCGTAATCAAAAACCGGGGTTTGACCGTCAGCATTCTGTCAAGTTCCTTACGGAAGCAGTTCCCTGTCAGATCTTCGCAGATAGGCGACTGGGGGTGGAGGTCGTCCCAGAAGAAGACACGCTCCGAAGGAATGACATGATGGAGCCCTTTCTGTTCATATTCATACTTGTTGATGTTAGGAAAGACGATGCCACTATTAACGGTCACTTTGACCTGGCCATACGTATGGGAATCTTTAGACACCAGGTGACCGTCCTGTTTAATCTTGTCCATGACTTGGCCGAAATAATCCCGTATCTGCTGGACGGGGTTTTTTCGCCGTTCTTCTTTTCCTTCGATGTACAGCGTGAAATATTGAGGATCGGCAGCTATGATCTGGTCTAAAGCCCAATCCTTCACCTCGAAGATGATCAGGCCGGCATCCTGGGCGTAGAGGATGAAATCAGGTTCACGACCCGCTATATCCGGCTGATACCATGCAATGTATTTATCATCCGGCTTTGCACAGATCTGAAGGAACCGGTAAAAGGTTCCCTCGCCTGGTGTTGTGAATATCTGGATGTCAGAAGGGATCAAGGTGGCCATTTAACATCCTCTTTTTCTTCTTGAACCATCTCAGATTCAACATCCTGAGTTTCTCCTAGCAATAAAGAAACAACTCCGGATTAACGGTGTTATGCAGATAAAAAATCAAGACCTTTTATATTTTAATACCGCCTATTGAGTGCGACCATTTTTCACATCAAATCCTTCAATTTTAATTTTAGTGCAGATTTCAAGTAATCTGACACTCTGAAAATCAGTTGGAATCTTAGAAGGTATCTGTACTGCTATGCCAACAAGCTTTTTTTCATCAGGAGTGAGCAGATTTTTCTTTTCAGCCCAATTAAGCAACAGTTGCCAATAACGAGATCCCTTATTTATTACTTCTGTCTGTGCAGCAATACCGTCATCGGTTTTTTGTAGTTTTTTTGCGTCTTTCTTTGCGGATAGAAACTCTCCTTTGTTCAATAATTCAACTTTGAGTTTCGGTAATAATGTTATTTCCATTTTTTCTACCTTTTCCCAGCACAGCTTCTTCTTGCACCACTCTGTTACATTATCAATTGGTCTGTCTTCAGTCACAATCATTTTAAATACACCCGCAGAAGTCATTTCAAGCTGCTGTTCCAACGCTTGTGAAATATGTTGCTGATTCCAGACAGAACGGAAGTCGAGGACTTTATCCTTATGCTCCGTCTTAATAAGCTGCGATAGTTTAGCTATCGTATATGCAACTATATTAGCTCTGTAACCACCTTGATACCATGACTGCCTCGAAACCATCCGTTCTGTATATTTCCATATGATCATCATGGCAACGATGTTTCTAAAATATTCCTCATTGAAATCCGCATCCGATAATTTCCAAAGCTCATCAATATACTCGGCAAAGTTCCTGAAATTTTTCTGAGCCCCGAGGCTAACAATATGTGGCATGTCCCGCCAAACATTCTCGTACTTGGCTAGATCAGTCTTTGTAATCAGTTGCTCACGTGGATTCTGCTGAAGAAACCTGCGCTTTTCAGACGGGGACATCCTCATTTGTTCATTCAGGAACTGCCCTCGTGCACGTTCGTAAAACCAGCGAGTTTCATGTTGAGCACCTGCAACAGCAGGTGCCCACAGGCGGCGAGAATGAGTTTCCATTCTCACGTGGAATGGATGATTAGAAAAGAAATCAGCATCACTCACCTTGTTCTGACTGTTTGCGGAACGTGAAATCTGTGGAATTAATTCATCAGCACGATCAGGTATGATAACTGATAGCTTCATTTGAACGAAAATGTCATCAAGCTTGGCTTTATCTTTTCGTTTCGCTGTTGTAAGTGAAGCTGTTGTCTGCCCCCCATTTACAATCTGCAGGTCATTTGCACTAAGTATGTGTAGGCTGTTTCCACTGCGGGCCACTTCCACTTCACTTGCCGTTACTGCAATGCCGTTGTTATAGGCAAAGAACATGGGAGGCTGATTTAGAATGGTATTCCTGATACCACTGTTTACACTCTTAGTCCCTCGTATTCCAAGAAAAGATCGGACATTCCTTTCCAGCAGCCGACTTCCAAACCTGTCGTATAGATCTGCCAGTACACTGCCGGGTAAAACACACAGATATGACTTGTATTCTTTCCCGGTCTGACTTGCTTCAAGACAGGGGACTCCATCTGACAAAAATTCACGGAAATCGATTTTCAATTCATCTCTTCCCGTTGCGGATTCAAATGCGCGGTGGAAACGTGCAGTGTCCCAGATATGGAACTCTACTGGTTTGTCATTAAGATATTTTTCCGGCAAGTCTTTTACTCGGCTGCTCAGGATTGCATCAGTTGCTAGATACAGACGGAAACGTGTGATTGAATGTTGGTCTCTATGAATATCACTGGCAAGGGCGTATGCTGGCGAACTGTTCTCAAGTTCAGGGTGCAGCATCCCGGACATGGCTTCTGTCACAAATGAACTCAACCGGGAAAATAAAACTGCTGCTTCAGTCTGAGTGAGTATTTCGGCTTCCAATCCACCCCTGTAATCGGCAATTAAAAGCTTAAATGTGTTATCAGACTCATCAAATGAATAACCATCAATGCGTAACTTTAGTCTGCGATCCTTTACTCCGTTTCCCTCATGGTAACAAGGTTCGAAGTCGGTTAATTCTTCAGCATCCATAAGTTTTTCGGATACTATTGTCACAAATGCAGCTTGGGTCAGATCTCCTTCTGATGCTGCGTGTGATTTGACTGTCTCAAGAAATTCTTTCCGAAATTCTTCAATATCCATGTGTATTTTCCGGTTTACTTATTATTTCAAACTGCTGGCAGGCTATCAGATCCAGTTCATATTTTACTTTGCCAATCCCTGATGTAAGCTGTGACCGCATAATTCTTGGGAACTCTTCACACACATCGAACTGGCGAATAGCGCCAGCCTTATACCAATGACTTTGATATTCCTCTCTGTCAATGTATCCAGCGGCAATCAGTCGTTCCTCAAACAGTGATGATGCCATGGCATTTCCTTCCAGTTGCCTACGCAAACCATTTACAATATCGGGGAGACAGAATGCATCAGCAGTGCCACGCTCAGCAGTATCCAGCATTACTATGACCAGCAAAAGAGGAAGACCTATATCGTCTAGTTGCTCGGCAGAGGATATCATAACTGTCGATGCGCCTGAGCGTATTGACTTTACCTCAAAAAGACAATCTGGATAATGGAAATCCTGAGCAGAATCAAGTGGGCCGACCCAGCCTTCAACCGCAGGTAGAAGACCATAGACTGGCAATGAATGCTGACCGAGAAACAGCAATTCACCAATTAGCCCTCTTGCTGCTGATTCGTCCAGTAACCCTGTGTGACCATATTGAAGTAGACGCTGCCACCGTGTAAACCGCGCGAGGATAAATTGTGCAGCATTCCTTACATCCGTAAGCTGTCGGCTCGATTCAACAAGATCTTCACAAAGATGAGAAAATATTTTGCCCAGCTCTGTCTGAACAAGTCGAAACATTAAAACCCATCGTCCATCATGTCTTTGTCGACAGATTACTTGAATGGCCTGACTCTGTACTCTAACGGTTTCTTCTCTCTGAATAATGAGAAAAAGTACACGCTCACCAGACACATCCAACCCAAGATATAAGTCGAGAGGATGATCCTCATCCACCCTTTGATATGCTCCAGGCTCCAGTGTCTTCCATCGCAATTCAAATGGTATCATCAATCAATGTTCTCCAGATCATCATCGACTTCGGCTTGAAACATGTTCTTCCATTCAACCATGTTAATCCGATATCTTACACGACGAGCTATGTCAGTGTCGTCAAATTTTGGAAAACTCAAACCTACTGCAACAAGTGGTAGCCCACCTGTGTCATATTCTCTGCCATCTTCAGTAAATGGCTTCATAAGATGTACAAGCATGAGAGGTTTCAGTCTCTTTTTCCGGTATTCCCAATCAGGGACACTTATGTTTTCGTTGCGATATCTTTCTTCTATTTCCCGAATCAGTATTTCAGGGACACCTTCTTTTTCAATTCCCCGGGAACCAACTCGCATTTTTTCTCCAGAAATTAAAATTGATTGTGTGTCGCTATGGACTTTTATTTTTCGCCTTTGAGGACGATATGCAATACCAGATAATTCTTCTACTGCCTCAACTCCATTTGGCACAACAATGTCCCAAAGCTGAAGTTTTGGCTCATCTGTACTTTCCAGAAATGATACGAGACTGTCTCTCTGAAAGGTTAAATTAAGAGGATGACTGTCAAACCTTCTGAGATGTCGACAGACTAAATCTTTGGGAACTTCATACCAGATACTATTCGCTAATCGTGACCTTTCTCTCGGGATTTCAAGTGAATCCAATTCTGTAAACAAAGCCTCCACATTTAGCACATTTGCTCTGTTTATATCTTGGGATTTATGTAATCGGGGTGTTTCTATGCCTTCGCCACTCACAGATATCACGCGCTCAATAGTTTGTGCTGCCCGCATCTTGTTCCGTGCCGTTACGATGAGGGCGTCCGGATGTGCCCGCACCTTTAGGCCGAAGTCCTCAGGAGTTAATCCGAAGGCGCACATTCTGCGGATTTCACTGCGTAACTCTTCCGTTGCTGAAGTAATATGCTGGTACCAACTGATAGCTTCCTCTGAAAGCCAGATTCTGCACAAATCTGCATAACCGTCTCGATACCCAAACCATCGGCCCATCTGAAGAAGAGTATCGTACATTTGTGAATTCCTAAAAAAATAGCTTGTTGAAAGCCCTTCGAGCGTTAGTCCGCGAGAGAGACTGTTTCCACCTACTGCAACAACCCTTAATCCATTATCCCTATATGCAGAATAGTCGAGACTCGCTGCCCCTGACCGCTGGTTTACTGATCTGACTTCAATTGGCAGGGCGGCACGGAGTAGTGCCCTCTGAACTTTAGGCCAATCAAATCCAAGGTCCGAAAGTTCACGTTCCCAGATATTGCGGAGTGCTTTTATTGAATCTGCCCTACATGCTTCAATGGGAGGAAGCTGACTATAGTTACGGACTTCCCTGTTAATTTCACGAACCCCATGATCAAGCATTCTTGCCACTTGCTCCTGGACATCGGTGAATTGGCTAACATTTACCAACATCGATCGGTGGGTGTTTCCCTCACCACGAAGATCACGTATGGCATTTGAGATGATGAAAAAGCGAAGTGCTTCTATGAGACTCTCAGGTAATCGGTCAACAATATAAGCCCGTCTGTTTCTTGCTGGAAAGATTTCACCTGCATCATTGATATCCCTGAGAATGTCAATCTGTGCATTGTCACCAAAGATGGCTTGTGATCCAATGTAATTTGTTGGTGATTCCAAAGAATATATGAAATGTCTTGGGAAAAGATCATCTCCAATCATGTCATTATCCGTGTCTGGGTCAATAAATATATTGGCAAACGGCGTGGCTGTGAAGCCTACATAACTGACTCGGGTAAAGAGATTAATGAGTGTTCTAATCCTTTCATTAATGGCCGTCGGGTCGTTGGCTAGGGATCTTGTGTTTATCGATGCATTGTCCGCTTCATCATCAATAAGCAGCATCGGTGTATCAATTCGTCCAGTGCTGTCAGCATTGTATGATCTGAGCCAGTTCTCAAGATTTTCGAGAATTCTTTTGTTTTTCTTGACCACAACCAGAACGGGCTCGTTAAAGGCATTTAATCTGAATCCAAGTGTGTTCATCAGTGAGCTGTTGAAATCCTTAGTCTTCGATGTAAAAACACCTGCCATTCTTCGTCGATCAAGTATGCCAACACCAACTTCCCGGTTGATTCGATGCTGCGAGAGCAATCCTGAACTATCAAGCCCCACAAAACCCGCATCGAGGCGCTCCTGTGTTTGTCTACGGAGGTTCTCAAGCATTCCGGTCATAAGAATAATCAGTCTGTAACCGAAATCTGCCGCTTTGCAGCAAAGTGCTATGTACATGGCTGTTTTTCCCGATTGTATATCTCCCATCACCAGACCACGACGTACCCAATGACTTTCCCTTACCGGATTACCCATCAGATCCAGAACTTCGTCAGTTACCTTATCCAAGGTGCTAACTACTCTGGGTGGCCACCCATCCCGATTCAGGTATTCCGCATACCTGTGCCAATAAAAGGGTTCGATATCCGACCTTCGTGCAGGCAGCCAAGATTGGTGGTCTTTCTCAATGATTGCATATCCAGTATCCATGTTAATACGCAAACGGGCATGCAGTCTGCGAAGCACAATATCAAACTCTTCATCAGAAATTGGAAAGATTGCTCTGAAGCCCAGTACAAGTCTGACAATATCTTCCTCAGTAGGTAATCGATCAATATTTAGAGTGGCGGCTACTGCATTCTCTATCCTGTGAGCATTTTCAGCCGGCATTTGAAATCTCCTTTATTATGGACTCTGTAATATCAGGATATTGGCAAAAGGGTTCGAGACAATCGAGGCTTGCCAACAGCTTTGCTCTGCCTCCATCAACAGTTTCTGCCGCTCTAAGTAGACATTGTGCAAGTTCCATGAGTTTATCCGTCCTATTCTCATCCTCAAATAAACTATGCCGGTCTGATGACATATCGGCATAGAGAGCATCAACTGGGAAAGTTTGTTCAAGTGTATCGAGAATTAATTCAAATATTTTTTTGTCATCAGTACTCAGTTTATCCATAAATACAACAATTGCGGGATGTTCACGATTAATTATATAATTAATACCGTTTCTTGCTTCCACACGTGTCCATGAATGAACAAGTTTATTATTACCGGTTGTTCGACCTCGATAGGTATAGACTCTGCGACTGGTTCCAACAATTTTGTCTATAATGCGCTTGAAATTTTGTCTGACCTCTTCCGGTGGATGTGCAGTCGATTTTTTGATATCGATAGTCCAAAGGTGATCGAGAGCACTGGGTATATCAACACGAACACGAGCAAGCTTTGATAGTTCTTCTTGTCTTATAATTCGGAACCATGTTCCCCATATGATTAGTCTCCGGTTGCGATAGATGTAAAAACCTTGGTTGCGTCGAAGTCCCTCCTCACCGCCTGCGCACCGTAACTCTAAGGGTGAAAGTTTAGTGATATGAGGCAATATGTATGGCTTTATTAAGATCAAAGCGCCCTCTACCTCAATTTGTTCATCCTGTAATGGTTGTGTTGCTGCATGCCAAGTTAAAAATGGATCAGCGGAAACTATTGGATTCTCATTCAGTCGAATTTCAATTTTATCAAGTCCGGGCTCACCTGTGAGGTATCTATGAAATACAAGTGCCAAGTGATCACGGACGGTATCCATCTTTTCTGGCAGTGCACGGTTAATTGAACTTTCGCCTGCACACAATCTATCAAGTTGATGCCAGAGAACTATTGTCCCGCGTCCTCGATGCCTCAATTCATTTACTAGTGGCATGCATTCAATCTCTTCAAGTTCCGGAACATGCAGGATCCAGTCCTCACGTTTTATAATCAGATCAATATCCCAACACCTGGCTGATAGATTTCGGTCTTTCATGGTGATAACGGTTAGTTTCCTGCATTGTGAAAGGGATGCAGTCTTCAAGCCAAGACCAAATCGGCCAAGATCAGTGTCAGCATGAGCACCCCATGGATCTCTGTTTCCATGCCGCATGGCTTGAGTGAGTTCGTCAGCTTCCATTCCCGATCCATCATCAAGAATAGCAACATACGGTTCATCGTGGGGAGAATATCGGACAGATATCTTTCGTGCACCAGCAGAAATGCTATTGTCAATGATATCAGCTACAGCTGACTCAAGTGAATAACCAACCGATCGCATCGATTCAATTAACGTCGGTGCATAAGGGGCAATCCTAAGTTCTGCCATGCTCCAGAATCCTCTCTAATACAATTCCTTTATCATCAGGCTCGATTTTTTTGATATTAATCTGAGCTATCTCAGATTTGAAGTTGACTATTTTATTCCACTGTTGTTTTCAATAACTGCAAGCTCATTTCTGATTCTTTTTTTTAATCCCTCAATATCCTTTAATTCACACTCCCAAACTGTTAGATTTATCCAGCCAAGTTTTCTTATTTCAGTTGCCACGTATTGATCACGTAGTTTTGTATTACGGAATTTCTTATTCCAAAATTCCTCGCGTGTTTTAGGCGTATACGCGAAATGACACCCAAGGTGGCGATGCCAGAAACAACCATGCACAAAAATTGCGGTTTTAAGTCTAGGCAGGATAATATCAGGTTTTCCCGGAAGGTTGCTACAGTGGAGACGGAAACGAAAGCCTAAGGAATGGATTAATGAGCGTACAGTAAGCTCGGGCAATGTATCCTTGGCCTTTATACGCGACATATTCCAACTGCGATGCAGGGGTGAAAGTCTATCCATTTTTTTCTTTTTCAATAACATTCTTGACTATCTTAGCTATTTGTCGGGCCAATAATGGCGGTACTGCATTGCCAACCTGCACATACTGTTGTGTCCGATTGCCACAAAAGAAATAATTGTCAGGAAAAGTCTGTAGACGTGCAGCCTCACGCACTGTCAGACTTCTGCATTGAGTTGGATCTGGATGAATATAGTAATGACCATCTTTGCTTATATGGCTTGTAACCGTCGTAGCAGGCCGATCAGCAAGCTGTACCCTGAAACGGTCATCGAAATAACCCGAACTGACATTTTTGTGATTAGGCAGTAACTCTCTCGGATATTCAGCCAGCATAGGCGAATATCCCTTCACCTGAGAAAAACAGGCAGCATAGAAATATCTATGCAGATCCTTGATAAGGTGATTCCGTGCTGTATGATTGCAGATACCTCCGATCCTATCGTCCAGGTACCAGTCACGCTTACAGCCGATAGAGGCATTATAAGTGATAAATTCTCCACCTTTGTCCTTCTGCGGAATCCTCATATTATTGATCGTATAGATTATGTTGTCATATACCTCTCTGCCCGCTATCTGACTGACATCAGAGAGCCAATTCTGGTGCAATAACAACTTAATGCATTCCCGCCAGGTTTCTCTTGAATCGGATTCTTCTTCCCTTAAGGACAGTCCGCTGCGAAGCCGGGGTAGACCTTGGATAACCTTTGACACAGGAATTTCTTTTTCCTCTTCGAGTGTAAAAGGGGAAATCCCTTTAAGCATATCGCTACGCACACCTAGTAATATTACCCTGTGCCTCGACTGAGGTACACCGTATTTTTCACTTTTTATTATAAAATTTCTTGGTTCATGAAGTTTTCCGAACTGATCATACGTTGCCCGTCCATTCACCAGAGAAAATATTTCATAGTGGAAACTTCTCCGGTCAGTGTCTCTGATATCATGTGAATAACTGGATGCTGGATTTCTCAAGTCTTCAATTATCTTATCAAAAATAAAGGCCTCATAGATTTTTGAAGAAAGGATACCCTTGACATTTTCCATCACGAAAACTGGTGGCCTATGCTCAGCTAATATCCTTAGATATTCTTTATAAAGAAAATGCCGATTATCTTTTTCCGGCTGATAACCATTAACTGCTCTATTTCGTGATCTTCCTGCTATGGAATATGCTTGGCAGGGTGGGCCTCCTATCAGAACCCATTTTTTGCTGCTGCCAATAATTCTTTCAATTTTCTCGTCCAGCCGAAGGTTGAATTCGTTTCCACTGCCAAGTTCAGCACACCATGCCTCACGCTTTGCGTATGCTGCTTGGCTAGGATAGAAGTTGAACAGATCATGTAGACTTATTTCACCACGCAGAAAGGCATAATATTCAGGCGGGACATCCTCATATTCAAACTGCCTGAAAAAACTTCGAAGGAGTAACGTAGCGTGAGCAGAAGGGTCATTTTCGACAGAAAGTCCTATTTTAAAATATTTTTTCCCCTCTTTTCGGTCAAGAGCTGCAAATCCTTCACCCAGACCTCCTGGCCCTGCAAATAAGTCGATAACGGGAATAGTTTTGGAAACCCTCAGTGTCATTATATCTTCTTTATATATGACGAACAATTTTCAAAAACACAAAACCCCGCTCTCTTTCTTGAGTCACGGGGTTTCCATTCAGGGATCACCATCACTTCACCACATCATTTTATGGGGGTTTATATGACTGGGACTTATATGACGGCTCGTATATGCTTCTATTTGATTGAAATGTCAACATCTTTGTCCCAGCGGTTCTGACCGAAAGGGCTGAAATATGCCCTTGAGCGGGGTGAGTTATTCTTCTTTTCTTTGATTACTGATAGTTTGAAACGTCACTATGGAAGTATCCACCATGAGGAAGTCATAAAAAAATTCTACCACCCCTCAAGATTTACAAAATCAACTGCTCTCCAAAGATACAAGGTTGCCATTGTTCTATAAGGTTTCCATTTTCTCCCGAAACGTTCCAATTGTTTTGGTGTTGGTAATTCCCTCTTTTTATATGCAATTTGAAATCCCTTCCTGACCCCAAGATCATGAATAGGTAAAATGTCTGGTCGCCCAAAATTAAAAATGAGCAACATCTCAACCGTCCATGGACCAATGCCCTTTATCTCTGTGAGATGATCCTTGATTTCTTCGTCACTTAATCGGTCACACTCTTCTATTGATGGGACTCTTCCCATCAGCACCATTTCAGCTAATCCTTTGATGTATGTTGCTTTTGAACGCGATAATCCTACACCTCGCAGACTTTCTAAATCAATGTTTATAACCTCTTCAGGTGTTGGAAAATTAATATTACCAAAAAACATAACAAAGCGATCAAAGATCACCCGAGCAACATTACCGCTCAACTGCTGGTGAATTATTGCATGTATGATGGATTGAAATGGAGGGAGTCGCCTTGGTTCTAAGTTAATAGGTCCTATTTTTTTGATCAACTTTGATATGACCGGGTCCGTTGACGCAAGATTTCTTAATGTATCCTGGTGTAATGCCATATTCATCTATAAGATGTTATAATTGCAATAAAGGGAATTACCAACTATCCTTTGCTCATTGTGCATCATTATCTAAAAACTCTGATATTTTCCCTTGAAAATGTGAGGCATCTTTTGTTTCACACTCCCAAATTGTTAAGTATCTCCAGCCAAGTTGAGATAATAATTTTCTGTTATTTAGGTCTCTAGCTATATTTCGCTCTAGTTTTGGTAACCAGTAATCTAGATTTGTTTTTGGCTTATGAGCGATCTTACATCCACTACTTGAATGCTGATGCCAAAAACAACCATTGACAAAAATAACTTTCATTTTCCCCGGAAAGACAAGATCTGGTTTGCCTGGTAGATCTCTCCGGTGTAAGCGGTACCGATATCCCATATGGTAAACCAAACGTCTGATAATTATTTCAGGCTTGGTATGTTTAGATTGTATGCGACGCATATTTTCACTGCGCCCTTCTGTTGATAGCCTTTTCACTTCAGGAATTAATTGACGCCGAGAATATTTTTAATTGCATTATCGAGTTCATCACCGGAGGGCAGATTAGGACCGGATATGAAGCGGGTTGAAAACTCTTCAAGAGTAAAACATAGTTTTCTAACCTCTATAAGTTCCCTTTGTTGTCCATGAGGTACTATTGGTCCTAATTTGTATGTATGAACGGCCAATGTGCCATTGCTGGGCACTTCGACTGTTGGAATATCATCTCCAACAATACCTTCAAACTTTTTATAAACGATGTCAGGTAAAATAAAATACAGTCCCTTTTTGACAAGATTTGATCTTGAATAAACGACTCCTTTTCTGATTATCTGGGGAATTAAACGCTTATGAACATTTGCCCAGTTTAGGCCATGCTGCGAAGATGGTAATGTTGCCCTATCAGTACCCTCCTCAATGTTTTTATAAGCGTGCCAGGTATCACGATAGTTCCCAGTAATATCAATGCTCTGAACTTCCACGCCAATATACTCAATTAGTCTTGCTCCTGATATATGGGCTAACACCCAGTCCATTGAAAGCGATCGGCCAACTTGTACTTCTTTGCCTGAGTTTTTTCCTAATGCAACAATACAGTTCTCAAAAAGTGCCCGTTGCTCAAGGTATTGATCATACATCATAAAAGATATTTCATTGCCAAAGGCATCTATACTTGCTTTTAAGAGGACTTTATAATTGCCAGCGTACAGACGGTTTGGACAAATGATAATATCTCCATAGGGTGATGTTACACTGCATGTCCCGTATGTTATAGTTTGATCATGATTGATCTTCGTACATGCCTTGTTAATAAAGGGACACCCCCCAAGGTTCCAGAGGGTTCGCGTTTCTCTTGTCAGATCATCTGGGTTATACCCAAATATTTCGACTAGATCTCTTTTGTTGCTCATTCCGAACCCCCAATCATTCTATTTATCGCCTCGCCTAGTGCTTTTGCCATAAGTGGTGGGACAGCATTCCCCACCTGCGCATATTGCTGTGTAATGCCGCCCTGGAAGATGTATCTATCTGGGAAAGACTGTATTCGGGCGGCTTCCCTGACCGAGATGATCCGGTCTTGGGTGGGATGAAAAAAGCTTCCCCAATGAGGGTCACACTTGGTCAGTATCGTGGAACATAATCCATTAGGATCAAGCCTCCCGTATCGCTTTGTATGATCGCTGCGCCGCGCTCGTTTCAGTCCAGCTGGTAACAGCTCATAAGGTATGTCACGCCAACTTCCGCCTTGAGGTATGTATTTCAGCCTTTCCAGGTTTATCTTCCCAAGATTGCTACATTTGTGATTTTTAATGTTTTCCGAGCCTTCCCGTAGAATTGATTGATATTCATTTTGCGGTTCGACATTATATTCATATAATCCTTCCTTGTTACTTGATTCGATTATTGGAAGATCTGAAATTGCATCCCATACTGTTGTGTGCGGCTTAAGGTGTTGAGAAAATAAAGGAGGAACATTTATACACAGCTCTTTAGCACCCGTAAAATTTGCCACTGCTGAGGCTCTGAATTCAGGTTCTGGAAACTCAATAGATTTGTATAAACCTTTTAATGCTAAGAATACTGTCCTAAAACGCATTTGCGGGACGCCATAATGGCCAGCAAAAAGAATCCGGTGCGATACAGAATATCCCAATTCTTGAAGCCTTTTATATATCTGCTCAACGACCGTACCACGACCAAGAGAAACAAGACCTGGAACATTTTCAATTAAAATGGCTTTAGGCTGAAGAAATTCAGCCACACGCAGATAGTCTTTGAATAAATGGTTCCGTTCGTCGTCTAATGACCGGATTGGTGCATTAATAGAAAATCCCTGGCAAGGAGGACCACCTGCTAATAGGTCGAGTTCACCGGTTTTTATACCCAGTTTTTTCAGGTTTATTTTGAAAATGGTCCTTACATCGCTAACAACCATTTCCGTATTCGGGTGGTTTCTCTTGTATGTATCTGCATACGTAGAGTCAATCTCATTAGCAAAGATCGGCTTATAGCCAGCCATTTCTAAACCACACGAAAGACCACCTGAACCTGCAAAAAGATCAACACATATTTTCGTCATATTAAATACTAATCATCACGCTGTCTTGAAATATTCCTTTAACGAACTGAACTCGTGATAATCATCAAGATCTTCGCCCCCGTCTGAAGGAAGTCTTCCAACAAGAACGGGATCATCCACTGATCTTGGGGAGTCTGATCCTTCCAAATTGGTGATTGCCGTGAATGTTCCGTCACCATTGTCCCGAGTCCACCAAAGACTCCCACCTCCACTGGACCCAAATTTAAATTTATGCTTTTCCATCAGATCGCTGACTTCTTTTACAATTGGCAACCACTCTTTCATTGTTATTCCCTCTTTGTCTAAAACCCCATGTTTTAAAAAGATGTCGGCAGTCGATACCGATTCTCAGATGCGATTCCTCACAAGTGGAGATCTCTTACAATATGAATCTAAGATTTTTGTTTTATTATGAAATCATGGAAATCCGTAAACTCAATACAAAACTCCTGTTCTATATCACCATTTTTATTTAACGACACATCAAGGGTTTTCATCTTTTTTTCAATTGCTGTGTGCTTGTCGTTATAGAATCCGTCTGAAGTTACGGGGACACCATCTATGACGACAGAATACCCCTGATTTTCCAACTCAGCGCAAATAATACCGAGAGCTGAGTTATGGGTATCATCATTCAATGCTTGAAATATTTTTTGGACGTTCATGGTGTTCCCCCATTTATTGTAAAATGTTAATGATTTTATAATTCTCCATATTTTGGTCACGTTGTCAAGACGAAACCATTTGGTTATTGTAAGGTATCCGGTATCCTTTTAAAGAAGCAACACTTTAAGGATACCGGATCCCCTTTTCCGCAGGCTACTTCACCATCCCCAGTATCATCTCGTATGAGTCGCCTTTGCTCATGCCAGTTCAATCTCAGACTCGTGGATGAGTTCGCTGAAGGAATACTTAAAATTCATATCTGCAACAAGGTGGATTTTGACCCTACCCATAACATTCGGTTCTCCGACTAAAATAAACCTCGCTTTTTCCTCATCAGCGTTTGCTGGTTTCTTGAATTTAACGGTGTCGCCTATTTTCATTTTATGCCTCACTATTACCATCTAACTGGAAAATAATCTTAATAAACATTGTTTCAATAGCTGGTCAAGCAGTTCGGGTATTACCCTATTAAATGTCAGCACAGATGCCCTCGGGAACCCATGCTGACCGTAATTCTTTTATCAATTAATAGTCTATTTTACCATCCCCAAGATCATCCCACCAACCTTCTGCAACCGAAAACTGCTCTCCGCAGGCAGTTCCTTAAACTGTGCCGCTTTGGTATAAACATTGACGACATGAAACATGGTCTGCCCATACTCCATTGGTAATGCCCATTCCACGGCCTCTTTTTCTTCCTTGTTCAATTGAAACTGGTGATTAAAACTAGTGATGGTGCTCTCTGGATTATCTACTTTGCTTTCCAGAGATAACCGGACCTGTTCCTTCTGCCTGCCCAATTCCTGTGAAACATTGCTGAAAACTCCAGGCAGCTCTGAAAGGATTTTCGTTGACACATGACGATAGGATGCGGAGACTTCTGTCTTGGAAATCATCCCATTTGTGCAGACTAATCTCAGCATGAATGCCGCAATGGACAATGACGCCAATCCCACTTCAGAATTGCTCACAGAAATGCCTGGAGTCATTTTCTCTCCATTGACCTGAAAAGTCTGGTTGCCGTCAGGAATGCTCAATGACATGAACTCATCATCCAGATGGCATTGGACTTTTGTGTCAGGGTCATGATCCAATGCATCAAGTTTCTGCAGGACTTCCAGATTGTCCGTGGGGATATATCTCGGAGTGAATACTGCTCTGATATCATTTCCATCAAACCGGAAGAACAACTCTTCATTCTTTTCATGTCTGATCCAGTGATTCATATTGAGCGCCTGAATATCCTCGGGGCATTTTCTCAGATATTGAATCGGTATCCCCAGGCGATTGGCAATGGACTGCTGGGCAATGGGTCTGAGAATATGGGCATCATCTCCGATCCGTATGGTTTTTAGGTCTTCAAAGGATATATCCTTGACCTTGATAAATTGATCATCATGATTTTGTGACATTCTTTCGACTCTTTCATGGACTTTTGCAAGGGTTGTCATTTTTGACATAATTGGTTCCTCCTCATTATTTTTCCCAGATAATTTGCTGGTGCAAATTCATAAGGGATTATGAAATTTCAAGCTGCCTGTTGATCTTGAAGGGTTGCTTTTTTGGACCTTGGGCGGGGTTTCTTCTGAGGTGTTTTCTCTTCCAACACACTCTCGATTTTTAATCCCCTATCTGGATCAATGACGATACTATCCGGTAATTCAGTTTCATGAGGATCATGAGACTCCGGTTTAGTTTCAGCATCGGCATAGAGTTCCCCAGGTTTCCCCAGATCAAACAGGACAATGGTCACGGGTAGATTAATTGTGGGATACAACATTTCGATTTCCCGACAGACAAGGTCTTTTGTGGTTCCTAGTTTGCTCTTTTCGCTTCGTTGAGATGTGACCAGGACTATGCCCATATCAATTTTTTTCTTGTCATAACCCACCTGAAGTCTCAGCAGGGCATCCTGGATGTATTCATAGTTTGAGAAGCTTCCATCCATGGCCACTCGCTTCCGGAAACCCTTATAAAAGTATCTCCGGCCATCGAGGACATTCAGATCCCCATTCTGGCGCCAGTCCATCTCCTGAAGCGCCTGACGAAGCAGTTCCCCTTTGCGATAGGTGCCATAGAGGCAGTCATTCAGGTATTCCATTGCAAGTTTAATTTCCCTAGTCATCTTCTTTTCCTTGAGGATCTTTTCTGATCCCCGAAAGTGTAATATTTCAAACGGCATGATTCATGTTCTCCTTTCTGTGTTGTGATTGATTGAGTTAATTGTTGATACTACTGTATCCCATATGGCTGACAATCAGATGATCCAGGACCTTGATTCCTATGAGTTTTCCTGCTTCCTTCATTAATTCTGTAATTCTCAGATCATCAGCGCTCGGTTCAAGGTTTCCCGAAGGATGATTGTGACAGAGAATGATGGATACCGCATTGGCAAGCAACGCCCCTTTAAAGACCTCTGCCGGAGTGAATGCACAGGACTGAATTGAACCGATACAGACTGTCTCAACTCCAATAAGTGTATTTTGAGCGGTAAGCAGAATGGACAGCATTATTTCCCGATCTGAATGAATCAGTTCCTCTTTGACCAGATTGTAAGCTTCTTTCTGGTCTGAAACCTGAATCGGTTCATTGATGGTATTTTCCTTGACCAGATGTATCCGGCATTTGTATCCCTGATAACCTGGGTGGTAATTCGGCCTGATCTTACTTCCAGATTCATTAACAATGCGTGAATCAGGATGACAAGGATATGCGATTACTTTTGAATCTTCTTTTTTCAATTTGCTCATGGGTTGCTTTCACCTCCCGACCTCTCATAAACTGAAAAGGGAAGGTTTTATCCCTTCCCTTGATATTGGGGTTACTTATTTCCTGATCTCACCGTAGAGAAGCGTATAGACCGTTTAACGGGCGTTTATTCATCCTTCTCAACACCCATGATTTCGTCCAGAAAGATGGATTTCTTTGATGATTGACCCAGATAGGTATGGGAATAACTGAGATAGAGGATCTTCATTGCTCTGGATATGCCCACAAATACGATTCTCCTTTCTTCCTCAATGTCGCCCTTTTTAGTTGGAGTGATCCCTTCCACCAGTCCGATGACGAAAACCACAGGAAATTCCAACCCTTTCGCTTTGTGGATCGTCATGAGAGCCACTCCTTCTTTGTCATTGCTCATCTCATCCTGAAAAGTATCTGTATATTCCAGAAAGGATTGAATGCTGGAATACCTTGCTGCTGATAATTGTAATTGATTGAGGTTCTGGATCTTCGTGTCATCAGGGGTGGGAATATCCTCATCGGTTATGAATCTGTCGTAATCAAATTGATTCCTCAGCATCTGGATGACCTCTGCCGGCAGGAGATTGGGCGCATAGTCCACCAACGGATCAATAAATGAGATGAAATCTCTGACGTTCTTCCTGACATAGGGAAGATCAACAGGCATGGTCTTCAATCCTTCATAGAGATGAACATTTTTCCCGTTGGAAAAGTCGGTCAGTTCCTGCATAAATTTCCTGCTGACATAGCGATTGGGAACATTGATAATGGTTTTCAATGCCTCATTCCCTTCTTCAGAATCAGGATTGACGATCAATCTCAGGTAATCGAGCAGATACCTGACCTCGGATCTCTGATAAAAATTGAGTCCATTCTCAATGAAATAGGGAATCTTGTTTTGAGCAAAGCTTTCCTCTGGAAATCTCGATTGAAAATTCGCCCGATAGAGAATAGCGATATCCTTGTATTCATATCCCCTGTTTGTAATCAGTTCTCTTATCTCATTGACCAGATTCAAAGCTTCCCCTTCTTCGCTTGATGATTCTAAAACGATGACCTCATCTCCATTGGCGTTATCAGTCTTCAGTGTCTTTTCAATTTTTTTTACATTATGACGAATTAGATTCTGACAGACTTTTAATATCTGCGGGGTAGACCGGTAATTGACATTCAGGATGAATATCTTTGATTTGATGAAGGTGCTTTGAAAGTTCAAGATATTCCCAACGGATGCCCCTGCAAAACTGAAAATGGACTGCCAGTCATCCCCTGCACACCAGAAGCTTTTTCCATTGTGATTGCTCTCGTCAATGATGGACTTGATAATTTCCAATTGAACCGGATTTGTATCCTGGAACTCATCAACAAGAAGATGTTGATAACGATCCGAGTATTTGTTTCTCACATTGTCATTGCTGGTCAGGAGTGTATAGGTCTCGATCAGCAGATCATCGAAGTCCAGCAGATATTTCTTCAGTTTCTCCCGGTCATAGGATTCATAGATGTCCGCAACCTTGAGCATGGTCTTGTCCTGGTCATAGAGGCACCGGAATTCCTCCACAGTAATGAGATTATTTTTGGCAAGACTGATCTCTCGCAGGACTGTGCCCACGGATAAATCCTTGATTCTTTTGTGCTTCATGAGATTTCGGATGAAGTTGATCTGATCCTTGCCGGAGAGGATCTCAAAGATTTTCCCTTCATTGCGCAGCAGGTAATGGCAGAAGCTGTGAATTGTGGATAATGTTACCCTTGATGCTAATTCCCCCAATACCGGGATCAATCTCTGACGCATCTCCTCTGCTGCATTTCGTGTAAACGTCAATCCCAGGATGGACTCAGGCGGCACGTTGTGTCGGGTAACGAGCAGGCCGATTCTTCTCATCATGACTTCCGTTTTTCCAGCTCCGGGACCTGTGATCACTGCGGCGATTCCGTTTGTGAAACTGGCTGCTTTCTTCTGCTCTGTGTTGAGACCTTTCAATGATTTTCACCTCCTTTGCTTTTTCCAGTGTTTTGATCGCCATATGCATCCGGAACATGGCGGCCACATATTCGTCTATCTTCTTCTGGCATTTGTCCATGAGCAGAAGGTTTCTCAGTCCCTTCTCCTTATCCCGGAAATACTCTTTCAGGAACCGGATCACTTCATGGAGATTATGTCGTTTTATCAGGTCCTCGATATTGATAATCCGCTTGAATCCTTCATCTTTTTCGATGGTCAGGTATTGCTGCGCTTCATAGATGATCTCTTCGGTCATACCGCTTCCTCCATAAACCATGCATCACAGTTTTTCTTGAATGAGCAGTTCTTGCATTTCCAGTTCTGTGCACCGTCATTCGGGATGAAGATCCCCTTCGAGATGGCATGGGACACCTCGATGATCTTCCTTCTGGCCCGGATCTCGTCAATATGCCCTCGGGTCGTGTAATAAGATTCAAACTTGGGCTGCTTGGTCTTGATCAGGCAATCGAATCTCAGCAGAATATTGGCATCGCTGTATCCGTTTTTCTTGTATGCCATCTGGTAAAGGGTCAATTGGAAGTTACGGTCCACCTCGTCATTGGAATATGCCCGTGCGGAAGTCTTGAAATCGGTGATGATGATGGTCCCTGCGTTATCCTGCTCAACCAGGTCAACGGCGCCGATAATGGGCAGGGGGCATCCGGGAATGGTGAAACTGAATGCTTCCTCAATGCCGATGACCTCAAACTCTTTCCAGGATGCTTTATTGTAATAGGCTGTCAGCAGTTCCTTCCCCTGTAGGAGCAAACTCTCAAAACTGTTTCCTTCCGCGTATTGAATGTCATCTCTCCCCTCGGTGAGCTTTTTCCAATGGGCCTCAAAACATTCCTGGAGATCCCTGGTGGTCATCCGGTTGCCCGTCATTTTAGCCTTGTGGAAATCAGCCAGTGTCAGATGGATTGCCGAGCCGAATTCCATGGCATCGGATTTGAACTCCGCCTGAATCTTGTCAATCCGTCCGAATTTGAATAATAACCCGCAGTCCAGATAGTCATTGATGGCCGATGCTGATAAATGGACTGCCTTTCTTAATTCCTGTAATTCCATGATCACCTCGTTTCTTGAAATACGCAGGATCCTGCGTATTTATGAATAGGGACAGAATCACCCCATCCCCGATCATAGGGGAGGTGAAGACAGTGGGATGATCCTGTCCCTGGTTGCCTTGATGGTGTTGATGGTTTGTGTTTAATGGATTAAAAACTGTTGGTTCAGGCGGACTGCTGGAGAGATCGGATAAATTCTCCGGCATTGGTAGAAGTCAATTGCTCCACGGGAACGCTGTATTTCTCCTGAGCTCGCTTCTCCAGATCCTCAACGGAGATGCCTCTTCTTCGGGAAAGGTTGAAGAGCGCTGATTTCTGCGCTTCCGACATCAGGGGGATCTTGTCAGGTTTTGCCTTGCTATTCCCGTTGCCATTATCCGGTTTCGCTGCTTTGGTTTTCCTTTCTGTTTTGGGAACCTGAGCGACCGGTTTTGCTTCAACGGGAACATTGACATTGGCATTATCAATTACAGGGGGCTGCTCCTGATACACTTCAGGTTTTGCATTTACCTGAACGGCCGGTTTTTCCTTATTTGCAGGTTTGGTAAAGGGTTTTACATTGTCCCTTTTCTGAACCGGTTTCTTCTGATCATGGGTGATGACATCGCTGAGATCTCCCAATTCCTCCAGACAGGTCATGCCGATGTTGTCCATATCCCGAAATGCCCTCGCTTTGGCCCTGGTGGATGCCATTCTGATCAAATGCTTGGCTACCTTGGAATTGCAATTTATCGGATTAGCATCCCCGATGTCCGAGAATTTCTTTCCGTCAATCGTCTGAACGACTGCCTTACAAATAGCTGTTTGCTTATTCTCATCTGAGGGAAATTGAATGAGATCGACATCGACCATGCAGAGATTCTTCTGATGGGCAACATCAAGCAGTCCTCCGTAAAGAACGAAATCCTTGTCATCAATCTCCTTGATGAAGCTTTCATCCAGCTTCGGTTTCCTTTTGTCCAGAAAATGTGCTTCCAGAACCTCATTTCTGGGGATGGAGTTCATCACAGCAAGAATGTGCTTGCATTTGAACTGGGGATCATTCTTGGACCGTGTGGCGAAGTCTCCGCAGTTGCAGCAATCCCCCTGATCCGAAATACAGCATTTATAGGCGATCTTGCCGTCTTCCGACTCAACATAAAACCAGGTGTCGTCCACCTGCCAGACTTTGAGCCATTGTGACTTTTCATTTCTTTTTAGCGATTCCTGTGCTGTCATTATTATAACCTCCTTTGTTTTTTCTTGATGAGACAAAGATGTTGGCGATTATCTCGACAACCTTGAGAATGATCTCGATGGTCTTAGATTGCATGAATCACCTCCTAAAGAACATTTGGAATTAAAACGGAACTTCCTCATCGGACTGAGCGCCTTCCTTATTAAAACCACGGCCATCTGTCTTGATAAATTCAATGGAATTTCCGATGAGCTGGAAGGTGCTGCGATTCTGGCCATCCTCACCCTGCCATTTGTTTTGATCGAGTGTGCCGATCACAGCGATCCTGGCGCCCTTGTGGAGATAGGTTGAACATACCTCTGCAAGCTTTCCGAAGCAGCTGACCTTGATCCAGTTTGCAGCCTTCTTTTTGGCGGACGAGTTGAAGGCAATATTGAAATGGGTCACCGCCAGTCCTTCCGGTGTGTAATGGGAAGACGGATCATCTCCGAGATTCCCGGTCAAAATACATTGATTGAGCATGATTGTTTCTCCTTTCTTGAGTTGGTTTTGATGAATGTTCCTTTGACTGCGGTGAAAAACAATGTGAAATGATCCCTCCTTTCGTAAGAAATAATTTGTAATTACATAAATAAATATATATAGTTAATCAGTTTATACTGAAAATGAGGGGGATGGATCGCATGAAAAAGTCTGATCTGATCGCGGCACTTATCAAGAAAGAAAATCTGACGGAGAAATTAGCCATGGACATCGTCAATCTGGTCTTTGACGGGTTTACGAATGCTCTGAAGAAAGGTGACAGGATTGAGATCAGGGGATTTGGATCCTTTATCGTGAGGAAATATGGCGCTTACAGGGGCAGGAATCCGAAGACTGGGAAGATTGTAGATGTGAAACCGAAAAAATTGCCATTTTTCAAGGTGGGAAGTGAGTTAAAGAAGAGGGTGGATGGTTGAGGAGGATGAATTAGAAATAATTCATTAAATATTACCCTGTTGATTAAGATTGGGACCGAATATGTTCATTGAGAAAAATACATTTTTGTATTGTATTATCTGAGTAATCGGAGTATCTGAATAATAACATAAATTGAAGTTGGTCGTTTCCTTGTCAAACCGAAGCAAACATGAGGTTTAGGGTGAACGATTTATTGTGAGATGAAACCCCCACATTTCTGAAAAGGATGTGGGGGTTTTTTATATTCTCAAAGGAAATCAAAAATGAAAATATTAACAGTTATGGTGTCAGTTTTAATCGTAATATTTAGTTTTATTTCAGTCACGGTAAATGCCGAGATGAAAACATTCATTCGAGATTACACTTATCAAGCAAGTGAAATCGACAGTAAACAGAGCAGTAGGATTATTGCCACGGAACAGGTCAAACGCCTTTTATTGGAAGAATTGGGGACATATCTAGAAAGTCATACCGAAGTTATCAATTATCAACTTACGAAAGACCAAGTAACAACCCTGACTGGGGGAATTGTCAAAACAAAAATTGTCGAAGAAAAATGGGATGGTGAAAAATACTGGATGAAAGCAAAGATTGATGCTGATCCAGATGAAGTGGCAAAGTCGATAGAAAGACTTCGTAATGATTCAAGGAAGGTTAAAGAATTAGAAGATTCAAGAAAAAAGACTGATGACACAATGAAGGACATGGATAAACTCAGAACAGATTTGGAAACCGACAAAGATAATAAAGATAAAATAAATAAGTATAATGAAAAAGTTAGATCCTTAAAAGTGCTCCAGTCAATGGCAACTACATTTAAGGCAATGTCTTCTGGAAAACCAGAAGAGGCAATGGGACAAATGTTTAATTTGATGGGAACGATGATTGAGAATTCATCGGAAGAAGATGTACGTAAATTGAATTCGACTCAAGAACAAGAACGAAATGAAAATATAATAACACCGTGATGTCTTCTTAATTTATGAGTACCGTTTTTCAAGGTGGGGAGGGAGTTGAAGGAGAGGGTCAAATAAATATTAAAGAGGAGGAAATAACATGGGAAAGACAATATTGAAGATTGAGAAGGATGAAGAAGGTTTATTGGTTGTTAGTATAGACGAAGTGGCTTGGGAGGTATCTGATAAATTGAAAAATCTGTTACTCAAAGACATCAAGAATCATCTGGGAGGGGAATTCTCTGATGAATTTGATCCAAAATTGCATGATGCAATTAAAAAGATCAAGTCCTGTATAAAAAGCTCTTCTTTGGATGATAATGGGCCGAATCTTTTCAGAGTGAAGTAACGAAGGCGTTGATGCTTAGACGTTCTATCGAAGCTGAGTCTTTGTAACTATTGTTGTAAAAAACAGCGACCACCTTAATTTGTCAAAATTTTCACTTGAAAACAGCAAAAGAGAAGAAACAGGCAAACTTGAGAAAAGAGATCAAATCATTATGAAAAAAGATCGTTTCCGAGAAGTTATGACGGACGCAATATCTGAAAAGGATTTATCTTTAGACGTTAATTCTGTTAGGTTTAAAAACGTATGTGCGGGCTGGAATATGGAAGACCTAAAGAAAGCCATAGTTGTTGATAAGGAAAATTATGAACCGTGGGCTATTAACATTATCAAAGAAGAGATTCAGTCACGGAATGTTAATATTGAAGATCTCGGTAATCTTCATAAAAACCATATTCGTGAAGAAGAATCTCTAAGGGAAGTGAATGCCGGGTTAATCCACATGAATTTATTCAAGCAAATCAAGAGTAATTGGTATCTTGTTTTTTTAGGCGGTGGGTTAGCATTGTTACATTCTGGGTATGAACATTATATCAGGTATATGTCTGGTTTGCATCCTGAAGAGAAAAACATTTTAATAATAGATATCTTTATTGGCATATCACTAGTTGTAATATCTATCATTCTGTTCAGAAAGAAGAAGAAAAAATGATCTTAGACAATAGGTGGTCATGCAGGCTATGAATAGCTGTTTCTGTAATAGATGCCTCAATGATGATCTCATCATGGATGCATCCGATGATCTGTCGAGTATCTTTGACATTCAAAATTTATCATGTATAGGTAAGCAACACATTACATAAATATAGCAGCAGTCATTTGAATTCTTAACCCTAAACCGTGAGGGTATTATGGACTGATGATTGAAACCCCGTGTCTCAAAAGAGAACGGGGTTTTTTATTGCAAATCTGTATAGCAAAAATATTTTATACCGAAGGAGAAAATCATGAATAGAGAGTTTGCAATGACAAAGCCTTACCGGAGGGGAATTCTATTTTTAGTAGTATTATCATTATTAACAGTGACTGGATGTACGACACGATTAACTGACTTCACTATTATTTCTACAAAAAATATTGATTTATCGCGTGGTGCAGAATTTACAAGGAGTGACAAGAGGGTTGAAGGGGAAGATAAAAAGTATATCATTATAATCATCCCAACAGGGGTCCCAAGTGCTAAGGAAGCTACAGACAGGGCAATTGAAAACACTCCAGGAGCCGTTGC
>Ga0182011_10000277_pt1 | contig 43737 bp, 28 predicted proteins | sample 711E1DmetaG_FD_120481 | JGI IMG/M metagenome (GOLD analysis project Ga0182011, IMG submission 120481) | Permafrost microbial communities from Stordalen Mire, Sweden - 711E1D metaG | ecosystem: Environmental > Terrestrial > Soil > Wetlands > Permafrost | place: Sweden: Stordalen | collected...
CAAGCCGGTGCTCAGCAATTGCCCCACCGCGCTTCCGGGAAACGTGGCAATCGCAAACGTCACACTTGTCCCCGTGACAGGGTTTCCCCCGGCATCCGTGACTGTGACGATGAACGGGGAGGCAAGTGCTGTACTAATGTGGGCGCTCTGGCTGTTCCCCGATGTCAGAGTTATCGTCGCGGCAGGACCGGTTGTCGCCGTGGCGGCGAACGTCACGGGACTCCCGGCCAGCGTCCCGGAGGTGGCGGTGACGGTGTACGATCCCACCTTGTCCCCGAGCGTCAGCGTGCTGCTCGCGTTACCGTTCAGATCGGTGGTCGTCGTGGTGGTGCTCAGCCCCTGTCCTCCCGCACTTAGGGGGGTCGTGACGATCGCGAACGTCACGCTCACGCCAGAGACGGGAAGGCTCCCCGCGTCCGTCACAAGGACGACAAATGGTGCAGCGAGCGCTGTGTTGATCTGAGAGCTCTGGCCGTTGCCCGAGACCGGAGCAATAGTGGTCGGTTGCGCGTGCGCAATCGAGCAAAAGAATGAAAGGAGCAGTATGATCGGAACGGAAGTCTTTTTCATGTCGAAATTATTCATATCCCCAGCCGGCATATCCGAAGCCGGTTACGTTTGTCCTCCCGCCGGTACAGGGGCGGGACGTCACTCGAAAAGGGTGAATCTCAGGAAACTCAACCGCATCACCCTCCCCGGTTCCCGTGACGACCGGTATGAAGGGCGGATGTATCGCACGTATGCCAGCCCCCCGACGGAGCTCATGACGTCAGAGGAGACCTGGCCCGGCGCTACGGCCGTCCCGGAGGACTGGGAAAACCGGGCGTCGGCGGCAGCGGCGGAACGGTCTTGTCCGCTTTCAGGAGCACCGCGAGGAGCACACCTCCCACCACGGCGGCACCACCGGCTATCCACATCAAAGGGGTGATCTCGAATCCCGCAGGGGCCCCGGGCTCGACCCCGACCACGAAGAAACAGTCTTCACCCGGGAGCCCCTTCGGGAATTCATCGGCGAGCTTCCATGTGATGATTCTGTTTTCGCCGGGGACCACCGACTGGCCCACGTCGCCCGAGATATCGACGGGCGTGTAGGTGAATGTCGCATCAAACCGTTTCTTGAGTGTCAGAGTCACCTTATACAGCTGATCGGCAGGTGCATTCAGGTCGTAATAGATTACCACGACCTGGCCGGCAATCTTGAAGCTGATATTCCCGGCCTTGATGTCATCCCCCGCCGCGATCGCTTTCAGCGGCAGAGAACAGATCAGCAGCGTGGCCGCAAGAACATAATGCATCAGCCGAAATCTCTCGTGGAATTTCCGCACGATCTCTTCCTGCCTGTGGATACCCAGTGTTGATAACAAGGGTCAGCTGCCCGGACCTTTTCGCACCTGACCGGGCGCTGACCCTATGACCGCGCTAGTGCCGATGAGACATTTACTTCATGAGGAGAAGTTTCTTCATGAACGTCTGCTGTCCCGTGGTCAGCCTGTACAGATACATTCCGCTTGCCAGGTTGGTTCCGTCGAGTTTCACCGAATGATAGCCTGCCGGCCGCACCTCATCGACGAGTGTCATCACCTTCTGCCCGATGATGTTGTACACCTCGAGCCTCACATGCGCGTCTTTCGGCAGGGCGAACTCGATCACCGTGGACGGGTTGAACGGGTTCGGGTAGTTCTGACTTAATGAATACACCGTCGGCAGCGGTTTGCCTGCGACGCCCGTCACACCCAGGGGATCCACCAGGTCTGTGAAATGCGTGCCCCCGCTCAGGTCGGTCTGCTTCAACCGGTAGACGTTCCCCGAGGTGTAGGATTTGTCGACATAGGAATAGTCGTGCTTCACCGTCGTCGTTCCGTTCCCTGCCGTAAAACTGCCGCCGATGCTCTGGAATGGCGCAGATTTGTCCGCAGCCTTCTGCACTTCGAACCCGTAGTTGTTGATCTCCGAGAGCGTCGTCCAGTGGAGCAGAGCCTGACCCCCTGCGGCGACCGAAGCAACGAAGTTCGAGAGCTGAATCGGGAGCGGGCCGTTGGGCGGATCTGTCAGTATCACGATTTGTTGAGCACCCGGGGGATCAGTAATCGCCCCAGACGAATTCCAGGTGATATTGTGATCCGGTGCAAAGTTAGTTATCGTGAATCGAAGCGTTCCAACGAGAGTCGATGTGGTCGGTACATCAGTACCAAGGCTACCGTCAGTATTCTCGATCTCAATTGATTGCGCTAATCCACTCGCATACGGCTTCGAGAGCATGGGGCCATAACGCGCGGAAGAGGACGGGTCCCATATCCCTTTGGTCAGTATAGAGTCAAACGTCATCGCGGATGAATTGTAGTTGAACACGAAGCTGGATGTCCCCAGGCTCCATGGCGTCGAGCCGATGCGTTGAATAAAGACACTTACGTCAAAATTCACGCCGTTTCGTACAGTCGTGATTGTGGCATTCCCCACCTGCGCCTCTGCGATCGGGGATGCGACAAGCAGCACGACAATGATGGCCAGGACTGACGCCGCAACAAAGTTCCTCTTCATCTATCTCCTCCTCTTGGTTGGGTTAATGTAGGAGTCTGTGTAGTTCAATCCATATGTTTCAGAAATCAGGGAACCTGGCTTGACTGGCCAAGGTTGTTCCTTGCCACAACTCTGTCCAGAGCATTGACGACGCCGTCCATATTGACATCGGCAAGATTGTAGTTGTTCGCACCCAGGCCGTTACGCGTCGCCACCCTGTCGAGAGCGTTGATCACCGCGTCGGCGTTGCTGGCGTTGCCGCTGACCAATGTATAATGCGTCCCCGCGAGGATCATCGGGTTGGTCCCGTACGCCTGCGCCTGCCCCGTGGAGAAATCGTACGCCGTCGGCGTCACGCCCCCGTCGACGGTGTCTCGCACTGAGCTCATGATTGCAAGATGATTCCTGTGTCTGACGACGACATAGTATTTTCCGGCAGGCACGCCGCCGAATCCCACGTACGTCTTTGTCGTGTCGGAGAAATCCCGTATGGTTCCGTTTGTAAGAAGCCAGGCGGGAGCAAACGCCCGCTTCGTGGATTTCACCGCCGAGAGAGAGTCGCGGATCTCGATGTTGACGGAGTCGACAGCCAGTGCGGGTATCGGCGCTGAGCCGAAGTGCGCTGCAAGTTGACCACCCGTCCGCAGCCCGTTTGTCATCGCGTCAGTCCCCGTATTGTACGGTCCCTGGAGATAGAACTTCACGCTTGCATTGGCTGTCGCAGAGGGAATCGGCGCGACTGCCATCACCACCTGCGCCATGCGGTAGAATATGTGGTGGTTGGCCTGCATGGAATCCGGGCCGGCGACGGGGACCTCTTTTGTATCCCCTATCAGGTCGAAATTGCCGTTGTCGATCTGGTAGCGGACTTCCTGATTGTGTCCGAGGAAGAATGTCCCGGAGTATCCGTTCACGGCCGCGTTGATGAGCCACGCATGATTGGAGAGCGTGGTGATATGCGCGGTCAGGTTAGGCACTTGTGCCCCCGAATCGCTGGCGACTGCTTCCGGTGCCGCCTGTTTCACGTACTTCAGAGAGAGCGAGGAGCCCGCTTCGCCGGTCGTCGAATCCGCATACGTCACGATGACGGCATGCGGGAGTGAGTCCGACGGGAGGTCCGTGTCAAGCATGTAATACATCCCGACATTGATATAGTCCGACCCCGGTCCTACAGTACTCTCCGTTTGATGTTTGGCGAGTGTCAGCGGCTTGCCGTTGAATGTCACCCCCGTGATGGCTGTATGGCTCGCAATCTCATCCGTTGCTCCGGCCTGTACGATGAGCATTCTGTTGCTCCCCAGGCCGACAGTATGATCCCACGTTATCGACGGACCGACATGGCCGCCGTCATTATATGAATACTCTGTGTTCCCTACTGCGTCAAGCGCGATCGTCGGCGTGCTGACAATGGAAAGTGTGAATGCCCTTGTGACAGTCGCCGGTGTGCCATCGAGGCACTGGACCGTGAAGCTGAAGTTCCCCACCGCGGTCGGTGTCCCGCTTATCGTCCCGGTAGTCGCGTCGATCGTGAGTCCGCCGGGGAGTGCGCCCGAGATAACTGTCCAACCCGACGGAGACGTGTCACCCTGGAACTGGACCTTCACGGCATACGGCACGTTGATCGTTCCGGAGGCCAGCGAGGCGGCACTTATGATGCGCGAGACAGTGATCGCATTGGACCAGCTGCTTTCCCCCGCGCCGCTCAGAGTATGCACGCGATAGAAATATGTCGTGTCGGGCGTCAGACCGCTCACGGTAAAGCTCGTGACATTTCCCACAAGCGTATCCCAGTAGACCGTGTGGACGACGGGACCGAACGAGGAGAGCATGGCCACGTCAAGCGTGTATCCCGTCGCACCACCCAGAGCGTTCCAGTGCGCCGTAAACCCCGTGGCGGAGATATTCGTCGCGCCCGTCGCAGTCGTGGGAAGGGCTATCGGCACTGCGACAATGTTTGAAGCGGGGCTGAGGCCGCTCGCATTGCGCGAGCGAAGCTTATAATAGTATGTCGTGAACGGGGCGATGCCATTGACAGTCTGCCACGGCCCACCCACCGAGACGCTGTCGAATCCAGTTATATACTTGCTGATATCAGTGAACGTGGGGTCGGTTGAGACAAAGAGAAAGTACTCAATGATCCCGTTGGGTACCTTGTCTGATATATCCCAGTTGGCATTAAACTGGGTTGCCTGGATTTGGTCGGGTGGAAGCGCAACCGGAGCGGGCGGAACCGCTGCCAGGACCGGCACGGCCCCGAGCAGAAGAAGGAGGAGCGCACAAAAGGACGAAACGACAATTCTTTTCATCGAGATTCCTCTTTGATTGTTAAACTGCTGCTCGGTTACGCCCAAGGTGCCGGTTCGCATCAGACCTGAGACCGGGATACGAGGGGGATTTAATATACTGAGAGCCCACCCACATGTGTGTGAGCCATAGCACCCCCCTATCATGTCCGGGGTTGTGACTTTGCGCACCAATGTAAGGGGGATTCCCGACGTAACGCCGGGAAGGAAAAGGGCCTGTTTCGCGCGAAAAAAGGAGAGATGTCTGAAGCCGTTGCGGAACGCGGAACATTTGTGCTTTCTCCAGAAGTAGTTCAACCCACGTTCCCGCGAACCTGCTATCGTGTAAGCGGGGCGACAAAGAACGTTACCGATGTTGCTGCGACATTCAGCGCGCCGGGAGAAGCCCGCCCCGACTTCACAGGAAAGACGAAGGGGCTGACATACCCCACCATCTCTTAAGATATAAAAATCCCGGCAAGAAACAAAACTGGGATTTCCGGTGCCGGGCGCGTTACGGCTGCCGGACAAGAACGAACGCCCCGAATTCGGGAAGTGTGTGGCCCGGCGCCTTCTCAAGTCCAACCGGCTTCGCAGTCTCCCGTTCAGCCAGGGGAATTTTGATCGTTCCCCCCTGATACACTCCCTCGAGAACGGGAGGCCCGCTGTAGTTTTCGGCGTCAAGGAGGACGAACTTTTCCCCCTTGCGGAGAACTGAGGAGACATCGGCCTCGGTCTCGCTCTTCCTCTCCCAGTTGTAGACGATGATATTTGCGCGTCCAGGCTCATAATAGTTCGCGCGAACGAATGTCGCACCCAGCTCCGGTTTCCTCGTGTACCAGGTGTTATCGTGATACCGGGACTCGGAAACCCCCACAAGGGAAATCGCGTACACGGTGTTCCCGGCGAAAACGGAATTCGTGACATCCTTGAAGCTCACTTCTCCACCCATGATGAAATTCCCGGTCACAACTGCGCCCCCGGCCCCGTGCCCGAATTCATAGTATCCCAGGTTGAATATGTTCCCGCGTCCGGACTCGTACAGGAAATTGTCCTTGAACGTCAGATTCATGGCTCTTCTCCCTCCCCCGACAAGAAAGTTTCGCTCCCCGGCCTGGAATATGACATTTCCTTCAAAGTCGAAGTTGTCGATGGAGGCGTCCCCCGATCCGTATACCTGGACGTTGTGACTGAAGGCATGGGTCAGTATGTTCTCGGCAAACCGTTTCACGCCGGTCTCGTTCTGCGTGTATATGTTGTGCCCGTGCGGCCGGTCGGATGCCAGCCATCCATTGTTGTACATGACACACCCGTAGACCTCGATGTCGGTGGCCGGTTTCCATGCATTGAATCCCAGCTTGCCGTCATGAAGGACCAGGTTGATGAACTTGCAGCCCGTTACGGCGTACTCCTGATCGATCGTCACGCATTCTCCCCGGCGGATGTCGTGAGGATACGAGCCTTCCTGATGGGAGACGCGGTTCAGGTCCGAACTCATGACTTCGAATCCCCAGTACCACGCAAAGGAGCCCTCAACCATGAGGACGGACGCGCCCGCAGAATTCCCTCCGTCGAGGATCGCGCGTTCTCCCGGGTAGCCCCGGAGCATAACCGGTTTCGTGCCCGTTCCCGCAAGGCGGCTCGTGAAGTGCCCGTAATAGGTTCCCCCGTGCACCCAGATCGTGTCGCCGGGGCGAACCGGCCGGGGTCCGCTGAGCGCGTATTCGAGCCGCCACGGATGCCGCCGGCTTCCGTTTCCATTGACAACATCCGGGCGTACATGGAATTGACCTGCGGAGAGGGGCCCGCAGGATATCAGAAGCGCGAACGCGAGCAGGGCCGGCCGGTTCATTGATGTCGCCCCTGGAGGGCCGCCTGTGCCAGAGACCGCACAAGTTCCCTCGCTGCGAGGTCACGTCCCGCTCTGTTCAGATGGGCGCCATCATCAGACAATGCGGGGATCAGAGAGTAGGCTGTCGAACCATCATGCATGAACTCCTCCCGTGACCCGTCGGGATAGGTTGATTCAACCGAGGCAAGGTCGAAGACCCCCTCGTTCTGGTACTGTTTCCTCATCAATTCATTGAACTCCTGCCGCTTCCCGTTAAGCAGGTCTGAGGATTCCCCCCTTCCCAGAACACGTTTCAGCAATTGCTTCCACCCGGGAGTTCTAACCGTCAGCGGCACGGTTACATGCACAAATGCCACACCAGGGGCCAGGCGCTTGAGGGAATCGATCATCGATCGGTAATTCGAGAAAACCACGCCGGGCTGTGTCTTTCCGTCAAAATCAACATAGCAGAATTTCATCACGGCAATGTCGAGCGAATCACCGAGCAGGTCCTGCACCGTCCGGCTGAATGCTTCGCATTTCGTAGCCGGATGCGAATTCTTGCCGATCCGAAGCTCCCCGAAATACGGACCCGCGGGACGAGGTGTCTTTGCGAGGTCTACAATATTGATGTTCACATCGCTCCGTCCGGCCGTAATGTCCCGGATCCCTTCGATGATATTTCCCCCAACGGACTGGTGACCGAAAAAGATTCGTTTTCCCCGTATTGCTTTCAAGTCCTGCTCCAGCGTCTGGTCATTCATAAGCCTCGCCTCATATTTGTGTGGATCTGAACATCCGGACAGAGTCAAAATCGCAAGAATCGGCACATAGAGAGGGATCGTCATTAAGCGTTTTCCTTCACAAATGGGAATTTGTGTACAAGTTTACGATATTTTCAGCGGATACTCAAGAAGATGATTTGACATTGATCAATATCCGAAGTATTTTGCGAATAGCATCAACCAGCGTTTAATCAAGCACCCTTTAATATTGAAATAGAACAGGCCATGAAAACAATATTATTGTCGCTATTACTCTTAGCCGGTGCGATCGCAGTTGTGAACGCCCAATCGTACCGTAAGGCTATCTTCTATCACCATTCCAGCGGTGGTTGCTTTTATGACAGGCAGAATCTCTATGACAACTCTACCCCATCGTCCGTCCCAACCGTTCCAAAGGAGATCGCAAAATACAACGCCGTGCATGGATTCTCTGTCAACACTGCCGTTTCCATGAGCGAACAATGGATGCCTGGCAATCCAACGGGCAATAACTGGAGAGATTGGGCGTCCACGTTCGCCGGTGGAATGAGTTATGGTACCCCCGTCATCATCATAAAGACCTGTTATCTGCAACAGCAGACAATGCACTCTTCCGGTGATATTGAGACTCTCAAGGGGTACTACCGCGCTCTCGTACGCGAGATGGCAAAACACCCGGCGAACTTTTTCGTAATCTGGAACAACATGCCGGCTCCGACTGATGGACTCTCCGACAGAGCAGTATGGTCAGCGCAATTCTCGGCGTGGTGTAAAGACGTCCTGGCGAAGGGAAACGATTCTTTCGGAGTGTTTCCAGCGAATGTCTACGTGTTTGACGTATTTAGAAAGCTGGCCGATCCCATAACAGGTTATTGCGATCCAAAATACGGCAATCCGGGGGATGATCATCCGAGCAGCGCTTCAGTAACACTGGTGACGCCACAGTTTGTGAAAGAAGTGTTTGACGCCGCACTCGCCTACGAAAAGCTCACCGCCATCGACCCTGCGGAGCGGAACGTGCCGTCTCGGTATCAGCTGAATCAGAACTACCCCAATCCGTTCAACCCTGCAACGGAAATCAGCTACCAGGTTGCGACGGCAGTCCATGTGAGCCTCAGGGTCTTCGACATCACCGGACGCGACATCGCAACGCTGGTCGACAGCGAACAACAGCCAGGGACCTACCGCGTGAGCTTCGACGCGAAGAATCTCTCAAGCGGCCTGTATATGTACCAGCTGCACGCGGGGACGTTCACCAACGCGAAGAAAATGACGCTTATCAGATAATGAGCCCGCGTGGGGCCCCTGCGGTCCCGCGGCCGCGGACTTGCCCCCTTTTTTTCCGATTTCTTTGTATATTCGGGAATGATCAAGCAGGATGTCCTCAGGACATACGTAAGCGAAGAGGGGAGCCCCTTCAAAAAAATCATCGAGTGCTACCGCTCCCCCGGCGTGCACGCAATCACCGTGTTCAGATTCGGCCACTGGCTCCTGGCCAGGCCCCTCCCGGTCAAGCTGTTGCTGACACCGCTCTATCTGTGGCTCGATCACCGCATGAGGGCGAAGTGGGGGATCCAGATCCAGCGCCGCGCAAGGATCGGCGCGGGCTTCTACATCGGCCACTACGGTGGAATCTTCGTTTCAGATCGGGCGACGATCGGGGAGAACTGCAACATATCGCAGGGCGTCACCGTCGGAGTGGCGGGTGAAGGGGCAAGGAGAGGAGCTCCGCAGATCGGGAACAACGTCTACATGGGCCCGGGGGCGAAGATCAACGGTAAAATCCGTATCGGCAACAATGTGAAGATCGGGCCCAACGCGGTCGTCACGCACAACATCCCGGACGACGCGCTCGTCCACGTCCGTCCGATGCAGGTCGTTGTCTTCCCCGGGCGCTATGCCAGGGACGACGCGTCCCCGTGCAACCTGACCACGCCCCGGCGGTCACGCTGACCGTTTGATTTTCCCTCCCTGCGTCTTCGGAAGAGAGCTGACAAACTCGACGGCTTGAGGAATCTTGAAATCCTCGAGAAACCGGCGGCAATGGGCTTTCACCTCCTGTGCCGTGAGGGAGTTTCCGTCTTTGAGAACGATCTCCGCTCTGATGGCCTGCCCGAGGATGGGATCAGGAACGCCGATCACGCGCACCTCGTTCACCGCATCGATCGTGTAGATGACATCCTCGACCTCGATCGGACTTACCTTCTCCCCCCTGCTCTTGATCAATTCATCGGAGCGCGCGACAAAATGGAAGTAACCGTCCTCGTCCATCCTGAAGAGATCCCGTGTCCGGAGGACCTTCTCCCAGGGATAGGGACCGGGGATCAGCGCTTTTGCGGTCCCTTCGGGATCGTTCCAGTATCCGGCCATCAGCGTCGACCCCCGGACGATCATTTCGCCCACATGACCAGGGCCGAGCCGCTTGCCGTCCGCGTCCTCGACCCACAGCTCGATGTTCCGCATCCCCCGGCCGACCGACGTGGTCCGCGTTTCCAGTTCATCGGGGGGAAGGTACGTCGTGCGGAGACATTCCGTCAGCCCGTGCATGAGGAAGATCTTCGTGGTCGGAAACACCTTGCGGAGCCTCGGGACGAAGCTCGCGGGCATCGCCGCCGCCGCGTTCGTGATGTACCGGAGCGAGGAGAAGTCCTCCTTCTCCAGCCCTTCGAGCCGAAGGATGATAGCCCAGATCGTCGGGGCACCGGCGAGGCCGGTGACTTTTTCCCCCTTGATGCGTTTGATGATCTCGTACGGGTAGCCGAATCCCTTCTCCAGCACCACCCTCCCGCCCGTCCAGAACGTCACCAGGAGCTGGAGCAATCCATAACTGGAGGAGAGCGGCAGGACTCCGAGGATCACATCCTCCGCATTGTTCTCCAGGTACTCTGCGATACACTCCACCGCCGTGTTGAGGTTCCGGTGGAGCATCGTCACTCCCTTCGGCTTCCCGGTGGACCCTGACGTGTAGATGATCGCCGCCAGATCGTTGTCGATCAGACGGACGTCCGGGGAAGGGTGTGCGTCCTTCCGGATCCGGGAGAAACCCACTCCCTCTTCCCCCTCCTCGCCGGCGCCGGTCCAGATCGTGACCGGCCGAACCGAACACGACGCCACAGCCTGCAGCACCTGTGCGCGCTTTTCAACGCCGCAGACCAGGCTCCTGGCGTTGCAGTTCTCCAGGATGTATCCCAGGCGCTCGGCCTGCGTCGCGGGGTTGATCACGACGAGACACCCTCCTGCCTGGAGCACACCAAAAATTGCTATGACGGTCTCCGGACTGCTGTCGATGTAGACCGCGACGCGATCCCCCTTCCGCAGTCCCTGTTCCACAAGGAACCCTGCAAACGACCCGGCAGAGGTCGCCAGTTCCCCGTACGTCGATCGTACCGACCCGCAGACCAACGCCACTTTGTCCGGCGTCAGCCGCGCGGACCTGGTGAGGTATTCATGAAGCAACATGGTCTCAGACCTTTTCCCGGCTAAGTTTTGCCGTGATGAATCCGGCAATCCTCGCGATGGTGTCAAAGTTGTCGGCGACAAGCTCGTTGTCTTCGAACTTGACCCGGCACGTCTCCTCCAGGAAGCTGATCAGTTCGAGTATACCTGTGGAATCGACGACACCCGAACCGAGAAGGGACTGATCGTCCGTGAGCGGCGTCTTCTCGTCAAAAAGAAAATTCTTCCGGATGAACTGATGGACCCTGGTACGGACCTCCTCTTGTGTCATGCTGTTCCCTGAAGTTGTCGAAACTGAACACGGTCGATGAGTGTTTTGTACTCGATGTCTCCCCCGGGAGCGCCGCCGTCCGCAAGGATGAACTCGCGGTGCAGAAGCTGGGTCGAGAGCAGACCCACCACCCCCATGTTGTCCGCATTGCTGAATGCCATTTCGTTCGCGGAATCGCCTGCGCGTCTCAGGCATTTCGCGTAGAGCCCCCGCGCGGCGCCAACGTCGAAGAGGCCTGCATCGCGAAGTGCACTTTCCGACAGGACCTCCTCCACATAGGCAGGGGCCCCCTTCTCCACGAAGCTGACCGCATCCGGGGCCCGGTACGGCTGCTTGGGACGGTGAATGATCTTTTCCGGCACGCGCCCCTTCGCGGCGCGCTTGAGGATGAACTTCTCGTTGAGCCCGGCAAGCTTGTAAAGGGGCGGGAGGCCGTTGCAAAACTCCATCACCTCCGAATCAAGAAACGGGAACCGCCCCTCAACCGAATGCGCCATCAGCATCCTATCTCCCTGTGAGGAGATCAGGTAGCCCGAGAGAAGCGTGACGACCTCGAGGTACTGCGCGCGGGCGAGCGAATCCCACCGTCCGTATTCCGGCGGGAGCGCCCGGAGGACGTCGTCCGAGGGACGCGACTCCAATGCTGCGCGGAGCTCCGCGGAAAAGAACCGCTTGAGCTGCGAGGTCGTCCTCCACCGGGGGTCATGGGAGAAGCCCGGCGCTCCGGCGCGTTCAATCCCCTGTCGCCAGAACTCCAGCGCCATTCCCTTTGCCTGCCCGGGGGAACGAGCAAGGTACGGATACAGCCGTTCGAACAGCCGCGGCCTTGCAACCGACCCCGGCTGCCGCGACCAGAACTGCCTGATCTCGGCTTCACGAAAAATGTCATACCCGGCAAGCATCTCATCCGCCCCTTCGCCGGTCAGGACGGCCTTGATGCCGGAATCACGGACGAGCCGCGACAACAAAAAGAGCGGGGCCGGGGCGGTCCTGAGCACGGGACGTTCCGTGTGCCTGATGACCTCCGGGAACACCCGCGCGATATCGCCGCGCGTGACCACCAGTTCCTGGTGATCGCTGTCGATTGTGGCCGCCATCGCCCGCTGAAACTCCGTCTCGTCGTATTCGGCGTCCTGAAAGCGGATGGAGTACGTCCGGAACACCCCTTCCTTCGCTTTCCGACCCATCCACGCCGTGATCGAACTGTCAAGGCCGCCCGAGAGATAGCTGCCGACAGGAACATCCGCCCGGAGAATTCTGAGGCGGGTGGCCTGCTCGAGCTTCTCGGCCAGGGCTTCGGTTGCCTCGTCCAGCGTGAGCGGATAGTCATCCGGGGAAGTCACAGGGTAGGAAGGACGCCAGAACACCGTCTCATGCTTTCCACCGTCGCCGTCATACTCGCGGACAGAACCCGGGGGAAGTTCCTCTATGCCCTTGAAGAGGGACGTCGGCGCAAGCGGGGTCCAGTAGGTGAACGTCTGGTCGAGACCCCGCGGATCAATCTCCCGCGGGACCGAGGCGTCGGCAAATATGGCCTTCACTTCGCTGGCGAACCAGACGCGCCCCCCGTGCTCGCGCACATACAGGGGCCTGACGCCTATGCGGTCGCGGGAGAGAATAAGGCGGTGCGACCGGCTGTCCCAGAGTGCCAGCGCCCACTGGCCGTTGAACCGCGGGAAGCACCCGTTTCCCCATTCTTCGTAGGCGTGGACAATGACCTCCGTGTCGGAGCGCGTCCTGAAACGATGTCCGAGCGCCTCCAGGTCCACGCGGAGCTCGAGATAGTTGAAGATCTCGCCGTTGAAAACAATCCAGAGCGTCTCGTCTTCGTTGGCAAGGGGCTGTTGACCCGAGGTCAGATCGATCAGCGAGAGACGCGCGTGAACAAATCCGGCGCGGCGGTCGCGGTACATGCCGTACTCATCCGGCCCGCGATGCCTGATCGCACGCACCATCCCTGTGAGCAGCTCCCTGGAAGGAGGCTCATGCCGGTTTCCCGTGTTCACTATCCCCGCTATCCCGCACATACCTTCTCGCTCATGTCCGACATGGGTACGCCCGGCCCGCCGCATCGCGGCGGAGCACCGCCAGCGTTGTTCCGTCTAGCCGACGACGGCCTTTTTCATTTCCGAGATTTCATGGACATCCTTCACCAGCAGCGCGGGGAGATGAAGAGGGCGCGTTGTCCGACGCTTGACATCGATGTCCTTGTATACACGCTCAACCTGTTCGGGGGTCAGCCCGACGACGGGGGCGACCTCCGCAGCCGGCACGCCGTTGTTGCGGCCATACAGACAGAGGTCCATCTTCGCATACGGCAGGGCAAAATAAAATTCCTCCTGGGTCTGCGGAAGGGAAAATGTGTCGGTGGTCGGCGTCCTGTCGCAGATCTCGTCGGGGACTCCCAGGGCGCGCGCCAGTTGGAATACCTGGGTCTTGTACAGGTGCGCAATGGGCTTGAAATCGGCCAGGCCGTCCCCCCCCTTGACGAAAAACCCCTGATCGTATTCAAGCCGGTTCGGTGTGCCGCAGACCGCGAAGTTCAGGCGGTCCGCATGGAAGTAATCGAGCATCTTTCTCGTTCGCTGCTTAAAATTGGTGGCGGCGACAAGCTGCAGGTATGCCTGCGCGGTCATCCGCTCGCTGCGGAACTCTCCCGATGGTGTCCGGGCCGTGAGCCGCGAGACATTCAGCCGGTCCCCTTCGATGATGGACGGGAGCGTGATCTTGAACTTCCATCCCTCCCCGTATTCGGCGAAGACCATACGCACTGCTTCGCGCTGGTACGCATAGCACCCCGAGGCCTCCAGAATTGGTGCGATGTCCTCCGTATGGGAGGGAATGCCCAGTTTTTCGACAAGCAACCGGCCGAGCCGGAGTGAGTCAGGAGAGGAGTCCCGCTCCGGTGAAAAGAGGGCCAGGACATTTTCACCCCCGAGGGCATGTGCGCACACCGCCGCGCAGAGAGCGCTATCGATCCCCCCTGACACCGAGACGACTGCTCCCTTCCTGCGAAGGGTTTTCAGCACGGTATCGCGAATGCCGGCCCTGATGGCCGCGATTTCCTCCTCTGCGTCAAGGCGCAGGACGTCTTCTTGGAACTGCATGTCGGTTTTGCCGCAGGTGTAAGGTTCTGTTTTGAGGACGCAATGTACGTGAATTTGTTTACAATACTTCGTGATGCTGATCAACGGGCCGCTTCGGATATCCCCGGTCACATTGATGCCCTGCAGGAATGAGGACGAATCGGCTTCGGCGGGGTGGTGCGGGGTATGCCCCCTTTACATCTGCTGCGGCGCGGAAATGCCCAGTATGTCAAACCCGTTTCGGAGCACGCACCCGGTGGCATGGCTGAGGGCCAGCCGCGAGCGGGTCAGGGGAGCGTCGTCCGTCACGACACGGCATTCGTGGTAAAACCGGTGGAACGCCGTGGCAGCACCCTGCAGGTAGTCCGCCAGGCGGTGCGGCTCATACGCCAGGGCGCAGGACTCGACTGTCTCAGGAAAGAGGAGGAGCGTTTTGATGAGATCGGTCTCCGCCCCCGAAGACAGGAGAGCCGGGTCAAACCCCCCGGCAGCCACGGGGGCGGACCCTCCCCCGGCGTAGCGCAGTATGCTGCAGATCCTCGCATACGCGTATTGAAGATAATAGACGGGGTTTTCGTCCGAGTGCTTCTTGGCGAGACCCAGGTCGAAGTTCAGATGGCTGGAAATGGTCCGCATGAGGAAAAAGTACCTGACGACATCCGCACCCACCTCGCCGATAAGCTCATCAAGGGTTATAAAATTTGCCTTGCGCGTCGACATCTTCACGACTTCTCCGTCCTCGAGTATCGTGACAAACTGGTGGATCAGGACCGTGACGCGCCGCTCGTCCAGCCCGAGGGCCTTCAATGCCGCCAGGACATCGGGAAACGTCGCGATGTGATCCGCGCCGAACACGTCGATCATCAGGTCGTACCCGCGGCGGAACTTCTCGCGGTGGTACGCGATATCGGGGAGCCGGTATGTCGGCTCCCCCGTGCTTTTGACGATCACCTTGTCCTTTTCCAGGCCGAGGGCGGAGGTCCTGAACCAGACCGCCCCCTCGCTGTCATAGGCAAGCCCCTTTGTGCGAAGCTCGTCAACGACCTCCCAGATCTTCCCCTGTTCATACAGCCAGTTCTCGTTGTAGAAGGAGCGGAACACGATTCCAAGCGAGCCGAGAGTCTTCTTTATGTCTGCGAATATCTCGGTCTCCGCCTGCTCCTTGAACTTCCCCTCCGCAGGCTCGCCGCGCAGACGGTCACCGTCCGATTCCAGAAGGTGGCGCGCGATATCCCGGATGTATTCTCCCTGGTAATAGTCCTCCGGGAACTGCACCCGATCCCCGAGGAGCTCGAGGTAGCGGTGGCGGACCGAATCTCCCAGGATCCGCATCTGCCGCCCGGCGTTGTTGAAGTAGTATTCACGCTCGACTTCGTGCCCCGTCCATTCGAGCATCCTGGCGACCGTGTCGCCGAAGACCGCCCCACGACCGTGTCCGACGGTGAGCGGGCCCGTGGGGTTGGCGCTCACGAACTCGACCTGGACCTTCCGCCCTTTCCCGAGCGAGGATCTCCCGTAGGTGTCACCGGCCCGCACGAGCTCTTCGAGCTGGCGGAGATAGTAATTCCCCGTAAGCGAAAAATTGATGAAGCCCGGCCCCGCCACCTCGACGCCCGCCACAAGCGAAGGATCCGGATCGAGGCGGGCGGCAATCTCCGCGGCGACATCGCGGCTCTTTCTCCCCGTCCCTTTCGCGACGATCATCGCGATGTTCGTGGTCAGGTCGCCGTGTCCCGCCTGGCGGGGTTTCTCGAATGACACGGGGGACACCGCGGTAATTCCCATGGAGGCGAGCGCCGCGGTGATTTTTTCCCTCAGGTATGCTTTCATGCCCTTGCTTTTTTCCTCGTCGTCGTCTTCGCCTTCGCGCGCGGGACGCGCGCAGCCCCACGGGCCGGTGTCTTGCGTGCGGGAGCGTCGGTCACCCGGCGGATCTTGGCATCGCCCCAGAGCTTCTCCAGGTTATAGAAGGTCCGCGTGTTCGTGTGGAATATGTGCACGACCACGTCGACGAAGTCCAGCAGCACCCAGCTCGAACTGCCGGACTCTTTGTGCCACGCGGCGGCGCCCTTCTTTTGCATCCCCTCATCCACCGCCGCGGCGATGGCGCGGATCTGCACATCGGAATCTGCGGAACAGACCACGAAGAAGTCCGTCATCGTCGTGAGTCCCCGGAGGTCCATGATCACTATATCCCCGGCTTTCTTTGACAGAGCCAGCCGGGCGACTGCGTGTGCGAGTAACGGTGATTTCAATGCGCTCTTCCCCTATTGTGATGGTTTGAGCGTCGGATAGTCGCGGCCGATGAGCACCGAGACATCGACGTAATAATCCTGGTTGATCTGCTGTATGATGTTCCCCTTCCTGATGCCGAGTGCATACGCGACCTTTTCCGCGTTCTCCCGGTTCCCGGCCCTGTCGATCACAAGCGACTCCCGGACATCGAAGCTCCTGTAGTTCCTGTACTCCACGACGTCGAACCCCCTGGCCCTGAGATATGCGGTCATCGAAGTCCCGGCCCCCGGAACGCCGCACCCGTTCAGCACGTCGACCTGTATGGTCCCCTGCGTCGCCGAGCCGGACCGGACCGGGTCGACGGGCGGGCGGAATATCATCCTGCTGGCAAACGAGTAGGCGAGAACAAGCACAAGGAGCCCGAGGGCCCCTATGATGACGTCAAGGAGAATGGTGCGAGGATCTTTCCGTGCGGCAACGGGTTTGCCGGGAACGGCCGCTCTGGAGCGCGCCACCTTCATCGGGACAGAGTGATAGCGACAAAGCCGGGACGGGCCCCTTCAACGGGGCATTCCCGGCTTTCACGATACGGCGCAACCCTGCGTATGTGAGGCTGATGCGGAAATCTTCTGATCAGAATCCGTTCTCCCGGAACATCGGGTGATAAAAGGGGGAATAGTAGTAAGATCCGTACGGGAGCTGGCTGTACTGGAGCTGCACCTGGAAGTTTTCCCACGGGCGGTAACTGAGCTGGGCGTTGCTCAGGTAGATGCCGCTGAAATTGTTCGATCCCTTCGCACCGAACGACGAGAAGGAGTTTGAGGGGGAGTAACTCATGCTGACGTCCGCCCGTGCGTTGAGATTGTCCGCGAACTGGTACATCATCGTATTGGTGTACGTCCCGAGCGACATCCCCTGGCCCGCAAACGACTGGTAGGAGAACTCGACGCTGTGGCGCATCGTAAACCTGTTCGGGTCGAACCAGCCGAACATCATCTCGGACGGCGGCTGTGTGATGAGACCCCCCGATGACTCCGAGGGATGCGCGACATCCGGTTTGAACTGTGCCCGCGCGCCTCCCGCGGCCAGCAGCAGGCACACCATGAACGCACACGACAGGGATTTCATGTCCTCCTCCTCTCCGCTGTCAGAATAATACAGAAAACAGGCCTGATTGTCAACTCTCCCTTCCCGCCAGAATCCTGCGCGCCTCCTCGAGTTGACCGGGAGTATTGATCCCCCCCACCTCCAGGGGGTCACCTGCGATAACAGCCGCAACGGGAAGTTTGTTCCGCCAGAAATAGTGGAAGACGTCCGTCAGGTAGTACTCGTGCTGCGCATTGTCCGTTGTTATATGGCGGAGTCCCTCGAAGAGGTTCCCCGAATCGAAGACGTAGATCCCGGAGTTGATCTCCCGGATCGCACGCTGTTCCGGCGTCGCGTCTTTCTGCTCGACGATGCCGGAGACCCTCCCCCCCTGCTCGCGGATGATCCTCCCGTACCCGGTCGCGTCGTCAAGCACCGCGGTCAGCACGGTCGCGGTCGCGCCGGAGGCGCGATGGTTGTCGATCAGCGCGCGCGCCGTCCTGGTGGTCAGCATGGGGACATCGCCGGAAAGAACGAGCACGTCCCCGGCGTACCCGCGAAGTTCCTTTTCCGCCTGCATCACGGCGTGCCCCGTCCCGAGCTGGGGGCTCTGTTCGACGCACCTGACGGACGGGTGCGTTCCGGCAATGTGGGCGATGACCGCCTCCTTCTGCCACCCCACGACGACCACCGTGCGCGAAGAATCGAGCCGCGCCGCCAGATCGACCACCCATTCGACAAGCGGGCGGTCGTTGACCGTGTACATCACCTTCGCCACCGAGGGGTTGTTCATTCGCGTCCCCTTCCCGGCGGCCATTACGACAACGGCAAGCCTTGCGTCCATGGATGCGCTAGAGTCTGATGTGTATGTTGTCGATAAGGCGGGTCGTCCCGAACCTCGCCGCAAGAGAAACAAGGACCGGCGCCCCCGGTGAGAGCGTCACGAGGGGATCGAGAGTGTCGGCGTCGGCGACGGAGACGTAGTCGATCGCCGCCGAGGATCCCCCGGTGATTTCCAATGTCATTGCCGCGACGACCGCGCCGGCGGAGCGCTCGCCGCTGCGTATCAGATCCTCCGCCTTCCGGAGAGAGCGGTACAGGACCGGGGCTTCGACCCTCTGAGCGGGAGTCAGGTAGACATTGCGCGAGCTCATGGCGAGTCCGTCCTGCTCGCGCAACGTGGGGACGACGACGATCTCGACCCCGAGATCGAGGTCCCGGACCATGCGCCGCAGCACGATGACCTGCTGGGCGTCCTTCTGCCCGAAGACGGCCGAGTGGGGTCTTGCGATGTTGAAGAGCTTCGCAACGACGGTTGCCACGCCCCGGAAATGTCCCGGCCGCGCCGCGCCCTCAAGGCGCAGCGAGAGCCTTTCGACGTTGACGAACGTCTGGTACCCCGGGGGGTACATGGCAGTCGTCTCCGGTGCGAACAGGAGATCCCCGCCGGCGCCTGATGCCAGGAGAGCATCCCGTTCAATGTCCCGTGGATAGCGGCCGTAGTCCTCCCCCTCGCCGAACTGCGCGGGGTTGACGAAGAGCGTCACCACCACCACATCCCCCAGGGTGCGGGCCTCGCGGATGAGGGCGGTGTGGCCGCCGTGAAGTGCCCCCATGGTGGGAACGAGTACGATGCGCTTCCCCGCGACGCGGAGATCATCCGCCTCCCGCTGCATCAGATGCGGTTCATGAATCGTCTTCATCTCACCCGGGCGAGAACGTGGTGCGGCATTGTTCAGCCGCCGATGTAGGTCAGAAGCTGTGCGATGGTCTGCCGGAGATCCTTCCTGTGGACGACCATATCGACGAAACCGTGATCGAGGAGGAATTCCGCCCGCTGGAACCCGGGGGGAAGGTCCTTGCCGATCGTCTGTTTGATGACGCGGGGCCCCGCGAACCCGATCAGGGCACCCGGCTCGGCGATGATGACGTCCCCGAGCATCGCATAGCTGGCGGTCACACCCCCCGTCGTCGGATCGGTGAGCAGGGAGATGAAGCCCACCCCTGCTTCCGAAAGTCGGGCGAGTTTTGCGCTGGTCTTGGCCATCTGCATCAGCGAGAGCGCCCCCTCCATCATCCTTGCCCCACCGCTCGCCGATATCACAAGGAGGGGCGTCTTCGATTTCCAGGCCCGGTCGATCGCGCGGCCGATCTTTTCGCCGACAACCGATCCCATGCTCCCCCCGATGAAGGAAAAGTCCATCGCCGCCACGACAAGCGGGAGCTTGTTGACGGTCCCTGTCCCCCACCGCACGGCATCGTGGAGCTTTGTCTTTTTGATCGCCTCCGGGATCCTGTCCCTGTACCGTTTCGTATCCACGAACTTCAACGGGTCCCCCGAACGCATCCTCCCGTCGTTTTCCTTGAACGAATCCGTGTCCAGGAGTATGGCAATGTACTCCTTGCTCCCGATACGGAAGTGTGCGTTGCACTTCACACAGGTGAAGAAATTCTTTTCGAGCTCCATCTTGTGGATGATCTCACCGCACTGTTCGCACTTCGTCCAGAGCCCGTCGGGGACATCCTTCTTTTGAGTCTCCGAGGCGATGTTTTCCTTGGACCGCTTGAACCACGTCATGGTCTCTTCGCCCTTCCTGTTAACGCGACTTGAGGAAAAAATCCTTGATGTAGCGCGGTTCCAGCGCGGAGGGGTCGTCCGCTTTCCCCGCGAGAAGCAGTCTCTCGCCGAGGAGCGCCACACTCCCCCCGCTGCAGTGCAAAGCCTCCTCCGGTACCATGCGCAGGCTCGCCGGCGCACCGGGAGATGAGAGCACTTTGGCCGCCGCCTCGCCGGCGACGCGGGCGCCCGAACCGTGCAGTTCCTCCATCAGCGCACCCAGCGTCATGTCGCGTGCGTCCCAGAGAGGGACGGGGCCGCTTTCCGTCACATCGAACAACTGGCAGTACACTTCGTCGCGGCGCGCGTCCAGCGCAGCCAACAGGCGCGTCCCGGCTCCCGTGCGATCGGCCTCCACGGCATGCAGCGCGAGAGCCTCGAGCGTCGGCACGCCCACCAGCGGAACGTCCCTGGCGAACGCGATCCCCTTCGCAACACTCAGGCCGATCCTGAGCCCGGTGAACGAGCCGGGGCCGATCGATACCGCAACTCCGCCGAGCGACTCCAGACCGTCAGGACCCAGGACCGCAACGATCTGCTCCATCAGTTTTTCCGCATGGACCCGTCCCGCATCGAGGAGCGATTCTGCGACGACCCTCCCCCCGCGAACAAAAGCCGCGGCGCACACCGTTGTGGCGGTTTCGATCCCGAGGACATTCATTGCGCCGGCTCCCGCGGTCCCTCAATCTGTATGGCCCTCTCTGATTCGGACCCGCCATGGGCGAACGAGATTCGGAAGTGGGCCGGAGGGAGTATGTCGAGCACCGTCTCCGCCCATTCAATAAGGCAGACACACCGGCTGTTGAAGTACTCTTCAATGCCGAGATCCGCCACTTCCTTCATGCCGTTGATCCTGTACATGTCGATGTGCGCCACGACGCCGAACTCCACGGGGTACTCGTTGATCAGGGTGAACGTGGGGCTGGTGACATGCCCGCGAACGCCCAGCCCCGTGCACACCCCTGCGGCAAATCGCGTCTTCCCGCTCCCCAGCGTCCCTGTCAACGCCACGACGTCCCCCGGGAGCAGCCGCACGGCGAACGCGCGGCCGGCCGCTTCGGTCTCCTCCGCCGAGCGGGAGAGGATCCGTCTCATCCTCTCGGTTCCAGGCGGACGACGGGGAGAATCATCTCCTCCATCGAGGCACCGCCGTGCTGGAAGCTGTCCCGGTATTGGTTGAGATACCGGTGGTATTCCGTCGGGTAGACAAAATAGTAGTCTTCCTTCGCGATGATGTAGTTCGTGGCGACACCCCGCCGGGGAAGCTTGTAGTCCTCGGGGTTCTTCACGAATATCGCCGCCTTTTCCTCGGCCTTCAGGTTTCTGCCGTACTTGTAGCGGAGGTTGGTCGAGGCTTCCCGGTCACCCAGCACTTTCGATCCGCGGAGGCTCCGGATGCTCCCGTGATCCGTGGTCAGAACCACGACCACGTTCGGGTTCCGCGAGAGCGTCTTGAGCATCCCCAGGAGGGATGAGTGAAGGAACCAGGACCGCGTGAGGGAACGGTACGCCGACTCGTCAGGGGCGATCTCCTTGAGGAGCGACGAATCGGACCTCCCGTGCGCGAGCATGTCGACGAAATTCACGACGACGGAGGTCAGCTTCGACTGGGTGTACGAATTGATCGAGTTCTCGACGCTCCTCCCGAAGTCCGCGTCAAGGATCTTGATGTACTTTGGTTCGGGCTTGAGAAGGATCTTGCGCCTCTCGAGGAGTTTGTCGAGAAACTGCCGCTCGTACCGGTTGCGGCTGTTTTCGTCGTCCTCGCTCTTCTCCCAGAGCTCCGGGAACCTGAGCTCGAGGTCGCTCGGGAACGACCCGCTGAATATGGCATTGCGCGAATAGGGGGTCGCCGTCGGCAAAATGCTGAAATAGTATTCTTTCGCGATCGTGAAATATTCCTGGAGAACCTGTTCCATCACGAGCCACTGATCGAGACGGAGGCAGTCGATGACAAAGAAAAAGACGGATTTCCCGGACTGAAACTCGGGGATCACATACCTGTCGACGACCTCGGTCGAGAGCGCAGGCCTCTGGCTCGCCCGCTCCACCCAGTCCCGGTAGTTCCTCTCGACGTATTTGCTGAAAGCCAGGTTGCATTCGCGCGTCTGGTCGATGAGCGTCTGTTTCAGGCCGAGCTCCGGGTGCTCGTCGAGTTCCAGCCCCCAGCCGGTCAGGCGGATGTAAAGGTCGATCCACTCCTTGTGCGTCATGTCCCCCATCAGGGCGCGGGAGATGTCGTTGAATTCCTGGATATAATCCTTCGAGACCGCCGCCCCGGTGATCTTGCGCCCCTCCAGGAACTTCTTGCACGCCATCAGGACCTGGCTCGGGTTGACGGGTTTGGTCAGGTAGTCGCTGATCTTCTGGCCGATCGCCTCCTCCATCAGCGATTCTTCCTCGTTCTTCGTAATCATGATGACAGGCAGACTGGGGCGGAGCTCCTTTATCTCCGCGAGAGTACGGAGTCCCCCCATGCCCGGCATCATCTCATCAAGGAAGACGAGGTCATATTCCGTTTCCTTCACCATGGCAATCGCGTCCTCGCCGTTGGTGACGGTGTCCACGGCGTACCCCTTCTCCCCGAGATACCTCACGTGCGGGCGCAGGAGTTCGATCTCGTCATCGACCCAGAGGATTTTCCCCTTTTCTTCTTCCATGCCTGTTCAGATTCCTTTCGTCGAAAGAATAGCATTTTGCAGCGCGAGATGCAATTACTGGATGGCGATGTGAATGTCCAGGCCCGCCTCGTTTTCCGTGGTCCCGGGGATCCGCGAGCCGGCAAAATCCGGCTCCACCCTCGTGTAGCGGTAATAGACCGACGCAGTCACCCGCTGGCTCAGGACGTATTTGATGCGCGGCTCTATCTGGGTGCGCGTCGATCCCTCCAGCGGGACGCCTGTCACATTCACGTCGAGCTGCGAGACATCGTACGTGTTCCGGGAGTTCTTCGACACGGAATAGGTGAGGCTCACGTCGACATCGTTGCTCAGGGAGAGGCCGAAGAACGGGATCTCGAATCCCTTCCTCGAATAGGAGGCCGTGAAGGCAATCTCCTGCGTGAGCGATTCGACGATGTTCCGCGACGAGACGGAGAGGTCGTACGATGTGTTCGTGTTGTAACGGAGATTGGCGCCGAAATTTCCTTTGAGGAGCTCCTTGAACGTGAAATTGGCCCCCACGAGAGGCGAGAATCCGTACGCCACGCGTTCGCCGTCGGTCCTTTCGCCATCTCCCCCCGGCGTGTTCTCAAACTGCCGGCTGAAATTCGATGTGTACGCGTGATCCAGCGAGAGCCTGCTGACGAACCCGGTGAAGAGCGGCAGCTTCTCCAGTCCGTCCCACCGGAAGCTCCAGTTCACCCGGGGGTAATACTGCCCGAAGAATTTTTTGAGGAACGGGAGCGCTTCGAATCCCTTTTCAAACGCCGTCGTGAGGTTTTTCTCGTCATTCGCCCCCGTGGTCGACGTGTCGGCAGCCTTGAGCGCGGCATACTGCTTGCTCACTTCCTTCAGCGAGGTCTTGAACGTGCCGAGGAACAGGACATCCGGGAATGTCAGGAAAGAGCGGTCGACGCTCCCCGTGACCGTCTGGTTGATGAGCGTCGGCACCGCCTGCAGGGAATCCGTCGACAGGTTCTGCGTCCTGCTGTACGACCATCCGACATTCCAGTTCAGATCGATGCGCGCCCCTTCCCAGAGATCGCGGCTCGTTTTGAACGTCAGCCTGTTCGTCTGACGGAACGTGTTGACGATCGCGCCACCGTTGACCATGGCGCGGGGCCCCGGGTCGACATCCCAACCGAAGAACGGGAAGTAGGACCGCGGCCCGAAATTCGTCAGACGCCCGTCCGGGTCGGATATGAGTCCGAGCTGGTAGAGACGCGACGGGCCGAATTTGGGGTCAGTCTGCTGGAAGAACGGGACCCTTCCCCAGAAATTGACGAATCCCGTGCTCCCCACGACGCCGCTGTTCTGCACCTGGTTGGACTGCGTGAACGTGACGTTGACGTTGTCGTAATCGAGAAGCGGGATCTTCAGGAACACCTTGGCAAGGTTCTTGAGCTGCGACAGGGTCTTCTCCAATCCCGCCAGTTTCGGTTTCGCCGTGGTGTCCACCGCGGCGGTGGTGTCCCTGACTGCCTGACCCGTCTCTTCACCCCCCCCCCGCCGTCCGCGCGGAAGCGGGGAAGGGGAGAGCGAAGGAGCGCCCGCGGGCTTCTCTTCGAAGAGGGGATCGAAGAGCTGTTTGACCTTGAGGTTCATCTGCAGGCTGATGTTGTTGGACCACCCCGCCGACTTGCCGAGGTCCCCCCCCGAGAGCGTATTCTGCCAGGTGTAGTCGACGCCGTAGCCTGCCGAGACATCAAGGTATTTCTTGACGTTGAATATGTTGGGGAGGTTGGGCTTCGTGTTAAACGAGTTGTGCTGTGCGTACCGCGTGTCGTCCCCGAAGTTGATCAAGTGGTCGCTCAGGAAAATGCTGCTGAGCATGCTGGAGAAGGGACGCTGGCTCCCGAACTGATCGAGTTCTAATCCCAGGAGGCTCGACTCGACACCCAGGCTGTAGTCGCCGAACCAGTTCAACACCCCCCCCTCCGCCAGCTTCCAGGAGAATCCCATGGAGCGGGACATGGAGAACTGGCGGGAAACGATCTCGGTCGCCCCTTCCACGCGTTGGAGCGAGTTGGCCCGGGAACGGTTTGCGGAAAGGGACCAGGTGAAGTTCGTTAGGGGGAAGAAGAGCTTCAGGTTCTTGTATTCATCGAGGAACCAGACGCCGTCGAAGAGGTTTCTGAACGGCATGACAAAGTAATCGGTTGGGAGCGACACGGCATAGCTGATCCGCGCGGTCCAGGCCCATGAAAGGCTGTACACCACCGACGGGTTTTGGTCCGTGGATTTCGTATAGTTGAAACCGAAGTTCAGCTTGTTGAACGTATCCCGAATGTACCACGCCTGCGAGGGGAGCGCAATGTGGAACGCAGGGACGGCATACGTATCGGATACGCGCCTGCTCTCTGACACGTTCACGAGAGAATCGTAACTGGCCTGCGCCTGCGCCGCTGATCCTCCATTTTTCATGACCGCGTCCCGAAGGTCGTTGGCAGCCGCGTTGACGTCGATATCCGAGTTCGACAGGTATTTCGGGCTTATCATCGAGACCGAATGCGAATAGGACACCGGGATCGTCGTCCCCGCCCAATTCTCCGGGAAGAATTTATCCAGGGCGACGTTCGCGCTCAGACCCCAGCTCGTGGTCAGAGTACGGGACCCGAACCTCGCTTCCAGCGTGTGGAAATAGGGATCCACGCGCGAGTAGTTGAACGCGACTGCGCCGAAATCGGCCAGCTTGAGCTGCGTGTCCATCCGCCACGCCACGCCCGGCGTGTTATCCACATCGATAAGCCGGAGCTCGTCGAACCAGACCTCGCCGTAGAGGGGCTTCGGGGGCCCCTTCCCGAGCGGGTTCAGCACACCGATTGAGAGATAGACGATATTGGTCAGTGACGGGTTCCCAAGGACTCGGTAGTACGCCCCATCGGGCAACCCCGAGGCGTATTTGGGCTTCGAGAGCACGGTGGCGGAATCGCGTACCTGCTTTATCGACGTGATGTCCGCGAAATGGATGACGACCTCGTTCCGGGAATCCCATCCCGGCCGTACGGGCTCGCTGTACTCGTAGAAGTTGAGGCTGTCGAGACCGAACCGGAAGAACATCCGGGCGTCATAGTTCGACGTATCAACGTACCTGAAACCCGGATCGCCGTGAACGAACATTTTCATCGTCCTGTAATCGAAAAGGTCGAGCGCCTTGTAGGTGTAGAACTTTACCGCCTGCCGCGACTGCCCGGGGGGCACCCCCTTGAGTATGACGTCGAGTGACTGCTCGTTTGCCCGTACCACGTAGTCGGTCTGCGTCTTGTCCCGTTCGCCGATGACGCCGGGAGGGGAGTTGTACGAAGGGTTCTGCTCCACGCCCACCACGCTCACGTCGAAGAGGCTGTCGCCTGTGGCCGCCTGCTGCTTCTGCCACTGGTTGCCGACGAGGTTGAAATCAGCGATCCTGACATGCACAGAGTCCGCGGCGTTCCGGAAGAAGACACGGATGTATTCAATATTCTCCGGTGTCGGGCTCCCGACCTTTGATTTGAAATCCCCGATCGGGATCCGGTACTGGTACCAGAGGACGGGGGCCCCGTTGTTCGGGTTGATCCCTCCCCCCCCGACTATTTGCGGGTTGCGGAGGGCCACGGTATCCAGCGAGATCTCGTACTCGAAGTACGAGTTCGCCTGATCGAGGTTTCCATTGTGGTTGATGTCCTCCGTGTCCGGATAACGGCCCGTCGGACCGTTCGCGTTCCCTTCCGTCCCGTTTATCCGGTCAAATGCGTGCGGGTCGGAATTGACCTTCGTGTTGTCAAACCCGTAATCGTCGCCGCTCGCGTCGTACGCCAGGCTCGGCTCAGCGGCCGAGTATTTGCCGACTAGCGCCGCATACTTTACCTGCTCCTGCGCATCCGGGAGCATGTCGAGCCCGACGTCCTCTCCGTCGAGGAGTATGCCGGGGGCCGTGGTGCCGAGATAGAGGTCTTCCCCGTGGAGCCGGGGTGTACCGTCGTTGACGACAGCTTCGTTGATCGCCCCCAGATCGATGTACATTTTTGCGTATGGGGGGGGGGGAGCCCTGTCCACGCGCATCCAGATTTCGATGAAGTTGATGTTCTCCTTCAGGAGGTTGACCGCGGAAACCGAGAGGGTCTTCATCACGCCCCCCCAGTTTCTTGCCGGCGTGAGCGTGTGCTCCCTGTCCAAGCTGTAGTTGAACGTCCCACGCTGTGTCGGCACATAGGAAAGGTCCAGCACGGTCGCGACGTCATTTGCCGGGTTCCCGACCTGTTTGCGGGGGTAGATGTCTGTGAGGCGGACATCCGTCGGGAGGCGGTTGAACCAGATCAGTCTCCCTTTGGACTTCATCTTTGTCGTATCATCGGCTCCGAGTGAGGCGTCGACAATGGGGTCCCCGGGAGGACTTGCATCGGTCCATCCTGCATAGCTTATGCCCACGGGGATCGTCCGGCGCGCACCCTCGAAATCATCGATATACGCAACCCCCTGTCCGTTGTCGCTCGGTATCGTGCTCTGGAGCGTGTTCGGATTGGGGCGCATAAACGCGGCCTCGCCGCTGATCTTGAGTGAGGAGGGCTCTTTCGTGCTGAGGCCGGGGACGGCGTCGATCGCACGCGTCAGGAAAGGGAGGTTCATCGTGGTGGAACCGTCGATCCCGTATATGGTGTTGTTGCTCGGCTCCTCGCCGAGGCGCACCTTGTCGCTCAGTGTCTGCTGGTTCAGGTTCATGATTGTGAACCCGAGATACGTGGGCTGTCCTTCAAAGAGTACCGCGCGCGCGCCCAGGAGTGTTTTCGAGGCAAGCTGGAACAGGTCGTTCTGCTCGTACTTAATGGAGAGGTTCGCCCCCGGGACGAGCGCGGCCGCGTTCCTGATCACGACCTGCCCGACGATGTAATCGACCGTATAGTCGACATTGATCAGGAGGGGACGGCCGTCGAGCAGAACGGAGACGCTCCCTTCCACCACGTTGAACCCCAGCGAAAACTGCGACGTCGCTTCACCCGTCGCTTTCCCCCGGATCACATACCGGTTCGCGAGGCTCTGTTGCGCGAACGTCTGTGTCGTATCGTACACCGCCGAAAAGAGGTATGTGCTATCCGGTTGACCCGGGGGCGGGGGAGGAGATTTCGATTTGAAATATGTGGCAATGCCGTCATCGAAAGGTCGCAATGCCGGGAAAATGATCTCCGCCCGGACGACGCTGACCGTGCGCTGGGGACGGAAATCGAATGCCGCACCCTGCTGCTCAACCGGGAGCTTTGTCCCGTCCGGCGCGTATTTCCCGAAGCCCATCACGCGGAGCATGGGTTCATTCAGTATGCTGTTTTGGTCCTGGGAGCCCGGCACCTGGCGGAATATGTCAAGCTGGAACCCCTGCTGTTTCAGGTTCCTGCCGAGCCCGGGAATCGGGTAAATATTCTTCAGGAGCTGGTTCCATGGCTGATAGTATGACCGGCCGTTGGAGAGCAGGTTCTTCGGCTTCACCATTTTGAGAATCAGGCTCTTGTGAAGCGAAGTGTCCGCTATGCCGACGGTCCTCGTGAGCTCGCCGTACTGGAGGGAGGGGGGGCCGGCGGTCCTGTAGGCGATCCCCACGAACTGCTGGTCGGCCACATTGACATTCAGGGAGAGCTCCCCGATGTACCCGTCCCCGTCAAGCTCGTACTGCGATTTGTCAAGCTTGACCATCGGACCCGTCTCCACGGATCCCGGGACGCCGGCGGAATCGCGCATCCTGTCATAGACTGCCGGGTCGTACTGCGGAAGATTGATGAATGCGACAGCCTGCCGTTCATTCGGATCGGGGATGATGCCCGACCGCTGGACCCAGACCTCCGCCTCCACGATCTGAAGGTCAGGCCGGCTGATTTGCGGGGGCTCGTTCTGGTAGTACGGCTCGTAGTACTTGCGGTAAAGAGTGTCGACAAAGAAATGGTTTGTCGCATATTCAAACGCCCGCATCTCGAATGTGCGCTCCTGCGAACCCCCCGTGACCGCCACCTCTTTGATCTGTCCTTTCTTCTGGGACGCGAGCGCCGTAAGCGTGAGGGGGCCCATCTGGAATCTCGCCTTGATGCCGAAGAGGGCCTGGCTGCTCCCGATAAACGCCGAGGGGGTCGCGAGGGAAACGTTTCCTGCTTCCACGCTCTGCACGATCTCGTCTTCGTAGCCGGTATACTTGATCTTCAGCTGGTTTTCGTATTCGAATGTCCTCTTCGTGTTCCAGTCGGCAAGGATGTTGAGCTTGTCGCCGATGGTGCCGTTCACGTTCACCTGGACTTCCTGGTTGAAGTCGGGTTCGTTCCGGACCTGGTCGAGCGTCGAAAGCGTCGTCTGGTCGGACTTCGTCGAGCGGAATCCCGCCTTGATGTCCACCGCGCCCGTGACGCTCAGGTTGATTTCATTCTTGCCGAATATGCTGAAGAGGGGGTTCGCCGGAACGGGGATGCTGATCTTCGTGATGTTGCTCAGCATGTCCCCGATGTCCCGCTTGACGAGCAGCTTGGTCTTGCGGGCTTCCGCGGCAAGCATCTGCCGGCGTTCGAATTTCAGCCTCATCGCTATGTACTCGCTGAGGGGCACCGATTCCGGGATTTTCGCGTCGAAGCCCCCGACCGTCTCGCGGAAGAGGACCCCCTTCCCCGTGGAATCGAGCACCATCTCTCTCCGGTACGACGCGGCGTGATTCAAGGCGAAGAGCGGATATGTCCGTTCCGGGAACGCCTTCACGACCGGGTCGTCCCGGCGGGCGTACACGAAGTCGCGCTGACGCTCGGTGGAATCCTTGTCGACAACGTACGTCGTGTCGGTGATCGTGAATCTCCGGCGGGCGGTCTGGAGCGAGTCGGTGCGGACCGAATCCCGGTGCGTCGAGTCGGCGCGTGCGGCAAGGAGAGTGTCGGCGTGCGTGCGGGGAATCCTGCCGGGCACCCATGGACCCGGCGTCGTGTCGGGGGGACTTTCGGAGAACCCGGGGAACGGGTTCGGCCCTCCGCCCGGGGGTTGCCCCGAGCCGGAGACTGTACCCGGAGCGGCGAAGACAATAATCAATCCGCCCGCTGCGGCAGCCAGAAAGGCCGCGTCGAGAAGATATCTGCGGAGGAGTGATGAAGCCCGATGGAACAAGGAGTCCAGGTCCGTTTTTTTGTTTGCCACTTGCCCGGCCGGCGGATGCTACCGCGGGCTGACAGGAGCGCTGATGGTGAACCGCTCCTCAATCGTTAGCAAGCACTCTCGATACGGACTCCTCGTTGAATGCGAAAGGCATTTTTAAGATACCACCTGGGCAAGACAATTGCAAGGTAGACCGCGAATTGGAAAAGAGGGCGTTCCGCGGTATATTGGGTCACCATGCGCCGCAGCCTCCAACAACGGTTTCTCACCGAGCGCTATATCCTGCGCGCCCACCTGGGGCCGTTCGCCTTCTCCCTTCTGACACTGATGTTCGTGTTCCTCCTGCAGTTTATAATGAAGTTCATCGACCACATCGTCGGGAAGGGGCTCACCCCGTGGGTGATCATGGAACTCATCGCCCTCAGCCTGGCCTGGATGCTCGTTTTGGCGGTCCCCATGTCCGTCCTCGTGGCAACGCTGATGGCATTCGGGGACCTGTCGTCGAGAAACGAGATCACCGCCATGAAGGCATGCGGCATGAGCACCTACAGGATGATGCTCCCCGTCTTCGCCGGCGCCCTCGTCGTGGGGCTCGCGCTCCTCTGGTTCAACAACGATGTCCTCCCGGATGCCAATCACAGCCTCCGGACGCTGACGATCGACATCAATCGGAAAAAACCGACGATCAATCTGCGCAACGGCATCTTCTCGCAGGACATCCCCGGCTACTCCATACTGGTCCGCAAGACGTTCGAGAAGACCAACGATCTCGAAGGGGTGACGCTGTTCGACTACACCAACCCGGGGGTGAACGTCTGCATTACGGCGGAGAGGGGGACGATCTCTTTTTCCCCCGATTTCCGCAAGCTCATCATGGACCTCAGGCGGGGGGAAATCCACGAGCTCGACCTGCAAAAGATGATGGCATATCGGAAGATCCGGTTCGAGAGTCACCGGATCGCGATGGACGTCGAAGGGTTCGATTTCACGCGGTCCTCCGAATCCGCATTCCAGCGCGGCAACAGGGAGCTCGGCGCTCCGGCCATGATGCTCATCGTCGACAGCCTGAAGCAGGCGCGGGAAGTCGTCGTGGAGGGCCTGCGCGAGCGCACGATGCGGGAGGCCGATTCGCTTGCCGCCGGACAGCCCGTGAGCACTCCTTCCCCGTACGTCTATACCCCCGGGACGGCAACCGCCTACGCCGCGTTGAACGACGCCCGGGGCTTCAGCACGACGGTCGCCACCGAGCTCTTCCGGATGGAAAACTTCGACCGCCAGATCGACCAGTACATGGTGGAGATTCATAAGAAGTACGCGATCCCCATGGCGTGTCTCGTCTTCGTTCTGATCGGGGTGCCGCTCGGGATCATGGCCCGGAGGGGAGGATTCGGCACCGCGGCGACGCTCAGTCTCGGCTTCTTCGTCCTGTACTACGCCTGCCTTATCGGCGGCGAAAAGCTCGCCGACCGCGGCATACTCTCGCCTTTCACCGGCATGTGGTCGGCGAACATCATCATCGGGCTGATGGGGATCTACCTGACCGTGCGCGTAGCACGGGAGACGGTCGTCATCCACTGGTCATTCCTCACGCGGTTCGTCCCCCGGAGGTGGCGGGCGCCGCTTCAGACGACGCAGAACGGAGACCCGACCCCCACGTGAAACTCCTCGACAGGTCCATCATCCGCCAGTTTCTCTCCACCGCACTCTTCTCACTCGTCGCGGTCCTCCTCGTGTTCATCGTGATCGATGTGATGGAGAAGCTCGACGAATTCATCGACAAACAGGCCGGCTGGGGAATCATCGTGCAGTATTACATCTTCTTCATCCCCGAGATCATCAAGCTCATCATCCCCGTCGCCATGCTCCTTGCGAGTCTCTTCGTCACTGCCCGGCTCTCGACGCAAAACGAGCTGACCGCGATGAAATCGAGCGGGATAAGTCTCTACCGCATCATGGCGCCGTTTGTCTGCGTCGCACTCATCGTCAGCGCCGTCGCCGTCTACTTCAACGGCTGGGTCGTTCCCTCCGCGAACCAGAAAAAATTCATGATCGAGCGGGTCTACCTTCACAAGGACGTTGTCAGCGCATCCGGGGCGAACATTTACATCCAGGACACCCGCACGCGCTTTCTCTCGCTCGGATACTTCGACGACACACGGAACATCGCGACGCGCGTGAGCATACAGGATTTCAGCCCGACCGACCCGACCGTCATGACCGAACGGATGGACGCCGTCAGCATGGCGTGGGATTCCGCAGGGCGGAACTGGACACTCAACGCCGGCACCCGGCGCTGGTTCAACGACAACAGCGAACGCCTCGAACAGTTTACCACCAGACCAGCCGGACAGCTCCATTTCGATCCGGACGATCTCCGCAAGAAGCAGGAGAAGCCCGACGAGATGGACTATTACACGCTCCAGCAGTTCATCAGAAACCAGGAAAATGCCGGACAGGACGTCGCCCGCTGGCTCGTGGACTTCTACAGCAAAATCTCGTTCCCCTTCGCAAGCGTGATCGTCGTGCTCTTCGGAGTCCCCTTTGCATCACAGAAGCGCCGCGGGGGTGTCGGTGTCCAGCTCGGCATCAGCCTCCTCATCTGCTTCATCTACCTCATCTTCATGAAGGTGAGCCAGGTGTTCGGCTACAACGGAGACGTCAACCCCCTGCTCACGGCGTGGTCCGCGAACATCCTGTTCCTCGGGGGGGCGGTGTTCGTCATCGTGCGGGTGCAGAAGTAGGGGCTTACAACCCCCAGGAGAAACGGAGCACGGGGACGTTCGCATAGCCGCCGTACGCGGGGACCCTCTGCGATCCCACCGACGCATGCAATCCCCGGTTGTACGACCCCGCACTCAGCACGGCATCCACCGTACTGACGACGTGATTGAGAAGCACAATCGCCACGTAGGTGCTCGCCGTCGTGTAATACGTATTCGCCTGCCCCCGCTGTCCCGAATAATAGAGGAGCTCCGCCGAGAGCTGGTTGCCGTAATTGAACGACGGAGGAGCATCGTCCCATCCCTGGTTGAACTGGGGGTACTTCCCTATAAGCTCGTAGTATTGCTGTGTGTTGTACTGAGGGAGCTGGTGCGAATAGTACTGCCCGGCGGCTGTCAGAGCGATGTCGGATTCCATCCTGTTCAATTCCGCCCAGTTCACCCTCATCCAGGGCGGATACGTCGCCGGCACAGAAGCGAGTATTACCCGGGAGTAGTCGCCTCCGGATGGAGCGTAGTGGGTCAGCGCATACTGTGCGTAGTTCACAACGCTCCAATGGGCGTTGGCATAGTTCTGGAAGAAATCCGTCTGGCGGTCCCCCTTGCGGTCGTAGGTGTACGCCAGCACCCAGAGTGCCGCCTCCGCGGCGAGGAAGACCGCGGACTTGAGATAGCTCTCCGAGTAAAATTCTCCGGCACCAGGTACCACAAGCGAGAGTCCCCCCGCGAGCCACGGAGATTTCCGCGACGCCTGCGAGGCATCCGGTGGACCTTCCTGGAATGGCACGGGTGACACCGGTACCCCGCTGAAATCGATCCGGGCGTTTCCGCTCAGCGCCGTGCCCGGGGCGTCATGACGGAGGACGACGCTCGACGGGTTTTCCCCCGCATGCGCCGAAAGGGAGCACGCCGCGAGCGCGAGAAGGACGATGGAAATTTGGCTATTCATGTTTTCACTCCTTGTGACTGGATTGCTTCGACCCGCCTTCCGCGGGTCTCGCAATGACATAGGACGCTCGCAATGACGGGGGTCAGTCGAGATCGAATCCGAAAAGGACACCGAAATAGAACCGCCATTCTTTCCCGTACGTCACGAATTCATTCGCGCTCCTGACATACCGCTGGAACCTGTTGAACCCGTATGCCGCATCAAAGAAGAAGCGGGTGGGATACGAATAGAATGAATACGATTCGAGCCGCAGCTCGGCCCCCGCGTCCCCCTTCCATCCCCCCGGAACGGCGTTGTTCTCTCCCCACGCGTTGCCGATGTCGCCGTAGAACGATGCGTACAGCTTGTCGAAGTAGATCTGCAGGAAGCGTACGTCAAGATTGCTCGAGATGGGGAACCGATAGCTGAGTCCCGCGACAGCGAGATCGTTCCCGCCGATCGAGTAGAAGGGATACCCCTTCATCCCGATCAGTCCCCCGCCGTAGAAGTCGAAGAACTCGTCGACCCGGGGGCCGATGATCGTCCCTCCCCTCAGGGAGGCAGTGAGCGTGTGGTTCCTGAAGAGGAACGGGAGGTATTCATGCCAGGTCATTTCGAGACGCGTGAAGTTCACGGTCTTGTACACCGGACGGAGCCCCGACGCCGTCATCTCGTACTGGCCGTCGCCGTTGAAATTGTTCAGCTCCCGCCCGGCCCGAAACATCATGCGCCGGCCAACGGGGTTGATCTCCATCGTGCTCGAGGGGACCACGGCATCAAGTGTGAACGTGAGGTTGAGCGTGTTCGCAATCAGGTAGAGATCGCCGGACGACGGGATGAGGGACGGCGGGTTCGTCTCGGGATCGATGAAATTGTCGATAATCGACGTGTAGCGGCTGTGGGCGTACCGAAACTCGAGGTTGCCGAACTGTGTCAGGAACGGGCCGCCCAGCGCGAAGTCGAATTCGAGAAGATCGTATGTCACTGACACCGGGATTGTCGAGGCGGGGAGCGAGATTTCGTTGCCGGTCTTCCGCGTGACATTATAAATTTCAGCGCTCGCCTGGGGGGCGATGCCGAGACTGTAGAGAAGCGGGATCTTGTCCCTGTAGAAGAACTGCAGGAACAGGTCCCGTTCCATCTGCCGGTTGATTGCGGCCCCCGCGAAGAATCCGATCTTCTCGAGGACATCGTTCGAAAAAATGTACAACCCGGGTTTGATAAGGTCGAGTGCCTTGTTCCTCGGATTATAGTTGTCCACGCGAATGAACGGTACATATGTCACGCTGGTGAATATGTTCCTGTACGCCTTCGCGTTCGCAGGAGGGATCCCGGTATCGTCGTACGACCTGAGCGCCGCCCAGTCAAATTGCGGAGAGACCCCGGGCGGCGTCGCCGCCGGAAGGCCCGGGGGAAGCCAGGACGATCCGCCGGCGCGCGCGTACCGGTAATCTCCTTCCGCAAGAACTCCGGGGTTGCCGAGCCTATAGATCTTATACCCGCGGGAGGTGTACGACGAGTAGACAATGTCCCCCGCCGCATTGACCGTCGGGTAGAACGCACCCCCAAGGACGTTCGTCACCTGCGCGATCGAGCCCGAGGAGGTGTCGTACGAATACAGGTTGAATATGCCCGTACGATCCGAGGCAAAAATGATCCTGGAGCCGTCGGGTGTGTACATACCTGTCCTCGCGTCGTCGTCTCCCGTGATGATGAACCTGAGTCCCGACCCGTCCGGGTGTATCTCCGCTATGCTCCGGCCGTCTTTCATCGAGTAGTCGAAAATGAGACGGTCGCCCGAGGGGGACCATTTCGGGTTGTAGACCTGTTCCCCATGGGCGTACTGTGTGATCAGACGCTCGTTCGTCCCATCGACGCCGGCAAGTGCGAGGTTCGTGGTCCCGTCAGCGTTCACGACGTAGGCGAGCGTTTTCCCGTCGGGAGACACGGACGGCTGCAATGCACGCCTGCCGTGCGTGACGCGCGTCTCCTTCGCAGTCCTGAAGTCGTACCTGTAGATGTCGAATTGAAGATACCAGTGTGGATTGTCCCGCGTGTGCTTCGCGTAGAAGATGCTGTTCCCGTCAGGAGACCAGGACGACGAAGTCCCGACACCAGGGCGAACGAGGGCTTCCTTGCCGGTCGCGAGATCATACACGTAGAGGGACGAAAGACCCCAGTAGTCTCCCCCCTTCGCGCTGACATAGGCGAACTTATTCCCGTCCGGAGAATACGCAGGATACAGGTTTGCGAATCCCGTCATGTCGTCGAACCGGCAGCAGGGCCAGGACTGGGCCCCCGGCACGCGGGGGAATTCGCCCCGGACGATCATCGACTCGATTTTCGGCAGCTCTCCCGGATCGACGACCGCCCCGGTCGAGTCAAATTTCACGGGCTCGCCTTCACGGATGTTCGTCCTGACCCGCGCGACCCGCTCTCCGTAGTCCTTGCGGACTTCGGATCTCCATTCCTCGTACACATCGTCTCCGCTTTTCCCGACCGCCCGGCGGATGGCGCCGTCGATGCTCACTTCCGTCAGCGCGGAGAGGTTTCGCGAGATGTCCGCGAGCGCGTTCTCACCGTACTTCCGTGCGATGTAGCTGACGAACGCGAACCCGGAGTTGTACGACGACTCGTTGCCGAGGCTCGTCTTCCCGAAGACCCCCATCTCCTCCCAGCTGAGCATATTTCCGTCGAGCGCATAGGACCGGAGTATCATGTCGCGGTGGGAATCCCAGAAATCGTACCTCAGGTCGTTCCGGTTGTACTGCGCGACGCCTTCGGCGAACCAGGCCGGGACCACGAAGCCGGAAAAGGGGTACGAGACGATGACGTTCGGATAGCCGTAGAGGACATCGGGCCTCCGTTCGGCCTCGTATCCCAGCCACTGCAGGTAAATCGCCGGCATGCGCCTCCCGAACTTCATGGAGGTCTGTATCTGGACGATATGCGTGAACTCATGCGTGACGACATTCCTGAGCCAGTTGTGCGTCCCCCGGAACTCGTAGTCCATGCTCGGCGCATAGAGCTCGATCTTGTTGTCGAAGAAGTACGCTGCCCCGTTGGAGATGTCGTCATAGTCCCTGATGACAAAGCTCACCTTCTCCGAGGGCTTGTGGTCATAGAGGGATGTCACAGGCTCGTAGATGTCTTCCGCGATCTTCGCCACCGTCCGGCCTGTCCGTTCCGCACCTTCGTGGTAGTGGACGAAGAAGTGGGCCGTCTCGATCGTCTTCCAGACGAGTTCCGGATGGTTGAAGTCTTCCTGGGCTGCGAGGCGGGATGTCACGGGAAGGAGAAGCAGCAGTACCGCGGCCGACCGGAGTGCGGAGAGCCTCACAAGAAGAAAAGTATCCCGGATCAGGCGCACTATTTCACCACCGCAACTTTCACGATCTTCACACCGCTCGAGCCCCCGCTGCTCGCTTCAATCCTCGCAAAATAGATCCCGCTCTGGACGTGCGACGCATCCCACGGGATCTCATTATCGATTCCACCGGTCCCCTGGCCGCTCAATGTCGTGACGAGATCACCGGCCATGTCGAATATTTTGATACTCACCGATGCGTTGTCTTTGACAAAATACCGGAAGAACGTTTTCCCGTCATAGACCGGATTGGGCCAGTTGTAGGCGCGATCCGGGGGGAAGAAGGAGGACGTCGGCGGAACAACGGCCAGAGGCGTAAGGTCCAGCCCGCCGTGGCGGGAGTCCCTCCCGTACTGGGGCCAGGGATAGAGCCTCGGGTCAGGGGAACCGCTGTAGTGCCCCGTGATCCAGGCGGACACCGAGCCGTCGCCGGCAGCGACGGCGAGTATGATCCTGCCATTGACCGTCATGAGAGCTGCTGACTCGGCTCCCCCCCCGCCGGCGGGTTGACCCGTGCCGACCGACAGCGGGAATCCTGACACAGGTCGTCCCTGTCCGGTGAATCCGTATGCCAGCCCCTTTCCCGAGAGAGCAATGATCTCAACCTTCCCGCCACCGTCTACATCACCCACGAGCGGTGATTGCAGAAGGTCCCCATTCGGCACACGGACCGGAAAATTGTCCAGAAGTGTCCCGGCGACGTTATAGGCGGAGATCCCCTGACCGGTGCACACGACGATATCGCGGAGCCCGTCTCCATCGACATCCGCCAGTACAGGCGGACCCGCGGCTCCGGTTGAAACCGGAAATCCGGGAACGGGCGTCAGCGAAGAGTCTAAGAGATAGAGCGACCCGTCCAATGTCATCATCGCCGTGAGGATTCTGCCGCGCAGGCTGTCAGGGCCGAACAAGCCTGTCACTGCACCGAATGCCGCCGTGGTTCCGATCATCCGTACGACGTCTGGAAGGGCCGGCTTCCCGGCGTTTGTGCGTCGGCTCAGGCGCACCGTGCCGTCACCGTACGTGATAACGAACGCATTCGCCCCCTTCCACCTGTTGATCCCCCTGACTGACGGGGCAGGGGGGGGGGGAACAATGCTGTCCGCGATCGTCCCGTCGAACCTGAGGAAGAATACGGTCCCGTTCAGGTTTCCCACCGCGATGAGCGAATCGCTCACCACCGGGGCGGTGCAGGGTCCGCCGGTGATGGGGCGGAGGAACAATTGTGATGCAAGGCTGTCAGGCGTCGTTATGCTCACAGAATTCGCGCGTACGCTTCCGGCGCCGCCGGTACCTTCGGCATCCACCGTGATCAGGTCCGGTATCCCGTCCCCGTTGAGATCCGCCACTGCCGGAGAAAACCAGAAGCCCCGGGTCTGTGCCGTGGACACTTCGACCACTCCGGAGGCCCGGAACGGAACGACGTGGCCGGTCGAATCTGCGGGGAGGAGGTACAGCTTCCCCCCCACCGGTGGCGGATCGACTTCCCCCGCGGTGCTGTATTGCGGCAGCGGGTAGCCGGTCGTCCCGAAGACGATTTTCGATCCGGTTCCGAAATCCGCAATGCTCATCGCGTTCAAGGAGATGGACTCGCCGACATGACGCGGAAATCCCTGCACGGGTGTAATCGCATCTCCGCGGAGCACCTGGGCAGTCATCCTCGGTCCCCGCCCGCTGAAGTTGTTCACTGTGATGTGGCTCAGGCCCCCGAGATTGCTGCCGGAACTCGGGAATGTCGCGGCGGAGAACTCATTCTTGTTCACGGGGGAGAGGTTCCCCTTGAACCAGAAATCAAGCGCGGTCCCCGACTCGCTCCCGAACCCCGCCGAGAGGAAATCGAAGGTGTGGCCGATATCCTGTGAACCGTCTGCCTCCTCCAGGTCCACACCCCGGCGCGTGGAATCCGCATTGACGGCATCCGTCGCGATCCTTGCGTTGATCACCGATTCGTCGATGTGCCAGATCAGGATTCCCCCGTCGTAAAACGTCCCGTCGACATCGAGGCCGCCGGGGAGGCTCCAGTCGGGGACTTCCACATCGGTGATTGTCCCGGTAAGAGCCGAAACGTCGTCGAACGTGAACCCGGCCGTATCATGGACGAAATGCTGCTGGCGCGTGACGCCATTATAGAGGGAAGTGATCGTCTGGCCCGTGCGATGCGGGTCGCGGTTCCTGTTCTCAAGCAGGAAGTATTCGGCGTCAGAGACCGGTATCCGGTATACCGTGTCCGCAAGCGCCGCGGCGGGGACGCTCAGGAGCGATGTCCCCGCCGGGATGACGATCGGAGTCACCCAGCCGAGCCAGTATTTTTCCCAGGCGGAAGGTTCGGGGGGGAAAGCCCCGCTGAAGCTGAATATCGACTGGCCGTCCATGAGTCCAAAACGCCCGATGCCGGAGGCCCCGCTATGTGTGTCAAAGAGATCCGGAAGGCCGAGATAGCTGCCGAGCGAAGCGCAGAGGAGCCCGTTGATCCCCAGGTTCAGCGGGGCCGCTCCGGTCGCGGTCTGGATGATCCTGTTCTCGGTCTCAGGCATGATCACCGTGTTCGAGATCAGGTGCGCCCCTCCGTTGACAGGTATCCCTCCCCCGAGCAGGACATTGAATGCGCCCGGCCCGAGGTAAATTGAGGGGATGTCGTGAGGCGCAGGGTCGAACCCGAGGGAGCTGACAAGATCGACGTCATGACCCACACCCGCATGGAAGAGTATATAGCAATCGAATTTCGAGAAATCGCTTACGCGTCCCGAAGAATCGACCTTCCGCCACGTGTCGCGCGCGAGGTTCGCGAGCCGGAAATTGGATTCCCCCGCACGGGGACTGTAATCATACATGACCCCCGCGAGCGTGGTGACGGAATTGACGAGCGTCCACTGGACGATCGTTTTCCCTTTCGACACCTTCCGGAAATAATTCGACAGGAACGCAAGGTGGCCCGCGAAATAGGCACTGTCCCGCGGAGGAGCATCGAGAAACGGGTTTGCCGCCGGGGGAGAAAGGACGAACTGCCCGTTGCCATCCTTTGACTGATCCTTATCCTGCTGGAATTGAACCATCACTGCCAGCACTCGTACGGTATCCGGGAAAGAGAGGGATCGCGCCTCCCTCGGGCCTGCCCCCGGCGAAACGGAAAGCGGGTGACTGAAGTGTTGCCCGAACGCGGCAGCAGTGAATGCGAGCGTAAGAAGGAAGAGACGCATCGGAGGCATGAAGGAGCGTAACCAAGTCAAGATGAGAAGAACCTGCTTTCCCTCCGGCCGCGCCGGAGCGCGGCCGGAGGGAGCCGTTAATTACCGCCCCAGGCGATCAGGAGCGAAAACCTGATCGTGTCCGACAGAGGTTCATCCTGGGATGCAGAGATGTAACTGAAATCAAATCCGTAAATATCGTAACGGATGCCTGCGCCGAATGTGAGGAATTTCCGGTTCCCGTACGCCGGATTCTCGTAGAAGTAGCCGATGCGGAGAGCGAGCAGACGCGGGGCGCCATACCAGTATTCCATCCCGCCGCTCACGACGACCTGCTTGACTCCGCCGTCCCCCCACGCTGTGAAGAGCGACTTCGGGAGCGGATCCGACGTCCCGTCGGAGCGCCTGCGGACGAGCAGGCGCGTGAAGTCGAGCGACGCCTGCAGAGTATTGTACTCATCGGTGAGTATCTTGTACCCGAGACCGAAACGGAGATCGGTCGGCAGGGGATCGGCCTGCGCCGCATCAACATACGTCACCTTCGGCCCGAGGTTTGTGAGGTTCATCCCCATGCTGAACCGTTTGCCGAGATCGCCCAGGAGGGGGACCTGCATGTGATCCGGCCTGTACATGAACGCCAGATCGACGGCGACAGTCGAAGCAATGCCGTTCCCTTTTTCCGATTCCGTGCCGATCGGGGAGAGAGCGCTGTGTATGAACCGGAGGTTGATCCCGATCCCCAGGTCATCGTATGCCTTTGTGGCATATCCGACGGTGAACGCGTATTCGTACGACTTGAACGTGCCGATGGGTGTCGGCCCGGAGGAGTTTGTCAGCGTGAATTCCCCCAGGTTCAGGTACGTCACCGCCGCGCCGATTGTCCCCCCGATCCCGTCGATATGCATCCTGAAATTCAGGTAGTCATAAAAGAGGTCGGGAAGCTGGAACTGGGGCAACCAGTTCGCGTGCGTGATGCTGACCTCCTGTCCGTCCAGGAACGCGAGCGCGCCCGGATTCCAGTAAATCGCCGATGCATCGTCCACCGTTCCCGTGCCTGATTCGCCGATGCCCGACGCCCGCGACGTCGGTGCGATCAGCAGAAAGGGAACGGCAGATGAGCCCGGTTGTGCACTCGCACCGACCGGCAGCACCGCCGCCACCGCCGGCAGGAGGGCCAGGAGCAGGGCTATGCGTTTGTAGCCTTTGATGTTGAACATGATTATCGTCCTTCCCGATAATGATGGTGTCGTTCTCTCTTCTTCTTATTGAACTTTTGAAAGCTTGCTGATCGCTTCACTCGAGAACCGGCCGTCCGAAGTCCTCACGATCAGCTTATAGAGATATACTCCATTGGCGATCACGTCACCGTCCCGGTCCCGCCCGTCCCACGGGACTCTCACAAACGAGTCACCCGGCGTGAACCCCTCCAACGTCCTGATGAGGCGTCCCGCCACGGTGAATATCTTCACCGTTACGTTCAGCGGTGACGTCTGGTTCTGCCTGAATGTGAACTCCGTGCCAGATCCCCCGAAGGGGTTCGGATAGTTGAAGACGTCCGTCACGCTCAACCGGTCGCTCGAAGCAACTTCGAAGACCGTCTCGGCGCTCCCCGAGTTGTCGAATGAGTCCCACGCCCTCACGCGGATCGTGTTCTTCCCCTCCGGCAGGTTCTGCATCTGGTACTGTATCGTCCCCTCACGGTAGCTGTCAAGTTTGCTCGTGTAGTAGTTCGTCAGGTCCGTGCTCTGCGAGGCGTTATTGAGCCAGGCCTCAATCCTGTGTCCCACCCCCGATGTCGACGTGTTGATGCCGCTCGAATCCGCCAGGTCGACGAGCAGGAGCGGGTTCTCCCCCACCAGGTCTCCGGCGCGATAGCTCCGGCTCCCGACGTAGAGCTGAAGGACGGGGCCGGTTTTCGGATTGACTGCGGAAGAGTCGGTCCCCCCGATATGGACGTTCCCGGTGTACGCCTCGGCATCGGATCCCGTGGCGTCAGCTCTGTAGACATAGGCCACGAGTCTCCCCCGTGAGAGACTGTCGCCGTACTGTATGTCCTTCGGAACGATGAATGTAGCCGCAAATCTCCCGTTCGTGACGGAGTTCTCTCCGCGGAACAGGAGTCCTCCTGTCGCCACGTACGGCCACGCGGGGGTGTTCGGGTCGAAGTTCACGATCGTCTGAGTCCTGCTCGCATCGTTGAGAGTCACCTGCACGCGGCCGGTATAGCTCACGTCGGTCTTGTTGGAAGCGTCCCGGATCGTCCCCGAGACTGCAACACGGGAGAGCGAACGGAGCTGTGCAACGATGGAAAGTGGCACCCCGGCGCTGTCGAGAGGGCGGCCGTTGATGCTGTCGAACGAGGCATACCCCCGGGGGAACTGGAGGCGCATCGTCGGGTCCCCCATATAGGAATACTTCTGATCGTTGTCGCTGTTCCCCCACATCGCCTTGTATGCGAAGAGGGCGGTCGCCGGGCGCTCTATGACCACTCTTCCGAAGGCATCGCGGCTGAACATCGCCAGGTAGGTTCCCTCGTTAAGCGCAGCGTTTTCTCCCGCATACACCTTCCTGTCCGCCGAAACGACGCCGATCGCCCCCCCGTCCGGTTTGTTGATCAGCACCTCACTCCCCGTACGATTCAGGGGATCATCAAATTCGGAGAAGTTGCATGTGGCGAGAAAGAAGACCGAAAGCCGGTCGGTGTTTCCGAGCTGGGGGACGGAGGTCGGTATGTCAAACACGTCGTTGTTCGAGAGCTGGACCGGGTTGCCGTGGCCTGCGAAGTTGACGACGAGGACCCCCTTGTTGATCTGGTCTATGATCGCCTGGTACGCGCCCGGCTTCCGCCTCCCCGCGGCCGTGAAAACCGTCGGGTACTCGGCAAGATAGATTTTCTTCTTCTCGAACTCCGGCGGCGTGAAGAGAGGACCGGAAAGTGTTTCCATTGCATCGCTGTGGATCGTCCCGTTCCCCGATTCGCCGTCTTCGGGTGTCCATGAGTCATCCCCGATGAAGAGCATGCGCATCTTCCATCCGTCCGCCCCGGAATTGTTCTCATAGCGGATCAGCTTATCAACGAGGGCATCCGATTCCGCCTGCGTCCGCGCCGAGACACGCCCGACGACAAGTGAGGGGATATCTGTGCCGCCGAACTTCGCATAAAAATCATCGGTCCCGAAACTCCCGAGGTCATCCAGAGATTCCAGAGTCTCCCACGTGGGAACAAAACTCGTCGGGGTCCCCAGAATCGCTTTGTAGTCAAACGATGCCTGCCCGAGCATCAGGACGAACTGCGGGGCCGGCGTCCAGTTGTCGTAGGCGTATTTCAGGAAATCCCTTATTCCCGTAACGTCCGTGACCCCGCCGCTGAATTCGTTGTAGATCTGGTTCACGTCGGCAACGTACACCTTCATCCCTCCATGCGACGGGTCGGACCTGTACTGGGCCAACCGGTCCGCTCCCGAGCGGTACTGGGAGGCGGTTACAATGATGAAGTCCGCCCCTCCTGTGTAGCCCCTGATGTTCTGGTTCGAGATCTTCGTTCCCGCCGACGGGACTCGCCAGGAGTTCCCCGCCACCGCCCAGTAGGCCGAAGGGTTCCCCGCCGTCTCGGAGGCGCGAAAGAGGAACGAGCCCCCGAGACCCG